>ERZ772932.1315-NODE-1315-length-11894-cov-5.110736_pt1 | contig 11894 bp, 9 predicted proteins | sample MGYA00511684_ERZ772932 | MGnify/ENA primary metagenome ERZ772932 (study PRJEB29015, sample SAMEA2738078) | human oral metagenome | biome: human oral; feature: human-associated habitat; material: saliva | place: China | collected 2210 ...
CAATAAAAGCTCCAATAGATCCGACAAAGCGATTAATTTTTTGTTTAGACATATAGTACCTCCTGAGGTTTTATTATCTCAGAAAGGAAAGAATTATGTTTAAACACTCAAGTAGAGTTGCGGAGTTTTAATCAAATAATCTTTCAAGTGTGTCAGAACATTGTCCAAACCCTTTAAGGGTTCGTTGACTATGCTTGAAATTATAAACTTCAAGCATAGTAACTAAGTAACGTTTCAGAGCCTCCTCGTTAGGGAAAAGAACCTTCTTTTTCGTTTGACGTTTGATTTTTTTGTTGAGAGACTCAATGAGGTTCGTCGAATAAATGCTGTGCCAAATCTGGTAGGGAAACTGATTAAAAGTTAAAAGATTATCCGTATTCTCAAGACTTTCCATGACTTTCCTATACTTTGGTTTCCATTCAACGATAAAGTCCTCCAAAGCTTGGACTGCCATTTCTAAATTTTCAGCACGATATATCGTTTTAAATTGCTACAGAATAACCGATTGATCAGATCGTTTCACCTTACTAGCCAAATTTCGACTAATATGAATGAAGCAACGTTGTCGTTTAACTAATGGATAAGTCTGACTTATAATCTGCTCAAGCCCCTTGAAGCCATCAGTCACTACAAGAGAAACCTGTTGGATTCCTTGGTTTTGAAGCTTGTCTAACAGGGTGAACCAAGAAGCATTGTTTTCATTTTGGGCGATTTCATATCCAAGAACAGACTTCTGTCCTTCTGGTGTAATGCCAAGTGCGATGTGAATACATTCTTTACTAACGGTTCCACGTCTTAATGGAAGATAGGTTCCATCAGGAAATAAAACAGAGTAATTGGCTTTTAAGCTTTGCTCATGAAAAGTAGCGACATTCTCCTGAGTTGCTTTTGAGATATTTGAAATTGTGGTAGGACTATAGTGATGACCATACATTCGCTCGATGATATCACTAATTTCTCGAGTCGTTACACCGGTTTGATAGAGTTTGATAACCATCTCTTCCAAGCGGTCATCTCGACGTCCATAAGCTACGACTATTCCCAGAATTTAGCCTACTTTATCGTAAGGTTCATACCCTAAAAAGGCTGACTATTCTGCTTGAAGCAGGTCATTCATAGCTGTTTCAAGAGAAGTACGGAAAAATTCATCAATATCTTGCTTTTGGGCTAGGAAGTTATGTAGTTCTTTAGTAAACTGAGTCATAGGAATAAATTTAGTAATGTTTCGCAACTCTACTATAACGGATTTATTCCTTTTTGTGTTTACACAACTTATTTTACACTAGCTTTTTAATGAATAAAAGCTTGTAAAAAATAATTGTTTTATATATAAAAACAACTGATATATAGCGATTTTCTATGATATAATTATTCTATGATATAATTATTCTATAAATTCAACTATTTAGGGCGTTTTGTACAGTAAAAAATTGGAGTAAATTATGTATAATGGAATCGAATTTAATGATATTAAAGCATTTGTAGACTTAGCAGCAAAAAATACACCTAAAGAAGAATTGAGTTATGATTCTTTTGAAAACACTTTAAAAATGATGTTTTCTTCTTTTGAAGAAGAAAGCGATGAAAATTTAAGAGATGTTTGGGATTTCTTTGTTGAACAATATTTTGAAAATCACAAAGAAATAGATATTGTGAAAATAGGAGAAAACAAAGCAAAAATTCAAACACCTGAGGATGCGGGATCTAGTTGGAAAATTTACGAAAATAAACTGGTTGAAAATCAATGGACTGCAGAATCTATAAACGATCTTCGTGAGTCTAGTAAATTAATCGTGTCTTATTTAAGTCCAGACATAAAAAGTAATGGGACAACTAAAGGATTAGTAATAGGGAATGTACAGTCAGGAAAAACAGCTAATATGGCTGGAGTGATTTCCTTAGCCGCAGATTATGGATATAATTTTTTTATTGTTTTAAGTGGAACAATTGAAAATTTAAGGAAACAAACATCAAATCGACTATTTAATGATTTAAATGGATCTGGAAATTTAAATTGGCAAATCGTTGAGCGGCCAAGCGTACGTAATAGTACGGCTCAAGATAATATTTCTAATTTCTTATTATCGGAGAACGACCGTAGTCGCTATTTAACAGTGTGCTTAAAAAATAAAGCACGGTTAGAGCAGTTAAAAAGATGGTTGTTTTCAGATGCTAACAAAGCGAAACAATTAAAAATTCTGATTATTGATGATGAGGCGGATCAAGCAAGTGTTAATACTAATGATATTGAGTTAGGCGAAAGAACAGCTATCAATCGTTTAATTACAGAATTAGTAAATAGTCAGAAAGTAAAAGCAATGAATTATATTGCTTATACAGCTACGCCTTATGCGAATATTTTAAATGAAACGTCACTTGATTCTTTATATCCAAAGGATTTTATCGTCGTTCTACCGCAATCACCTGATTACATAGGACCATCTGAAATCTTTGGAAATATAGAACCGGAAGAATACCCTAGAATTGATATTGTTAAGGAGATTTCTACTGAAGAAGCAGAACAAATAAGAAATTATCAAAAAAATGGCGAATTAACGACTCCTCCATTAGAACTTACTAAAGCGATTAATTGGTTCCTGATTTCATTGGCTTGTTTGCGCGCTTCAAATTATCAAAAACCAATCAGTATGCTAATTCATACTAGTTTTAAAACAACTGACCATAAATTTATTGCTGATCAAGTAAGTAACTATTTGCAAAAGATCAAAACGAACTCTTCAAACTTTATAGATTCTCTTGAATATTTCTATAAGGATGAGATGATTGACTTTAGTAGGCAAAAATTTATTGAAAATATGCCAGGATACTCTTCAGTTGAAGAAATCCCTGAGTATGTTGAATGGGATATTGTCAGAAGTCAATTGGAACGTATGTTCCGACAAGAAGGAAAAAACTATTTAAGTCATGTACAAATATCTGAGGAGAATGAACTAAGATATCATGAGGGAATTCATATTGCCATTGATAATAGTGAAGTGTCTAATTCAGAAGAGCACATTCGTCTCGTATATCCAAATAAGAAAAATATGACAAAGTTAGCACCTGGTTTCATAGTGATTGGTGGGAATACTCTTTCTCGTGGATTAACTATTGAAGGATTGGTTTCAACATACTTTCTTAGAACTACAAATCAAGCAGATACTCTATTGCAAATGGGTAGATGGTTTGGTTATAAAAAAGGATATGAGATATATCCGAGACTATGGATGGAAAAAGTTGCTTATCAACGTTTTCAATTCTTGTCGCAACTAAACATAGAGTTGCGGGAAGATCTTGCTATGTATGCAGATTCAATACATACTCCCTTAACTTTGGCACCCGTAATAAAGAATACACCAGATTCTCAGTGGATGAGAATTACTTCACAATCGAAGAGTCAAAGTATGACAAATGCTGAATTTAATTTTTCAGGATTCCGGCCACAAACTGTTTACTTTAAGAATGATATCTCTATACTCGATCATAATTTAAATTTGACCACTGAGTTTCTTAACTCGTTAAAGAAACCGGAAGTATATGGTGATAGATTAGTTTGGCATGGTATTCAGTCAGATGAAGTAGAAGGTTTTTTACATCAATATCAAACAATAGAAGAAGCGGACGTAATACCTACATTTATTCCTGATTTAATTAAATGGTTAAAAGAGAATAATAAGCTTTTATCAAACTGGAATGTAGTTTTATCCTCTATTGGTGGCGATGTGCCTTATGCGAAGGAATCAAGTCTATGGGATATTCATGGGTACTCACCAAGAACAATTCAGCGTAGTAAGTTGAATAGTAAAAGTACAAAGGATATTGTATCTATAGGGACATTGCGTTCTCCGATTGATTTAGTTTCAGATGTAAAATTGAGTCAAGAAGAGAGAAAAGCTTTTAAATTAGTGGATCTATTTAGAATTAGAGAAAATCATAATTTAGGGGCTACCCCATTACTTGTTATTTACAGGATTGATAAAGATAGCAAGCCTCAAAAGAACAGTAAAACAAGATCAGAACTTAAGTTTTCACAAGATATAATTGGTTTGCAAATAGTAATACCAAGGTTTATAGAAATAAACGAATCAGATAGTAGTAGTTTTGTAACTAAGGTTTCACCTATAATTACGAATTTGAGCATGGATGAAATGGAGGAGTAGGCAACAAGATGTTTAAAATTAAAATTGCACCAGATGATCCCCAAAGTATGGCGCAAGATGGTGCCTCAATTTTACGGTCTCTTCAAAATAATTCGTTATCGCAAGTAGATTTAATTGTTCGAGAGTCTATACAGAATAGTCTAGATGCATCTTTATCAAATAATGGGTACACTGATGTAGCTTTTAAAGTTGACAAGTTTGATTCGATGCAACTGTCAGAGAATTTTAGTGAGATAAAAGATACTTTAAGAGAAAAATATAGTTCACTTAATTTATTTTTATCAATTTCAGATAAAGGTACTAGTGGATTAACTGGAACTACTTCCAGTGAAAATGCAGCAGAATTACTTAATTCTAATTTTCATAAGCTAGTATTTGGTATTGGGAAAAATCAGAACCAAGATGGAGCTGGGGGAAGTTGGGGATTAGGTAAAACTAGCTATTTTCAGATAGGTATAGGCTTGATTTTTTACTATACAAGAATTCAAATCGGTGAGGGAGAATATGAGGAAAGACTTATCGCATCTCTGGTTGAAAATAATAGAAGTGCTGAACGTATTCTCACTCAATCTGAAAGAGGGATAGCTTGGTGGGGGAACCTAGACGAGAATAATCAGGTTTTACCAATTACGGATAATGATAAAATTAGTGATTTCTTGTCTATTTTCAATTTAAATTGTTACAAGAATGAAGAGACTGGCACAACAATTATAATCCCTTATCTGTCAAAATCATTTATACAACCTAACTATGCTCAAGATAGTATAGAAAACCAATGTTATTGGTTAAATGACATTACAGAAAATATAAAGATGTCAATTCAAAGATGGTATTTTCCTCGTATTATGAATCAGACATATAAGAATCATTTTCAACAGAACATGTTACGATGTGCAGTCAATAATCGCTTTATTTCTCAATATGAATTAGCACCAACTTTCCGTATTTTGCAAGAGATCTATAACTCAGCATTATTAGGTAATTCAGTTAGTTCTAATATAATAGTTCGTCCAATTTATTTGAAGCGGATAGGTCTTCTAGATAAAACTAATCCTATTGGGCATGTTGCATTCTGCACGGTAGATAAGAATCAAGCAGGGATGCTACCTCCTAATAATACACAGTCTCCCTTAACCTTTCTTGGTAATTTTGACAAAAAAAATATTGATGAACATACAGGAAAATTTTTGGGATATTGTAGAAAGCCTGGGATGATTGTAGAATATGATTTTGAAAATTCATGGTTACCTGGAGGGAACATTCAAGGAGATGATAAGATGCTATTTGCTTTGTTTGTGCCAAACTCACAAGCAAAGCTAGATCCAAAGTTTTATCCGGAATATAAAACTATAGAGGCTTACTTACGTAGTTTAGAAAATGCCGACCATGCTAATTGGGTTGATAATAATGGATTTTCTATCATTAAAAGGGCAAAGAAAAATGTATTTGATGAGATAACAGGAGCTTTTGTAAAAGAGGAAAATACATACTCTAGTTCTGCAACAACAAGATTATCCCAAGAAATGGGAAAAGCTTTATTGCCACCTAAAGGGTTCGGAACTAGAGGAAGTATTGATCAAAGAGAGACGAAAGAGAAAACACAGAGAAAGCATTCAACGAAAGCAAATTTATCTATAGAGAGTGTAGAAGTATTGAATCATTCGGAAGTAAACGTCCATGTCAATTGTTTTATTCCAAAAGACAAGGCATGTCAAATCCATTTATTAGTTCAAACTCAAGATGGAAAACTTGGAGAAAACGAGTGGATTGACATGTTCCCAACTATTGATTTTCCTTTCACAATTTCTTCTATACAGACTGACGATAGTAATTTAAATATTGATACTCAAGTTGTCTTAGAAAATAGAAAAATTATTTTTTCTGAGAATCCTGAAAAACGAGAAATTCAATTAATAGTTAGAATAAGAAAGAATACTAATCAATATATACCGTTACTAATTATAAATTCTTAAGGCAAGAGGTTTCTAAGTGAACACATTTAATCTTTTTAAACAGGTTGATAAACAGTTAATCGAGAAAGCAGGAATTAAGGTTGGGGACTACCATTTCTACAGTAATATTGATGATTCGTTAGAAAAATTTGAATCGACTCTTAAGCCATTTGGAACAGCTGTAGTCACTGATATGAGTTCAGAGTGGTCACCAAATGAACATAATCTGATTATCGAACAAATAATTGAGATAGAAAAACCCAATGAATTATTTGGTATCAATGGTGTTACATTGGAGAAAAATACGATTGGTATTGGGATGCATATATACTCTAAAGATTCCATGTTTCAACAAACGATATCCAAATCTGAAATAGTCTTTAATAGCGAGCAAAAAAGGTATCTTATTACTCAACATTTTCCAAAAGCTTCACTTCGAGGCAAAGTAGTATTAGAAACATTCTTTTACTTAAAAGATATTGTTGTTACTTATGAAACTCATGCAGATTTGATGGGGATGAAGTTGTCAAAGTCTAATCTATCAGAACTCCTCCTTATTACTGATGGAGATGCATCAATTTTCCCAATTGGTGAATTTGAAGAAAACAATGGTCCATTGTGGAAAGTTGAATTTAGTAACTTTGACGCTGCCGAGGATTCATTTTCTTATGAGAATATTAGATTGTTGTTTAATACTTCACACAAACTATTTAATCAAGTGAAGGCGGGAAAAACAGCGATGAGTAGAGCAATGATGACCGAAATAATGTCTCAGGTAATGCTATTAATTATTGCAAAAGTTAAAGAAGATCAATTAATTGAATTGGAAAATGTAGACAATGTTATGGAAGGTAGTATTCTATCGGTAGTTCAATATTGGCTATCTACTTTTGAAATAAGTAATTCTAGTTTGGTTGATGTATCGAACAGCTTACATACTAGATTGTATGAAAACATGGAGGTAGTAAATGATGATTAATTGGGAACAAATAGTTTATGATTATTCAAAGGCTACTACAGATTTGGAAATGTTAGATTTTTCTCGAGTAGACAGCAATATGTCTTTGCCAAATTCGTTCCACAACTTGAGGGAACAACTTATTGAGGCAAGAGATAAAATTTTTGATTCAAAAGATTTTGATAAGGTTGAAAAACTGGGTTATGAGTTTGATTTAGAATTTGGACTAAAACTATATGAAGTCTTGAATCTAGGATTTAACTTTACCAACAGAGTTGCTTCAAATGATACCATTTGGAGATACTTATCTATAAAGGTAATTCCAGATATTGTCCACAGTAGATGGGGATTAAATAATGTCAGATATCTCACATCTCGACGGATTTGGTTGAAAAATATTTGGTGGTATATTCATCTCTCGTGGGCAGGAAGTGTACGAGAAACCTATGAGATTTTAAAAGATAATAATACAGATACAGTGATGCAGTTAGTTGAAAGGCCAGGATTGGGTTATTATACGGATCTCTATAGAGAAATAATGAGGCAATATGCTAGTCGTGAAAATAAAAATAGACTTTTATTTAGAAATGTATTAAAATTAAATACAGCGTTACTTCCAATGACTTATCCAGAATTAATGGATGGAGGAATTGAACAATACGTTAGTTATCTTTTTAATAAATCGGGTTAGAAAATGCTTATTACAAGGAATCTATTTAGTACAATTTTCACATTTAAGGAGCCTATTAAGAAAATCAAAGTCATAACAGGATATACATCTGGTTCTTTCCTTAGTTATTTTGTACTTCTTTTTCCAAATGTGGAGATGGAAATTTATATTGGTATGAGCCAACAGGGCATTACTTCTGAAAATCATCAAAAATACTTAGAAATTGTCGCTAAGAATCAGAAAGTAAAAATCTATTACCAGTATAAAGATGTTGATACCCACATGAAACTATTCCAGGTTGAGAAAGAAGAAATAGTTGAATCCTATATTGGTTCAGCTAATCTTTCTTATTCTGGTCTTTTCATTCAAAATGAGATTATCAGTAGTGTAACCGAAGACACTTCTAGATTATTTGAAATCCAAAAAGAACGTTCTATTCTTGTAACTGATGATTTTTCAAAACAGTTTGTAAAGGACATAAATTCTGAAGGTATTGAATTTCATATTGAGGATAAAAATGTAACTTCTAGGTCCATTAAAGAAATTGATCGAAAAGTCAAGGCTAGGTTATATCATGTTCGAAAGCCTTTAAATGATTTGGGTACTAAGATATTAGATTTCTCAAAAATTGAAAAAAGAGATAGTGTCGCATGCATTTTAAGGTTGCCGATGGGTTTTAGAGATGAAATGTTCTTTCCAAAAGGAAAAATATTAACTATGTATTATCGAGATGATTGGTTCGATTGTGAGCTATCTGGGAAATTTCATAGTGAAATATGGTTTTATGATGACACTGTTGAAACAATCGTTAAAGAAAGCATAGAAAGTGGTTTAGATCCCAAATTTAAGCTAATTAAATTAAATGAGACAGAATATAAAATGATAAATTTTGAATTAGGAGTTTGAAAGAATGCTACGAATGATAGAAACCTTTAGCGGGATTGGTAGTCAAAGTCAAGCTCTAAAAAATATTGGGGCTGACCATGAAATTGTTGCGATTGCTGAATGGGATATAAATGCACTATATGCATACGATATTATGCATAATGGGATGCAGGACCTGAAGCCTCTGAGACATCATACTAAGGAATCGTTGATTTCTGAAATTTTAAAATATAATTTATCTGGTGATGGGAAGAAACCATTAACCGAAAATGCATTAAGATCAATGTCTACTTTTCAGTTGAAATCTATTTTGACAGCTATAAAGAGGTGTAATAATTTAGTAGATATATCGAAAGTACATGCTCAAGATTTACCAACAGCTGACATACTAACATATTCTTTCCCTTGTCAAGATTTATCCATTAGTGGGCATTGGCATAGTAATAGTGGCGGAATTGAAAGAGATGCCAAAAATAGATCAACCTTGCTGTGGGAAATAGAAAGAATTTTAAAAGAACATGTTGCAGCGGATAAGCAACTCCCTAAGTATTTAGTTATGGAAAATGTTAGTAACATATTGTCGAAAAAACATATTCATAACTTTAATGAATTCAAGCATTTTTTAGAAGGCTTGGGCTATGTTAATCAAGTCTATACCTTAGATGCACGAAATTTTGGTGTTCCTCAGTCTAGAATTCGAACCTTTATGCTTAGTGTATTATCTGAAAAAATAGATAAGAGACAAATTGAAGACTATTTTTTTGATAATAATTTGGAGCAGTTTAAATGTTCAGAAACTCAGAATCTGAGTGAGTACTTGAAACTAGATTATTCAATTGGCAAATATAGAAACGAAGCAATAGATAGTACCCCTACTTTTACAGAATCTAGAAAAAAAATATATGAGAATAATGTCATATTAGCAAATGGTTCAAAACTAAATATGAATCAATTTGCTAAAACTATCACTACAAAACAAGATAGGCACCCTAATTCTGGAATTATTGGTTATGATACTGATACGTATTTAACTGAACGTAATAAATACTATCGTAATTTAACACCGAGAGAATGTTTTTTATTGATGGGATTTGATGAAGATCAGTTTGACTTATTAATGAATAATAATTTTGAGTCACGAAAAGGACTGAATTTTTTATCCACAAGTAAGCTCGTTAAAATGGCTGGGAATAGCATTGTTGTACCAGTGCTTGAAAAAATATTTGAGCAAATAATTGACATTGAACAGACTTTGATGAATAAATAGCAAAAAGTTACAACTCAAGTGTAGGTAATTTACCTTTTCTTGCGTTGTAGCTTTTGTTATTCTAACATCCTCTTAATACAATTCATCCTTAATTGGTTCAATAGTCTCCTAATAGAAGTTTTGAGTGGTATCTAAGAAATAGGCTCGGTATTCACTAGGGACAGTATTTAAGAGTTCATTGAACGATGCTAGCGAAGTCACTTGGTTGTATTCGACATTCAGTTAATTAAGTTGACAGAGTTTAAAAAGTTCATTTTCAAAATTTTGGATTGCGGGTTGAAATTCACCGGCGAAAAAATTTTTTGTTAGTAAGACTTCATAGTTTGAGATGAAGTCTTTTAGAATGTCGTAAATTTCTTCTGAGATATTCATAGAGATTTCTCGCTATATTAGGATTATAGTAATCGTCGTCTGGTGTGATAGCTTCATCAGACATGAATTTTTCAAAGCTACCGATTGGAGCAAAGTCGATGTAAATAGTTGAGTAGTCATCTTTAACGTGCCATAAGCGAATAGAGTCCGTCCCCTTTTTCTGTAACCATTCACGCGTTACCAGTGTTCGGTCTTGGAGGCCAAGAACGTCGACTAGTAATCATTGGTCTAAGGCTGATTGACCGTGTCGCTTGCCAGTATCCGGATCAATTTCAGTCATACTACTTGATTGCAATCCTTTCATGTTTTGCTTGGTTACGAGGGTAGGAATTGTTTTTACATTTGGTAAGACTAGTTTGAATCGTAACTCAATACTATAAATAATTTTGTGTAAACACTCTAGTAGAGTTAAGGCTCATACCCTAAAAAGACTGACAATTCTACTTGAAGCAGGTCATTCATAGCTGTTTCAAGCAGAAGTACAGAAAAATTCATCAATATCTTGCTTTTGGGTTAGGAAGTTAAGTAGTTCTGTGGTAAACTGAGTCATAGGAATAAATCTCTTTCTAGTAATGTCTCGTACTCTACTATAACGGATTTTTTCCATTTTATAAAATTCTAACCACATAGTCTACCAAGTCTACCACATAGGCAAAACCTATTGTTTAAGATTTTTATTTCTGTTATAGTAGTAATTGTCAAAGGGAGATAAAGCTTCCTAACAAATTAGAAAATGAGGTAGAATCATGAAAAAAGTATTAGGTATCGGATTTTTAGTAGTTGCTGCAGCAGTCTTGTATTTTGGTTTAGTTGGATGGCCAAGTTTGGATGTTAATATCTGGGCACTATTTCCAGTAGGTCTATTTCTATTTTTCACATTTGAGAATTTGGTGAAAAAAGATTATAAGGCCAGTCTCATGAGCTTGATAATTGCCTTTATCATCGCCAATGCCATTCTTGATATCTTGCCACTTTCAAGTGGTTTGGTAATCGGTGCGGGAGTGTTGGCTTGTGTAGGGATTGGTTTTCTCTTTCCAGAAACTAAGCAGAAAGAATCATAACACAAAAAAGTCTCGAGATTGCTCGAGACTTTTGTTTTATTTACCTGCGTAATATTTTTGAATTCCTTTGACAATCCCTGACACTAATCTATTTTGGTAAGCGTCGCTACGAATTTGTTGGTTTTCATTGAAATTGTCAATGTAACCAAGTTCCAAAAGAACTGCTGGTTTGTCAGTTTCTCGAAGGACAGCAAAGCTACTCTGGAGGAGACCTGCATCCTTAGCACCTGTTTCAGCTAGAAGAGAAGAGTGGATATCAGCAGCAAGGCGATTACTTTCACTGATACGATCAGGATGGTTATGCCAGTAAGGATTTATCTTAGCGCGATAGCCCGAATCTTCTTCGTAAGAATAGGTTTGAATTCCAGAACGGTTAGAAGCAGGGTTGCCACTAGCATTAAAGTGGATACTAATGAAAATATCTGAGTTTGTACTATTCACCATTTTTGAACGTTCAGTGATAAAGTCGACATAGACATCACTATCTCTCGAAGAAAGAACGGTATAACCAAGCCCCTCGAGTTCCTTGCGAAGTTTCTTGTAAACTTGCATAGTGAGGTCTTTTTCAT
>ERZ772932.1317-NODE-1317-length-11891-cov-16.898445_pt1 | contig 11891 bp, 9 predicted proteins | sample MGYA00511684_ERZ772932 | MGnify/ENA primary metagenome ERZ772932 (study PRJEB29015, sample SAMEA2738078) | human oral metagenome | biome: human oral; feature: human-associated habitat; material: saliva | place: China | collected 2210 ...
TGACGGCGCAGCTGCGCCGTCAGCCGCCGCTCGTGTTCGCCGGGGAGGTTGACGATCTGCGCACGTGGATGGGCGCGGCTGCCCGCGGCGAGGCCTTCGTCCTGATGGGCGGTGACTGCGCCGAGACTTTCGCCGAGGCGACGGCTGATCACGTGCGCCTAAAGATCCAGACGCTGCTGCAGATGGCAGTCGTGCTCACCTACGGCGCGTCCCTGCCGGTTATCAAGGTTGGCCGTATCGCCGGCCAGTACGCCAAGCCGCGTTCGGCGGACATGGAAACGCGTGACGGCGTCACGCTGCCCAGCTACCGCGGCGACGCCGTGAATTCCTTCGAGTTCACTCCCGAGGCCCGCGAGCCCGACCCGCAGCGCCTACTGTCGCTGTACAACCACGCGGCCTCGACGCTGAACCTGATCCGCGCCTTCACGAAGGGCGGTTACGCGGACCTGCGTCAGGTGCACCGCTGGAATCAGGGTTTCATGTCGAACCCTGCCTATGCGCGCTACGAGTCGCTGGCAGAAGACATCCACCGGGCGATTAAGTTCATGGGTGCCGCTGGCGTCGACTTTGAGACGCTGCGAGACGTCGACCTGTATTCGTCCCACGAGGCGCTGCTGCTCGAGTACGAGTCAGCCATGACGCGCATCGATTCGCGGACGGGCGAGCCCTACAACACGTCCGCTCACTTCCTGTGGGCGGGGGAGAGGACGCGCGACGAGGAGGGCGCTCACATCGAGCTGCTGTCGCGTGTTCGCAACCCGATTGGGGTCAAGCTCGGCCCGTCGACCACGCCGGATCAGATGCTCATCCTCATTGATCGCCTCAACCCGGATGGTGAGGAGGGGCGTCTGTCGTTCATCACGCGCATGGGCGCAGGGCGCATCCGCGAGGCGCTTCCGCCACTGCTGGAAGCCGCGCGCGAGGATGGTCGTCCGATTACGTGGATGACGGATCCGATGCACGGCAACACGATTACCTCGTCGACCGGCTACAAGACGCGTCGCTTCGAGACGGTCATGGACGAGGTCCGTGGCTTCTTCGAAGCACACGAGGCCTCGGGCACTGTCCCGGGTGGCCTGCACATCGAGCTCACCGGCGACGACGTGACCGAGGTGATTGGCGGTAGTGAGCATATCGACGATGAGTCGTTGCGCGACCGTTACGAGACGCTCGTTGATCCGCGTCTGAATCACCAGCAGAGCCTGGAGATGGCCTTCCAAGTCGCCCAGTACCTGGCGAAGGGTTCTTCCTCCGAGGAGAACTGATCGACTGCGAAATCCCCGGCCTCGTCTGTCATGGACGAGGCCGGGGATCTGTCTATGCGGTGTTCTGTGCCGGGCGGCGCGGTGCGTCAGACGATCGTGATCGTGATGACGCTACCCTTCTTGACCATCGTGCCTCCGGCGGGGTCGGTGGCGCGCACCGTACCGAAGAAACCACCGAGAATCGCTTCTTCCTGCACGCTGAATCCGGCGTTTTCGAGGATGGTTCGAGCTTCCTGGCGCTGGCGCCCCACGACGTCGGGCACGGCGACCTTCTCGGGTCCCTTGGACACCGTGTAAGCGACGGTGTCGCCGCGGTGCAGGATCGTTCCCTCGTTGGTCTGCTGGGAGATAACCTGGCCTTCCGGGACCGTATCGGAGAACGCCTCGGTGGGAGTAGCGACGAGGCCAAGGCCTTCGATGGCGCTCTTCGCGGCGTTGGCGGTCATCCCACCCAGCGAGGGGACCGTCAGAGGCTCTCGGCCCTTGGACAATACGACGTCGACAGCCGTGTCATGCGGCACCGAGGTGCCGGACGGCACGGACTGGGAGATGACCTGGCCCTGCGGCACGTCCTCAGAGTAGGAATCGGTGATTGCTCCGAGAGCCAGGCCAGCCTCCGTGAGCACCTTTTTCGCGTCATCCTGACTCTTGCCGGACACGTCGGGCACGTTCTTCATGTCCACACCCTTGGACACGTAGAGCTGCACCTCGGCGCGCTTGTGCACGGGCTCGCCGCCTGACGGATCAGAATGGGTGATAGACCCGGATGCGACGTCGTCCGAAAACTCCTCCTCGACGGTGGAGGCAAGGCCCATTGCGTTCAGCTCGGCCTGGACCTCTGCCAGGGGACGACCGTCGGTCGTGGGCATGGTCAGGTAGGAGCCCGGGCCGTACTCGGTCCACCACCAGCTGCCGCCGATACCCGCTGCGGCAAGCAGGAGGACGACGAGGCTCACCCACAGGGCAGCGCGCTTATAGGTCGTGGTCGACGCGTTCTCCGAAACCTTGGGGATTGGGGCCGAGGTGTGGACCGTGGCGAGTGTCGAGGGTGCGGGTAGCGGCAGCGGACGCGTGAACTGGGCGGAGATGACCTCCGTGTTCAGTGCGCTGGTTTCCGAAGAGTCAGCGCGGTCGGAGGGTGCGACGTCGGCACGTCGGCTAGCGAGCTCCGAAGGGATGGTTGCAGCCGCCCGCGTGACTAGGTCGATCGCATCCGATGCGTCGGCGGGTCGAGAGGCGGGGTCACGGGCCGTGAGGGCGGCGACGAGGTCGTCGATCTCTCGAGGAATCCACGGCTGGGCCTCGGACGGGCTGGGCACGTCGTCGGAGACGTGGTGGGTTGCGATCTGCAGCGGCGACTCGCCCGCCCAAGGAACGGAGCCCGTGAGCATCTCGTAGAGCATGATGCCCACGGAATAGATGTCTGAACGTGCGTCCGCCACGCCCGTTGTGGCGATCTCGGGTGCGATGTATGCGACTGTTCCGAGCATGTTTCCCGTCGAGGACATCGAGACCTCGGAGGCCGCTCGCGCCAAGCCGAAGTCGGTGACTTTGGCGGGGCCATCGGTGGGAACGAGGATGTTCTCGGGCTTGATGTCACGGTGGATAACGCCGACGCGGTGAGCGGCGCGCAGGGCCTCGAGAATGTCGGTCGTGTAGCGCAGTGCCTGCGGGATTGTGAAGGCACCCTGCGCGCGCAGGAGCTGGCGGAGGTTGGTTCCGTCGATGAGCTCCATCACAAGGAATCCCTGTCCGGTGATCACGCCCTGATCGAAGACGGAAACGACGCCCGGGTGAACAATGCGGGCTGCGGAGCGTGCCTCACGGCGGAAGCGTGCGACGAAATCCTGGGAGTCCGCCAGGTGTGGGTGCATGACCTTGAGAGCGACGGGGCGGTCCAGGCGCTCGTCTTGGGCGATGTACACGGTTGCCATGCCGCCGCGCGCCAGACGGCGCGTGACTCGGTATCGTTCGTCGACCAGGAGCCCGATCAACGGGTCGGTCTGGTCGAATGTCTGTTCGTCGCTCACCTGGTCGATTCTATGAGAGTTTTCGTGAAAATATGGGAAGTGTGAGTGTCGGAGCGCCGTACAAATGGGGTAATCTTGCGCTCATGACCAGTGCTGATATCACCGTGTTGCCCACCGACGAGGTCTGCCGACTGCTCGGCATCGAGGAGCGTCGCCTGAAGCAGTTGATCCGTGACCGCGTCCTGATCGAGGCACGCGGAGACGACGGTGTGCGCGGGGTTCCTCGGGATGTCCTCGTCAAGGGCGCGAACGGTTGGGAACCGCTGCCGTTCCTCCGGGGCACGCTGACGCTTCTGGCCGATGACGGTTTTACCGCAGAGGAATCGCTCGCCTGGCTGTACGCCGAACAGGACGAACTGGGTGAGCGTCCCATCGACGCGCTCACGTCGGGCCGTCACCATCGCGTCAACCGCATCGCCTCGACGCTGGCCTTTTGAGCCGCCCGCCTCAGTAGCCGGACGTCACGCGCGCCTGGCGGTGAGGATAGAGCACAGATCGCGCGCCATGGCGCGGGCGTCCTCATCGAAACCGGAGGCATCGAGCGCGGCGTGACCGTCAGCGACGAGGCGCGCAATCTCCGCTTCGTGTGCGGCGCGCCCGTTGCGCTCGACGATCTCGGTGGCTGTCGCGATCTGCTGTGCCGAGGCCTCGGCGACCCCAAGAACGTCGGTCAGCGCGCGGCGCTCGGCGGGGGAGGAAGCCTCCCAGGTGAGCGCGAGGAGGGCGGTGCGCTTTCCTTCGCGCAGGTCATCCCCGGCGGGCTTGCCAGTGACGGCAGGGTCACCGAAGACGCCCAGGTCATCGTCGCGCAGCTGGAACGCCAGGCCCCACGGGGTGAGGATCGTTTCGAGGATGTCCAACAGCTCGGCGACATCAGCAATTGAGGGCGCTCCGCAGATCGCGCCAAGAATGGCGGGGTGAACGACCGAGTAGTGCGCCGACTTGTGTAGTGCAACCTCGAGGGAATCGCTCGTGCTGAGCGCGTCCGTGCGCTCCGGATCCAGCGGGGTCTGTTCGGCGGTGATGTCCAGATACTGGCCGAGCGCCACTTCCGCGTGCATGTCCGCGAAGCGCGTCGTGAAGGCACGCGCGCAGTCCTCCCGCAGGGTGAGCGCCTGTTCATCTGCCGCGGCGGTCGCCGCTGAGAAGAGGAAATCGCCGACCAAGATGGCGGCGTGACGGCCGAAGTCTGTCGATGACCCAATCCACGATGAGGATGCGTGATGATCCGCGAGCGTCCTATGCGGGGTGGGTATCCCGCGCCGCTCGTCTGCCTTGTCGATGATGTCGTCGTGGACGAGGGCGCTGGCCTGATACAGTTCGAGCGCGGCACTGAGGTGGGGGAGTGACACTCGGTCGAGCGCGGTGCCGGAGCTGAGCGCGTAGCCGACGTGTGCCATGAGTGCACGGAAGCGCTTGCCTCCGGATACGGACGCAAGAACCGCACGTGAAAATTCTTCGGATCTGCCCGAAGCGCCGGCGCGAGCGAGGAGTGTGGCGAGGCTCGTGGCCGTCGCCTCGTCGATACGGGGACGCAGCGTTGCGAAACTGTCGCTCAGAGTCATGAGGCCACTCTAACCGAGGAGCCGGGGGATGCGTGGTCTTAAGGTGGGGCATCCTCACACCTACCGCCAGGAAAACTACGTGGTAAGGCACTAGACTGGCGATGGTATGCCGATTTGCAATCGGCTCTGTTGTGCATGCCCATCAATGAAAGGGACCCGTGTGAGTGCATCTCGCGCTTCGGCAAAGGACTCCGCGACGACTGAGGAAACCACGGAGGTGACGACCCCCGCAAAGAAGACGACGCGCGCCAAGAAGGCCGCGGCGGACGCGGCGAGCGCCCCCGCCAAGGAAAAGAAGTCTGCAGCGAAGAAGACGCCGGCGAAGAAGGCTCCCGCGAAGAAGACGAAGAAGGCCGCTGACGCCGAGGTTGTCGAGGAGAAAGCGCCCGCGAAGAAGACCGCTGCTAAGAAGACGGCGAAGAAGGCTGACGCTGGGGAGAAGGCCGCCAAGAAGCCTCGCGGACGCAAGAAGAAGGACGAAGAGGTCGTCGAATCGATTGTTCCCGAGATCGGAGACGCTGAGGACGTGGACTTCGAGCCCACGGGTGAGGACCTCGAGGATCCGGAGCTTGAGGCTGGCACCGACGACGAAGAAGTGGCTGACGCCGAGGAAGAAATCGAGGAAGAGGACGCTAAGGTCTCCGAGGGTGCGGCTCTGCGTGAGCGCACCAACGACGGTATTCACGTGAAGGGTGGATTCGTCGTCTCGGACTCTGACGAGACCGACGAGCCTATTCAGCAGGTGACGGTCGCCGGTGCGACCGCTGACCCGGTCAAGGACTATCTCAAGCAGATCGGCAAGGTCTCGCTGCTGAATGCTGAGCAGGAAGTTGACCTGGCTCGCCGTATCGAGGCTGGTCTGTACGCCGAGTACAAGCTCAAGAACCAGGCTGACGAGATGACCAGCCGCGAGCGTCGTGAACTGCACTTCCTCGCGCAGGACGGCCAGCAGGCGAAGAATCACCTGCTCGAGGCGAACCTCCGTCTGGTCGTCTCGCTCGCGAAGCGCTACACCGGGCGCGGCATGCAGTTCCTGGACCTCATCCAGGAAGGAAACCTGGGCCTCATTCGCGCCGTCGAAAAGTTCGACTACACGAAGGGCTACAAGTTCTCGACCTACGCCACCTGGTGGATCCGCCAGGCGATCACCCGTGCCATGGCCGACCAGGCGCGCACGATCCGCATTCCGGTTCACATGGTTGAGGTCATCAATAAGCTGGCCCGCGTCCAACGTCAGATGCTGCAGGATCTGGGCCGCGAACCCACGCCCGAGGAGCTCGCGAAGGAACTCGACATGACCGCAGAGAAGGTCGTCGAGGTCCAGAAGTACGGTCGTGAGCCGATTTCGCTGCACACGCCCCTCGGCGAGGACGGCGACTCCGAGTTCGGTGACCTCATCGAGGACTCCGAGGCCATCGTGCCTGCGGACGCCGTGTCGTTCACCCTGCTGCAGGAGCAGCTTCACCACGTCCTGGATACGCTGTCTGAGCGTGAAGCTGGCGTTGTGTCGATGCGCTTCGGTCTGGGTGACGGTCAGCCGAAGACTCTCGACGAGATCGGCAAGGTCTACGGTGTGACGCGCGAGCGCATTCGTCAGATTGAGTCCAAGACCATGTCGAAGCTGCGTCACCCGTCGCGTTCGCAGGTGCTGCGCGACTACCTCGACTGACGCGCCATTGATATTCATGGGGGCCAGGAACGATCGTTCCTGGCCCCCATGACAACATCGTCACAATGCGGCGTGTTCGGGTGGCACCATCGCGTAGTGAGGCTTCGGTAGGGCAGGATGATCTCATGCTTGAGGGTGCACTGATTCTTGTTTTGACCGTCGTTCTGGTTCTCGTTGTCGCCGCTGGCGTCGTCGCGGTGCTGGCGCTGTCGCGCCGTAGCGCGGACGAGTGGAAGGGCGTCATCAAGCGCGAGAGTGAAGAAATCGCGGTTGAGGTCAAGACCAACCACTCGCTCCCCAAGCGTGCGGCCACGTCGCCGGATGGGCCCGTCGTTCCGCGTACTGCGTCCTTGCAGTCGATGCTCCAGGGCGCCGAGTCGAAGAGCGCCTACTTCGACGCTGACCGTCTCCCCGGCATCGATCGCCTCGAAACTGTCACCGACCGCGTCAGCGAGCGTCTTGACCGTGGACGTCGTCATGCTGATTGTGGCGCACAGCCGAGTCAGGAGTCGACTCAGGCCTAGCTTCGTGATGCCGCACTCAGGTTTTCTGTGAAGAGCGTTCATAGGGGATAATGACCCTATGGACGCTTTTATTTCCTACCTTCAGTCGCCGTGGGCGGTTGTCATCGCCCTGGCGGTCGCCGTGCTTATCGGTGTGCTTATTCGCGTCGCCGTGACTTCGCGGAGGCGCTCTTCCGATGACGTGACACTTCAGCCGCAGGTTCAGGCCCCGGCTGATGCTCCGTCTGAGGCTCCCACCCAGGCGCCGAGCGTTGACACTGACCAGCCGCGCGCGGGTCCGGTCGATCTCTCTGAGTCCACCCCCGATCTCTCTGAGTCCACCCCCGATGAAACCGCCCCGGTTGTCGAGGCGCCCACCTCGTCGGTCGAACGTCCCGAGCCGGTGCGCGGCCGCATGGAGCGCCTGCGTGAACGTCTGGCTTCCTCCGGTTCGCTGGGCCGCGCGATCCTCGGCGTGCTGAGCCGCGGACAGCTCGGCGCTGCCGACTGGGAGGAGATTGAGGAATCCCTCCTCATCGCCGACCTTGGTCTCGAGGCCACGGACACGCTGATGGAGGCGCTCAAGCGCCGCGTCGCCGTCGAGTCCGTGACCGACGAAGCTCGTATTCGAGAGATCCTTCGCGAGGAGCTTCTCGCTCTCGTTGGCCCCGACATGGATCGTTCTCTCAATCTTGAGCGCCCCGAGGTCGATGGTGCCACCAAGCCTGCCGTCGTCCTCATGGTCGGCGTCAACGGCACCGGAAAGACGACAACTGTCGGCAAGCTCGCGCGTATCCTCGTCGCGGAAGACAAGTCCGTGATCCTGGGTGCTGCCGATACCTTCCGTGCCGCCGCTGCCGACCAGCTGGCCACGTGGGGTGAGCGCGTGGGCGTAGACGTTGTGCGCAGTGACCGTGAGGGGGCGGATCCGGCGTCCGTCGCCTTCGAGGCCGTGCGAGAGGGAGTCGATCGTGACGTCGACGTGGTGCTCGTCGATACCGCGGGCCGCCTCCAGAACAAGTCGACGCTGATGGACGAGCTCGGCAAGATCAAGCGCGTTATGACCAAGCAGGCGCCGGTCTCCGAGGTGCTTCTGGTGCTCGATGCAACCACGGGTCAGAACGGCATGAAGCAGGCCGAGGTCTTTGCTGAGGCCACCGGCGTGACCGGCATCGTTCTGACTAAGCTCGACGGCTCCGCCAAGGGCGGTATCGTCGTGTCCGTCCAACGTGCGCTGGGTGTACCGGTGAAGTTCGTCGGCCTCGGTGAGGGTGCCGACGATCTGGCGCCCTTCGATCCCGCCAGCTTCGTCGACGCGATCGTGGGTTCCGCGCAGGGCTGAACCCTGCCGCCATGACATGTGCCTCGGCCCCGGTGAGACGACTCCCGGGGCCGAGGTGCGCTAACCTGTGCCTAGTACAGCCGCCATCTTGGGAGTAAACACGTGTTTGGAAACCTGTCAGATCGCCTGACCCAGTCCTTCCGCAGCCTGCGTAGCCGCGGCGTCCTGACCGAGTCGGACGTCGATCGCGCGATTTCCGACATTCGTCGCGCCCTCATCGACGCCGACGTTGCGCTCCCCGTCGTTCGCCAGTTCACCTCGCAGGTGCGCGAAAAGGCCTACGGGGCTGCCCGCTCGAAGGCCCTCAACCCCGGCCAGCAGGTCGTCTCCATCGTGCACGAGGAGCTCGTCGAGATCCTTGGCGGTGCGACGCGCGAGCTGACGTTCGCCGAGTCCGGCCCCACCGTCTTCATGCTCGCCGGTCTTCAGGGTGCTGGTAAGACTACCCTGGCCGGAAAGCTGGGCAAGTGGCTGCGTGAGGAAGGCAAGACCGTCCTCCTTGTCGCCTCCGACCTCCAGCGTCCCAACGCCGTTCAGCAGCTGCAGGTTGTCGGCGAGCGCGCCGGTGTGAAGGTGTGGGCGCCCGAGCCCGGCAACGGTGTGGGCAATCCCGTCGAGGTCGCGCGCAGCGGCGTCGAGTTCGCACGCCAGAGCGGTATCAACGTGGTCATCGTCGATACGGCCGGTCGCCTCGGCGTCGACCAGGAGATGATGGACCAGGCGATCGCCATCCGCGACGCCGTGAATCCGCACGAGATCATGTTCGTCCTCGACGCCATGGTCGGTCAGGACGCGGTTTCCACGTCCACGGCCTTCCGCGACGGTGTCGGCTTCACGGGCGTCGTCCTGTCTAAGCTCGACGGTGATGCCCGCGGTGGTGCTGCACTGTCCGTGCGCGGCGTGACCGGCGCTCCGATCCTCTTTGCATCGACGGGCGAGGGCCTTGACGACTTTGAGCGCTTCCACGCCGACCGTATGGCGGGCCGCATCCTCGACATGGGTGACATCCTCACCCTCATCGAGCAGGCCGAAAAGAAGATGGACGCCGAGGAGGCGGAGAAGGTCGCGGCCAAGGCGATGGCCGGCCAGCTCACCCTCGCCGACTTCCTGAGCCAGCTTCAGCAGATCAAGAAGCTCGGCTCAATGAAGAAGATGCTCGGCATGATCCCGGGCGCCGCGCAGATGCGCGAGCAGATTGAGAACTTCGACGAGCGCGAGGTGGATCGTGTCGAAGCTATCGTCCGCTCGATGACCCCCGCTGAACGTGAGGACGTGTCGATCCTGAACGGCTCTCGTCGTGCGCGTATCGCTCGTGGTTCCGGTACGACAGTCACCGAGGTCAACCAGCTTGTGCAGCGCTTTGAGGCCGCGCGAGAGATGATGGCGCAGATGGGCCAGATGGGTGGCGGCGTGCCCGGCATGGGTGCTCTGCCTGGCCGTGGCGGCAAGGCGAAGCAGAAGGCCAACGCGCGTAAGGCGCAGGCCCAGCGTGCTCGCATGAAGAAGAGCGCGCGCTCCGGTAACCCTGCGAAGCGTCGCCAGCAGGAGCTTGAGGCCATGCTGCCGCCGTCCGAGCGCAGCGCGCCTGCGGGCTCATCCTTCGGTGTTGCTCAGGAGGCACCCGCTCCGCGTCCGACGATCGACGATCTGCCGGACGACGTCAAGCGCATGCTCGGCCAGCTCTGAGGCATGGAGTTCTCCGGCCTCGCCCTGTGGGCGGATAGCGCGTCGGAGCGCCCGCAGTGGGTGCGCGGCACGTGGCGTGTGGACGGGGGAGTCATCCGCCGTGTGAGCGATGAAGAATCCGCGTCATCGGTGGGATTCATCGTGCCCGGCATGGTGGATACGCACTGCCACATCGGGTACTCGGACACCGGTTCGGTGGACGAGGCCGAGATGGTGGAACAAGCTCGCGTGACTCTCGCGAGCGGCGTGACCGTCGTACGCGACTGTGGCGTTCCCGTCGATAACTCGTCGGTGGCGAGCGCAACCGGGCTTCACCTGATCCGCTGCGGCCGCCATGTTGCGCGCCCGAAGCGGTACATGCGCGACCTGCCGCTTGACGTTGAGAATCAGAACGAGCTGCCCGAGGTGCTCGCATCGATGGCGCACTCCTCCGATGGCTGGGTGAAGATCGTCGGAGATTGGATCGATCGCAGCGGCGGTGCCGACTCCGACCTGATGCCTCTGTGGGACCGCGCCGTCCTGAACGATGCGGTTGCCGCCGTGCACGAGGCTGGGGCGCGGATCGCCGTCCACGCCTTCTCCCATGGCGTCATTGACTCGCTCATTGAGGCCGGCGTTGACGACATCGAACACGGTAGCGGTATCGATGCAGATCAGGCCTACGAGATCGCCGCGCGTGGCATCGCGGTGACGCCGACGCTTCGCCAGGTTGAGCTCTTCAAGGACTTTGCGGCTCAGGCGGGGGAGAAGTACCCCGCCTACGCCGCCACCATGCAGGGCATGTACGACACGCGGCTCTCCCACTTCCAGATGCTCGTCGACTCCGGCGTTCTCCTCCTCATGGGGACTGACTCGGGCGGCTATCAAGATCACGGAACCATCGCGGGCGAGATCGACCTGTGGCTGCAGTGGGGTGCACCCCGCGACTTCACCATCAACGCAGCCACGTGGGTGAGCCAGCGCTACCTCGGCTACCCCGGCCTCGTCGACGGGGGCCCGGCCGATTTCTTGCTCCTGGACGAGGACCCGAGGATGAACCCGCTGGCCCTGTCGACGCCCGCACGCGTGTTCATTGGTGGAGTGAGCGTGTGGGAGCGTCCACCTGCGTGAGGTGTTCGCAGTGATCGATTTAACCGATTCGCGCGACACGGCGCACGTTCCTGACTTGGGAAACGGGCGCTAAATATGGCATAATCGCTAGCTGTACCCGGCGGTTCGTAGACCCTCTCACTGCGTGCCGTCGTGTCCCGGTCCAATGCGACCCCTGTGTTTCCCACCTCGGGACGCAAAGGTCCACACCAATTCTGAAATGGAGAGACCACTCAAGTGGCAGTTCGAATTCGCCTGAAGCGCGTGGGTAAGATCCACGCTGCCCAGTACCGTGTTGTCGTCGTCGATTCGCGCAAGAAGCGTGACGGCCGCGTCATCGAAGAGGTCGGCTACTACGATCCTCAGCCCAACCCGTCGATCATCCGCATCGACTCCGAGCGTGCCCAGTACTGGCTCGGCGTTGGCGCTCAGCCCTCCGACCAGGTCCGCAACCTGCTGGTCCTGACTGGCGACATCGCCAAGTTCAACGGCAAGGCCGACGCGGTTTCCCGCGTCATCGTCTCCGAGGCTGACAAGGCCGCCCAGGCTGAGCAGGCCATCAAGGATGCCGAGGCTGCAGCCGAGAAGTCCAAGGCCGCTGCTTCCGCCAAGAAGGCCGAGGAAGAGGCCGCCGCTGCCGCAGCTTCTGCTGAGGCTGAGGCTGCCGAGCAGGCTTCTGAGGAAGCTGCCGGAGAGGATGCCTGAGCATGCTCGCCGACGCGTTGGAGCACCTGGTCAGCGG
>ERZ772932.1322-NODE-1322-length-11849-cov-4.360183_pt1 | contig 11849 bp, 13 predicted proteins | sample MGYA00511684_ERZ772932 | MGnify/ENA primary metagenome ERZ772932 (study PRJEB29015, sample SAMEA2738078) | human oral metagenome | biome: human oral; feature: human-associated habitat; material: saliva | place: China | collected 2210 ...
TCGCAGCGTCTTTGGAGCGCATCGAAAACAAACTTGAAAAAATGAATGAAAAATTAGACAGGAAAGCGGACAAATCATGAAAGACCCAATTTTAGAAGCCTTGGCGCGAATCGAAGCCAAACAGGATGACATGCTCGCCAATCAGGCGCGTATGGACGAGGAATTGCAGCAAATTAAGAAAGACTGCAAGAAATCTGCTGCGGTTTACGGCGGTCTCGGCGGCGTGATTGTAACGACCGGCTGGGAGTTGCTGCGAGCCAAGTTCGGGGGCTGATATGGCACACCCGAAAGAAACCCGCGAAAAGCTGCGCAGGCTGTACGTCAGCGACGGGCAGACGCTCGAAATCGCGGCGATGATGTGCGAAATTCCGACCGCTACCGCCCGAAGTTGGAAACGTGCCGCCAAAGAGACCGGCGACGATTGGGACAAAGTGCGCGCCGCCTACACGCTGGCTGGCGGAGGCATCGAAGACTTGAGCCGTTCGCTGTTGGCGGGTTTTTTGGTGCAGTACCAGTCAACGATGACGATGTTGCAAGACACGTCGGTTGAAGAGCTGATGCCGTCCGAGCGCGCAAAACTGTTGGCGAGCCTGTCGGATGCGTTTACCAAGACCGTGGCGGCAAACGCCAAAGTGATGCCGGAAACGTCAAAACTGGCGACGGCGATTGAGGTGTTGGAATTGTTCGGCGAAGTGGTCAAGGAGCGATACCCGCAACACTTGCAGGCTTATGTCGAGTTGGTCGAGCCGCTGGGCGTGGAAATTGAAAAGAAATACAGGTAAGCGATGCAGAAGATTGAATACACCCATAAAGGCCGGTTTTTATTTTACCCGATTTAGATTGCGAATTGGGACAGCGAAGTGCCGGCAGTTGCGCCGCGTTATAAGCTGGAGCCGTTGTTTTGGCTCGCCGCCCAGTTTTTTTTACTTTATGTCCGCTATGAATGAAATGAAAACGGGAGAGCCGTTGCCCTTTTGTTTCATGGTTAATCAAAAGCCGCTGAAAAAGCCGATTGTCCACTATTACGAATAAAACATGAAGTCCAAAGAGTTTTTAAAGTCGCTTGCCGAATACGCCGCCCAACTCCGCCAAACCATCGAGGCGGAGGCGGACGGCTTTGATGCGTCGCCCTCCGCCATTGCCGAACGTCGGGCGAAGGTTTTAGACCCGGTCAACGGTTACGAGTATTTCGTCAATACCTATTTCCCGCATTATGTCAGGTCGTCTGAAAAGTCAGAGCTGCATGAATTTCTGTTTTCCCGCCTGCCCGAAATCCTACAACAGCCCGAAGGTATCAACGAAGCGGATGCTGCTCCGCGCGGCGAGGCGAAATCGACGTTGGTTACGCGCCTGTTCTCGCTTTGGACGGTCATCACCGGCGCGAAAAAGTTTATCGTAATTGCGATGGACAGTATCGACCAAGCCTATCCGATGCTGGAAGCCATCAAGGCGGAATTGGAGTTTAACCCGCGCCTGAAAACCGATTTCCCCGAAATGTGCGGACAAGGGCGGGTTTGGCAGGCTGGGGCGATTGTTACCGCGTCCAACGTCAAAATCCAAGTCTTCGGTTCGGGTAAGAAAATGCGCGGCATGGTGCATGGTGCATTCCGCCCCGACCTTGCCATCCTCGACGATATCGAAAACGACGAGATGGTGCGCAACCACGACCAGCGCGACAAGCTGGAAATGTGGCTTAAACAAACCGTCTTGCCGTTGGGCGCGGTCGGTACCAAGTTTGACGTGATTTATATCGGTACCATCCTGCACTACGACAGCGTGTTGAGCCGTACACTGAATAACCCGTTTTGGAGTACGCGGAAATTCAAAGCGATGAAACGCTGGCCCGACCGCATGGACTTGTGGGACAGATGGGAAGAGCTGTATCGCAACGACGGCGCGGCGGTAGCCGAAGCGTTTTATCAGGCGCACAAAGACGAGATGGAACGCGGCGCGCAAACAAGCTGGGCGGCTCGCGGCGTGTTGGCGTTGATGAAAATCCGCGCCCGCGACGGTCATGCAACGTTTGACAGCGAGTATCAAAACGACCCGGTCAGCGGCGAAGACGCGCCGTTTGCGGAAAACATCAAATACTGGTCGGAGCTGCCTGACGATTTGGTGTACTACGGCGCGCTCGACCCGTCTTTGGGTAAGGCTGGTGCGGGGCGCGACCCGTCGGCGATTTTGGTAGGCGGTTATCAAAAATCGACGGGGCGGCTGTTTGTAACCGTCGCTCAAGTCAAAAAACGCCTGCCCGATTTGATTATCGAGGACGTGATCCGCATCCAAAAAGAGGCGCGGGTCAAGCCAGTGTTGTGGGTGGTGGAGACGGTGCAGTTTCAAGAGTTTCTCAAGGATGAGCTGATTAAGCGCGGGGCGCGTTCGGGTGTGCATATTCCGGTACGCGGTATCAAGCCGTCTTCGGACAAGATGTTGCGGATTGAGACTTTGCAGCCACACATGGCAAACGGGCTGATTTTGCTCAATCCCGACCAAAAGACCTTAATCAGCCAGTTGCGCCATTTCCCGAAAGCCGACCACGACGACGGCCCCGATGCGTTGCATATGCTGTGGATGGCGGCAACGACGGGCAATGTGTCAAACAGAGCACGGGCGATTGATTTGCCTGCACCGATGTTGGAGATGTGATTTTAAGGCCGTCTGAAAACGGTTTCAGACGGCCTTCGGAGTAAGAAAATATGTTCGGATTGATTAAAAGTGCTACACGGAAAACCGCCATCAAGACATTGACGAGCGCGACCGAAGATGCATTGGAAAGCCTGTTCTCGAATATGGAAGGTACGGATTCGCTGCTTTCGCGTTTGGGTGTGGACAGGCAGCAGGCATTGGACGCGGTGGCGGGCGACGATGAGGTCGCTGCTTGTTTGGAGGATTTGCATGCAGCCATGCTCAATAAGTCTTGGCGAATCTATGGCGAGGACTTGAGCGACGAAGACAAAGACCGTCTATGGAAAACTCTGAAACGCCATCTGCCCGCACTTGCCGAAATCGTGTTGACGGCACGTTTGGGCGGATACGGTGTCGGTCGGTACGTTTATCAGCCCGAATCCGACGGCTTTTTGACGATTAAGCATATCAGCAACAAAAGCGGCGAATTGGCGAAATACGTTCCCTACCGCGACGGCTCGCTGGCGTATCGCGGGACTGGCGGCGAGGAGGCTTGTAATACGGACGTGTTGTATCTCTTTATTTCCCACCGCGCGACATCGACCAATCCTGCGGGCGAAATGGCGGCGGCGCGGCTGTATGCGCCCGTCGCGCTGCGTAAAAAAGGCTTTGTCTATGCCGCGCAATTCATCACGCGCTACGCCCAGCCTTATCTGATTGCCAAAATCCAAGCCAACAGCGAGGACGACCACAATGGATTTATGAGCCGTTTTTACCGCTTTGTCTCCGGCGGCGCGTTGAGCATCGACCGCGAGGACGATGTGATGATGCTGCAAAACAGCGCGGACGGTCAGGCATTCCGCCGTCTGGAAAACCTCGCCAATGCGCGTATCCAAAAAACGCTGCTGGGCAAAGTCAAAACCAGCGACTTGGAAACCGCCAGCCGAGCCAGTCAGGAGACCGAAGAAAACAACCGCGACGAGCGTATCGGCGCGTATCTTGCCCTTTTGTCCCGTGCGGCGCAGCACTTTATCGACGCGCTTGTGATGGTCAACAACGCCTACGGCAAGCCGATTAATGCGCCCAAAGGCGTATGGTTTGAGTTTGAAGACGAAATCAAGGTTGATAAGACCCGCGCCGAACGCGACAAGATGTATATGGATACGGGGCAGCTCGTATTGACCGAAACCTACTACCGCGACATCTTGGGCTTCGAGCCGGAGCATTTCGAGCTGCGCGATCCGAAAACGTCGTCTGAAAACCCTGCGCCTGCCAAATTCAGCCTGCGCCTGTCTGACGCTCTTGCTCATAATGCGCCTGATACGGCGGAGCAGGCAATCGCCCGCCCGAAGATGGAAGCTGTGTTGGGTTTGTTGGAAAGCTGCAAAGACTATGCCGAATTTGAGGCGAAACTGTCCGAGCTTGATTTGAGCAAAGGCGACAATCTCTTGATCCAGCGTTTGGTTTCAGACGGCCTTTCGGCTTGGGCTGACGGAGCGGACGATGGACGGAATTGAATACAACTTCGCGGGGCTGGTCGATAAAGCCGCCTTCGAGCATTTCAAAGCCAAGAAAATCCTGCCCGGTTTCAGTCATTACGACGTTTGGCTGTATCAGCACAGCCTCGCGTTTACCGTCGCCAAGATGATGGACACGGATATGCTCGCCGAAGTCAAAGATGCCATCGAATCCGCGCAGCAAAACGGCACGGCGTTTGCCGATTTTAAAAAGCGTTTAAAACCGTATTTGATGGCGAAAGGCTGGTGGGGCGAGCAAGTGATGACCGACCCGCTGGACGGCGAACCGAAATTGGTACAGCTCGGCAGTACGCGTCGTCTGAAAACCATTTTCAACACCAATATGCAAACCGCCTTTGCGGCGGGGCAGTGGCAGCGGATTCAGGCAAACAAAAAAGCCTTGCCGTATTTGCGCTACAACCATTCCGCCGCCGGGCATCCGCGCGACAGCCATAAACGCTACTACGGCTTAGTCCTGCCGGTTGACCACGACATCTGGAAAGTCATCTTCCCGCCCAACGGCTATGGCTGCAAATGCTCGGTGTCTGCCCTGACCCGTCGGCAGGCGGAACGCGAGGGCATCAGCGGCGAGCCTGATGTGGATATGGTCGAGTTTACCAATCCGCGCACAGGTCAAACGGTATTGATACCCGACGACATCACGCCGAGCTTTGCGCACAACCACGGCGACCGACTGGGCGCGATGGACGCGCTGTTTGGCGAGAAAAACGGCGAAGAGGCACTGGCCGCCATGATTGCCGAACGTGAGGCATGGTTGGACAAGCGGTACAGCGTGCCGTCTGATAAAGTGGCGGTGTTGGCTTTACCGGACAAGGTTTCGGAAAAAGAAGTGCGCAGGCTGACAAAAGAGCAGTCTGCCAACAATACCAAAGACCACGAAGCGAGAGCTGCGGCAGCGTGGCAGGCTGAAACGGGCGACAGGCTGGAAGTGTTTGACTTGCCCGTGGAGAAAGGTAAGGGACAAGCCGATTATCTGATTGTTTCAGACGACCTGCCCCGTGAGCAATGGGTAAAACTGGATTTTATGTTTACCGAAAACCCCGACCATGCGGAATTGATGAACCGTTATTTTGCACACACTGCCGACGCATGGAAAGGGAAGGTTGACAATATTCAAGAGCATTTCGACAAAGCTGATATTGTCCCGCTTGATTTGCGCCATCTGAATGCGGCAAACCGGCATAAATTGTTGCAGTATGTGTTATCATTGCCGAAAAAGCAGCGGGATAAAGTCCGCTTATTGGTAAAAATATCGGAGTAAGTCATGCCGTCTGAACTGTATGTCAGCCGCGAAGTAAAAGTATTTTTAGGCGGGAAAACCGCCCCGTCCGAATTATTGGACTATCTGTATCCGCGTCTCGCGGAAATCGACAAGGAGGCAGCCGAGCAAATGCAGGGCGAGTTTTCGGGCTGCGTTTTTTCGATTGCGGATTTATCCGCTGCGGCATTCGCCCGTGTGCGCGGATGGATACTTGAGGCTGCTGAAAAGTCCGAGTGGATTAAGCCGTACAAGTCCGATTTAAAAACCGCGCTTGAAGCTGATCCGAGATTTAAACCTGTATAACTCTGAAGGCCGTCTGAAACCGATTCAGACGGCCTTTTTTCATAACCGCTCAAATTTCGCGTTTTAGCGCGTTTAAATGCTTGGGGCAAGCAAAGATATATCCAGTATTTTAAAATCAATCCTAGAGGCTTCTAAAACGCCCCTGAATCGAATTTTAAATAGATGAACTGCGCAAGGCCGTCTGAAACCTGATATTCGGGTTTTAGGCGGCTTTTGCATTTGGATTGGGAAGTGAAATTTTGCCGTCCGTCTTTTTGAACTTGGCAAGGCAAAATGGAGCAATGGATACGAACAACACCCCCCTCAAAATCAAATTGTCCGCCGCGCTGCCGGTTGCCTTGGCGACCCGTGCGGATGATGTGCGCACCTTTAAGGGCGTCGCTAATTCGGGCAAGCCGTTCGGCTACTGCGGCTATAAAACCGTCGTTGATTTGTCCGGGCTGTCGTATAAATCGTCGGTTCCCGTTTTGTTAGAACATTCGCCCCTAAAAATGGCGGGTGTTTGCAGTCTGTCGGTAACGGATGACGGCCTGATTGCCGAAGGAAGCCTACTGTCAAACGAATTTGGCACTCAGATTGCCGAGGCGGCTGACCAAGGCTTTCCGTGGGAAATGTCTGTATATGCACAGGCGGAAGCACATGAAGAGGTAGGGGCAGGTACAGTGCTGTCTGTAAACGGCAACGAGGTAACAGGTCCCGCTGTGATTTTGCGCCGCTGCACCATCCGCGAGGTGTCGTTTACCGCCGTCGGTGTGGACAGCGAGACGGAGGCAGTGGTGTTGTCGGACGGCAGCCCCTTGCCGGATATTTTTAAACAACCTTTGGAGTTATCTATGACACCCGAAGAAAAGAAAGCGTTTGACGACCTGAAAGCGGAAGTCGAGACGCTCAAGGCTGAAAAAGCCGAAGCCGAGAAAAAACTGAAAGAAGCCGAAGCTGCCGCCAAGAAAAGCCAAGTCAAGGCGAAATTGTCCGCCGCAGGCTTCAAGGAAGGTGAAGGCGGCAAGTTTGAAGGCTTGTCCGACGCAACCATGACCGTGCTTTTGTCTGCCGATATTGCGGCGGCCGAAGCCATGATTGCCGATTTGAAGCCGAAAACTGCCCCGTCTGCCGTGCCGGCTGCGCTGTTAAGCGAAGGTGCGGGTAAAGGCGAATCTGAACACACCGGCGAGGCGGAGGGTAAATTCTCCGTCGCCAGCCACAAAGGCTTATTGGGAGGAAACTATGTCTAAAGCCAAAACAGAAATCCTAGGCCCTGCTATTTCTGATTTTTTAAAATACGAAGCTACGCCTCAGACGCGTGTCGCCGTTGCCGCAACTGTAGGTACTAAGGCCGGTAAGTTTGTGGAATACCCGCTGCGCGGCAAGAAACTGGTTGCATTGACGGATGAAGCAGACGGCAAGGTTATTGTGCAGCCGTTGAATTGCGTCATCGACCTGTCAAAAGTAGCCGATGACGACGTCAAGGCGGCAACCGCCGAGAAGACGCTTGATGCGTTGAAAAAAGAGGGCGACGAATACGGCATCGTTTACCAAGGCACGCCCGCCGCCTAATTTCAGACGACCTTTAAACCCGATTTAACAAGGATACATTATGCCTTTATCCGATAACAGCAAGTTTGGCGTACAGGCTTTGACCACCGCCATCAACAAAATCGACCCGGGAGCGAGCCAAATCCGCGAACTGGGTATTTTCGAACCTGAGTATCTGACCACCACCTACGCCGACATTGAGTTCCAAGACGGCAAAGTCCACTTGGTTGCCAGCAAAGAGCGCGGCGCATCCGGTCAGGCGGTCGAAAGTCCGAAGCGCACCGTGCGCACCGTCAAAGTGCCGCACCTGCCGATTCATGATGTCGTTCGCGCCGACGATGTGCAAAACCTGCGCGCTTTCGGCACGACCCAAGCCGCGACCGTCATGGACAAGGTGAATGAAAAACTCGCCGGCGGCAAATCCGACCTTGAATACACCCGAGAACATCTGATGCTCGGCGCGTTGCAAGGCAAGATTCTGGATGCGGACGGCAGCGTGCTTTTGGACATCAACACCGATTTCGGCGTGCAGCGTAAAACGCAAAACATCGAATTGTCCAAAGACACGACCAAAGTCGGCGCGGTATTGGATAAGCTCTTATCCGAGCAACGCCAAAAATTCGCCGGTGCGCAGGTGCGCGGCTGGGTCGTGTATTGCGGCATGGATTTCCTGAGTGCGCTCAAAGAACATAAGTCCATCTTCGAAGTGTACAAACGCTACGACGAGGCACGCGCCTACCGCGAAGGCGATACGCTCAATCCGACCGAGTTTGTCCACAAGGGCATCCGCTTTATCGAGTATGCCAACCATTTTGGCAGCGACGCCGACATCGGTGCGGACAAGGCGATTCTGTTGCCGGTCGGCCGCAACCTCTACAAAGAGTATTTCGCCCCCGCCGACATGAACGCCACCGTCAACACCCGCGCCCTGCCGTATTACGCCAGCCGCGAGAAATTGCAGCACGACAAAGGCTGGAGCCTGCACATGCAGTCCAATCCATTGCCGATTGCGCTGCGCCCCGAGTTGTTGGCAACGCTGACCATGTCTTAAACGGATTTCAGACGGCCTTTAAGGCAACAAAAAGGCCGTCTGAAAACGGAGGGCTGCATGATTACCATCCAAGACATGATTACCCGCTTCGGCGAGCAGGAAATGGCGGAGCGGTCGAACCATGAAAACTACGAAACCATAGACGAAGCGGTGATGGCGGCGGCAATTGCCGATGCGGAAGAAGAGGCGGCAAGCTACCTTCGGGCGGCGAAACTGTTTTTTACCAACGACACCGCGCCGCAGGTTTTGAAAATCAAAGTCTGCGACATCGCCCGCTACTACCTCTACGACGACGCGGTAACAGGTATCGTCGAAGAGCGTTATCAGTCGGCGGTCGCTTGGCTCAAGATGGTCGTCAAAAATCCGAATATGTTGGACGAGAGCCGCGTATCGGATGACCGCAGACCATCAACGTGTGCTGTTTATGTCAATGCCGAACCCGATTTGCGGGAATGGCTGAAGGAGTAGGCAATGCGGATTACGGTATCACACGACTTGTCGCGTATCGCCCAAAGCCTGAACCGCCTGTCTGGCAGGTTGAACGGCAGCCTTGAAGAGCCTTTACGCGCTATCGGCGGCATCCTCGAATCATCGACCCGCCGCCGTATCGCCGAAACCAAAACCGCCCCCGACGGCAAACGCTGGCAGGATGTCAGCCCCGCTACGGCGGCAGCCAAAAACGGACGCGGCGGGATTTTGGTGGACCACGGCAACCTCGTGGCAAGCATTACGCATGAAGCATCGGCAAGAAGCGTGATTACCGGCTCGGTAATGGGCTACTCGGTTTATGCGCAGGAAGGCACGAAAACCATGCCTGCCCGTCCGTTTTTGGGCTTGTCGTCGCAAGATTATCAGGACATTGACGAATTGATGTCCGATTGGCTGGAAGGATTGATTGTCTGATATGGCTTTAAAACAGCATGAAAACTTATTGGCGGTCTATCCCGAAATCCTAGGCCGTCTGAAAACCGTCAAAGGCATTAAGACAGTCAAGGAGATCGGCGAACTTGCCGAGCTGCTCGCCCAAGGCGCGGCGAAGCGCAAAGCCGCCCCGTTGGACGGCGCGGTCTATGTCGTTTACGGCGGCTCGACCTTTGCTGACGAAGCGAAAAACGGCAAATTCCTCAAATCGACGCTGCACTTTACCTTTGTTCTCGCGCGAAGCTATACCGCCAACGGCAAATCCACACTGTACGAGGTCGGCGAGACCCTGACCGCAATCCAGCGTGCGTTTTCAGGTTGGGATGCGGGCGACGAGTATGCCGTAACCCCCTTCCGCCGCATCGCCTCGCCATCCATCGAGTATAACGACGGCTTTGCTTTTTATCCCATTTCATTCGCCTGCGACACCGTGCAGGCGGCAAACTAAAGGAGCTGCCACATGGCAAAACAAAACGACCACGGCTTAATCTTTGAAGGCGACGTCAAGGTACGCAACCTCAATCAGAAAGGCTCGGGCTTTATCGACATCGGCAACACCACCGCCCTGACCACGCAGACCAGCGTGGAAACCAAAGAGCGCGTTTCCAAGCAAAAAGGCACTTACGGCAGCGCACTTGACAGCCTGAAAACCGTCAAGCCTACCGAAATCGGTCTGAAACTCGACACCTTCGATAAAGATAACCTCGCACTTGCTCTGATGGGCGAAGCCGCCGTCATCGCGGCTACGGCGCAGACCGTCACGGACGAGACCGTAACCATCGGCAAAAAAGGCATGGCGTACAAGCTGGCAAACGGCAACATCGACCCGGCTACCGTCAAAGTCAAAAACAAGTCCAAAGGCAATGTCGAAGCCAAGCATTTGGACATCAACGCCACCTTGGGCATGATTACCATCCTGCCTACTGCCGACACTGTCAACGACGGCGAAGAAATCACCGTCGAATATAAAACCCGTGATTCCGGCGGCTACAAAGTGTCCGCCGCAACCTTGTCGCGCTTGGACTTGGAAATCTACGTCGACGGCCGAAACCGCGTTACCGGCGAGACCGGCATTCTGCACATTCCCCATGCCGTACTGGCTGCGGACGGCAGTATCGACTGGTTCGGCGACGACTTCAACGAAGCCGAATTCAAAGGCACGGCGGTATTGGCTTCGGGCGAGACCTCGACCTATTCCTTCACGTCGTACAACAACTAAAGATTCGGGCGGCTTATGCGGATTGGCGGGTTCGCCGGTCGGGCTGTCCGATAAACGGCAAAAAGGCCGTCTGAAACAGGCTTCTGCGTGTAGGCGCAGCGGCGGTAAGTTTCAGACGGCCTTTTTTTAAACGGATTTTAAAACAGGATTGAAACATGGCAAATATTCAGGCGGGATTGGAGATTAAAGCAGGCGTGTCCGGTGCTGAAAACATCGATGCGCTGGCGCAGTCCATCGAGGCGGCGGGCATCGATACGGGTAAATTGACGGAAGAAGCAAAAGAGCTGGGCGCGACACTGTCGAAAGCGCAAGCGCAACAGGCGGCGATTGCGGAATATAAGGCGTTGTCGGCGGAATTGGATAATGCCGCCAAGGAAATGCGCGCCTTGGACGAACTGACCGCGACGCTTGAAAAATCCATGCGCGGCGGCGGTACGCAGCAACAACAGGCAGATATGGCAAAACTGCGCGCCGAATCCGAACGGCTGGCGAGAAGCGAAACTGAGCTGACGGGGAAGTTGTATGCCGCCCGCGACGCAGTGGTGGTGTCTGGTGTGTCCGTCAAAAACCTTGCTGCCGAAGAGGCGCGCCTGTCGTCCGAATCCGCAGCCGCCACGGCGCAGCTCGACCGTCTGACTGCCGAAGCGCAAACCCTAAAAGCCATTGCCGATGCCAAAATCCAGCTCGGCATTGATACCGATGACAAGGCACGGCAGGAAATCCAAAAGACCAAAGACGCTTACGAACTGCTCAAAGAGAGCGGCACGCTCTCGCATGAGGAGCTGGCGCGGGCGGCGCAGTTGCAGGAAGGCAAAGTGCGCGAACTTGAAGCCAGTCTGAAAGGCGTGAAGCCGTCTATTGCCGAAATCGCTTCGGAGATTCAGGGCTTGGTCGGCAGCGCGGGCGGTTTGGCGTTTGCCACCCGCGAGGCGATGAAGTTTGAAACCGCGATGGCGGGTGTGCGAAAAGTCGTCGACGGTACGGACGAGCAATACGCCAAGCTTTCAGACGAGCTGAAGAAAATGGGCGCGGAATTGGGTATTTCCGCCGCCGAAATGGCGGAGCTTGCCGCATCGGGCGGGCAGCTCGGCGTCCCGATTGAGAAGTTGGCGGAATTTACCGCCATCGCGTCCAAGATGTCGGTTGCCTTTGGGATGAGCGCGGAAGAAGCGGGCAATGCCGCCGCGACGATTGCCAATGTGTTCCAGCTCCCAATCGGCGAAGTGGAAAAACTCGGCGATGCCATCAACGTTTTGGGCAATAACACCGCCGCCCGTGAAAAAGACATTGTTGCGGCGATGGCGCGTATCGGCGGTACGGCGAAACAGTTCGGACTTGCCGCCGACGAAGCCGCCGCGCTTGCCGACGCCTTTATCGCATTGGGCAAACCGCCCGAAG
>ERZ772932.1323-NODE-1323-length-11838-cov-5.865145_pt1 | contig 11838 bp, 10 predicted proteins | sample MGYA00511684_ERZ772932 | MGnify/ENA primary metagenome ERZ772932 (study PRJEB29015, sample SAMEA2738078) | human oral metagenome | biome: human oral; feature: human-associated habitat; material: saliva | place: China | collected 2210 ...
GGAGAATCATTCCGATAAAAATGGCGAAAACAGGTGCTCCCACAACAGGCAGAAATCCTCCTAAAACCCAAGAGATGATAGAAATGATCAGACAAACTGACAGTCCTGCCCAATTTTTTGATAGAAATGACATAAAAACCCCCAAAAATAAATAGTCCTTATTATTATTATCTTATTTGTCAGAAAAGTAAAATAGAAAGTAGGAATACAGACCCAGCCCGGGGTGCACACGACCTCAGCCTCCGCACCCGAACGCCCATGCCCTCGCATTCCCGCCCTACCCCCTCCCCATGCCCGTAATGTGGCGGGCAACTCATGCCGCTCACGCGGGGTGTTAGACAGTACTACACTTAAAGCGGAAGTCACATCGCCGTCACTGAAGAAAAGAGTTTTTGTGCCCACCACGACCGTACACTTGACCGACCGCATCCCTCGCGTTTCTGCTGATGAGTTGCTGGCGGGTTTCCGCCCCTCTGAGCGTTTTGGTGAAGTGTCTTTTGATAGCTACATTCCTGATCCGAATCAGCCGTCGCAGGCTGAGGCTGTGCAGAAGCTGAAGGATTTTGGCGACAAGATTAATGGTGGCGGCGCTGGTGCCGGTTTCTTTGGTCGCCTGTTTGGTGGCAAGAAGAAGGATTCGACGAAGGCTGGCCTGTACCTTGACGGCGGTTTTGGTGTGGGTAAGACTCACCTGTTGGCGTCGCTGTGGCATTATGTGGATGGCCCGAAGGCGTTCGGTACTTTTGTGGAGTACACGAACCTGGTGGGTGCGTTGACGTTCCGTAAGACGGTTGAGGCGTTGAGCAGCTACAAGCTGGTGTGTATTGACGAGTTTGAGCTGGATGATCCGGGTGATACTGTGCTCATGTCTCGTCTGATGCGTGAGCTGGCGGATGCTGGCGTGAAGCTTGTGGCGACGTCGAACACGCTGCCTGGTGCGCTGGGTGAGGGCCGTTTCGCGGCTGAGGATTTTAAGCGTGAGATTCAGGTGCTTGCTTCGCAGTTTGAGGTGCACCGTGTGGATGGTGAGGATTTCCGTCACCGTGGCCTGCCTGCTGCGCCGGAGCCTGTTGCTGATGATGCGTTTGATGCGAAGGTTGAGGAAGTGTTCGGCGGCCAGACTGTTGGCGTTGATAACTTCGCTGACCTGGTGGAGCACCTGGCGAAGGTGCACCCGTCGCGTTACCGTCAGCTGATTGATGGCCTGGATGGTATTGCGTGGCGTGATGTTCACCCGATTACTGAGCAGTCGGTGGCGCTGCGTTTTGTGGTGTTGGCTGACCGCCTGTATGACAAGGACTTGCCGATTGTTTCTTCGGGTGTGCCTTTTGACAAGGTGTTTACTGAGGAGATGCTGGCTGGTGGTTATCAGAAGAAGTATTTCCGTGCGGTGTCTCGTTTGACTGCGTTGGCTCGTGAGGGCATGCTCGGCGAATCTGAGTAGCCGCCGCCTGACGCTGCGAAACCCTGCAGTGTGAATGCGTGAACTGCGCCGAAAAGTTTTATATGCAAAAGGCCCCCGCCGGATGCTCCACGAGAGGATCCGGGCGGGGGTCTTTGTTTGTCTTGGCTCGTATGGTCTGCGGGCTCATAAATACCTGCAGTAGATAGGGAAGTTAAAAACATACCGCCCGTTCCTAAGAGGAGCCGGACGGTGAGAAGTCAGCATCGGAAGGATGCCTTATTAAGAATCTTTCGTTACTGATTCTAGCACAGGGGCTTACTACTTCTGCAAGCGCTTCACATAAAAATTTTTTTTGCGCTTTTGGGGGTGTGAATGACGGTTTTGAATGCATATATGGCGTAGTCAGGTTATTGTTAGTCTCAGATGAGCGCAATGATGCTTATCAAGAGTGCAATGTCTGCACTTGATTGCAATCACTCACAAAGGAGTATGACATGTCCACGGACATGAAGAACTACCGTATCGGTGTTGATGTCGGTGACCGCTCTGTTGGTCTTGCCGCTATCGAATTTGATGATGCTGGTCTCCCTATTAAGAAGTTGGCTTTGGTAACTTTCCGCCATGACGGCGGCTTGGATCCGACGAAGAACAAGACCCCGATGAGTCGTAAGGAAACTCGAGGTATTGCTCGTCGTACGATGCGCATGACTCGTCGCCGTAAGCAGCGTCTGCGTGACCTTGATAAGGTGCTTGAGAAGCTGGGTTACACCGTGCCGGAGGGCCCTGAGCCTGAGACTTATGAGGCGTGGACTTCGCGTGCACTGTTAGCATCCATCAAGCTGGCTAGCGCTGATGAGCTGAATGAGCATTTGGTGCGCGCTGTGCGTCATATGGCTCGTCACCGTGGTTGGGCTAATCCGTGGTGGTCTCTTGACCAGCTGGAGAAGGCGTCGCAGGAGCCGTCGGAGACTTTTGAGATTATTCTGGCTCGTGCACGTGATCTGTTTGGCGAGAAGGTTCCGGCTAATCCGACTCTCGGTATGTTGGGTGCTCTTGCCGCTAATAATGAGGTTCTTCTGCGTCCGCGCCGCAACTACAAAGCGAAGGAAGCTAATAACCCTAAGAAGGCTGAGAAGTACCTGGCTGATTACGGCACTCAGCCGCTAATGGCGGCGAAGGTGCGCCAGGAGGACCAGCTGGCTGAGCTCCGCCGTATTTGCGAGGTGCAGGGTATTGAGGATCAGTATGAGGCTCTCCGCGAAGCTGTCTTTACGCACGTGCGTCCCTACGTGCCGAAGGACCGCGTGGGTAAAGACCCGCTGAACCCCGATGAAATCCGTGCAAGCCGCGCCTCGCTGGAATTCCAGGAGTTCCGCATTCTTGATTCGGTGGCGAATCTGCGTGTACGTACCGATTCCCGTACCAGGCGCGAGCTCTCCGAAAGCGAATACGATACCGCAGTTGATTTCCTGATGTCGTACACGGGTAAGGAGCAGCCGAGCTGGGCCGATGTAGCTGAGGAGATTGGCGTTCCGGGTAACCGTCTGATTGCCCCGGTTCTTGAGGATGTTCAGCAGAAGACCGCACCCTTTGACCGTTCGTCTGCAGCCTTCGAGAAGGCAATGAAGGCGAAGACCGAAGCACGCAAATGGTGGGAATCGAACGATGATGACCAGCTGCGCAGCCTGTTCATTATGTTCCTTGCTGACGCAACGGATGACACTACCGCTGCTGCTGAACAAGCAGGTCTGTATGATTTGTTTGCGAGCTGGCCTGAAGAGGAACGCGAAACTCTTTCTAATATCGCCTTCGAATCTGGCCGCGCAGGATACAGCGCGACGACCCTATCTAAGCTGAGCGAGTACATGCACGAACACCGTGTGGGTCTTCACGAGGCCCGCAAGGCTGTCTTTGGTGTGGACGATACCTGGCGCCCGCCCCTGGCTAAGCTGGAGGAGCAGACGGGTCAGCCTACGGTGGACCGCGTTCTGACTATTCTGCGCCGCTTTGTGCTGGATTGTGAACGCCAGTGGGGTCGCCCGCAGGCAATCACGGTTGAGCATGCCCGCACCGGTCTGATGGGTCCCGCTCAGCGTCAGGACATTCTGCGTGAGCAGAAGAAGAACCGTGAAGAGAACGAACGTATTCGCAACGAACTGCGTGAGTCTGGCGTGGAGAACCCGAAGCGCGTGGATGTTCGCCGTCATTTGATTGTGCAGGAGCAGGAGTGCCAGTGCTTGTACTGCGGCACGATGATTACGACGACTACTTCTGAGCTGGACCACATCGTACCGCGCGCTGGCGGCGGCTCCTCTCGTCGTGAGAATTTGGCGGCGGTGTGCAGTTACTGTAACGGGCAGAAGAACAACACCCCGTTCTACCGCTGGGCTTCCCCGGAGAGGTTCAAAGAGACCATTGACCGTGTCCGCCAGTTGAAGGCCTTTAAAGACCCCAAGAAGGCGAAAATGTTCAAGAATCAGATTCGCCGCCTCAAGCAAACCGAGGCTGATGAGCCGATTGATGAGCGCTCGCTGGCTTCGACTTCGTATGCTGCTGTGGCGGTGCGTGAGCGTTTGGAACAGCACTTTAATGAGGGTCTTGCCCCCGATGATAAGAGCCGTGTGGTTCTAGACGTGTATGCGGGTTCGGTGACTCGTGAGTCTCGCCGTGCTGGTGACATTGATGAGCGTATTCTTCTGCGTGGTGAGCGTGATAAGAACCGTTTTGATGTGCGCCATCATGCGGTTGATGCTGCGGTGATGACTTTGTTGAACCGTTCGGTTGCTTTGACCCTGGAGCAGCGTAGCCAGCTGAGGCGCGCGTTTTATGAGCAGGGGCTGGATAAACTGGACCGTGATCAGCTGAAGCCGGAAGAAGATTGGCGTGACTTTACCGGTCTGTACCCGGCTTCTCAGGAGAAGTTCTTGGAGTGGAAAAATGCCGCTACCGAGTTGGGCGACCTGTTGGCTGAGGCTATCGAGGAGGACTCTATCGCGGTGGTGAGCCCGCTTCGTTTGCGTCCGCAAAATGGCTCGGTGCATCTGGAAACTATCTCTGCGGTGAAGAAGCAGACTTTGGGTTCTGTCTGGTCTGCTGATGCTGTGAAGCGTATTGTTGATCCGGAGATTTACCTGGCGATGAAGGAGGCTCTGGGTAAGTTGAAGGAGCTTCCTGAGGATTCTGCCCGTACGCTTGAATTGCCGGATGGCCGCTGCATTGAGGCTGATGATGAGGTGCTGTTCTTCCCGGAGAACGCTGCATCGATTTTGACTCCTCGTGGTGTGGCTGAGATTGGTGGGTCGATTCATCATGCTCGCTTGTACGGCTGGCTGACGAAGAAGGGCGAGCTGAAGGTCGGTATGCTTCGCGTGTATGGTGCGGAGTTCCCGTGGCTGATGCGTGAGAGCGGTAGCCGCAATGTTTTGAGTATGCCGATTCACCGGGGTTCTCAGTCTTTCCGTAGCATGCAGGAAGAAACCATTGAAATGATTGAAGGAGGGTTTGCAGAGGAGATTGCTTGGATTACGCAGAATGACGAGCTGGAATTTGATCCTGTAGAGTACATCAATCTTTCTGGAAGAAGCGATAAGCTTACCCGTTTCCTTACCTACATGCCGGAGACTCGCTGGCGTGTAGACGGATTTCCAGAGAGCCGGAACATCAGGATTCGTCCCTTGATGCTTTCTCAAGAGGATCTTCCTTCCGACGTTAAAAAGCATAAGGACGATAGGCAACTGTCGGTCGAAGAGAAACTTCTAGTGGAAGCGCTAGAGACAGGGCTCATCATTACTTCTAATAAAATCTTGGGGCTGAAGAGCATAAAGATCCTTCGCCGTAATAATTTGGGCTTCCCCCGCTGGCGCGGTAACGGTAGCCTGCCGACCTCGTTCGAGGTTCGTTCTTCGGCGTTGCGTGCTCTGGGCGTGGAAGGCTAGGGTAGCGTGATGGATAGTAAGTGGCGTGTTCTTGATTTCACTGCTTATGAGGGCTTCCTGTCGTATGAGAGGGGGCGAATCGTGGCGGGGGAGCGGAGCACGCCACTTGCTGAGGTTGATTTTATTCTCCTTGGTATGGGGTGCTCCTGGGGCTACGGCCTGGTGGCTGGTCTGGAACGTTTTGATGTTGCTGCCGCGATTTGTGATTGGCGTAATCAGCCGATTTCTACGTTGTATCACTGGTCTGAGAATACGAAGGTGTTTACTCGTCATGAGGCTCAGGCTGAGTTGAGTGTGCCGCGTGCAAAGAATGCGTGGATGCAGATTGTGAAGGCTAAGCTTCGTGGTCAGGCGAATTGTCTTGATGCGATGGGACGGCATGGTGCTGCAGATATTCGCGCGTTGGCTCGTTCGGTGCGGTCTGGTGACCCGTCGAATGCTGAGGCCCAGGGGGCGCGCCTGTATTGGGGTGCGTTCCTGCCGGAGCAGGGGTTCCGTCGTCAGCAGCTGTCTGATGACGTGGTGAATGGCATGCTCAATTATGGGTACACGATTCTTCGCGGCAGGGTTTTGACTCGTGTGATTGCTACGGGTTTGTGCCCTACATTGTCGCTGTTCCATCGTCATCGTTCTAATGCGTTTGCGTTGGTTGATGATCTGATGGAGCCGTTCCGCCCTGCTGTGGATTATGCGGTGTATCAGTTGATTTCTGCTGGTTCTACTGAGTTGGGTCGGCAGGAGAAGGCTGCTCTGGTTCAGGTGTTGTCTGATGCAGTGAATAGTGATTCGCCGTTTAAGCTCCGTACTGTGGTGGAGGATTTTTGTTCTGAGTTTGCTCTCTATGTTGAGAGCAAGCGTGATAGGTTGTCGGTTCCGGTGTGGGAGCTGACTGCTGCTGAGGAGTCGTGTGAGGATGGCTGATCCTGTGTGGTTGATGGTGATGTTTGATTTGCCGGTGAAGACGAAGAATGAGCGGAAGCTGGCGAATCGTTATCGTCATGTTCTGCTGGATTTGGGTTTTGACCGTATGCAGTTGAGCGTGTATGCGAAGTACTATCTGAACGGGAATGCGACGGGTTCTGATTTGTTCCGGTTGCAGGTTGAGGTTCCGCCGGGTGGTGCGATTCGTATTATGCGTTTTACGGATGCTCAATGGGCTGGGTCGATTCGCCATTTGGGACCGGAGGTGCAACAGATGGAGGAGAAGCCGGAAGCGTTAGATATTTTCTAGCTGAGCTTCATAAAATGAGCCGGTGGGGTAGCGATCGTGTTTGGTTGTTGCTCCACCGGCTCATTTTTCCTCGCGGACCTCGTCTAGAGAGGGTATCTGATGCAGGTATGGGGCAGTTTTTCTTCCGAAAAACTGCCCCATTGATGCCCCTGACTAGGGGAAACGCTCGATTACTTAAGTATATCAAGGCGAATAATGAAAGATTCTCAACCATCGGCGGTCAGACCGGCCTGGAGTTGTAAGTATATCAAGGCGAATAATGAAAGATTCTCAACGCCCCAAGCGTCGGGTCCCACCCGGATTTAAGTATATCAAGGCGAATAATGAAAGATTCTCAACGCTGGAACGTTCGAGGCGACTACAAGCCTAAGTATATCAAGGCGAATAATGAAAGATTCTCAACAATCCCACGCAATCGCGACCGCCAGCAGTAAGTATATCAAGGCGAATAATGAAAGATTCTCAACTCATGTCTAGAGTCCACTCGCGGCGGCGTAAGTATATCAAGGCGAATAATGAAAGATTCTCAACGATTTCATCCATGCTCAAGATAGTTTTTTAAGTATATCAAGGCGAATAATGAAAGATTCTCAACAATGGATCCCATCGAGCGCTACGGTATCTAAGTATATCAAGGCGAATAATGAAAGATTCTCAACACCATCGCCGCGCTACCCCTGATTATGTTAAGTATATCAAGGCGAATAATGAAAGATTCTCAACAGCTCGAATGCGTCCATGTTTACGCTTCTAAGTATATCAAGGCGAATAATGAAAGATTCTCAACTTATGTCGCCGGGTGTTGCGGGTAAAGCTAAGTATATCAAGGCGAATAATGAAAGATTCTCAACCTACCTCACAGACCTCCACGGCTGGGCTCTAAGTATATCAAGGCGAATAATGAAAGATTCTCAACCTGTCTTCAAAGGTGTCAATCACCTTGCTAAGTATATCAAGGCGAATAATGAAAGATTCTCAACTGAGCGGGTCGTGTACGCCGCGGATGTCTAAGTATATCAAGGCGAATAATGAAAGATTCTCAACGGGATAACTATGCTGAGATGGACGCATTTAAGTATATCAAGGCGAATAATGAAAGATTCTCAACTGGAAGTGCACGATAACGGCACCGTCACTAAGTATATCAAGGCGAATAATGAAAGATTCTCAACCATTCCAGCGTCCAGCGTTTAGCCAGGTTAAGTATATCAAGGCGAATAATGAAAGATTCTCAACGGTAACCGGAGCTGCCGGCACCTCTACATAAGTATATCAAGGCGAATAATGAAAGATTCTCAACGCTGAAAAAGCCTCACGCCCTGCAACTGTAAGTATATCAAGGCGAATAATGAAAGATTCTCAACTGATACAACGGGATTTGGGACTATCTTTTAAGTATATCAAGGCGAATAATGAAAGATTCTCAACGGTGGGGTGCATGGGTTGCTCCTGTGCGTAAGTATATCAAGGCGAATAATGAAAGATTCTCAACTACGTAAGCATGACCCTAATTTCAGCCTTAAGTATATCAAGGCGAATAATGAAAGATTCTCAACATTACCAATTGCTTTAGCTAACTTATGATAAGTATATCAAGGCGAATAATGAAAGATTCTCAACCTACGTGCTGGCGAACGGCTACGCCTGGTAAGTATATCAAGGCGAATAATGAAAGATTCTCAACAGGGCAAGCAAGACACGAAGCCGCAAGCTAAGTATATCAAGGCGAATAATGAAAGATTCTCAACACTATAAATGTAAGGTTGAGGGGCGGGATAAGTATATCAAGGCGAATAATGAAAGATTCTCAACCAAAGACTATTCAGGACGGCATCGCTATTAAGTATATCAAGGCGAATAATGAAAGATTCTCAACCAATGACAAGCTGTTGGTTATTCTTCTCTAAGTATATCAAGGCGAATAATGAAAGATTCTCAACCGAGACGACAGTTGAGGATGTGCACCATTAAGTATATCAAGGCGAATAATGAAAGATTCTCAACGCTCTCGACGCCACAGCCTTTGTATCTCTAAGTATATCAAGGCGAATAATGAAAGATTCTCAACACTGGATGTGGCGCAACCGCGTAGACCCTAAGTATATCAAGGCGAATAATGAAAGATTCTCAACTATCAACACAATTACCGGCGATTTGGCTATAAGTATATCAAGGCGAATAATGAAAGATTCTCAACCCTTTGGCAAGCGCGCCAAGGTCGAAACTAAGTATATCAAGGCGAATAATGAAAGATTCTCAACGCGTGAACAGTCAAGAGAGGAGCGTGCGTAAGTATATCAAGGCGAATAATGAAAGATTCTCAACTGCGGCGCGAACGCTGACGAACCTGCAGTAAGTATATCAAGGCGAATAATGAAAGATTCTCAACACGGAAGCATCGTTTCGATGGTCTGGTCTAAGTATATCAAGGCGAATAATGAAAGATTCTCAACACCTCCGTCGCACATCAAACTCCGGACCTAAGTATATCAAGGCGAATAATGAAAGATTCTCAACCCAACAGGGTTCAGGGCGTTGATGGTCATAAGTATATCAAGGCGAATAATGAAAGATTCTCAACAGGGAAAGTTTAGCGCTACAGCTGTAGCTAAGTATATCAAGGCGAATAATGAAAGATTCTCAACGATGAGCGTGAAGACTGCCGCAAAGGATTAAGTATATCAAGGCGAATAATGAAAGATTCTCAACGCTCGGTGAGCGTGTTGATGGGCGCTGGTAAGTATATCAAGGCGAATAATGAAAGATTCTCAACCGAATCGAGTCGCTAGAACGAGCCTTGATAAGTATATCAAGGCGAATAATGAAAGATTCTCAACCGGTGAGTTGGCGGGTGTGGGTTGCTTTTAAGTATATCAAGGCGAATAATGAAAGATTCTCAACGAAGCGTCTGGCTTCTCACTTTTCCCCGTAAGTATATCAAGGCGAATAATGAAAGACTCTCAACACGAATTCTCTGCGCAAATCGATGCAGCTAAGTATATCAAGGCGAATAATGAAAGATTCTCAACGTGATGCGAGGCCACAGAACCTCATCCCTAAGTATATCAAGGCGAATAATGAAAGATTCTCAACCGACACTATCACGCTTGATGTTGCACCGTAAGTATATCAAGGCGAATAATGAAAGATTCTCAACCTGTATCCGCATGTGTCGCCGCTTCTAGTAAGTATATCAAGGCGAATAATGAAAGATTCTCAACAAATTGCCGGATTCGATCGCGAGATGGTTAAGTATATCAAGGCGAATAATGAAAGATTCTCAACGAGGGTTAGCCGCGCGGTACGTCTGCTTTAAGTATATCAAGGCGAATAATGAAAGATTCTCAACTCGATTTTGAGATGGTGGTGAGTGTTCTTAAGTATATCAAGGCGAATAATGAAAGATTCTCAACGATATGCTGCCGGGAACGATGGCCTCCATAAGTATATCAAGGCGAATAATGAAAGATTCTCAACGAGTTTAGCGTCACGTGGCGATTGCGGCTAAGTATATCAAGGCGAATAATGAAAGATTCTCAACGCTGCGGCGGTGCCCATGGTGCGGGCGATAAGTATATCAAGGCGAATAATGAAAGATTCTCAACGGCTTTGGCGCGGTAGGTGCGGTCACTGTAAGTATATCAAGGCGAATAATGAAAGATTCTCAACTGCCGGTGTGGGTGTCGCCGGGGTTGGTTAAGTATATCAAGGCGAATAATGAAAGATTCTCAACCGGGTGCGTGACGGTCGTGACGGTTTGGTAAGTATATCAAGGCGAATAATGAAAGATTCTCAACTTGAACGCCTCGGTAAGCTGTAGCGTGGTAAGTATATCAAGGCGAATAATGAAAGATTCTCAACCATTTGGAAGTTTCTTAGTTTCTACAAATAAGTAGATCAAGGCGAATAATGAAAGATTCTCAACCCAGCCACTTCCACGCGCCGATGTCCTCTAAGTATATCAAGGCGAATAATGAAAGATTCTCAACCCCGTCTACCTGACCAGACGGGGAGGAATAAGTATATCAAGGCGAATAATGAAAGATTCTCAACGATGTGGGGCTGGAGCTGACCACTTAAATAAGTATATCAAGGCGAATAATGAAAGATTCTCAACCGCTAAACCAACCACTCGAAGGAACACATAAGTATATCAAGGCGAATAATGAAAGATTCTCAACTTGCCGCGCACGGCGTCAAGCCATGACAGTAAGTATATCAAGGCGAATAATGAAAGATTCTCAACCGCCTCGGACGCATGACCAAGCTGCAGATAAGTATATCAAGGCCAATAATGAAAGATTCTCAACACACACCAACCCGCATGCACACCAAGCATAAGTATATCAAGGCGAATAATGAAAGATTCTCAACGGAGCCGCCCGGGTGGGATGGGTCTACGTAAGTATATCAAGGCGAATAATGAAAGATTCTCAACTCTGTCTCCACCTTGAAGTGATCGATATTAAGTATATCAAGGCGAATAATGAAAGATTCTCAACGGGTTTGGGTTGGTCAGTGAAAGGGGGTTAAGTATATCAAGGCGAATAATGAAAGATTCTCAACTCCGAAATATACCTAAAAATATAGGGTTTAAGTATATCAAGGCGAATAATGAAAGATTCTCAACAAGGAAGGTGTCACTCGTGAGCGTGCTCTAAGTATATCAAGGCGAATAATGAAAGATTCTCAACTCAGTCTTCACCTTGAAGTGATCGACATTAAGTATATCAAGGCGAATAATGAAAGATTCTCAACGCTCTTCAATGATGGAGATAATGCCCTCTAAGTATATCAAGGTGAATAATGAAAGATTCTCAACCTGGGGCAGCGGTACAGATGGCTTTTTTAAGTATATCAAGGCGAATAATGAAAGATTCTCAACAAGACGCAGGTTTCCTGTCTACTCTGATTAAGTATATCAAGGCGAATAATGAAAGATTCTCAACTCGGTCGGTCGGTCGGCCGGTCATGAAAATATTAAACAAATATTGAAAGATTCTTAGTCCTCAATGAAAGCCCCTCCGGTCTATTTATTTTAACAAATATGCGTACTTCTGGGTGTAAATAGCGAGAATATTAAAATAGGCCCCTCGACCCGTAACCGTAAGCTACAGGTCGAGGGGCCTCTCATTATGCGTTAGCAACTAGGGTGGAGTCTGGCGCTGTCACCGCCCGGGGGGAGCACCCCTACGCCACCGCCGCTACAGCCCCCTTGGCGGCGGTGCCGTTTCGGGTCCACAGCAGGAGCGCTGCCACGCTGTTGA
>ERZ772932.1327-NODE-1327-length-11815-cov-3.063861_pt1 | contig 11815 bp, 8 predicted proteins | sample MGYA00511684_ERZ772932 | MGnify/ENA primary metagenome ERZ772932 (study PRJEB29015, sample SAMEA2738078) | human oral metagenome | biome: human oral; feature: human-associated habitat; material: saliva | place: China | collected 2210 ...
AGGAATTTGGTTGATACAGGTGTTTTGGTTAGAACGGGTATATTTGATTAAGTTATAAATATCAATACCGGCTTCGCCCGCAACGGTTTCGTCTTCATTGACTTTCACCACAATACGGGAAGCGTCCACGTATTGAATCGTACCACCGCGTTTTGCAACAACCGCAACACCGGAGTCAAGCGCTACCGCTTTCTCAATACCGGTACCGACCAATGGTTTGTCTGCGCGTAATGTTGGTACTGCTTGACGTTGCATGTTCGCACCCATCAAGGCACGGTTCGCATCGTCATGCTCTAAGAATGGAATCAAAGCTGCCGCCACAGAAACCACTTGTTGGGTAGAAACGTCCATATAGTGAATTTCTTCAGGTTTATAAAGACCTGATTCACCATGTTCACCACGACAGGTAACAAACGCATCGGTAAAGCGGAACTCGTCATCAAGATTTGAGTTCGCCTGTGCGATAACGTATTTACCCTCTTCAATCGCAGAAAGGTATTCGATTTCTTCAGTCACTTGACCATTGACGACTTTACGATACGGTGTTTCTAAGAAACCGTAGTCGTTGGTACGTGCATAAACGGAAAGCGAGTTAATCAAACCGATGTTCGGACCTTCAGGTGTTTCAATCGGACACACGCGACCATAGTGAGTCGCATGGACGTCACGCACTTCAAAGCCGGCACGCTCACGAGTTAAACCGCCCGGACCCAATGCAGAAATACGACGTTTGTGTGTAACTTCTGATAACGGGTTGTTTTGGTCCATGAATTGAGATAATTGAGATGAACCAAAGAATTCTTTTACTGCAGCAGAAATCGGTTTCGCATTAATTAAATCTTGTGGTGTCACAGCTTCCAGATCACCTAAAGATAAGCGTTCTTTCACTGCACGTTCAACACGCACTAAGCCAATACGGAATTGGTTTTCTGCCATCTCACCCACAGAACGAATACGACGGTTACCTAAGTGGTCGATATCATCCACTTCACCACGACCGTTACGAATTTCGATCAATTTCTTCATGACATTAACGATATCTTCGTTACTTAATGTGCCACTACCGGTAGTTTCTTCAATGCCTAAAGAGCGGTTGAATTTCATACGACCTACCGCAGATAAATCATAACGGTCGGAAGAGAAGAATAAATTATCAAATAACGCTTCAGCAGCTTCTTTTGTCGGTGGCTCGCCCGGACGCATCATACGATAGATTTCCACTAAGGCCGATAAGCGGTCGTAAGTTGGATCTACACGTAACGTTTCAGAAATGTAAGGCCCGTGGTCTAAATCGTTGGTGAATAATACTTCGATCTCTTTATAGCCTGCCTGTGAAAGGTTCGCTAGCATTTCTAAAGAGATTTCCATATTCGCAGGACAGATAATCTCTCCATCTTCTAAATTCACGTAATCTTTCGCAGACACTTTACCCACGATGTATTCCACTGGTACATCAATTTTGGTCACACCTGCTTTCACTAAATCGCGCGTGTGTTTTGCCGTAATACGACGACCTTTTTCTACGTAAACTTTACCGTCTGCTTCAATGTCGAATAACGCCGTTTCACCACGTAAACGCTCTGGCACAAGTTCCATTTGTAACTTGTTATCGCCTGAAACGGTAAATTTCACTTTTTCGAAGAACATCGAAAGGATTTCTTCCGTGGTGTAGCCTAAGGCACGAAGAATAATCGTGGCAGGTAATTTACGACGACGGTCGATACGTGCATATAAGTTATCTTTTGGATCGAACTCAAAGTCTAACCAAGAACCACGGTAAGGAATAATACGTGCGTTATAAAGCACTTTACCTGAAGAGTGGGTTTTACCTTTGTCAGAATCGAAGAACACACCAGGGCTACGGTGTAATTGTGAAACGATAACACGCTCAGTACCATTGATCACGAAAGTACCGTTATCGGTCATCAATGGGATTTCGCCCATATACACATTCTGTTCTTTAATATCTTTTACCGTGCCTGCTGCAGCTTCGCGGTCAAAAGTCACTAAACGTAATTTCACGCGTAATGGCGCGGCATAGGTTGTGCCACGAATTTGGCATTCACGCACATCAAAAACAGGCTCGCCAAGTTCGTAAGAAACGTATTGTAATTCTGTTGCACCGTTGTTGCTCACAATTGGGAATACAGAACGGAATGCCGCTTCTAAACCTTGTTGTCCTTCTGAATCTTGTTGAATAAATTTCTCGTAAGAATCAAGTTGGAGAGTTAATAGATAAGGTACGTTCAGAACCTGAGGGCGTTTGCCAAAGCTCTTACGAATACGCTTTTTCTCGGAATATGAGTATGCCATTTGTAGATAGCCTCTGATTTTTATGTATTTGGTTGAGATTTCACAATCCACACGAGAAAACTCGGCAGGAAGTGGCATTGTTAATTGTTAGTACGATGTGTCATTTTCCTTTTTCCTCTCTTGAGTCAAAAATCACTACTGCAAGCGGTTAAAAAGGGGAAGGAATTTGCAAATTCAGTCACTAAAATGACAAAGTTAACCGAATTTTCTAAAAGCACAAAAGGCTGACGATCATTCGTCAGCCGAAAATTATGCAAAAATGGTTGAAGATTATAAAAGCTTTTTGCTTTTTTAGCAATTTTTTTGCGAAAATTTGAGCGATTAAAGTTCTATTTATCAGAAGAATATTTATTTCCTATACCACCGCCCAAAACTCCACCAGTTGCACCAATAACGCCCTTGCCACCTGCAACGCCTAAGCCACCAACAGCTTTAGCACCACCGCCAATTTTAGCTAATGAAGCACTTTTAAGAGCTGCTCCGCTTAACGTATTAATTGCCGTGCCTGTACTTGCCGTGCCTAACACACCGCTTGCACCTAGTGTTGCTGCGATTGTTGGTGCTGCAACGATTGCAGTTGCTACACCTGCTGCTGCAACTGCCACTGTTGTTACAGTCGGATTTTCTTTTGCAAAATCCGAAACAGCATCTGCGACATCACTTACTGTTTCAACTGTTGCTGAAATCCCATCCCCAACAAGATCAACGCTTTTTTCAATGGTGCTGAAAGTAACATCTAATGTTCCCATTGCAACATCGCCTACTGTTGAAACTGCACTTTCTACTGTATCTGACACAAAATCTGCCGCATCTGATACTGTATCAAAAATATCATCAAGCCATCCCATATTTAAACCCTCTAATTAAACGTTAATCAGTATTGTTTTAGTTGTTATGTCAATAACAACTAACGGAAGTATACTTCCTTGCAAAATTCAACCTAAATCCCACCGCTTCCCCCTCAACAATTTTGTGATCTCCCTCCCTAATTCCGTCTTTCTTGCTCGACAAGCGGTCTGATTTCGCCCAAAATTGGCAAATCTTTTCCTATAAACTACAGGACGTGATGATGGAAAAACGCCACGAGCTGATTTTAGATTACCTTAAAGAGTATGAAGAAGCAGGGTCTGCCGAACTTGCCGAGAATTTAGGGGTATCAATTGAAACTATCCGACGCGATTTAAACAAACTCGCTGACCAAAACAAACTCTATCGCACGCACGGGGGAGCAATGAGTTTGCAAAGCCAGAACATCGGGCAATCTTTTTCTACCCGCAAGAAATCCCACAATGACGGTAAAAAACATATTGCTGAGCTGATTCGCAAGCATATTTTTGAAGATGCAGTGATTGTGCTTGATGCCAGCTCAACTGCGTGGTACATAGCCCAACGCTTACCCAACATTCCGTGCAAAATTATCACAAGCTCTATGCGGATAATCCATTCGCTTGCCCATAAACCACATATCGAAACAATTGCCACAGGCGGAATTTATTCCGAAAAATACGATGCCTTTTATGGCCCTTTTTCCGAACATCTTTTCTCACGCTTACATATTGATATCGCAATTTTCTCGTGCACAGGAATTTATGAAGGAGCAATTTGGGAATCTAACCAACTCAATTTACCGTTTAAACGCAAAGTACTTGCAATGAGTAAGCAAAAATTGAGCGTAAGGATGTGTTTAGACTATGCGATTTACAAGAAGTAGATAAGCTGTTTACAGATAAGCCATTAACATGCGAAATTTTGACAGATTATCAAGCAAGAACGGAGGTGGTTTGGGCGATTTAGCTGTTTAGCCTGAAATAGCACAACATAAACCTAGCCCTTTCAATTGTGATCAACGCTCTTTTACGAGGGAAGACACAGTAAAAGGACTAAGATATTTCTGATTATCATGGTTATGGTCGTGGCGATGACTTTGACGGGTTGTGGCTCGACTAGATGTGAAGACATTCACAGCAATCAAAAAATATCTTGTACCAACCTTGTAATGTTGAATAGATAAATTTTCAACCACTGGAAGAAATTCTAGCGGTTGTTTTTTAGCAATTTGTAAAGATAAACTATGCCCGTTTCCGCCACTTTGGAGCGAAAACGGGTATTCAACTTCCCTCCCAATCTACTAAAAAGCGGTTATTTTTGTGATCTCGTTCACAAAACTGAACATAAAATGGCGTTTTTATTCAAAAATTGGTTTCCCTGTGAATAATAAAAAACAGAAATTTTCTTTATTCAACCAATCAGGAGAAATGCTATGACTGCTTTGAAATCCACTCCCGTGAAAATTGGTATCCGCCCAACCATCGACGGTCGCCGTTTAGGAGTGCGTGAATCACTCGAAGATCAAACAATGAATATGGCGAAAGCTGTGGCGAAATTAATTAGCTCAGAAGTTCGTCATACTAATGGCGATTTCGTGGAATGCGTAATCGCAGACAGCTGCATCGGTGGCGTGGCAGAATCTTCCGCTTGTGCCGAAAAATTTAAACGTGAGAATGTCGGTGCGGTGATTACGGTGACCCCTTGCTGGTGCTATGGTTCTGAAACCATTGATATGGATCCACACACACCAAAAGCAATTTGGGGTTTCAACGGTACAGAACGCCCAGGGGCAGTTTATTTAGCGGCAGCCCTTGCTGGTCATAACCAACTTGGTTTACCTGCCTTCTCTATTTACAGCCACGAAGTGCAAGAAGCAGACGATCAAACTATTCCAGCGGATGTGCGTGAAAAATTATTACGTTTTGCCCGTGCTGGTTTAGCGGTTGCCACTTTACGCGGTAAATCTTACCTCTCTATCGGATCTGTTTCGATGGGTATCGCAGGTTCTATTGTGAACCAACCATTCTTCCAAGAATACTTGGGCATGCGTAACGAATACGTGGATATGTCTGAAATTACCCGCCGTATCGACCGTGGCATTTACGACTACGAAGAGTATGAATTAGCACTTAAATGGGCTAACGAATACTGCATTGACGGTGTTGATGTAAACGCACCAGAAAATCAAATGAATGCGGAAGAAAGAGCGGAGTTACGTAAAACTTTAATCAAAATGACCATCATCGCACGCGATTTAATGGTCGGTAATCCAAAATTGGCTGAACTCAACTTTGGCGAAGAAGCGTTAGGCCACAATGCGATTGCAGCAGGTTTCCAAGGTCAACGTCATTGGACAGACCATCGTCCAAATGGCGACTTTATGGAAGCGATGTTGAACTCAACTTACGACTGGAATGGTGTACGTTCTCCATACATTCTTGCCACTGAAAATGACAGCTTAAATGCCGTAAATATGTTGTTCGGTAACCTTTTAACTGGTCAAGCTCAAATCTTTGCTGACGTACGTACTTACTGGAGTGAAGACTCAGTAGAACGTGTAACTGGCTGGCGCCCAGAAAACGGTTTCATTCACTTAATCAACTCTGGTTCTGCCGCATTAGATGGCACAGGTCAACACCAAGACAAAGATGGCAATCCTGTAGTGAAACCAGCTTGGGAAGTGACTGAGGCAGACGGCAAACGCTGCTTAGAAAATACTCGTTGGTGTCCTGCTGTGTATGAATACTTCCGTGGGGGCGGTTTATCTTCTCAATACCTCACCAAAGGTGGTATGCCATTTACCATGCACCGCATTAACTTTATCAAAGGCGTAGGCCCTGTTCTTCAAATTGCAGAAGGTTGGTCAATTGAGTTACCTGAAAATGTACACGACATCTTAAATAAACGTACCAATGAAACTTGGCCAACTACTTGGTTCGTGCCTCGCCTAAATGGTAAAGGTGCATTCAAAGATGTGTATTCTGTGATGGCAAACTGGGGTGCAAACCACTGTGTAGCCACTTACGGACATGTTGGTGCAGACTTAATTACCTTAGCTTCTATGCTTCGTATTCCAGTTAATATGCATAACGTGGAAGAAAAAGATGTCTTCCGTCCAAGTGCATGGAATATGTTTGGTCAAGATAAAGAAGGTCAAGACTACCGTGCTTGTGCGAACTTTGGACCGCTTTATAAATAGGAACAATCCTTAGGGTGTGTGGATTGGTGAAATCCACGCACGTTTTACAAAACCTATAAAAAAATCGACCGCTTGCGTGCGTGAACATTGTTCACACACCCTACAAACAAGGAGATAACCATGGCAATTGCATTTATCTTCGACTGTGGTGCAACCAACCTTCGCACCATTGCTATTGATGATACAGGGAAGATTTTAAGTGCTCACCATCTACCCAATAACACTCAACCTGGGGTAGAAAATCCAGATTATCACATCTGGGCGATTGATGAAATTTGGGGCAAATTGCTCACCTGTGCGAAACAAACCTTAGCAGAATTAAGCCCAGAACAACGTCAGCAAATTGTGGGCATTTCCGTGACCACCTTTGGCGTGGATGGTGCGTTATTTGACAAACAGGGCAACCAACTTTATCCGATTATTTCGTGGAAATGCCCACGTACCTTACCAATTATGACAAGCCTCGCAAATTACATTGATGTAGAAAAACTTTATCAACGTAATGGTGTAGGACATTACAGCTTTAATACCCTATTCAAACTGCTCTGGCTTAAACAGCATCAACCTGAGGTTTATACCAAAGCAAATAGTTTTATGTTTATTTCGTCTATCTTGACCTATCGTTTAACTGGCGTGCAAAGCACAGACCGCACAATGGCAGGGACTTCTATGATGACTTGTATTGAGCAAGATGCTTGGGACGACGAAGTATTGAATTTATTGGGCTTGAGCAAAGAGCATTTCCCACCAATGAAAAGTGCAGGTGAGGTCATTGGCGGATTAAAAGCGGATCTTGCAGTTGAGTTAGGCTTGAGTGCTGATATTCCTGTGATTTCTTGCGGACACGATACTCAATTTGCGATTTTTGGATCAGGAGCAGATTATAACCAACCTGTTTTAAGCTCGGGGACTTGGGAAATTTTGATGGCTCGTACTCAACAAGCAAAACCAGAATGGCAGTTTGCACAACATGGTTTAACCATTGAATTTGATAGTCAAGCGGGCTGCTTCAATCCTGGTGTGCAATGGGTAGCTTCGGGCATTATGGAATGGCTTGGCAAACGCTTCTTTACTGAAGTGGCTGGCACGGATGCTTATTATCGTACGATGATTGATGAAGCTCGTGCCATTCCCGCGGGGGCAAATGGTGTAAAACTTATTGGGAATTTTGATGGTACAACCAATCAAATGGGATCAATCGTTGGGCTTTCAATGCATACCAAACGAGGAGAAATTTACCGTGCAGGTTTGGAATATATGGCTTACCGCCTAAAAGATGGCTTACAGCTCTTGCAAAAAGTAGGCAACTTCAATGCTGAAAGTTTAATTTGCGTAGGTGGTGGTTCGAAAAATGCCCTTTGGAATCAAATCCGTGCCGATGTGCTGAATTGTCCAGTTGATGTGGTGGATTTCCCGGAAACCACGGTTTTAGGTGCAGCGATGTTTACTTTCTTCGGTGCAGGGCAATTTAACTCGCCATTAGCCGCACAACAAGCAATGAAACCAAGTGTGACAAGAGTTGAGCCCTCAGAAAACAGCCAGTATTACAAATAAATAATAAAAGGAGACACCCTATGTTAAAAGGCATCCACCCTGCAATTTCCCCAGAATTACTAAAAACCTTAGCAGAAATGGGACATGGCGACGAATTGGTCCTTTCTGATGCTCACTTTCCAGCGCATCAATTACATCACAAAGTAATTCGTGCTGATGGTGTTGACATCCCAACTTTATTGCTTGGCATTACCCCGCTGTTTGAATTCGACCAATACATTGAAGCACCATTAGCAATGATGCAAGCAGTAGAAGGAGATAACCTCGATCCAAGCGTAGAAGCTCGTTATTTAGAAGCTATCAAAAAAATTAACGGCACTGCACCAAAAGTAGAACGCGTCGAACGCTTTGCTTTTTATGAGCGTGCTAAAAAAACTTATGCCGTAGTAATCACAGGCGAAACTGCCAAATATGGCAATGTGATTATTAAGAAAGGCGTTACGCCTGTGGAATAACCCTACAAGCGGTTAAAAATCTTAGAAATTTTACTAATCTTACAATAAAAAGGTGATCAAATGAACCGACTAGAACTTTCCGAAAAAATTATTCATACCTGTTTAGAAATGACTCGTCTTGGTTTAAACCAAGGCACAGCAGGCAATGTGAGCGTACGTTATAAAGACGGTATGCTCATCACGCCGACAGGGAAACCGTACGAACTCACTCGCCCAGAAGATATTGTTTACGTAGATAACAACGGTAAACACGAAGAAGGCAAACTTCCTTCAAGCGAATGGCAATTCCATTTAGCGGTTTACCAAGCACGCCCAGAAGCGAATGCAGTGGTGCATAACCATGCGAAAAACTGTGCGGGACTTTCTATTCTCGAAAAACCGATTCCGCCAATTCACTATATGATTGCAGTTGGTGGGACAGATCATATTCCTTGCGTACCTTATGCTACTTTCGGCACCCATGAATTAGCTGATTATGTCCGCGAAGGGATTAAAGAAAGCAAAGCTATTTTACTTTCACATCACGGTTTAATTGCTTGTGAAGAAAACCTTGATAAAGCCTTATGGTTAGCTCATGAGGTTGAAGTGTTAGCTTCATGGTATTTACAACTTTTAGCAACAGGCTTAGATATTCCGCTTCTTAACAAAGATCAAATGGCAGTTGTGCTTGAAAAATTTAAATCTTACGGATTACGTATTGAAGAATAATCCAAGGCAGTTCATATCTACTTAATATAAGGAAAATCTTATGAGCACCAAAGTTTTAGAAAAAAAATATCTCGTCCCTTTCATTTTAATTACGAGTTTATTTGCTCTATGGGGATTTGCGAATGATATTACCAACCCAATGGTTGCCGTATTCCAAACAGTAATGGAAATTCCAGCATCTGAAGCCGCACTTGTGCAATTTGCCTTCTATGGCGGTTACGGCACAATGGCAATCCCTGCCGCACTTTTTGCCAGCCGATATAGCTATAAAGCCGGCATTATGTTGGGGTTAGTACTCTATGCGATTGGTGCCTTCTTATTCTGGCCTGCCGCAAAATATGAAGTGTTCAATTTCTTCTTAATTTCACTTTATATCTTAACTTTCGGCTTGGCTTTCTTAGAAACCACAGCAAACCCTTATATTCTAGCTATGGGCGATCCACAAACTGCAACTCGTCGTTTAAACTTTGCACAATCTTTCAACCCACTAGGCTCAATTACAGGGATGTTCGTTGCCTCTCAATTAGTACTGACTAATTTAGAATCAGACAAACGCGATGCTGCAGGTAACTTAATTTTCCATACGCTTTCAGAAGCAGAAAAAATGGGTATTCGTACTCATGACTTAGCTGAAATTCGTGACCCTTATGTAGCACTAGGTTTTGTGGTAGTTGCCGTGCTTGTCATCATCGGTCTTTATAAAATGCCAGCAGTAAAAGTAGAAGAAGTTGCTCGTATCTCATTTAAAGAATCTTTTGGTCGCCTAATTCAAAAAGCGAAATATCGTGAAGGTGTGATTGCACAAGTATTCTATGTAGGTGTGCAAATCATGTGCTGGACATTCATCGTACAATACGCTGAGCGTTTAGGTTTCACTAAAGCGGAAGGTCAAAACTTTAACATTATTGCGATGGGTATCTTCATTGTGAGCCGTTTTATCAGCACCAGTTTAATGAAATATCTTAAAGCTGAATTTATGTTAATGCTCTTTGCTATCGGCGGATTCTTCAGCATCTTAGGTGTCATTTTCATCGACGGAGTATGGGGTTTATATTGCTTAATCTTAACTTCAGGCTTTATGTCTCTCATGTTCCCAACTATCTACGGTATCGCTTTAGATGGCTTGAAAGAAGAATCAACTTTAGGTGCAGCAGGTTTAGTAATGGCGATTGTAGGCGGTGCGTTAATGCCACCTCTACAAGGTATGATCATTGACCAAGGCGTTGTTATGGGCATCCCAGCTGTAAACTTCTCATTCATCTTACCTCTTATCTGTTTTGTGGTAATTACTATCTACGGTTACAGATGCTGGAAAGTCTTAAAATAAATTTCTGATGGCACAGGATGTGCCATCTTCCCCTCTTCTTTAATTTGTAAAATCATGGAGTCTATTATGGCTAATCGAATCATTCTTAATGAAACCAGTTATCATGGTGCAGGCGCGATTGGACATCTTGTTGATGAAGTACGCAGTCGCCAATTTAAAAAAGCTTTTGTCGTAACTGATAAAGAATTAGTGAAATTCAAAGTTGTTGAGAAAGTTACCCGCTTGTTAGATGAAGCAGGCTTACCTTACGAGATCTTTGATGAAGTCAAAGCCAATCCAAGCGTAGAGGTGATTAAGCAAGGCGTAGCAAAATTTAAAGCCAGCGGTGCGGATTACTTAATTGCTATTGGTGGCGGTTCACCAATTGATAGCTCAAAAGCGATTGGGATTATTATCGATAACCCTGAATTTAGTGACGTATTATCACTGGAAGGTGTAGCGCCAACGCGTAATAAATGTGTACCGATTATCGCTATTCCAACTACCGCAGGTACTGCAGCTGAAGTGACAATTAACTACGTTATTACTGATGAAGAGAAAAAACGCAAATTCGTTTGTGTTGACGTGCATGATGTTCCAATTGTTGCATTAGTCGATCCAGAAATGATGAGCAGTATGCCAAGAGGCTTAACCGCAGCAACTGGTATGGACGCCTTAACTCATGCCATTGAAGGTTACACTACCAAAGCTGCTTGGGCATTAACCGATGCATTACACTTAGAAGCAATCCGCTTGATCTCTAGCTCCTTACGCGGTGCGGTAGAAAACACCAAAGAAGGCCGTGAAGGTATGGCTCTCGGTCAATATGTTGCAGGCATGGGCTTCTCAAATGTGGGATTAGGTATTGTACATAGTATGGCTCATCCTCTTTCAGCTTACTACGACACACCACACGGCATTGCAAATGCGGTGTTATTACCTTATGTTTTAGCATTCAATGCACCAGCAACAGGTGAGAAATTCCGTGAAATTGCACGTGCAATGGGCGTTAAAGGCGTTGATGACATGAGCCAAGAAGAGTATCGTCAAGCAGCGATTAACGCGGTAAAACAACTTTCACACGATGTTGGCATTCCTGAAAAATTACATATGATTGGCGTGAAAGAAGAGGACTTAGTTGCCCTTTCTCAAGATGCGTTGAAAGATGTATGTACAGGCGGCAACCCGCGTGATTGTACAGCAGAAGAGATCCTAGAAATCTACAAAACTGCCTTTTAATTAGAACTATAATAAATACACAACTCCGTATTGCCCGATTATTTGTCGTGTTTGAATAATCGGGCTTTTTTGTGACTGCGTTTTATTGACACCCTCTCTCCATCTGCCTATCATTCCTGCATTACTGATATATTTTACGGAATAAAACTATGACCAACAAAACCGCTCAACTTAAACAAGCTCTAGAAAATCGTATTCTCATTTTAGACGGTG
>ERZ772932.1333-NODE-1333-length-11789-cov-3.162775_pt1 | contig 11789 bp, 7 predicted proteins | sample MGYA00511684_ERZ772932 | MGnify/ENA primary metagenome ERZ772932 (study PRJEB29015, sample SAMEA2738078) | human oral metagenome | biome: human oral; feature: human-associated habitat; material: saliva | place: China | collected 2210 ...
TTACCATTGACCCATAAATAGATACAGGAGGTCACCGAACCAAAGTGAGCAATAACTTGTTTGCCCGTCCAGTTGTCTGGTATTGTGATAGTACGGCGATAAGAGCCGACGTGGTTATCCTGAATTGGAACTTCAGGAGGGTTATTCTTGAAGTTACCACGCCATGCAAACCCCACGTTCACATACACGGGATCGCCGTAACCATTCATCTCCCAGATACCAGGAACATGTAAGGTCTTCCATTGTGAATCGTCATAATCAGTGCGAAAGAAGTCTGTTGGACGTTGATTGGCATGTTCCACCCAATTAAACTTCCAGTCTCCATCTAATGAGAGATAGTTTACGGTCATTCCTCTTCCATGCTGACTCATCGTTAGGTGCGAAAGCAAAGAAGTCCGTGTGCGTTGCAAATCGGTTGACGGCATTTGTTTGTAAATCGTGCCATTCTGTGAAGGTAGGCTCTATCTGTGGCTTTTGAGCATGTAACCCAGAGACAGACAAACCCATCAATAAAGCTGTAAGGATTATCTTTTCCATGTTGATCAATACTTTAGGTTTCTTTTTATACTGCTCCTTATATGCGTAACACGCATGAGGAAAACACCAACAAAATTAGCAAAAATTCCCTTAATAAGCGTTTTATCTATCAAATTTTATGTATATTTGCTACATAGAACGGCATACATAACATTTATTATCCATAATATGACTAGTCGGTACATCATAGTACGTTCACTTGCTTGTTGCCTTTTGTTGACCCATTCAATAGGGGTAGCACAAGCGCAGAAGGGACATAGAAGCACTCGAAAAGTTCAAACGCAACCTTTATTCCACATAAATGATACCTTGCCAATCGTTGGTTCGATGGCAAAGGTGGGAGCAGAACAAATGAATAAAGGATTGGTAAGTTCGGCACTTGACGCTCTATCAGGTAGGGTCGTGGGTGTTAATATGGTATCTAACGGACAAGACCGGATGGCAATGCTCACAAGTGTGCGTGTCCGTGGTACTACGTCATTAACTGGTGGCAACGACCCACTCGTTATCATTGATGGAGTATCTTCCGACTTAGCCACACTCTCAACCATCTACCCTGCAGATATTGAGAGTTTCACAGTCTTGAAGAATGCTTCAGAAACTTCAAAGTACGGTTCTCGTGGTGCTTCCGGTGTCATTGAAGTAAAGACGAAACGCGGTCATGGAGGTAAGTTCCAGATATATTATGATGGAACTATAGGTTTTGAGTCTGTTTATAAACAACTTCGAATGCTGAATGCAACGGAGTATAGAAATGCTGCAAAAGCGTTGGGATTGGTTTATAATGATGGAGGCTTTGATACAGACTTCCAAAAGGAAATTACCAGAACGGGCTTCCTAAATACACATCATATAGCCTTTAGCGGTGGTAGTGATAAGTCGAATTATCGTGCGTCATTAGGTTATATGCGTGGAGAAACCGTTATTAAGAATCGAAGCTACAACAACTTCATCGCCAAGTTAGACATCTCTCAACTGGCATTCGACGAGAAGTTAAAGATAGACTTTGGTGTCTTCGGCTCGTCTCAACAGGATAATAAGGTCTATGACCTGCACATGCTTGTCTATTCAGCAGCGTCTATGAATCCTACATTAGCCTTTCATAAGGTTGGAGATGGGTGGCAACGCAATAGCAACTCATCGCAGATTGCTGCCCCCGCACCGCTATTAAAGGAGCGTAACGATGAGCGGAATCTAACTTTCAATACCCATTTGCAATTACAATATCAGCTGTCACATGACTTGAAGCTATCGGCTTTGGGCTCTTATTCTTATACATCAACTGAGAATGGAAAGTTCGCTCCTACATGGGTATGGGCACAAGGAAGAGCCTATAGAGGAGAGCGTAAGACGGAGGATTTGTTAGGTAATCTCCAATTTGATTGGAAGCATAGTTGGGACAATCAAGCCCTCTCTGCCACCCTTTTGGGTGAATATCAACAGAGCAAGACAAGGGCTTTCTGGACAGAAGTAAAGGGATTGACTAGTAACCTCTTCGGCTATGATAATCTTAGTGCGGGAGCTGTCCGACCTTATGAAGGAACGGGTAGTAGCTATGCTGATCCGAGTTTAGCATCTGTCATGGGAACACTCTCTTACAATCTTTTGGACCGCTACACACTGAATATGTCTATGCGTGCCGATGGCTCATCAATGGTGGGTAAAGACCACACATGGGGCTTCTTCCCTTCTATTTCAGCATCGTGGGATATGAAGAAAGAGGCTTTCCTGCGTAACATGAGAGCGATTAGTTTGCTTCATCTGAGGGCTGGTTATGGTAAGTCGGGTAACCTTGGAGCTATCAGCTCTTACCTTTCTTTAAAGCAATATACACCTATTGGGGTTGTTTCGTATAATGGAACTCCAACCACAACAATGGGTATCTTGCGTAATAGTAACCCTGACTTAAAGTGGGAGGTACGCAGTACTTTCAACATCGGAACGGATATGGGTTTCTTTAATAACCGCCTCCTCTTGACCGCCGAATACTATTATTCGAAGACAACAGCCATGCTCTATGAGTATGATGTGCCTGTTCCTGACTTCCCCTTTGATAAGTTATTGGCGAACATAGGCTCTATGTCGAATAGTGGATTTGAGCTTGGTGTGGGCATTGTGCCTATTGCTCGAAAGGATATGGAACTGAACATCAATGTTAATATGGCTTGGCAGAAGAACAAACTATTGTCCTTGAGCGGTAGTTATAAGGGTCACGAGATGACGGCATCGAAGATTACTCCTATTGGCGCAATGGATGGTGCGGGCTTTCATGGGGGTAATAACCACATCTTGTATCAGATAGTTGGGCAGCCACTGGGCGTTTTCTATCTTCCTCACTGCAAGGGACTCGTTGATAACGGGCATGGACACATGAAGTATGACATTGCTGACTTAGATAACAATGGCACAATAGATCTTAGTGATCATGGTGATCGTTATATTGCAGGACAGGCTACTCCAAAGATGACACTCGGCTCTAATATCAGCTTCAGATATAAGAATATCGATGTAACCTTGCAGATGAACGGAGCCTTCGGGCATAAGATATTCAACGGAACGACGCTCTCATACCTCAATATGTCTAACTTCCCTGATTATAATGTGTTGTCTGTTGCACCAGAGCGGAACATCGTTGACCAGAATGTGAGCGACTATTGGTTGGAGAAGGGAGACTATCTTAACTTCGATTATCTCACCATTGGATGGAATACTCCTATTAAGAACAAGTACATCCAGTCATTGCGTTTATCATTCAACATCAATAACCTTGCTACTATCACGGGCTACAGTGGATTGACACCAATGATAAATAGTTACGTAGTAGATAACACATTGGGTATTGATGACAAGCGAACTTATCCTCCTTATCGCACCTTCTCGGTGGGACTAAGCATTAAGTTTTGATGGAAGCTATTAATATTTTAAACCCTTCACAGCATGAGATATATTCCACGTTTATTACTCTTTGCGGCTATCTTGACATTCTATAGTTGCTTGAACGAGCACTCTAAAGGGAGTTTGGATGAAGACCAAGTATTCACATCGGCTAAGGATGTGTATGTGAATGCCGTTGCCACGTTATATAATTATATTGGTGGTAATGCCGACAGTCAAGGCTTGCAAGGCACTTATAGGGGCGTTTATGATTACAATACCTTCACTTCTGACGAGGCAATCATCCCTGTTAGAGGGGGTGATTGGTATGATGGAGGTTTTTGGGAGAACCTTTATCTGCATCGTTGGACGGCTGATGATCAGTCGCTTTACGACACATGGAAGTATCTCTACAAGGTGGTTGTGTTCTGTAATGACGCTTTGAGGATCATAGATAAGAAGCGGGATTTGCTCACCGAGAGCCAATACACTTCCTATCAGGCAGAGGTGAGAGCTTTGAGAGCATTGTACTATTTCTATATCATGGATATGTTTGGTAACATCCCATTGGCTGCTAACACACTTGACGACATGAAGGTTAGTAAGCAATATAGCCGACCAGAAGCGTTCAAGTTCATTGTCAAAGAGCTACAAGAGGTCGAACCAATCCTGCCGAAGGCACATAGTAACTTGGAAGGAGCCTATTATGGGCGTGTAACACAGCCTGTCGCCGACTTCCTATTGGCTAAGTTAATGCTCAATGCGGAGGTATATACGGATGCTGATTGGACTGACAACCAGCGTCCCAATGGGACTAACATCTTCTTCACCATTGATGGGCAACAGTTGAATGCGTGGCAGGCTTGCCAGTATTATTGCGATAAGATAACGGCAGACGGCTACACGTTAGCAAGCGATTATAGCAGTAACTTCGCCGTACACAATGAGACATCAGTAGAGAATATATTTGTGATTCCGATGGACAAGATACTCTATAAGAATCAATTTCAGTATCTTTTCCGCTCTCGTCACTATGCGCATGGTGGCGCAGTGGGCACTTCCTCAGAGAATGGTGCCTGTGCAACGCTTACCGCTGTGCGTACTTTCGGTTACGGAACGAGCCAGGTTGACAAGCGATATACTGCTAATTTATATTCTGATACGGTGCGCGTCGATGGGAAGATTGTACGTCTTGAAGATGGCGAACCGCTAATCTACATGCCGTTGGCTGTCGAGGTGAATTTAACGAATAGTCCATTTATCAAGAATGCAGGTGCCCGTATGGCTAAATACGAGGTGGATAGGAATGCATATAACGATGGTAAGAGCCCCAATAACGACATCGTACTCTTCAGATATGCCGATGTGCTTTTAATGAAGGCAGAAGCAAAAGCGCGTAACGGGGAGGTTGCAGATAACGAACTAAATGCTGTTCGCCAACGCAGTGGGATGGGATATAGACCGGCTACCCTCGATAACATCCTTACCGAAAGACTGATGGAACTGATGTGGGAAGGCTGGAGGCGGAACGATCTCATACGCTATGACCTGTTCCATCGGGTGTATGACCAGAAGACAAATAGCATAGGTGAGGCGGATCGGCACACTATTGTGTTCCCTATCCCAACCCGTGTTATGGCATTGAATAAGAGTTTGAAACAGAATAAAGGTTATCGCCAGCCTTTGTCCTAATAGTTTGGTAAGATGGAACCTATCCTATGCGTTCCATCTTACTCCTCATTTCTTGATATATTTCCAGTGATACCTTACGACCGCGAAGCGACCGAACGCGTGGCATGTCACGGAAGTATTCGTCGTAAGTGTAATACCAGTTATACTTCTTTATCTCCCTACTTCGACTAATCATATTGGCTACCTTTCTTGCAGCAGATGGCATAACAGAAGAGAGGAAGTACTGCTTGTCTATCGTCTCTAATGCCACCACGAGAAACTTCTTAGGCTTTTGTGCAATGCGAGTAGGAATATCCTTTGTTCGTGTGGATATGGTAATGTGCCTACCGAAACGCTGATTAATGTCAGCCATCATCTGACGGAAGATAACACCATGAGCCGAAGTATCCTTCTGCCCCGTGTAAGCTATATAATAATGTATCATCTCATGGATGAGCACATCATCAATCTCCTCCTTGTTTAACGCATAGTATGTGGAGATGGAAATGGTGTAATCGGAATAAATGGTGCGCCTCCAATGCGTTCGTCGCTTGCATGCCATCTGTCCGAGACGGGTCTTGCCTCTCGACAATTTAAGCGCAGGCAAGGGAAGTTTCCCTTGAAAGATAAGCTGGTTATAGTGCGTGAATGCCTCTTTAAGATAGGCTATTGTGAGGTTTTGCTTCATATTGAATGTGTGACAGTAGTCATTAGTTAGACAGGTTAAATTCTGTATTATAACTGATTCTACATAGCGGTATAATTGAGTATCATACGCATGATATTCGAGTATCACTCGTATGATATTCGAGTATCACTCGTATGATATTCGAGTATCACGCTGATGATATTCGAGTATCACATAGGTGATACTCAATTATACACCGGCTGTATAATCGATTGTACCCAGCGTGACAATTGATTGTACCCAGCGTGATAATTGATTATACAGGTGTGTACAAAAAGCTAAGTTATATGTTTCATCGGTTAAAGTGACGTTATATTTCTTGAGAGATGATACTTCCTTCCTCCGTTCATCCTATATGCTAACGCACGAAGTGAGAGGAGTGAGGGCTGGACGAAGTGGGTAAAAAGCAATCAAGTAAGGACTGACAGTTTCGTTTGTCCTTACTTGATTGGTATTTAAACAGCTACATTAGAGATGGTTTTATCTATCTTCTTAGCATATAGACAGGGTGTAAAGATAGACCGTTGCAGCGGGTATTGCTAAGAGTGATGAGTCGAATCGGTCGAGTATTCCGCCATGTCCCGGTAGGATATTACCGCTGTCTTTGATGCCGATAGTGCGTTTGAGCAGACTCTCAACCAGGTCGCCCCATGTGCCAAAGATAACGACAACCAGCCCCAGCCCAATCCATTCTGGCATACTGAGGAGGTGAGTGTTATTGCCTGAATTAGCATAATAGCCTATCACGCCAGCGATAATCAGTACGAGGATACCCCCTCCGATACTTCCTTCCCAGCTCTTCTTCGGGCTGATGCGTGGGAAGAGTTTGTGCTTGCCAAAGAGTGAGCCACTAAGATAAGCACCCGTGTCATTTGCCCAAAGGAAGATAAATATGCTCAATGGTAGGAGATAATCGAAGGTTGTCATACCATAGCCTTTCTGCTGGAAGGCTAATACGCTCATCATTGAGAAGGGGAAGGCAATGTACATCTGACCTAACATTGTGTAAGCCCAACTATGCATTGGATTCTTATTCTGTAGGTAGAGCTCTGCAACGAAGAGGTAGATAAGTGTGAGAACATACGGTATGAAGACGATAAAACCAGTCACCATATTCACTTGTAGAGCTGTTACAGCGCAGAAGAAGTAGGCTCCTGCTACGGTAGAGATGAAACGATTGACCTTTACATCGTCTATTTTATTCACCAATCCCGTGTATTCCCACATAGCTGCTCCCGTTATGATGAGGAACAAACACGTGAGTCGTAGTGGGTTGATGATGCTCGTCACCATAATAGCAACGAATACGATTCCAGTGAGGGCACGTATGATTAGGTTCTTAAGTTTATCACTCATGGCGTCTTATTTATTCTGCAGTGTTATTTGATTCGATGTCATCTTCAGCCTTTGTCGCATTGTCGCTGAGTGCCTTCTGCTGTGCCTCATGCTCTGCTTGAGCCTGTTTTACAGCTTCAGGCATATCCTCTAACTTTGGTTGCGACTTAACCTCTTGGTCTAACAACTCCTCTGTGCGACTCACCCAAGGACGCTTTCCGAAGATTGCTTCAACGTCTTCTGCCATGATTACCTCACGCTCTACGAGTAGTTGAGCAAGGCGGTTGTGACCTTCCTTGTGTTCGGTGAGTATCTGCTTAGCACGCTCGTACTGTCCGTTAATCATCTTCAGCACTTCCTCATCGATCATCTTTGCGGTTGTGTCAGAGTATGGCTTCTGGAAGTTGTATTCGTCATTATTGTAATAGCAGATGTTTGGCAAGCGGTCGCTCATACCTGCGTAGGCAATCATACCGTATGCACTCTTGGTTGCACGCTCTAAGTCGTTCATTGCACCAGTTGATATATGACCAGTGAATAGCTCCTCAGCTGCACGACCACCGAGCAATGAGCACATCTCATCCAACATCTGTTCTTTGGTTGTGATAGGACGCTCTTCTGGCAGATACCATGCTGCACCGAGAGCCTGACCACGTGGTACTATGCTCACCTTCACCAATGGGTTGGCGTGTTCGCAGAACCAACTGATTGTGGCGTGACCTGCTTCATGGAGGGCGATAGTGCGCTTCTCTTCGGCAGTCATTACCTTTGTCTTCTTCTCCAAACCACCAATGATTCTGTCAACAGCATCTAAGAAGTCTTGCTTTGCTACCTCCTTGCTGTCGTGGCGGGCTGCGATAAGGGCTGCCTCATTACATACATTGGCAATGTCGGCACCAGAGAATCCTGGCGTCTGGCGTGCTAAGAGGTCGATATCAAGGTTCTTGTCGAGCTTCAAGTTACGCATGTGAACGAGGAAGATGTCCTTACGCTCTGGTAGATCGGGTAGGTCTACGTGAATCTGGCGGTCGAATCGTCCTGCACGAAGCAAAGCCTTATCGAGCATATCAACACGGTTGGTTGCTGCAAGAACAATCACACCAGAGTTCGTGCCGAAGCCATCCATCTCTGTGAGAAGGGCGTTAAGCGTGTTCTCACGTTCGTCATTACCGCCCATTGCTGGGTTCTTTGAACGGGCACGACCAACGGCATCAATCTCATCAATGAAGATGATACAAGGCGACTTCTCCTTAGCTTGGCGGAAGACATCACGCACTCGGCTCGCACCAACTCCGACGAACATTTCAACGAAGTCGGAACCACTCATAGAGAAGAAAGGTACGCCAGCCTCACCAGCAACAGCTTTTGCTAACAATGTCTTACCCGTTCCTGGAGGACCAATCAGTAGTGCACCCTTAGGAATTTTACCACCTAGGTCGGTGTATTTCTTTGGATTCTTCAAGAACTCAACAATCTCTTGTACCTCCTGTTTTGCGCCAGTCTGACCTGCAACATCCTTAAAGGTAATCCCCATCTCGTTAGCTTTCTCATAGAGCTTAGCCTTTGACTTGCCCACACTGAAGACGCCTCCTCCACCGCCAGCACCGCCTCCCATACGGCGAATGAGGAAGTACCATATTCCAAAGAATACTAACCAAGGGGCTATAGAGATAAGAATATCCATCAAGCCATTTCTCGACTTGTTCTCATAACTATAGCTGGCTATCTTCTTCTGGGCTACAGCTTGATCCAAGAAAGTTTCTACTTTATCTACAGAACCAATCTCAACGTTTACGTATGGAGCCTTACCTACCTGTTGTGTTCCTTGTTTGAAGATGTCACGGATGTGGTCTGGACTAACAAACATACGCAAGGTGTTGTCGCTCTTGTTAATGACTACCTTCGTTCCATAGCCTTTGGCAATATATTGCTTGAATGTTGTGTAATCTCTGTCAACGCCTGCGCCGCTTGATAAAAAGCCATTGCCACCAGCAAAGAATACTACTCCGAGGGCAATGATGACCAATACGTACATCCAGTTCATATTGAACTTAGGCATTTTAGGCATATTGGGATTGTTGTTGGGGGATGAATTGTCCATTGTTGAAGTTTGATTAATTATGAAATAATAAATGGGTGATTAGATGGCTTTATACCTAATCTATGTCTGGTAAGTAAGTCAACTTAGCATCCTCCCATAGGTGTTCTATATCATAGAAAGCACGTGTCTCTGGAAGAAATACATGGACGATTACATCCACATAGTCTATCGCTACCCATTGATCATTACCAAGTCCTGCACAGTTGACAGGCTTCTCACCAATCGTCTCACGTACATAATCGCTTACCGATTCAGCAATGGCTTCAACTTGTTGGGTTGAGTTACCCTGGCAGATGATGAAGTAGTTACAGATGGTACCATCAATCCCTGATAGATCTGCAATTACTATGCCATGTCCCTTCTTATCTTGGATTCCTTTTGTAATAAGCTCTACTAATCTTTTAGTTTCTTTCATTCAGTCTTGTTATATAATATGAGTTGCAAAGTTAACGCAAATGGCATGAAGTGCAAAATAAATTTAGTTTTATTTATAATTGGTATATACTGCATTGCTAACTCCTGTTGATAGAATGACAACAAACTGTTTATCACGTGTGTCGAAGCCCAACCCTAATATGGAAAAACGCCTTATCACCTTATATATATAATAGTAGGACATAAAAGAAGATGGAATATGCTACTATTGACATATCCCATCTTTCCTTATTCGTTAGTATTTCCTACTATCTTTGCATACAATAAACAATTACTTATTCTCTGCGTCGATAGCCTTTATCTTTTGCTTCACTTCGTTCATATCATCCTTGAGCTTCTCGATACGGCGGTTCATTTCGTCAATGAGACTGTTGCCTTTCTTAGAGCTGATACTCAAGAAACCGAGGTTGTTCTCATAGGTGTTAATCTCCTGTTTGAGCTGTTCAAAGCGGCGCATCAAACGACCACGCTCACTATCAAGAGCGTCAGTACCTCGGCTAGCCACCTTTTTCAAGTTGTTACGGAAATTATCTACACGCTTGCGAGATGCCGATATATGAAGGTCTTTGTACAACTTATCGAGTACCTCATGATACTCCTTATACAACTTATCCTTCTCCTTGTAAGGTACATGTCCTACCTTATTATATTCCTCGGTGAGCTGTTGAACCTTCTCTAAGATGCCTTCTTCGGTCTTATCAAACAATTCCTTTAGTTGAGCAATAATCTCCTTCTTCTTTCCAAGGTTCTCACGTTCCTCGCTATGTGCCCCTGCATGTACTGCGTTACGCGCCTCGAAGAAGTGGTTGCAAGCTGTTAGGAAGTCGTTCCAAAGCTGATCACCGATTTTCTTAGGTACCATGCCAATCGTTTTCCACTCCTTTTGCAATGCGATGAGCTTATCGGATGTAGCCTTCCAATCGGTAGAATCGGTCAGAGCCTGTGCCTTTTCAACGAGTGCTTTCTTCTTCTCTGCGTTCTCAGCAAACTGTGCTTTCAACTGTTTGAAGAACTCGCCTTTACGTGTAAAGAAGTCATCACAAGCCGCACGGAAGCGCTCGAAAATCTTTACGTTCATCTTCTGTGGAGCAAAGCCAATCGTCTTCCACTCCTGTTGAAGAGCGATAATCTCTTTTGTATGTTTCTCCCAATCGGATGACGTTTTATTCTCTTGTTTGATGATCTCTTCAATCTTCTCGCATAGAGCAGTCTTCTTTGTAAGGTTCTCCTCTTCGCTATTGCGGATAGCTTCAAAGTGCTGTTGGTGACGCTTGTTGATAATAGTGCTTGCTGCTTTAAAGCGTGCCCAAATCTGTTCGCGAAGTTCTTTTGCAACTGGTCCCGTCTCGCGATACTCTTGATGAAGTTCTTGTAACTGATGGAAAGCACTGATGACATCCTTCTCTTCTGTCAACTTCTCTGCTGCTTCACACAGCTTCGTTTTCTTCTCAAGATTCTTCTTGAAATCGTATTCACGTGCTTCGCGATTCAGATTCAACAAGTCGTAGAACTGCTCAACATAGAGTTGATAGTTGCGCCATAGCTCGTTAGCCTTCTCTGCAGGAACCATTTTGATCTCTTTCCATTCCTGTTGTAAGGTCTTCAATACAGGGAAGTTCTTGTTTGCCTCATCAGGAGTTGTAACCATCGCTTTGATCTTCTCGATGATAGCCTCCTTCTTCTTGAGGTTCTTCTGCTTCTCTTCTTCGAGTGCAAGGAATGCCTTTTGGCGTTTCTCCTTGATGATGGTCATCTCCGCCTTAAATACCTCTTCGTCCTCATCTGGGAATACCTGATACTTATTTGGATCGCCACCTTTCTCTATATAAGCCCTCTGCTGTGCTTCACGTTCAGCGAAGTGCAGCTTATAGAATACAGTTTTCAAATGTTCAACCTCAGCTTTCTCTGGGGTCTCATCACTATCAACAATAGCCTTAAGTCGCTCTATGATCTCCTTCTTTGTGCTATATGTCTTCGCAGTATTGGCTTCCGCTTCGCACTTAGATTGTGTTTCAGTTGGCTGATTTAGGTCTTCATCTGTGACTTCATTCTGCTCTGCTGGAGCTTTAGCTACAGTTTCTTCAGACAACTTTACTTCTTCTGTACCCTGATTCAGGGCATTTTCTTGAGAGTCCATCATTTCACTTT
>ERZ772932.1334-NODE-1334-length-11782-cov-12.614053_pt1 | contig 11782 bp, 6 predicted proteins | sample MGYA00511684_ERZ772932 | MGnify/ENA primary metagenome ERZ772932 (study PRJEB29015, sample SAMEA2738078) | human oral metagenome | biome: human oral; feature: human-associated habitat; material: saliva | place: China | collected 2210 ...
AATATCAATATCGTGCCAATGTTGAAGCGTATCAATGGTGTCGGTGACGTACACATACCGGGTATGAAGACCTACTCTATGCGTATCTGGCTGTATCCAGATAAGATGAAGCAGCATAAGTTGGTTCCATCAGATGTATCTATGGCTTTGGCAGAGCAGAATATTGAGGCTGCGCCGGGTTCATTTGGTGAGCAGAGCAATCAGAAGTTTGAGTATACCATGCGTTATAAGGGACGTCTAAAGACTCCAGAGGAGTATGGCAATATCATTATTTCAAGCAATACCAATGGTCAAACCGTTCACTTGCGCGATGTAGCAAAGGTTGAGTTGGGTGGTCTGATGTATTCAGTTATGATGAAGAACAACAGCCGTCCTGCTGTTATTGGTATGGTAAACCAAGTCGCTGGTTCAAATGCTACACAGATTGCAGATGATGTGAAGACTGCCTTGGCTGATGCTCAGAAGCAGATGCCGCCGGGCATGAAAGTTACAATTGAGCAGGATGTAACAGAGTTCCTCTTTGCTTCAATCGAAGAGGTTGTCTTTACATTGTTTATAACTCTTTTGTTGGTATTTTTCGTTGTGTATATCTTCTTGCAGGACATTCGTTCAACGTTAATTCCAATGATAGCAGTACCAGTGGCTTTGATAGGAACCTTCTTCTTCCTTTGGGTATTCGGATTCTCCATCAACCTGCTGACACTCTCGGCATTGCTGTTGGCAATTGCGATTGTAGTCGATGATGCCATCGTGGTCGTTGAGGCTGTACATGCAAAGCTCGACTTAGGTTATAAGAGCGCTATGACAGCAGCTATTGATGCGATGAATGAAATCTCTGGTGCTATTATCTCTATTACTCTGGTGATGGCAGCCGTATTCGTTCCAGTATCATTTATGGGTGGAACCTCTGGTACATTCTATCGTGAGTTCGGTGTGACGATGGCTGTGTCTATCGTTATCTCTGCTTTGAACGCTTTGACATTGTCTCCTGCGCTTTGTGCTATCTTCTTGAAGCCACATAGTAAGGACGAGCATAAGAAGTTGTCACGTGTTGACCGTTTCCACATGGCTTTCAATACGCAGTATGACAAGATAAACACAAAGTATCAGAAGGTTGTTGAGAAGATCATCAACCATCGTTGGATTTCCAGTCTTGCGGTTATATTAGGTATTGTTGCACTTGTTGTAACAATGAAATTCACGCAGACTGGTCTTGTTCCAAATGAGGATACAGGTACGTTGTTTGCAATGATTAGTTTGCCACCGGGTACATCACAGGTAGAGACCCAAAAGGTAACTGATCAAGTTGATAAGATGTTGGCAAGTAACCCATATATCGAACGTCGTGAGCAAATTGTTGGTTACAACTTCATGGCAGGACAGGGTTCTAACCAGTCAACCTTTATTATCAAGTTAAAACCATTTGCCGAGCGTAAGTATGGAATGATAGATCGCATTAAGTCTGTCTTTGATGGCGCAGGTATAGCCGGTTTGTTCATTGACCCTACATCATCTAATATGATTTTGGGTATGATTTACAAGCAGACAGCAAGTATCAAGGGTGCACAGATTATTGCTTTTGGATCACCAATGATTCCTGGTTATGGACTCACAAATGGTGTGTCTTTCGTGTTGCAGGATAAGACGGGTGGCGATCTTAATAAGTTCTATAAGGTAGCACAGGATTATTTAGCAGCATTGAACAAGCGTCCAGAGTTTAGTCGTGCACTTACCACTTACAACCCTAACTATCCACAGTATATGGTTGATGTTGATGTGGCAAAGGCAAAACAGGCAGGTACATCACCAGCTGCAATTCTCTCAGTATTGCAGGGATATTATGGTGGTATGTATGCTTCAAACTTCAACGCTTATGGTAAACTCTTCCGTGTTATGATTCAAGGTACGGTTGAGAGTCGTATGAATGAGGATGGACTGACCAATATCTATGTAAGAACAGCTGGTGGAATGGCACCTGTAAGCGAGTTCTGTACATTGAAGCGTGTCTATGGTCCATCAAATATCACTCGTTTCAACCTCTTTACCTCTATCGCAATCAATGCTACACCAGCTGATGGTTACTCTTCTGGTCAGGCTATTCAGGCTGCAGAGGAGGTTGCAAAACAAGTATTGCCACAGGGTTATGGTTATGAGTTCTCTGGTCTGACTCGTTCAGAGAAGGAGGCATCTAACTCTACCGCAATGATTTTCGTTCTTTGTATCGTATTCGTTTACTTGATTTTGAGTGCTCAGTATGAGAGCTACATCCTTCCTTTGGCTGTAATTCTTTCTATTCCTATCGGTTTGTCTGGTGCATTTATCTTTACGTTGATCTTCGGACATAACAATGATATCTATATGCAGATTTCACTGATTATGTTGATTGGTCTGTTGGCAAAGAATGCTATTCTTATTGTAGAGTTCGCTCTTGAGCGTCGTCGTACAGGTATGGCTATCAAGTATGCAGCAATCTTAGGTGCTGGTGCTCGTCTGCGTCCTATCCTTATGACCTCTCTTGCAATGATTATCGGTTTGTTACCATTGATGTTTGCAAGTGGTGTAGGTCGTAATGGTAACCAGACGTTGGGTGCTGCTGCTGTAGGTGGTATGCTTATCGGTACACTTTGTCAGGTATTCGTTGTACCAGCTCTGTTTGCTTTCTTCCAGTACTTGCAGGAGCGTGTTAAGCCTCTCGTATTTGAGGATGAGGCAAGCCGTGATGTAATCAAGGAACTTGAGCAGTTCTCAAAGGGACCTGCAACGGATTATAAGATTGAAGAGTAGACACTAATAAAGGAATAACAATGAAGAAATTAAATATAATCATCATAGCTCTTGCAGGCCTGTCACTGACAGGCTGTAAGAGTCTCTATGGCAATTACGAACGTCCTGACGTTAAGACGAACGGCATTGTGCGCGACCCTGTTGATGATAAGGCTGTGCTTGAGGGTGCTAACGACTTTGGTAATCTGCCATGGCGCAGTGTCTTTGCTGACCCACATCTGCAGACTCTTATTGAGAAGGCACTTAATAATAATCCTGACTTGCTCAATGCTGCATTGAATGTTGATATTGCTGAGCAGCAGCTTAAGGCGGCTAAGTTGTCTTTCTTGCCATCAGTCGTCTTTGCACCGACAGGAACTATTTCTCATTTCGGTACACATACATCATCTACACAGTCTTACTCACTTCCTGTCTCAGCAAGTTGGGAAATAGACCTCTTTGGTAAGTTGCGTTCTTCAAAGAAGGCTGCTCAGATGACGATGATTCAGGCACAAGACTATAAGGTTTATGCGCAGACTACGCTTATTAGTAGTGTCGCTAATCTTTATTATACCCTCTTAATGCTCGACCGTCAAAAGCAGATTGTCGATGATATGTTAGGTCTGACCAAGAATACTTGGGATGTGATGAAACTGCAGATGGAGTTTGGGCGTGCTCGTTCAACGAGTGTACAAAGTGCTGAGGCTGCTTTCTACAGTGTTCAGACACAGGCTGCAGACATCCGTCGTCAGATTCGTGAGACAGAGAATACGCTTAGCTTACTCCTTGGTGAGCCTGCTCAGACCGTAGCACGTGGTAGTCTTGACAATCAGAGTCTGCCAGCTAACTTTGCAGGTGGTATCGGTGTACAGTTGTTGAGCAATCGTGCTGATGTACATGCAAACGAGATGGCTTTGGCACAGTGCTTCTATAATGTTCAGACAGCTCGCAGCCGTTTCTATCCATTATTGACCATTTCTCCTACTGGGGCTTGGACTAATAGTGGTGGTATGGTGAACCCAGGTAAACTCCTTTTAAGTGTTGTGGGTAGCCTTACACAGCCAATCTTTATGCGTGGTCAGCTGACAGCTGGTTTACGTGTTGCAGAGGATAAGTATAAGCAGGCATATAACACTTGGCAGAATAGTATTCTTAAGGCTGGTTCAGAGGTGAGCAATGCGCTTGTAGCATACAATGCTGCTAACGAAAAGGAGCAGTTGCGTAAGCAGCAGATTGATGTCTTGAAGACGAATGTTGAGCATACACAGATGCTCTATACTCAGAGCTCAAGCACTTATCTTGAGGTTATCACTGCACAGCAGAGTTTGCTTAACGCTGAAATCTCACAAATACAGGAACAGTTTACAAAACTTCAGTCAATTGTCAATCTGTACAAAGCCTTAGGTGGAGGTGCGAAGTAATTCAGAATTCATAATTCACAATTCATAATTATGATTACTGTGTTAATTCATAATTCACAATTCACAATTCATAATTATGATTACCACGATTACTGATGTGATACATCAAATGGTTGTTGGTAGATACTGAAAAATTAAATATTTAAGATTATGAGTAGCGAAATTAGTCCAAAAGCTGATATATCTCCAAAGGCAAAGATAGGAGACGGCTGTAAGATATTCCCATTCGTATACATAGAGGATGATGTTGTCATTGGTGATAACTGTATTATCTTTCCCTTTGTGAGTATCTTGAATGGTACTCGTATGGGTAACGGAAACAAGATTCACCAAGGCTCAGTACTTGCTGCCTTGCCACAGGACTTTGAGTTCGTGGGCGAGAAGAGCGAACTGATTATAGGTGATAATAATATTATTCGAGAGAATGTTGTCATCAATCGTGCTACACATCGTGGTTGCAAGACAGTTCTTGGTTCAAACAACTTCTTGATGGAAGGTGCACATATCAGTCATGACACTGTTGTTGGTGACCGTTGTGTCTTTGGTTATGGCGCAAAGGTGGCTGGTGACTGTAACATTGGTACCGGTGCTCTTATCTCATCTAATGTTGTTGAGAAAGCCAATACCCGTGTTGGTGAATATGCTGTGGTACAAGCTGGTACAACCTTCTCTAAGGATGTTCCTCCTTATATTATAGCTGGTGGCTCACCTATTGGTTATCATGGTATAAACACAACCATCAGTAAGATTGCAGGTGTTGACGATAAAGTACTCAAACATATTGCAAATGCATATCGTCTGTTGTTCCATGGTCAGACATCAGTTTTTGATGCATGTATTCAGATAGAACAACAGGTGCCAGATTCACCTGCAATCCGTAATATCCTTGAATTCGTACGAGGAACTGAAGAAGGAATCATCAGTAAATTATAATTTTCATACCTATAAATTTTGATGATGGGAGAGCCAGCCGTGAGGTTGGCTCTCTTTTTTATTTTATTCATTTATTGATTTGGGTTAAACTAATGCCTGATTTGTACTTTAAATTTTGTAGATGAGGTTTTGAAAAATCATGACATAAATACGAATAAAACATCTAAAAACAAAGGTAAAAAGACGTGTAAAAATCAAGTTTGCAATCAGCAGAGAATCAATTAGTTGTAAAGTTGTAAAGTAAAAGGTGCTTAAATGGACTTCAAAAGGGCGTTAATTAGACCTCAAAAGGGCACCTTTTGCAAGGCAATAGGGCGTCTTTTAGAAGCCAAAAGAGCATGTGTTGAGATTGTAAGACCAAGAAAAGTTATGACATTTCTGGATGCTCCGTAGCCTTCTGGTAATGCAAGAAACTCTCAACTGAACTTAAAGTAATTTGCTTTATAAGTAAGAAGACGGAAGGTTTATACATTCGTCAAAATGAAATGGACGCATCAAAAGTGCGTCCATTATGATTGATTTATATTTTCGTATTGGGTAGTTTTTCTATAAATATGAGTTTTTCTTTGATGGTAATATTAAGAATATAGAAATGTTAATACGATGCTGTGCAGGGGATTCCCAATGCAATCACACGGTCACGGATAGCATCTAATTCTTCGTGTGTAGCCTTTTGTAGGTGTAGATCGGGTGTTTCACGATCAATAGTGTAAATCATTACTTCACGTGGAGCAATCTCTTTGATTGTCTCAAGCCACGGTGCAACAAAGGCTTCAGTTGTGTTGTCAACATCGTATCCGTCTTCAGTAGTCCCTTTCATAAACATTGTCTGGATAATTGCTTGTCCGTTGAAAGACTTGATATCTGCAATGATTCGGTTTACATCATAGGAAGGCTGCGTAGGGCGGTCTACCTCTTTGATATATTCAGCATTGATGGTGTCAAGTTTCAGAATGTTGTTGTCTACCTTTGCCAGCGCCTCATGAATTTTCGGACGGTGGATAAAGGTAGAGTTACTGAGAACAGAAATCTTTGCTTGTGGGCAATATTTGTTACGTAGACGGATTGTGTCGTCAATGATTTCATCAAAGTGTGGGTGGGAGGTAGGCTCGCCATTACCTGCAAAAGTCAATACATCAGGGTGAATATTCTCTTGTTGCATCTCCTTTAACTTGGTTTCCAAAGCTTCCGCAACATGTTCACGAGTAGGGTGGGGCGTCTTTGTGCGGTGGTCTTTGTTGAAGCCACATTCGCAGTATATGCAGTCGAATGTGCATATCTTACCGTCTGCTGGCATCAAGTTAATGCCTAAGGAAATACCTAAACGACGGCTGTGAACTGGTCCAAATATAGGGGATGGATAGATAATCGTGCTCATTGAATATTTATTTTATAACAACAAAGGTAAGTATTTTTGTTGAATGTTCTGTTGTTTCTTATAAAAGAAAAAGAGAATGCGTATGCTTATTTGTACTGTGCAATATATAAATCTAATCTATAATAACCCATTGGCAGAAGTAAGTGTACTACGAATTAATTCTGCCAAAGAGTCATTAAGCACATTATCTAATAATAACCTTTCTTACCTGCCCTTTCCTGATTCTCACGATATTCACGCCCTTTTGAAGTTTTGTAAGTTGCTTACCTTCTATATTGTAAATTTGGGTCTCTTTTGGATAATCTATTGTCTGGATATTAATACCTGTTGAAGTATCAACCTTTACAATACAAGTTGCAGGGTAGTGTCCATCGTTAGAATATGCTAAAATAACGGCTAATCCTTCACCTACAGCTATGACAGTACCATCTTCACGTACATTACAAACATCAGTTGTAACACAAGACCATGTAATTGTAGTGTCGGTTGCATTGGCTGGGTCAAGAACAGCACGTAACTTGAAACTATCTCCTAATTTTTCAAATGTAAGGTTTGTAGGTTCTATACGTAAACCCTTTACGTGTGTAGTTACTTCAACCTTACAAGAATCACCAATTGCTCCATCTGTAGATTTCGCATATACCCAAACTTTACCTTCATTCTTTGCCTTAATAATCCCTGTATTTGATACTTCTATATTATCATTACTTCTTGACCAGATAACATTACTATCATCAGGATTTTCTGGTGTCAATATTGCTTTCAACTGCCTTTGTTCCCCTTTCTCTAATTGTAAGGAATGGATATCTAAAGTAATTGCTGTTAATGGACGACGCTCCTTTACTGCTACTCTACAAATAGCTTGTAGTCCTCCATCTTTACTTTTTGCAATAACACTACATTCTCCATAACCAGTTGCTGTAATTGTACCTTTTGAAGTAATAATACAAACATCATTCTTCGTACTCATCCACTCCACCTCTTTGATACTTGCATCTTCTGGATAAACCTTCGCAGATAAAGAGGCTGTTTCACCAAGATGTCCTAATACAATATTCGTAGGGAATATTCTAATACTATCAACATGAGTTATATCTTCTATTAAATTCATTTTTCCCCAATGATCATCAGACTTATAGGCATTTAAACTTCCATGAGGAATATAAGCTGTAAAATAATGAAGTTTGTTGTATCCTATGGAAATATGAGGAGGTACTATAGATTTAGAGTGGAGAAAAATATTTTGTATACCAGAAGACCACCATTGGCTCGCCTCGGAAATTTGCTGAACCTTTTTTCCTAAGAATACATGACAACCATCCTTATACTGAAAAGATGAAACATCAAAATTCTCAATTTTATCACCGATAAGAATCGTGTCAGGTTTCCATTGTGTTTCTAAAAATGCTCTTGGTCCGACATAATCTAAAGATGAGGTAAATTCATTCCAATTCAACTGCTTTAAATTGGTAGAAGCATAAAAGGCCGCTTCTCCAATATAGTGCATCTTCTTTCCTAAATGAATTGATGTAAGATTCTTACAACCAACGAAACTATACTTAGGAATCGAATCAATATTCTCCCCTAAAAACAAGTGTTTAAGATATTTCTTGTTATCACCTCCATAAAAAGACTCAGGTGATACAGCGTGTATCTTTTGTGGACTAAAATATAAGCTGTCAACCGATATGTTACCAATTGCAGAGCTTATTTTTTTTAAACTTTTTGGTAGAAATAAGGAGGCTAAGTGTCCATCTCCATTGAGACAATTCCATCCGTTAGACATACAATCATCATGAATTGATATGCTACCAACGATATGTGTGTTTTCAAGATTTAATCTACCTCCAGAGAGTGCCCTGTCACGTATCAAAGCACATAAAAACTTAATGTCGGTATCATTTATATATCCTGTAACAGTTAAATCCTTTACTGTCATTTGATCACCATAAGTAATCTTGTTTGACAACCAACCAGGGTTCTGACAATCAACTGTCAGTTTTGTTGCCTGTGCATACATAGTAAGACAGACGCATAGCAACCATAAAAGGCTAAATAATTTCTTCATTTTAATTTTCTTTTTAATTAATTTATTCATTTACTGAACTTTCTAAATAAAGTCCATCAAAAAACCGATATAGCTGCAAGAAGCATTCTTGAAGTTTCTGTATATCTATCATCATACTTTGTTGCCAAGATTCTTGAGATAAATTGAGCATCTTTGGATACCTGAAAGTTGTACTCCTTTCATCCAATTCATGAAAACTCTTTATCAAAAATTCTACAGATTCTACATCATCGTCTAATTGCAAAGAACAAACAGACTTTAGTTCATCCCATATCTTCATTAAGCTATGTCCTGTAACAACTATCCCACTTCTATTTTTAATGATTAACTTCATCGTCAGTTCTAAGTACATACGAAAACAGAACATTGCAGGATAGATGTAACTGTCTTTACGAAAATAACTTTTCCCATAATGTACTATATTCAGCAACATAATAGATGCCTGTATATAACCATATACAAAATAAACATCATTATCTCTTGAGCTCAACATAAGTCTTGGATCCATTGGATACTGTGACTCTACTATTAATTTTTGTCCTTTTTTGAATGGACCAAGCCTCAAAGCAATAGAGTCTATATCCATTTGAGCCAAAGAAAAAATGTCGCGATGTACCTGTTCTCTATAATGTCGCTTAAGTTTAGTTTGGTAAGATTTATGCTTCATATAAATAGTTTGAATAATTAAAAGTTATTTCTCAAAAAAATAACCTCATTAGGATTATATCCATGCCTCGCAAACTCATCACATATATCCTTTTTCGTGGTTAGTAATTCTTCGGGAATATCTTTCCTATAATTCATTATCCTGCTCTCAACAACCATATTGTCGATTTTCCCTACAATTGTTAATTGATTTTTTTCCATAGGCTTTAAGTTTAATACCTATAGACTTCCCCAGATTCAGTGTTTATATAATATGGAAAGCGTGGGAGTCTGTACCTGTTACTCGTCCCACGTTCCGAGGCCTTCGCATTGCCCATCTCTATTGAACGAGCAACGCAGAAGCCCACGCCGATATGTACGACACCATGACTCAACTTAAAAAATAAGAGAGTCGGTGGTTATATACACACCCATGGACATCTACTGTTGCCTCATTCTTGACAGAGATTGAAAGTTGCGAAGTTTCGAAACGTCAAGAACAAAGCGTCAAGTAAACGCCTTATCATAAAATAATTCTCTTGTCACTGATATCGTTAAACACGAGTCTCAATCAGAGAACTGGTACAAAAATATAAATAAAATATTAATAACACAAGTTAAATAACGAATATTTTTAAAATAAATAAAGAAAACAATAGAGTTGAAGAGTTTGGAATATACATTTACTAACTCACAAGAAGCAAATCTAATAAGAAAATAATTAATGTGAAATTCAAAGTAGAGATATAGCTAATTTAAATGTTGCTGTCACTGCTGTCATAATACTGATGTTATAATCAATTAATTACAAGATTGTTACGAGAAATGTTAAAAGTGACAGTAACTAAAAAACAAAAATAGTGTAGAAAAAGAGGCGGCAATCCACAACGGATAGCCGCCTCTTGGTTTATGATTGGTAAAAGAATTATTCTTTACTCTCACGCTTACGATCATTGTGATCGAGCGTAATCTTACGCATACGAATATTCTTTGGAGTTACCTCAACATACTCGTTGCCCTTGATGTACTCAAGACATTCCTCAAGACTCATCTCGGTCTTAGGGATAACGCGTGCCTTCTCGTCTGAACCAGATGCACGGACGTTGGTCAACTGCTTTGCCTTCGTAACGTTGATAACGAGGTCATTGTCGTGAACATGCTCGCCAACAACCTGTCCGCCATAAACTTCCTCACCTGAATCGATGAAGAACTTACCACGATCCTGCAACTTATCGATAGCGTATGCGTAGGCAGTACCAGCTTCCAATGCAATCATTGAACCATTTGTACGACGTACGATTTCGCCCTTGAATGGTTGATAATCTTTGAAACGGTGTGCCATGATAGCTTCACCCTGGCTGGCTGTTAAGACGTTGGTACGCAGACCAATGATACCACGTGATGGTATTTCAAAGGTGATGTTCACGCGCTCACCCTCAGCATCCATACCGAGAAGATCACCCTTACGACGAGTCACCATATCAATCATCTTACTTGAAAAGTCGGTAGGAACGTTGATTGTCAACTCCTCAATAGGCTCACACTTCTGACCATCAATCTCCTTATAGATAACCTGTGGCTGACCAACCTGCAACTCATAGCCCTCGCGACGCATTGTCTCAATGAGGACAGAGAGGTGAAGTACACCACGGCCACTAACAATCCACTTATCCATAGAGTCCTCCATCGGACGCACACGAAGTGCAAGGTTCTTCTCAAGTTCCTTATTCAGACGATCGCTAATGTGACGAGAGGTACAGAACTTACCTTCTTTTCCGAAGAAAGGAGAGTCGTTGATGGTGAAGAGCATACTCATAGTTGGCTCATCAACAGCGATTGGTGGCAGTGGTTCAGGATTCTCAAAATCAGCAATAGTATCACCAATCTCAAACTTCTCCAAACCAATTACGGCACAAATGTCGCCTGAATCTACGGCATCAGTCTTCTTATGTCCCATACCCTCAAAGGTATGAAGCTCTTTAATCTTAGTGCGTTCCTGTGTTCCGTCGCGGTGACAGATTGTAATATTCTGTCCATCCTTCAATGTTCCACGGTGTACACGACCAACGGCGATACGTCCGGTGTAGCTTGAATAGTCCAAAGATGTAATCAGCATCTGTGGTGTTCCTTCAATCTGCTTAGGAGCAGGGATTGCCTCAATAATGAGGTCGAGCAGATATTCAATATTATCTGTTGGCTTCTTCCAATCCTCACTCATCCAGCCATTCTTAGCTGAACCATAGACAACAGGGAAGTTCAACTGATCTTCTGTAGCGTTAAGGTCGCACATGAGATCGAATACCATCTCATATACTTCCTCAGGACGACAGTTAGGTTTGTCTACCTTGTTGATAACAACAACTGGTTTCAAACCGAGCTGAAGGGCTTTTTGTAGCACAAAACGTGTCTGTGGCATAGGACCTTCAAAAGCGTCTACGAGTAACAAACAGCCGTCTGCCATGTTCAATACACGCTCAACCTCACCACCGAAGTCGGAGTGACCTGGCGTGTCGAGGATGTTGATTTTTACTCCTTTCCAATTAATACTTACATTCTTACTCAGAATTGTTATCC
>ERZ772932.1338-NODE-1338-length-11759-cov-6.200103_pt1 | contig 11759 bp, 15 predicted proteins | sample MGYA00511684_ERZ772932 | MGnify/ENA primary metagenome ERZ772932 (study PRJEB29015, sample SAMEA2738078) | human oral metagenome | biome: human oral; feature: human-associated habitat; material: saliva | place: China | collected 2210 ...
GACCACTCGCAGTACTATTTGTAGCGATAATAGCAGCTGAATGCGGAAAAGCTGTGTCCAAGGAAACTAAAGTAGATATCCTGGTCACACCGAGTGTAACTATCGGCATAGGAATCGCTTTGTCTTGGTTAATCGCACCTACGCTTGGAAACGCAGCTATGAAGATGGGTGATATTATTATGTGGGCTACTGAACTTCAGCCTCTACTCATGGGAATAATTGTCGCTGTAGTCGTAGGTATAGCACTTACTTTACCAATATCTTCCGCAGCTATCTGCGCAGCTTTAGGTCTAACGGGACTCGCTGGCGGTGCAGCACTTGCTGGCTGCTGTGCACAGATGGTTGGATTCGCAGTTGCTTCGTATGAAGATAATGGTGTCGGCGGTCTGGTATCACAGGGAGTTGGAACATCGATGCTTCAGATGGGCAATATAGTTAGAAACCCAAGAATATGGATAGCTCCCACTATTGCATCTGCTATCACAGGTCCTATCGCAACCTGCGTGTTCCATCTCAAGATGAACGGCCCGGCTATAGCAAGCGGCATGGGCACATGTGGTCTAGTCGGACCTCTAGGTGTGTATTCAGGCTGGATTGCTGATATTGCGAAAGGGGCAAAAGCTGGTATCACATCCATGGATTGGCTCGGTCTCATCCTAATATCTGTAGTTCTACCAGCAATATTAACCATACTGTTACACAAGGCTGTCAAGAGAGCTGGCTGGGTTAAAGCAGGAGATCAGAAGCTATAAGAAGCTAATCATTTTCAAAAAATCTGTAACCAATTAGATAATCTCAATAAAAAATGTGCCTAACACAGAGTGTGATCCCCCTAATTTCACACAGTGCTTGGCACATTTTTTAATTAGATTTTACTATATTCTAGTTTACCTTAATACTCTGAACATCCTCGCTACTCTTACTATCCTTACCACTCTTAAATTCACCATATGAGAAGAATATGAGACCTATCCAAATCAATCCAAACGCCATAATCAGCACTTTATCAACAGGTTCTTTATACAAGAAAATCCCTAGCATAAGCGCCAATGTAGGACTGAGGTATTCCGTCAAACCGAGCACGAACATAGATGTTCTCTGAGCTGCATAGGCGAATAGCCCAAGAGGTATGGCTGTTGCAAGCCCACATAGGAGTAGCAGGAAGTATTGATATGACTCTCCAACTCCAAGCGCTCCTGCCCCATGCAGTTCAAGCCATACTATTACGCATAACATAATTGGAGCCATAAAAATAGTTTCATATAGGAGCGATATAACAGGTGGCTGGTCTACAGTCTTTTTTATCGCTGAATAGATTGCAAATGTCGTAGCCAGGATGAGTGCAATCCCTGGGACCTGCCCATAGTGAACCAAGATTACGATTACGCTTGCAGCCGCGAGTATTACGGCAGTAGATTTGTAAACTGTAAGCTTCTCTTTAAAGAAGATGGCCCCAAATATACATACTACGAGTGGTTCTATATAATATCCAATACTCGTCTGGATTATATGACCAGAATTAACCGCCCAGATATAAATGCTCCAGTTGCTCGTTACGATAAGCCCTGCTATGAAAAATTTGAGTGATGTCCGCCAGTCCTTTAGCGGTGAAAAAATCCTGCTCCACGAGTACTTAAAACGCGCAGCAATTATACATACTACTGCAATCATCAGAATCCTATATATAATGATAGTAGATGACGGTATTGGAATTAGCGATTTCCAGTAAATTGGAAGAATACCCCAAAGCCCAGCACAACCAAGTGCAGCAAAGAAACCCTTTTCATAATTTTTCTTCATAAATTAATCCCCTGCAGATAAGTTCATAATAAGGTGTGCAGTAAAAAGCAGTACACCAAAAGCATAAATTCTGTAACTACAAATAAAAATGTAGCAAATATTATATCATCCTTTGCAGATTGTCACAATAAATGTTATCCTTATACATCATAAATGACTATAGATATGTACATTCACATAGTTTGTTGGAGATTGGAGATTAGATATGAAACAGGTTGAAGTAGATGTAGAAGTTAGCGCCAGACACGTGCATCTCTGCCAAGGCGATATAGAAAAACTTTTTGGCACTGGATATGAGCTTACACCTAAGAAGCACATTATCGTAGGCTACGTTGCGGAAGAAAGACTCACACTCGTTGGTCCTAAAGGCACTCTTCAAAATGTCGCTATTCTCGGACCTGCTCGTCCAGAAACGCAGGTTGAACTTGCAGCAACTGATGCTAGAAATTTAGGTATCGAAACACCTCTTAGACTTTCCGGTGATTTAGCGAATACACCAGGAATTAAAATCACAGCTAAAAATGGCGCCACAACTGAAATTGATCATGGCTGCATAGTCGCAAAAAGGCACATTCACCTATCAAAGGAAGATGCGGATCATTTGCAGGTAACCACGGGAGACGAAGTCTCTCTAAAAATCGATACAGGATGCGGTAGAGCACTAACATTTGATGAAGTAGTTGTACGTGTCGGCAACACCAGAACCGTTGTTCATTTAGATACGGACGAGGGAAATGCGGCATGTACGGGAAAATCATGTAAAGGAATATGCTTTTCTAGATAAATAAAAGATGCTTTTACAGCATAGGCACGTAGGAGAAGGAAATTGTCATCATTATACAGTCTTGAAAATATAGTCTTCGCACTTGAAATAATCGGCACCATCGCCTTTGCCATCTCAGGAGCCACTCTCGGATTAGAAAAAGGCATGGATCTCATGGGAATCACAATACTCGGTCTGACAACTGGTGTAGGTGGTGGAATCATAAGGGATATAATAATCGGTCAGACTCCACCTCTCACATTTAGGGACCCTACTTATCTCATCATATCGGTAGTGGTTTCAGTAATCGTATTCACACCGCCGGTCAGGAGTTGGATATTTTCGGACTCAATGCTATATGAATGGCTTATGCTCATAATGGACTCGGTCGGGCTTGGAGTATTTACAGTTCTTGGTATCAAATCAGCTTACACTGTATCCTCAATTCACGGAGTTATATTATTCACCTTCGTCGGAATGCTCACCGGAGTTGGTGGTGGAGTTCTGAGAGATATGATGGCAGGTAATAGGCCGTATATATTCGTAAAGCATTTCTATGCTAGCGCATCACTCATCGGAGCACTCACGTGCATAGCACTATGGGATAGAGTCGGCACAGTACTTGCTATGGGAATTGGTGCTACTCTCATCGTTCTGCTCAGGCTACTTGCTGCTCACTATCACTGGAGCCTGCCCAAGGCTGATATTCACACTGATGATAAATAAAAAGAATCGCACTGCAATAGACAAGCCCCATAAGGAAGTAATTCCTATGTAAATTGCAATTTCAAATTGAACACCTAAATAAGCATAGACTTCGTCTAAATATTCATCGAAAAGTTCATCAGGTGTTTGGTAGTCTAACACCTTTCTAGGTGTGTTATTCATCTCATCTGCGAACTCGAGGATTTGTTCCGCTGAGTAAGTCTCAATTGACTTACCTTTAGGTGCGTACTTCCTGAATATGCGGTTATGGCGCTCATTTTGAGGTCGTTCGTAAGAAGAATAAGCATGTACGAAGTAAACTTCAGTTCCGTACTACTCTTGTTTTGAAAGCTCTGCAAACTCTGAACCGTTGTCGGAAGTAATCGTTTTAAACACAGTACTGAACTTGGTGCCAAAAACACTCTCGGAGCTGAGACATAGCTTTCTCTACCGATTCACTTGTCTTGTTGGCAATCTTAATAGTAATGAATTTGTGAGTTAGCTTCTCAATAATTGTAGCACTACAGCTTCTTTACCTTTTCGTTTACCTAGAGCAGTATCGATTTCCCAGTGACCAATTTCACTCTTTTGGTTAGCAATTACTGGGCGTTCATCGATGCTGCGACCAAGAACTCGCTTGTTACGACTACGATTAGTTTTAGTCTTGCGGCGACTTAATAGCTCTGGCACATCGAACAATATTAAAGGCAAACATCCTGAATTGAGAGCTACGTGTTTGACGTCCAGAGTTCTTGCGGTTAGCAGCATATACAGATTGACCTCTAGCTGGAAGATATTCTGTTGGCCTGCCTATACATGAAGTCTTAGTAGCCGTACCGCGTTTTAACTCATATCCAACGGTACTTGGAGAGCAATTCACAACTTTTGCGATATACCGATTTGAAAAGCCTTGCTTATGTAAAGCCTTAATTTCGCATCTATCTTCATATCTAAAATGTTGCCCCATTTCGCGAGATAGGGGAAAGATAGTATTATTTAGGCGATCCTATGGATCTTTATTTAGTTGTGAATGTTCAATTTCATTTTACAATTTACCGAATTAATCAGAACAGATTTTGTCAAAAAGATGATTGCATTATTATTTTGTATAAATCAATCATCCTACTATCGCCTAATCCTTCAAAATCGTGTGCTGCCTGAAATTCGAAACGCCGATGAAACCCGCCGATATAATCAACATATACTGGAACCTCACCGAACTGGTCTGCCGTTATATCTATAATCAATCCGTTCTCTAAATCGTCTTCTTCATAATGCGAAATATCCACAGGAGTAGCGTACGCTTCATTACTATACGAATTTAAAACAGTTCTGATTTCATCAGGTATTTCAAGGAATTGCGGTACGGGAACTGTAACCCTGTCGTCTTTAACAACAAGCCAAGCATGTGTCTGTCCGGTATTATCTTCGCCCCAAACATAAATAGAGTCTATTCCTTTGGAACGCATAAACTCAGCAAGCAGGCAACTTGCATCACCACAGCAGCCCTTAGGGAAACAATTGAAAGTATCCTTAGCAAAGAACCCAGAATCCCTCGCCGCTTCAATATAACTTCTAAATCGGTTTGCTAAATTATGAATAAGTATATCGCTCATAGTCATCCTTATAATAACTGAAATTAATTGCATGAAAATATATCTGTCTCTATCGACAGAAAATGTATTCCTCGCTTATTTAAATATCCAATAAATCAATTTTAAACTTGAAAAAAAGAATATAAAACCTAAAAGAAATGCGTATACAGATACAATTTCAGTAATAACTTTGATAATCTTCTGTACTAACAGAATTTTTGTCATATCAAAAGTTAAAATATTAATATCTATAAGCATTAACAATAATGAAATAACAAAGAAAACTATTGAGGCAATTAAAATATTATAAATGATATTATCTTTACCTATAGATTTGATTGTAGACATTTTTTTACTTCCGTCCATAGATATAAATATACTCATTCCTGCAAAAACAAATCCTGCAATAGCGGTCGATAACGAAATCGTGTTTTCGTTAATTATTGAATATATTTTTTCAAACTGAATATTGCATAATTTCATTAAACCTAAAATGAGCGCTACTGCAACAATCGACATAACTCCGTGTGCTATTATCCAATGCTCTCCGTAAATTTCTCTTTCATATTTCTCTTTCATATTGTCTCCATATAGCGAAGCGCAGCATCCTTTTGATTTCTATAAGCCGTCATTATTTCATCATACATTTTATCTGAATTTATATATTTCGACTTGTTAGAGATTTTTTCAACATAACAAGTATGGACTAATTTTTCATCTAACAAATCATATGGTATAAGCTTAAATTCATTAGGATTATATGCTTTAAGCTTAGCTTTTCGAAAAGCAGTACCCTCGTCATCGCTCTTGCCCAAATCATATTCGTTTCCTTTTTTTATTGCAGATACTATTTTTGACAGAAAAGATTTTGTTTCTTTTATTGGCAATGTTTTTCCTCTACCACCACCTGACAATTCAATATCAACGCAAAAATCTGTGGATTCATCTAAATTATTCTTTGCAATATCGCTAATTCCGATTATTTTTTCTTCCGCCAATATCTTTAAACCTGGATGCGCAACTTTAAATTGAACTTTTGAAATTGAGGTGCAATCCACAATTTGTTTAAAATAATCAGGAATTATAATCGGCAATATATTAATAGCATATCGTTTGCTTGGATTTATTTCAAACATTATTTTAGTTAAATATTCTACCAGTTTTTCTATTCGTGCGCCGTAGAAGTTAAATTCACTAACAATTAAGCGCTGATTGGTAAAACAAGAAAAATGCGTTTGCTCCATAAGAGTATCTTGGTCATTGGAAGATATTTCTTGTCTATTACCGCTCTCCATATTAAATAGATAAGGAAAATCTGTCGAACGCAAACTGTAAAATTTACCGCTGTAAACATCTTTGTCATATGGATGTTTTGAAACATCAAGAAAATGATATTTTTCAAAATATGGAACAGCAAGGTTGCGAGCCTCTAAATTTTCATAATTTGAATCCAATAACTTTATGTAGCTATCAAAAACCTCATTGGTTTTACATTCTTTTCCGTCTACAGCACAAGTAATCTTATAGAAAAAGATTTTCCTCTCTACAGAACGTTTTTTATTGTCCTTTTTTGACACAATAATCCCTCCGCTAATACAATATATTTTTTAGATTTATATACACTCCAATAGTTTATTCAATAAGTCTATTCGGTTCTTTTTCTTTAACTCACATTCCCAAATGCGGATAATAGTCCAACCTCGCTGCTCAAAAAAGGCGGTTACTTCCTTGTCGTGCTTCATATTGCGTTCTATCTTTTTATTCCAATACTCCGCATTGTCGGAGGAACGGGTGTTCCTACAATAGTGTCCGTGCCAAAAACAGCCGTCAACTAATATAGCAATCTTTTTATCAAGAAAAACAAAATCGGGATGACCTTTTACGGGATAGTTTCTTCGCCATCCCTTGATATTGTTTTCTTCAAATATTTGTATAAGCTTTAGCTCCGTAGATTTATTGTTCTTTGAGTAAACCTTGCTCATTATATCGGAACGCTTTTTACTATCGAATGCATCCGCCATAGCTTAACTGTTCGCTGCAAACTTTGACATTGTCATATTTGATATAAACTTGCTTACATCTTCGCCTAAATGGTCGACTATAATATCGTCAAAATCTGCATAATCAATATCCCTAACGTCGTGGAAAATATGATTGTAAAGATACTCCGCAAAAGTGCTTGCTAAAATAATTACAATTTGAGAGCCTTTAATATCACGCTTCGCCGCAGGAACATATCTCGGAGTAACAACGATAGTATATTCGCCGCCGATTTCTTCTCGGTGTTCTCTAAGTCTTCCAACATTGATACCGATTAGTTTGTTTGCAGTAGATTTTGACTCAACTGCAAATTTCTTTTTCTTCGTAAAATATAGACATTCAATATCTGTATGCCCAGCTCCGCCGATACGCTTGGTATCAACATTGTAGAACATATCAAAGCCTTCAGCTAATACTTCTTCAAATAGATATGCGGTATCGTTATCAGGATTATTTGAATATGTTTCAATAAGCTTTGGCAATTCAAGCAGTGAAGAAAGCTCGTCGCTTTCGCCTATCTTATCCATTAAAATAGACGGATAAAAGTTGTATATTTCTTTTACGACGTCCATTTTCATTCTTTCAGGGTCGTCAAGCTTTAACGGCTTCTGTGCAAATGAATATGCCGATAACAATTTTTCTACATACTTAATTACAGAGTCGTTAAGGGTTACATAACCGTTTCTTGCGGTACGCCCCGTAGGTGCGCTTTTACTTCCCATTTTTGTCGGGTGGAATAGCTTGCATATCGGTTCGCCTTTTTCAACGTTCAGTATTCCTGCCGTTGAAAGCAATTTACAAGTATAATACTCCCATTCGTAAACAGCGTTGACATAAGTATGCTCGTCCGATTTGTAAATAGCCTTGATTTCATCTACCGACTTGTTTCGCAACTCTAAAATCTTTTCAACAAGCGTTTCATAGGCGGTTTCATCAACTGAAGTAACGAAAGCAAGTATTTGAGCGTACTCATAATTATAAAGTTTACCATCTAAGCGCTCGTCTAAAAGAAGTTTAAAAATCAATCTAAAAGGGTAAAGCTGAAACTCTTTATCAGTTCCGCTTGCGGGGTGTTGAAATTGGATTGCATAGAGCATTGTCGTGAAAATCTTTACAAGCTTATCTTCGTCGTTGATATATTTTAAAAACAAGTTTCCTAACGGGCTAAACATAAATCTCTTTTTATCCGTGTCGTCTTCGTAACCGAACATATAATACTCAAGCGTATTGATTCTGTGGTTGATAGAGTCCAACGGCTTATCCTTTGGATTTCTCGTCTTATACATATCCAATGCGGCAAGTCTTTCTTGCATACGCTCTCTTTCTATATTGGATATATCTGTTTTACAACTGTTTTTTACATCAAGAGCAACAGCCTTAATAAGCTCGTAGCTCGACGTGTGCTTATATAATATCCACTTGTTTCTTTCAACAGTAATCGGCATACCGTTAAACCTACTCTCCTATTTTTTCAATTACTTTCATCATAAGTTTTGGCGGGATTGACTCGCCGATAACAGTTCTGATAAACGTATCCGTCGAACCTTTTGGAAAATCAACGTCGTTTGGAATCGACGATACGATAAAGGTTTCTAATAAAGTAAGAACTCTCGCATCTGAATATGTGCCGTCGGGTAAAAGTCTTCCCGGGTGAACGTTATTGTGAGAACTCATACTTCCGCTAAAAGTTGTTCGTGTCGGGCAAGGCTGATCCCAAACCATTCGCTTAAACGTATTATGAAAGCCTTTAATCCTTGTTCCATCTTCCTTTTTAGGATAATAAACATCGTTTGCAATAGCGCTTTTACCTGTCGGCGTATGTTTCAATGCCAGAACGGCTCTATCGTTGTGCTTTTTAGCGAAGTGCCACGGTATATCTGAAGTTTCGCCCGACTCTAACGAAGGCAAATCTCCAATGGCGTCTCGAAGTGGGATTTCCGCTTCCGTAGCAGGCCAGGACCATTTTTTATAAGGCTTATACATTTTGATTATAGCTCTCGGTCTTGATTGACAGATACCGTAATCCTTTGCATTTAAAACTCGTGCTTCAATTATATACTTATCGGCATACTTTTTATTAAGAATTTCCTCAAGTTTAAAATAGTCGTTCTCATAAGGAAAATACATTTCCAAAAATTTCGGAACATTTTCAATAAGAACATAGTCAAAATCACAGCGGTCGATAATATTTAATGCGGAAAGAATTAAGTAATTGCGTTTATCTTTCTCATAGTGGATTTGCTTTTTGTTTTTTCCTAACGTGCTTAATCCTTGACAAGGCGGAGTGGCTATTAACATTTTTGCGCCGCCTTTTTTTGCAGCCTCAACCATATAGTCCTGCGTTTCGTCTAACGTAATATCTCCGCAGTGCATATCCGTTTCGGGATAAAAATGCGAATAACATTCTGCACGTTTAGGCAAAAGTTCGTTTGCAGCTATAACGTCAACATTTGTATTTTTTAATAGCAATTCTCCTATACCTGCGCTTGAAAACACAGAAATCGCTTTAATCTTGTTCATCATAAATACCTCTTACTATTTCTTTTAGCATTAATGGTGGAATAGATTCTCCGATACATTGTCTTATGAGCAATTCAGGTGTATTGTCTGGTATGTTCCAATCAGCAGGAAGCGAATTTAATAACATAAGTTCTAACGGTGTTAAAACCCTCGCATCCGAATATGTGCCGTCGGGCAGTAACCTGCCTGGATGGACGTTCCTTTGAGAAGCTATACAATCGTTTCTGATTGTAATTGTTGGAGACGGAGCATCCCATCTGATTCTGCGATATGAAGACTCATAGCCTTTAATCCTTGTACCGTCTTTCTTTTGAGGATAATAAACGGAATTTGAAAACGCTGATTTCCCAGTCGGCGTATGTTTCATCCATAATATATTTTCTTTGGTATGTTTTCGAGCAAAATGCCATTTGATATTTGACTTCTCACCTGCTTCCAAAGAAGGTAGATTTCCTATGGCTTGTTCTACCGTTACTTTTTCCTTTTTAGCAGGCCAATTCCATACCGTATTAGGCTTGTGCATTTTAATTATAGCCCTTAATCTTGTTTGCGGTACGCCATAGTCGGAAGAGTCGATTACAGCGCTGTCAATTATATATTCGCTTCCAAATTCATATTCTAATATTTCTAATACCGTTCTGTATTCAGAATCATACATAAGTTTCAACTTTAATAATGCGGGAACATTTTCAATCAATATGTAATCGGGAGTCGTTAATTTTATAGCTTTAACAACGTAAGTAATCAGGTAATTGCGTTTATCGGATTCCATTGTTTCCTGACAACGATTTTTCCCTGCTACGCTCATTCCTTGACAAGGTGGCGAAGCTAACATAAAGTCCACTTTTTCAGGACAAGAAGCGATTATTTGGTTAAAAATTTTTTCATTTGTAATATCGCCGCAAACGACCCTTGTTTCAGGACTTATAGAACTATATAAATTGGCTCTTTTTTCTAACAGCTCGTTAGCAACGACAATATCTATCCCTACATCTTTAAAATAGGTTTCGCCAATTCCTGCGCTTGCAAAAAGCGAAATACCCTTTAATCTTTTTTTCATCATAATATTACGTCCATTATCTCGCCAATATTGCATTTCAAAGCAAGGCATATTTTAATCATTACAGCCATAGAAACAGGTTCGTTATTAATTAATTTCGACATTGTTGTAGAACCGATACCCGTAACATCTTTCAAATCTTTCTTTTTCATATTCAAATCTATTAACTTTTTCCATAACTTGCCATACGAAACCAACTATAACACCTCTCGCTACTAATCACATTATAGTTACGCCGATATTTCGTTCTTAAATACCGATATATCGGTGTTTTTGTTATACTCTCATATAGATCATTTGTCAATCTCCGTAAGTTCCAAAATACGGGCTTAGCGCTTATAAATTTCTACAAAACAAAAAAACGCCGAGCGCAACTCATTTTCAGAGCCATACTCGGCGTAATTTTTATGCGTAGATTAAATATGCGTTTACAACTTCCGTTGCACGATTACGGATACTGTTCATACGCTGCACCCACAGCATTTGATTTTCAGCTTTGAGCTTCTCAGTTACATTTTTCTTTTCGGTAAGTTCTTTTACCAGCCGACAGAAAAGATTTTCAGCCTGATCGTCAATGTCGGCAAGGTAACTGTTCAACTTGCATGAGGTCAGCAGATTAGCGTAAAAGACACGCTTATGCTGCTTAATATACCACAGGTGGCGCTGTCCCCAAATGCCGATTGGCTTGGTTTCTTGTTCAGTAAGTGTCAAGTTTGGAAGTAGATAATCTCCGACTTGTGTATATGCGCCGCCCATTTGTTCAAATAGAGATTTTTCCATAATAATTAACCCTCCACATTCTTCATTTTAAATTTCTTTTTCGGTGATTTAATAACTTTAACTAAGACTTCATCAATTGCGTCGGTTTATTTCCCATTTTGAATGAGTTCGTTGCGTTTGTAATTAAGTACGCGAATTAACAAACTTTGTTCGCAATCATCAAGTGCTAAATGATATTTTTTATTCATCTTGGAAACCGCCTTTAAGTTTCTATCATAATTTTACTCAACGGCGGTTTATAAGTCGAATGTGCGGATTAAAAAGCATAGAAAAAATACCGAGAAAAAATTTTGGATAATCAATGTTTTTACGGTTCTTCTCGGTATTCATCTTTCACGGTTGCCTTTGCAATGCCCGATAATTCAGTACATTTAATGTTTTCTAAAATACTTCCTTATCAGGCGTTAGCAAATGCGGCGCGCTTCTTTTTATTTTGTTTCGAAAAGCTCACCTAGAGAGTGTTTTTTCAAATCAGTATTGATGTTTTCTTGAATAC
>ERZ772932.1340-NODE-1340-length-11738-cov-4.573740_pt1 | contig 11738 bp, 11 predicted proteins | sample MGYA00511684_ERZ772932 | MGnify/ENA primary metagenome ERZ772932 (study PRJEB29015, sample SAMEA2738078) | human oral metagenome | biome: human oral; feature: human-associated habitat; material: saliva | place: China | collected 2210 ...
TTGCAACCATGCTTGATACCTTGCGTAAGTACTTTGATTACATCATTGTGGATACGGCGCCAATCGGAGTTGTTATTGATGCGGCCATCATTACTCAGAAATGTGATGCTTCTGTTTTGATAACCGCTGTGGGAGAAGCAAATCGAAGAGATGTTCAAAAGGCTAAAGGACAACTAGAGCAAACAAGCAAACCTTTCTTAGGAATTGTACTCAATAAATTGAATACCTCTGTTGAAAAATATGGTTCCTACGGTGCCTATGGCTCTTACGGAAATTATGGGAGAAAATAGGGGCTCTTGTAGTTTAAAAGTTTTCTGAGGATGTTATTACAAGGGGGAGTTTAGGTGAAACAAAATAATATCATCTATTTTTGTTTTAAAAGATTTATGGATGTAATTATCGGCTTGTGTGGAACAATATTTATTGTGTTACCCTGTTTTCTAATCATCTTTTCAATCTACAAGATTAAAGGATATAAAGGAAGTATATTTTTTACACAATATAGAGCAGGTCTCAGAGGGAAAAAATTTAAAATCATTAAGTTTAGATCAATGGTCGAAAACGCAGAAGAAATTCTGATTTCGAATAAGGAACTTTATGAAAAATATAAAAACAATAGCTATAAATTGCCACCAAACGAGGATCCACGGCTTACAAATATTGGAGATTTTATAAGAAGAACAAGTATTGATGAAGTTCCTCAGTTTATAAATTTGGTACTAGGTGATATGAGTCTTATTGGGCCAAGGCCAATTCTTGAAAATGAACTAGATGAATATTCTAAGGAAGAGCAGGAAGTTTTATTGTCTGTTCGTCCTGGAATTACGGGGATATGGCAAGTTTCAGGTAGGAGTCAAGTATATTATCCTGAACGTTGTGAGATGGAATTGTATTATCCTAGAAATCAGTCTTTATGGCTAGACATCAAAATTTTCTTTTTGACTATTAGAAGAGTGTTATCCGGTGACGGAGCTCATTGAGAATTCAAGCTGAGTCAGTATGAAGTGGAATATATAAAGATAAAATTGAATACAAAAAGGATATCTTTGGTATTCAATTTTATCTTTTTGGGTCAGGATAGTTTTAGTGAAAATCTATTTTGGCTGGATATTTTTTAATAGAGAATGATTACAATTTTGATTAAAAGGTAGTTGAGCTAGTTATGGATGAAGGGAATTGAATTAGGATATAGAAATGTCTAAAACGTATAGAATCATAGTTGCAACACATAAACAATTTCAAATGCCAGAGGATAAGGACTTGTATATCCCTATCCAAGTTGGTAGTGAGGGTAAGGAAGATTTAGGTTATCAACCAGATAATCAAGGAGTCCATATTTCTCACCTTAATCCTTATTATTGTGAATTAACAGGATTATATTGGGCTTGGAAAAATTTAGAATGTGATTATCTTGGATTGGTACATTACCGTAGATATTTCACATCAAAACGACACTCATATAGAGAAGCAATTAGTATGGATGATATTATTCTTTCAAAGTCAGAAGTTAAAAACTTGCTGTCAAAATACGATGTTGTCGTTCCTAAAAAACGGAAATATTATATTGAAACGCTATACTCTCACTATGCACATACTCACGATGCCAATCATTTAGACGTGACACGTCAGATTGTTAGCGAGTTGAGACCGGATTATATTGAAGCTTTTGATCAGGTCATGAAACAACGCAGTGGCTATATGTTCAATATGTTTATCATGTCCAAAGAAAATGTAGCAGCCTATTGTGAATGGTTGTTCCCAATTATCGATGAACTCTATAGAAGATTGGACATTACAGACTATTCTGCTTTTGACGCTAGATTATTTGGTCGTATCAGTGAACGCTTGTTCAATGTTTGGTTGGCAAAACAAGATTTGCGGGTAAAAGAGATTCCGTTCATTTATATGGAAAAAATTGATTTGATTCAAAAAGGGAAGTCCTTTTTACAAGCAAAATTCTTTGGAAAAAAATATGGACAGAGTTTTTAGATAGGGAAGAATAATAAGAATGAAATTAGTACTAAAAATAAAATCTGTACCAGAACTTTTGGCTCTTGTTGCTTTAGGGATATTTTTAACGGTTTCGATATTAAATGTAACTTTTTATGCTCGGTATCTGCCTGGAACAGTTTATAAATTAGCGATAGCTTTTTCCCTCTTTCTTTTGGTTATAAAAGAGTCGTTTAAGAGAAAATATGATTATAGAACTCTCATTGGTTTGTTTGCAACGATTTTAATTTATTTTATAGTGGGGAAAATAACAGCTCTCAGTTCAGAACTTCCTGTAAGTATATTATTTATTTATACTTTACGAGATATTCCCTTTAAGAAGGTGGCGAAAACATCATTAGTCGTTAGTATGTGCCTGTTGTTTTTTGTTATCATAAGTGCAAAATTAGGAATCATAACGAACTATGTAGAAATTTCTGGTCCTCGAGTGCGGACTTACCTAGGTTTTAGATATGCTCTATTTCCTTCGATTTTACTGATGAATATAGTTGCTATTGTGTTTTATTTAAAGCAAAACAAAATCCATTACTGGCAATGGTTACTGTTGGCTCTTTCTGTTTATTGGGTATATGATCAAACGGATTCTCGTTTAACATTTTATAGTTCCTGTGTATTGCTGACATGCAGTTTGTTAATAAAATGGTTTCCGAAACTATTTTCAAAGTTAGGATATGTGTTTAAAGCTTTTAAACCAACCTTTATTGTAAATGCAGTTATTAGTTTTTGGATCTCCGTTACCTATCTCAATTCAAGTCATTCTTTTATCAATGATCTTCTTTTTAAAGTGAATCATATGTTAGGTGGTCGGATATACTTGGCTAATAAATCTTTAAATCTCTATGGTTTTGGATTTTTTGGACGACCAGTTTACTGGAATGGGAATGGTCTGACTGTTGAAGGTGTTAGAAACTATCAGACCTATCTGTATGTGGACAATTTGTACGTCCAAATTTTACAGAGATTTGGCCTACTCATCCTGGGATTAATGGTCTCAGTTCTATCTTTGACACTACTTAAAGTCATTAAGAAACGCCAGTGGATTCTTGCTCTGATTTTGATATTAATGAGTTTTCACTCTATGGTTGATGATTTGAATTTGTATCTTCATAACAATATTTTTTGGATATTGGTAGGTGTTTTAATAAACCCGGATTATCAGTTTTCTGATGAAAGCGATGAAGATCTAGGGGGACGTTCGTCTGAAAGAATTGTATAGTGAAATGGTAAGAAGTATTTAACAAGAACTTAAAAGAGCATGGACTGGGACGACGGTTTTATTTCGATTTATATAGGAGGAAAGTATGTCGGATATCAAAATCATTCAAGATAAGATTTTATCTATTTTGAAAGAGTTTATTAATATTTGCGAAGAAAATAACCTAACCTACTATGCTCTAGGTGGGACTTTACTAGGTGCTGTTCGTCATCAAGGTTTTATTCCTTGGGATGATGACATTGATATTGGAATGCCCAGGGAAGATTATGAAAAGTTCAAAAAAATAGCTTCAAATGTCTTGCCAGAAAACTACAAATTTTTAAGCGAAGATGCATTAAATTACAAAAAAGCTTTCTCTGTGATCCGAGATGATTCTACAAAAATCATCATGAATTATAGTAAAGAAGAATTGGTAGAGAGTTTGTGGATAGACATTTTTCCGTTGGATGGTATGCCCTCCAATGTTTTAAAGAAAAAAATTCATTCTTTGAGATACTTGAATGCAAGGATGATGGTTCAACTCTCGCAATTCAATAGTTTGGTGAATCAGAAAAAAGAAAATCGGCCATTCATTGAAAAGATAATTATTGCTTTTGCAAATGCTGTTAATATTGAGAAAATTATTTCCTTTACCTGGGCTCAGAAAAAATATTTACAAACGATAAAAAAATATTCGTTTGATGAAGCTTATGCAGGAAATTATACGGGAGCTTACAAATTAAAAGAGATAGTACCAAGTGATTACTTTGGAGAACCAGTCCTGTTACAGTTTGAAGATCTTAAACTTTGTTGTCCTTGTAAATATAAAGAATATCTAACAGCCATTTACGGAGCGAATTATATGCAATTGCCTCCAGAAGACAAAAGGACTCTTCACCACTACGAGATTATATCACTGGGTGAAAATGAAGGGGAAGTGTAGTTTAAAGATGAAAAAAATCGCTTTAGTGAAATGGAGTATCGATAGAACAGATGGAGGCCTGAAAGTAGCAACCAGCCTTGCAAATGAATTATCAACTATGTATGAAGTTCATCTCCTCTCGATGATTTCTACAGAAAATAATTTCTTCTCGCTGAAACAATCAGTTCGATACAAAAATTTATCACCAAAGAAAATATCCATGAGTAAAAATTTTCTCGATGCAGTCAAGTTGTTGAGAAACTATCTGAAAGAAGAGAACATTGATATTGTTTTTGGAATCGGAATGAGTATGAATACAGTTGGTGTAGCAAGCACAATTGGTTTGAAAACAAAATTTGTTTCCTGCGACCATACAAATTCTATAGTAGATATTGATACTAAAGTTAAGAAGATACAAAGGTATATTGGAGCGAAATTTGCTGATAAACTCGTGAGCCTTACTCAAGAAGACCGTGAAAATTATATAAAAAAATACGGTGTTTCTGAGGAAAGAATTTGCTACATCTATAATTGGAAAGAGGCTGCTCTTTCAGATGTATCCTATAATAAAAAATCAACTAAAATTGTGACTGTGGGCCGTTTCGATTATCAAAAAGGATATGACTATCTTGTTCAAGTCGCGAAAAAAGTGTTAGCGAAAAGGTCTGACTGGATTTGGGAAATCTACGGTTCCGGAAGTCAAGATGAAGTGGACAAAATCAGAAATTTAATCAACGAAAATGATTTACAGGATAAGTTAGTCATCAAAGGGCTTGAAAAAAATCAGGATTTGATTTATGGAGATAAAGGGATTTATGTCATGACATCTCGCTATGAAGGTCTACCTCTAGTTCTACTGGAAGCACAACAATACAATCTTCCTATAGTTAGCTTTAGTTGTCCGACAGGACCGAACGAAATTGTTGAAGATGGAGTTAATGGCTATCTGGTTGAGTGTTATGATACGGACAAGTTGAGCCAAAAATTGCTTGAGCTGATGGAAGATTCGAACTTGCGAAGTTCCTTCTCCAATCATGCCAAGGATAATATGGATAAATTCGATAAGGAAAAAATTCTCAAGCAGTGGATTGAACTAATTGAGACGATTTATGAGATAAGATGAAGGATTGTTTATTAACAATTGTAATGCCCAGTTGTAATATTCAGGAGTACATTTCAAAAGGACTGGAGTCTTTTCAATAAGTGCATCCGAATTATAAAAATAAATTTGAAGTACTGGTTGTCATGGATGGTCAATAATTCGGAAAGGTCGTTAAAGGAGCTATAAGGTAAAATTGAGCAAAGCTCATATAAATATGTTCCTACGAAAAAATTGACGGATTGTCTTACTTAAATTATAGGACTAACTTTGCTTTGGGAATAATTTTTAATCCGATTTTGAAGAAATACTCTGAAAAGAAAGAAAAAGAGAGGGGCGTTTAAGATGTTTATCAGCATCGTTGTTCCTGTTTATAATGTTGCAGACTATCTGCATTTTGCGATAGAAAGCTTAATTAAACAGACCTATCAAAACTTTGAGATAATCCTTGTAAATGATGGTTCCACAGATAATTCTCCTATATTATGCGAAGATTATGCAAAGCAATATGAAAATATCCATGTTTTCCACAAAGAAAATGGTGGATTATCTGATGCACGTAACTTTGGAGTGGCAAAAGCCAACTCAGACTGGATTTTCTTTTTAGATCCGGATGATTATCTTGAAGAATATACTCTAGAGTTAATCGTGAAAATTCAGGAAACACATCAAGCAGACTTGATTTCAACAAAGGTAAAAGCTACTTCAAAATATAATGCTTATACTTCTTATCGATTGCAAGACTCAGACTATAAAGATTTGGCTCCGATTACAAAAGAAAAGGCTCTGGAACTAATGTTGGATGACAAAGTTGCAACGGTTTCTGCTTGTGCTAAGCTTTATCGGAAATGTATCTTGGAACGCGTTCCATTTCCAGTCGGGAAAATCTATGAGGATTTTTATGTTGTAGCAGAACATCTTGCTTTAGCTGAAAGAATCGTGATCAGTCCACTTGAAACCTACAATTACTATCGTAGGGAAGGGAGTATAGTTCGTTCAACATTTACTGAAAAAAGATATGATTTCTTTGAAGCTGTTGCAAAAAATGAGGAAGTTATTAAAAGAGAGTACAGTCAGAGTCCAGAATTAAAGCAAGCTTTGCAAGCTAAAAAATTATTAGGTGGTTTTGTAGTAATTGGTGCAAAAGCTGACTCAGGATTAAAAGATTTTTCAAAAGATAAAGAGTTGTTGAGAGTCGAAATGAGTGACTTGTTAAAAAATAGTAAGTTATCATGGAAACTAAAACTAAAATACCTTATTTTTATGTTTAACCCTAAATTGTATTTGTTGCTACGATAGTATCGTGCAGAGATCCAATTTAATTTGCAACAAGTGTCAAAAAATGTAGGAAAGAGGAAATATGAAAGAGTTTTTTAGAATAATTGACCATTATAAGTATGACCAGTCAAACTTTTTGTTTTCACTGATTAATTCTAAATTGGATGACTTGAAATGAAAGTATTAAAAAACTACGCCTATAATCTTTCTTATCAATTGTTGGTGATTATACTCCCAATCATTACGACTCCCTATGTAACACGGGTCTTTTCTTCGGATGATTTAGGGACGTATGGATACTTTAATTCCATTGTCACCTACTTTATTCTCTTAGCGACGCTAGGAGTTGCTAACTATGGTACTAAGGTCATTTCAGGACATCGTAATGAGATTAATAAAAACTTTTGGGGTATTTACTCTCTACAATTAGGAGCAACAGTTCTTTCTCTATCCTTATATGCTCTTCTTTGTCTGACACTTCCCTTTATGCAAAATCCGGTAGCCTACATTCTAGGCTTGAGTTTAGTTTCAAAAGGTTTAGACATTTCCTGGCTCTTTCAAGGGTTAGAAGATTTTCGAAAGATTACTGTTCGAAATATAACAGTTAAACTCGTTGGAGTCATTTCAATCTTCCTCTTTGTCAAATCTGCAAATGACCTATATCTCTATGTTTTTTTGCTAACCATATTTGAACTTTTGGGGCAACTAAGTATGTGGTTACCTGCTCGGGAGTTTATTGGCAGTTCTCATTTTAGCATAGAATATGCTAGGCATCATTTAAAGCCGGTCATATTATTATTCCTTCCTCAAGTAGCTATTTCTTTGTACATTACGCTGGATCGTACCATGCTTGGAGCCTTAGCTTCTACAAAAGATGTAGGAATTTATGACCAGGCTCTAAAGTTGGTAAATATCCTTCTGACCTTGGTAACTTCCTTGGGAAGTGTTATGTTGCCTCGAGTAGCTAACTTATTAGCAACAGGAGATCATAGAGCAGTCAATAAGATGCATGAAATATCCTTCCTCATTTATAATTTAGTCATTTTTCCGATGATGGCAGGAATTTTAATCGTCAATGATGATTTTGTTAGCTTTTTCCTTGGGCAGGATTTTCAGGATGCACGTTATGCAATTGCCATTATGATCTTCCGTATGTTCTTCATCGGTTGGACCAATATCATGGGAATTCAGATTTTAATTCCCCATAATAAAAATAAAGAATTCATGATTTCAACAACAGCTCCCGCAATTATCAGTGTAGGTTTGAACTTACTATTCCTTCCTAAACTTGGGTATATCGGAGCAGCCATTGTATCTGTTTTGACTGAGGCACTGGTTTGGTGTATTCAATTGTACTTTACCAGAGTATACTTAAAAGAAGTTCATATTTTGGGGTCGATGACTAAAATTGCTCTAGCATCAGCTATCATGTATGGTATTCTGCTAGGTTCAAAAACAGTTATACATTTTTCACCAGTCATAAATGTTATAGTATTTGCAGTTCTTGGTGGAATCATTTATCTTTTTGCAATTCTATCTTTGAAAGTGGTAGATGTAAAAGAATTAAAACAAATTATTAGGAAAAACTAGAATGCAAAAAAATCGGAATATCAGCCTAGATTTATTAAAAGTGCTTGCGTGTATTGGGGTCATTTTACTCCATACAACAATGGGCGGATTTAAAGAGACAGGATCCTGGAATCTTTTGGCATATTTATATTATTTAGGTACCTACTCCATTCCCTTGTTTTTTTATGGTCAATGGTTATTTATTGTTAGGAAAAAGGGAAATAACTTATCCTTACATACTTCAAAAAGTCAAATGGATCCTAATAACAGTGTCATCATGGAACATTATCGTTTGGCTCTTTAAAAGAGACTTTGCGGTTAATCCAATTAAAAAAATTGTAGGCTCTCTGTTACAAAAAGGGTATTTCTTTCAGTTTTGGTTTTTTGGTGCGCTGATTCTTATTTATTTATGTTTGCCTGTTTTGAAAACAGTTATAAATTCAAAAAGAAAATATGTATACATTCTATCTTTATTGGTGGCAATTGGGTTTATAGTTGAATTAGCAAATATTTTCCTTCAGATGCCTATACAAACTCATGTTATGCAAACTTTTAGATTATGGACTTGGTTTTTCTACTATCTTTTAGGTGGTTATATAGCACAATTCAATGTAGACAAACTCAAATATAGATTTAAAAATTGGATGAAAGTAGTTAGCATACTCTTAGCATTGATATCACCAATTATATTGTTTTTCTTAGCAAAGAATACATACCATAATCTTTTTGCTGAATATTTTTATGATATTCTATTCGTGAAACTTACAAGCTTAGGAATTTTCCTGACTATATTTTCACTGTCTTTGCATGAAAATGGGAGCAAATGGATTGTTTCTCTCTCTAATCAAACAATGGGAGTTTTCATAATACACACTTATATTATGAAATTGTGGGAAAGGATATTTGGTTTTAATTTTGTAGGAGCATATTTACTTTTTGCTCTATTTACTTTAAGTGTTAGTTTTATTATTGTTGGAATGTTAATGAAGATTCCTTACTTCAATCGAATCGTCAAATTGTAAAAAGGAGAAAAAATGTACGATTATCTTATCGTTGGTGCTGGCTTGTCAGGTGCAATCTTTGCCCACGAAGCTAACAAACGTGGCAAGAAAGTCAAGGTGATTGACAAACGTGACCACATCGGTGGAAATATCTACTGTGAAAATGTTGAGGGTATCAATGTCCATAAGTATGGGGCTCATATCTTCCATACATCCAATAAAAAGGTCTGGGACTATGTCAATCAGTTTGCAGAGTTTAACAATTACATCAATTCCCCTATCGCCAACTATCAAGGGCATCTTTACAATCTGCCTTTTAATATGAACACTTTCTACGCCTTGTGGGGAACAAAGACACCTCAAGAAGTCAAGGACAAGATTGCTGAGCAGACGACTCACATGCAAGATGTTGAGCCAAAAAACTTAGAGGAACAAGCCATTAAGTTGATTGGTATGGATGTCTATGAAAAGCTAATCAAGGGCTATACCGAAAAGCAATGGGGACGTTCCGCTACTGAACTGCCACCCTTTATCATCAAGCGTTTGCCAGTTCGATTGACCTATGATAACAATTATTTCAACGACCGTTACCAAGGAATTCCAATTGGTGGTTACAATGTCATCATCGAAAAGTTGTTGGAAGGAATCGAAGTAGAGCTCAATACCGATTTCTTTGCAAATCGGGAGAACTTGGAGGCTTCAGCAACTAAGCTTGTCTTCACAGGGATGATTGACCAGTTCTTTGACTATAAGTTTGGTGAACTAGAGTATCGCAGTCTCCGTTTTGAGCATGAGATTCTGGACCAGGATAACTATCAAGGAAATGCCGTTGTCAACTATACTGAGCGTGATATTCCCTATACGCGTATCATCGAACACAAACATTTTGAGTTTGGGACTCAGGCCAAGACCGTTATTACTCGTGAATATCCAGCAGATTGGAAAAGAGGAGATGAACCTTATTATCCAATCAATGATGCCAAAAACAATGCTATTTATGAGCAGTATCTAGCAGAAGCCGAGAAAAATGGACGCGTGATCTTCTGTGGTCGCTTGGCAGATTATAAATACTATGATATGCATGTGACTGTTGAACGTGCATTGGATGTGGTAGAAGAAGAACTAGGGAGTATCTAGAAACTTCACAGATAAAGGGGAGAAAAGGTGAAATATTATCTGAAGGATTCATTTCTGCATAATGCACATGAAAAGAATGCAGGGAGTAAGGCACGGAATGACGTGGAAGCTATTCTAATCTCAGAGGGTTATGAGGGCTTGGAGCTCAAGGTTGAGAATTGGTATAAGATGAATTTCTTTAAAGCTCAACAACACAAATATCGTGCGACCAAGTCTGTGTTTGATCAGTTGGGAGCTGGAGATGAATTGGTGATTCAGTTCCCTATTATCCACCATACATTTTTCATCTCACAACTCATCAAGCAGGCGCAAAAAAGAGGAGCAAAATTCTATCTGTTGATCCATGATATTGAAACCTTGCGTCATGCAGCAGGTTCGGAAGTGAAATTCCGTCATAAAGTGCGCAATTACTTCCAAGAAAAGAAAGCTTTGATGTCAGTGGATGGCATTATCGTTCATAACGAGATTATGAAGAAAGTTCTGGTAGGTCAAGGAGTGCCAGCAGATAAAATGGTTAGCTTGGAGATTTTTGACTACCTGATTCCAAACTTTGCTGAAAAACCAAATCTCCAAAAAGACCAGCCTATAATTGTAGCCGGGAATTTGAATGCTACGAAGTCAGGTTATCTTTATAACTTGCCAGAACAGCCAGCCTATAACTTGTACGGAGTGGGCTATGATGAAAGTCGTGCATTGAAAAACACTAGCTACTTTGGTTCCTTTATGCCAGATGACCTCCCAGCTGCTCTTGAAGGTAGTTTTGGTTTGGTCTGGGACGGAGACAGCTCAGAAACCTGTCAAGGTTCTTACGGAAACTACCTACGCTTTAACAACTCGCACAAGGCTTCTCTTTATTTGGCATCAGGTTTCCCACTAGTAGTGTGGAAGGAATCGGCTCTGGCCCACTTTGTACTGGACAAACAGTGTGGAATAGTAGTTGATTCTCTACACGACCTCCAAAAAGTACTAGATAATTTGACACTTCAAGACTACAAGGAACTTTCAGAACAAGCTAGGAAAGTTGGAGCTGCTCTTCGAGACGGAGCCTATTTAAAAGCTGCCTTATCCAAATTGAAGTAAATTCCTTAGAGAATTTGGGACAAAATAACACATAATATAGGATAGGTAATTAGCCAGAAAGGAAATCTATTATGAAAGGTATTATTCTTGCGGGTGGTTCGGGAACGCGCTTGTACCCACTTACTCGAGCTGCGTCAAAACAGCTGATGCCGGTTTATGATAAACCCATGATTTACTATCCTTTGTCAACCTTGATGTTGGCAGGGATTAAGGACATTTTGATCATCTCAACACCACAGGATTTACCCCGTTTTAAGGACCTGCTCTTGGATGGTTCCGAATTTGGGATCAAGCTTTCCTATGCGGAACAGCCTAGTCCCGACGGACTTGCTCAGGCTTTTCTTATTGGTGAAGAATTTATCGGTGACGATAGTGTTGCCTTGATTCTAGGCGATAATATCTATCATGGACCTGGTTTGAGCAAAATGCTTCAAAAGGCAGCCAAGA
>ERZ772932.1346-NODE-1346-length-11715-cov-12.534477_pt1 | contig 11715 bp, 10 predicted proteins | sample MGYA00511684_ERZ772932 | MGnify/ENA primary metagenome ERZ772932 (study PRJEB29015, sample SAMEA2738078) | human oral metagenome | biome: human oral; feature: human-associated habitat; material: saliva | place: China | collected 2210 ...
GGGCAATCTGGTTTGATGGCTGGTGGGATCATGACAGTGATGCTAAGCCTTTCGACTGGCAGTTGGAGGAGCAGTATGCTTTGATTCATAAGCTGCAGCCACAGTGCCTCGTCGCTAACAACCACCATCATACTCCTTTCCCTGGTGAGGATATTCAGATTTTTGAACGTGACCTACCGGGTGAGAACAAGGCTGGTCTCTCTGGTCAGAGCATCGGTCGCCTACCCTTAGAATCATGCCAGACCATCAACGAGCATTGGGGTTATAACATCACTGACACCCTCTACAAGTCACCAAAGGAGCTGATTCAGATGCTTGTTCGTGCTGCTGGTAAGAATGCCAACCTCCTGCTCAACATCGGTCCAGAGCCAGGTGGTGCCCTCCCTGCTCTTGCCCTCGACCGTCTTCAGTCCTTAGGTAAATGGCTGAACAAATATGGTGAAACCATCTACGGCACACGTGGCGGCATCGTTGGTCCACACGACTGGGGCGTAAGTACACAGCGTGGTAACAAACTCTACATCCACATCCTAAACTGTATGGACTCCAGCCTCTTCATCCCTACTGGTAACCACAAAATCAAGTCTGCCACCGTCTTTGGCACCAACAAGCGTGTCAACTTCACAAAGACTGGCAACGGCATCACCCTCAACCTCGACACCGTCCCCACTGACATTGATTATATTGTTGAGTTGACGTTGTGATGTAGGCTTTTAGCTTATTAACTTCCAAACACAACCCGCAACAACCATTTGACTGCTGCGGGTTTTGTTTATATGTATGAATAGCTTTCTTCCTCAAAAGCATTCGCCATTGATTATCAATAACTTATATTTACATGATACAAATAAGCTTCCTCAATTTGAGTACTATTGATTAGAAAACATCTTGGATATTATCATCTTATTTATAACAAAAATTAATACATACTTGGAATTGTAGGATATTTAGTCCTAATATAGGCATTTGCAATAGCAACTCCAATAGGAGTTATAGTAAAATACATAGGCAGTTGATTCCACCATATACGCGCATTTCGGAGATTTTCAAATTTATCCCATTCTTTGATAAAATTTGTTTTTAATGAATCAATATTACGTCCATCCTTGTACGTTATTTCCGAAAGATGTTTAAATGCAAGAAATTGTTCTCGATTTAGAGGAATATCTAACTCTTGTGCTCCAAGATTTACTTTAATACTAATACTATTTCCCTCAGTAAAAGCCTCAGGTGGATACGTGCATATAAGGAACCCTTCTCTTAAAGGATGTTCCTTAAATAAGGGTGCAACGATTCTCGAAATTTTTCTATTATCTTCTATTTTTTCATTATAATCTGCTATAATTTCCTCGGGATCATTTAAACCGGCAGTATCCAGTTCTAATAGAATTTCATTATACTCTTTTGAATTTCTTTCAATTCCAATAGGCAAATACTTTGCTAAAATATTAGGCAAGAATTCTTCCATTTTCTTAAATGATTGTATTCCTGATGAGCCTATTCGAACTGCAGAGAGTACATCTAAATTTTCTATCCACTGTTCACCAACAGGTAATTCAACATCATTAAGAATGCTTTTATATAAATTATCAAGAACTCTTAATCCTTGATGTACATCATGCGTTTCTGGCGCATAGGCGCTTATAGCATAGAAAATCGAGAGCCCAATTAAACTGGATTCTGGAATTTGGTCTATAATCTCAATTGCTTTTGCTATCCCTAATGTTCTTTCTCTATTACCGTTTTGTTCTGCTCTATGAACGATTAATTCAGAAAGCATATCTAAATCTCTTTCTTCTCCACTCGCTGCCGCTGATACTTGCGCTTTTCTTAAAACAAATTGAAAAGCAGGATCACCAAATATCTTCAAGGTTTCATCATGCTGTTTCATCTTTGGTATTAGTTTGTCCTCTAATGCTATTACACGTTCTTGGGCAATACCTTGGGCTTCTTGAGTCCAATTAGCTTTTGCAATGGCATATTCTTCCTTACAAATATTGCGGGCACGTTCTTCATCAATCCCAATAATATTTGTAGTGGTGGTATTATAATAATTGTTTACAGTCCCAGCTTGTACTTGCGTAGAATTATCACCAGCAGTTTGCTCACTTTTGTTTATCTCCATAGTAATTATTTATAATTCCTGTTTGACTTTGGGTAGCATTATCACCTGCAGTTTGGTTCAAATTAGTCCTTTGGTGGATACCTATTTTATAACCGATAGTTCCCCCTAAAATTAGTCCTAATATTGTACTTATAATGGTAGTTCCTATGCCATCAAAAATCCATTGGTAATTTTCCATATAACATTATACTTATTGATTTGATCTTCGTTAATTTATTCTTGCTCATAATAATACGAATAGTCGATGCCTTTCATAAACATCTCTCTATCATCAATCTTTGTAGTAAGCGCAGACTTTACTAAAGCCCTTATATGCGCACTATCTGATACGCTCTCACGCATAGCAGCCAGATCTTCGTTCTTATCTATCTGACTCCAATCTACACACCGTTTGAGAGAACGCTTCAGCATGAGGTCAAGCCAAATGCGAGTACTGCAACCATTACCCTCCATAAAAGGATGGGCAACGTTGCATAAATTCGGCTACACTCGACCATTTGTGAACGAGTTCATATGGTGCTCATTGGCACGAATTTTCATTTCAACATATTTGTCCATTATCTCATCAAAGGTGGTTTCTCCTTGACAAACTTTACAAGTGCTACTTCTTCCAAAGTGTAATCTAAAGTGTCATTATGGCTCTTTGGAACTTCCAAACTGGCACTTTGAACCAAATACTTTGGTGCTTCTATATGTAGAAGTCTGTTCTTTACGTGGGTCACCATTTTGTGCAATTAGGTAACAACCATAGCGAGTTAAGAGAATATCATCAATCTCTCTTTCTGACCCTAAGCCAAGATTAACCATTTTCCTGACGTCAGGAAAATGGTCAAAAACCAAACTCCTTGCATTTTCACAGGCGATTTTGGCTTTATCTATTACTTTCGAGAAATTCTCCCATTTGGAATAACCCAACAGCAGCTGAAGTTTGCGTGCACTCCAACATTCAATCCCCTCGACCTCTACAGCCACAGCTTCAAAGCCATTGTATAATTCTTGAATTACTTCTTTTTTCATCTTATCAGTTTTGTAGCTTTTATCTTATTCATAGCAGCAAGACTTAGAACACTATGTAACTTAGATATTAAATCTCCTCTCACTTTATCGTCATTTACGAACAAGAAAATATATAGTGTCCTTCCTTGCACTCTTTTATAGATGAGTTTTTAGTTACACTTTCCATTAACATGGGTAACACCTTGCAAATATAATATAAAATATTTATATAAAGAATAAAGAGAAAAGGTTTTTTACAAAAAACTTTTCATGCTGACTATCAATAAAGCTAACATAGTTTTGTTTTTAGTTGCTGTCACTTTTAACACTTTACACAATCAGCAGATTATAAGCTACTTATAACGCACCGAAGCGTGACAGCAGTGACAGCAACTTTGAAAGTTTATTCGGATAACAACTAACGAGTTAAGATGGAAGAGGCAGACTGACCAAGGCTACTACGTACTGCTACCAAATACTCTGTGCCATGCGAAGAATGTTTACTGTGGAGGTTCGGTATGTTGGCAAGAACACGACCGAAATGGGAGAGGCTTGTCAGGTGTAGCTGACTGCCGTATCGCTGGCGAAGAAGACTAAAGATGGAGGCAGCTGTCATATAGGCACCCTTTGCCAAGTCCTTAGGAATGGAAAAGCACTCAAAGAAGAGAGCCTCGGCAGGAGTGCGCTGCTGATAATGCTGATTATTCTCCATAATTGCTTGGGTGTCAGCTTCATCAAACCAGTAACGTCTACCATTCTCAAGTTCGGCAACCGCCTGCGCATAGAGTTGCTCATAGTCTGTGTGATCGGGCAAGCGGATAGGACCAGTCAGCGTGACTGCTATAAAACGACGGCAGCCACTGGGATCGCTAAAGACATCCGAGACGTTTGCCGTAGCAATGAAAGAGGATACACGTGGCAACGTAAGCTGCTGCTGACGATAAGGCTGACGGAGTTTGATACTTGCGAGCTGCATGACATTCTTCAAAAAACCGTCTTGCGTCTTTGCCGACAGGGCATTGAACTCATCAATGTTTATCAGCAGCGACTGTGTCATTGCACGCAGCGTATTCTGTTTCTCACTCATGATAAGACTATCGTTATATCCCCACTGCAATACTTCAGGTAGAAGGCGTTTGCAGAAGGTAGACTTTCGATAACCCTGTCGGGAGATGAGCAGCGGTGCCACACTGTTGCCATGTGCATTATCCAGACCCATCCATTGTGCCACCATTGCAAGAAACCACGTGTGGAACCAGTCTGCCCACCGTGCATTGTCATTAGGTACACAGTCTGCCAAAGCCTTAATATGGTCCTTTCCGTCCCATCGCCCACGCAGGCTATTGAGGAAGTCATCCACAGGATTAAAAATCTTGACAAAACCCGACTCCGTGTATCGTCGGATGTCTTTGTCCCACGCATCAATCCCATCAAGACGCGCCTTAATAGCAATTGTATTGCGCATCCGTTCATCCGCAGGCACAAAAGGTTCATCACTCCCTGCCTTTCGGATTTCCGTACACCCCAAGGCGGTGTTATACCGCATTTCATACTTCCGCTCAAGATAGTCGAGCAGACGACGAGTAATATCATTTTTAAGTCTTTCCGACTGTCGTTTTCGCTGATTTTCAGCTTTAATATTCTTAAGATTCTTGTATTGCATAAGGTTAAAGTTTTATTTTAAAGTTTACAAGTTGACGAGTTGACGAGTTAACAAGTTGCTTGCGGAGAAGGAGAAAGAGTGAAAAGGTTAAGCCGTAGTTCTCACACAGAGAACACGGAGGAACGGAGGACAGGACCAGTACAGAGAAACATAAAGGTTTAAAGAGTAAACAGAGACGTAGAAAAACTTATGTCTTTCCTTATCTGACCTTATGTCATTCTGTCTGATGAGCCAAAGAAAAGTTAAACTGTTACTATGTCTTTTATTATCCTGTCCACCAACACCACACGTGCGGAGCATCAACACATGATGTGCGGAGCGTTAGCACCACAGAAACAAGACCTCTATAACAGATTACTATCTCAACTTCATAACGCAAAGGTTACCTTCTCTTTCTCTTACAAAACGTGCTAATGTCTTAACTCCTATTACTCCCTTTCACTCCTTAACTCCTTCCCGAAAGCACTACTATTATTTCCAGCACGTCTGGTAGTTATCATAAACACGTGGGGCAGCATAGCCATAACGCTGGAAGAGTTCGTCAACCCATTTCTGTTCACCCTCACTCAGTTTATTAATTCCTCGATGATAACGATAGTACACAAAACGACTTCCGAAATGACTCTCCATAGTACTACGCAGAGATCGGTAGTCACTGTGCTTCACATCATCGAAAAGGTGCGAGAATCCCCACGCCAATCGTTCTGTTTCCATAGCGTAAAACGCCTTACAGCTATTGCCAGAGCGCACAGAAGGAAGAACCGTCAAAGTCGAGTGTTGACCGATAGGAAGTGCCTTACCAGCATAATAGCGTAGGCACTGCTCTTTGAGAATACAATCGTGCATAAAGCACACTGCCCAGTCTTTGGGCATGTTAGAAAAATCTGTACACATAAATAGAATGATTTAAGAAAAATAAATTCAAAAAAGGAAGATGCGATTAGTTTGTAGGAAATCACGCTTAACGTGTCGTTGATCTTCCTTATTTCTGCTTGCAAAGATACAACACAGAGATACCCCTTGTCAAGTTTTTCACGGATTATTTTTATTTTGCTGTCACTCCTATCACCCACTCATGACTTATAACACTTTATAAATCAACAAAATACCGCAAATGTTAAAAATGACAGCAAACAGTTTTCAAACTTAGTGTGGTAGATGAGAGAATTACAGACAAAAGTAAATAACGTCAGTTCGACAGATTCAGAATATTGCAAGCCGGTGTCAATGGGTCTTTGTATTGATCCACAGCTTCTTTAGAAAAATGCAATAGGCGGCAATTGCCCTAATGAGTTGACGATGGAATGGTCAAAGCATCTATGTCTGGAGTATTCCATTTGCACAATGTTCTTAATTCCATCATTCACCGTTTATATAAAGCTGCGATAACCAGGATCGTGGAAAAGAATCATTATTGGCATAACTTCTGCCTTTGCATCATAGAATTTCGATGATATTTTCTTTGTCCAGTAGGTTTTAGCGTACATTTTGCGGTCATTACATCAAAAAACTTGCAGAAGTCATCTACCATACAACATATTTCAATAACTTTGCCCTCGGTAATCATAGTGACTTTTGTTTGTAACTATTTGTATATTAATTCTTTAAAGTTACAACAGATTTAGCTATGATCACCACATTTATAAATACTTATAATTTGTCGAGCTCACGTTGATATATCAACCATTTTTGTTTTTATACCATAGTAGAAATAATGCTATTGCCACAATAACATCTATCAGATTCCATATTACTCTACCAAAAGCCATCTTGAAAAATGGCTGAAATAGTAATGAAAGGGAACCTGCTATTACACAAAATATTATTTGTTTATTCTTATAGAAGTTGAATGCCATACACCCAAAGATTATCATTGCTATAAATCTTATCAAAGTGTAATACCCATAAGGCATTGGAAATAAGCATACTAATAGAGCTAATGCTAGACCTGCGCCGATTTTATCAAGTAAATTATCCATATTATCTTCTATAATATCTGCTTGAACCAGATTCTTCTTCCATTGCCTCAAACCATTCTTCACAGGATTGACACAAAGTATAAGAACCGTCTATCTGATAACCTTGCATTTCTTCTAAGTTTTCATTTTCGTCAACAGCTTCACAATCGCTACAATCTAAATGGTATATTCCAAGTTGATGATCCACAAGGAAAGTTTCACATTCAAACGCATAATATTTTCTATATTTGTTGCTGAAGTAGATAGCAAAAATACCTAAAACAATTAATATACTCCCCCAAACTATAGTAAACTTATATGTTATTGGCTTTGGCTTCTTTTCTGTTTTAGAACAATAACTGTTTCCTGGTTCAATGCAATATTCTTTTTCAGGTTCATCAACATCTACTTCTATATCGAGTATCACTACTAATGCTGCAATGTATACAATACAAAGAAGTGAAGTACCAGTAACTAAATTAAGCAAGTAGCTGATGCACCCCCAATGAAAGCATAATGAAAGAAATAATATGATAGCTAGGATACAACTACCTGGAGCTATAATTGCTTTAGCATGAGATTTAATGTAATTATAGGTATCTCTTCCTATAATATTAGATAAAAAAGATTGCTTTACTGTAGACATTATTACTTTTTAAGTTATGTTTGATAAGATGTAGAGTAGCAATAGTTATGGTGCAAGTCGGTATAGTACTTGTGGTATCATGTCATTTTATAGATTTATAAAGATAACCAGCACTAATCCAAGATTCTTTTATTAATTATAGATATTGTTTTATTTGGCAAAGGTACGTTTTTTTTCTAAATTAAATAAACTTTAATGGTTTATTATTTCAAAAGTAATGAAGTAACGTGAGTTCGACGAATTCAGAACAATGTAAGCTGTGTGTCAATGGTCGTTTGTGCATTGATGCATGGCTCCTTTGGAAACAGACAATAGGCACAATGGCTCCTAAAAAGTTGACGATGAAATTGTCAAAGCATCTATATCTGGAGTGTTCCACTTTGCGCAATGTCATTAAGTCCATCATTCACCGTTTGTATAAAGCAGCGATAACCAAAGTCGTAGAAAAGAATCTTTAGTCTAATTTATCTTCTTGTCTAATCTTGACTCTATCATAATTATAAAAATAGTACACCTTTTCTTTGTTTTTTTTACTAGTATCACTAGACTCTACTATATTTACGTTAGCAACAAAACTTCTACAAGATTTAAAGATAAAATAAACCCAAATAAAATCTGCTAGAGCAACAAAGGACTTTCCCAAGTCAAAATAATTATTCTCAAAGATAAGAAATAGACCTAAATCCTTTAACAATATTATCAACCAACTAAATGTAATGATTAGACTAGTCATTTGATTCACTTTCGAGACAGAAAAAGGATATGATTTGTTAATATGTCTCGGATTGTAAATAATATGCTCGTTACATTTTATGATGCCAAAAACAGGTTTTCCTAATCCAATACTTAAGTCCTCAATATGAGCTTCCCAATTCTCTTGCCAAAACTTGCTTCCTCGGTTTGCCATATACCATAAGAGGGATAACAAGAAACCTAAGGAAGAAAGAAGTAGAAGTAGCCATTCCTTTTCACTATCAGATGATCCACTTATTGGCAACACTCTATAGTATCCGACAAAAACAGCACCAATAAAAAGCACGAAGTAGCCTGTGCGCTTCCAATATAAATCAATCTCAAATTTTCTTGTATCAAGAGCTATTTGGAATGCTTCTTCTAATTTCTTTTCATCAAAGTTATTGACATAATCTTCCTTTGATATTCCGCCTTTATTCTCTACCATAGTGTTTGATTAATTAAAAAAGCCCCAATGGCATTTCTACCATTGGGGCAAGGTTATAATATTATTTTACTTCACTTCCTCTAATTTAACTCATACTGAGTTTCAGTGAGTTATAAGTTTTATGGTACAAGTAAGGGACGCCATAAGCATCCTAAATAACAGGAACCAATAATCATCGAGAGCCATCCGTGCTCTCATCTTGCCGATAAAATCTATCGTTTGTTCTGCATTTCTATCTGTTGTTGCAAAGATACTAAGAATTATCTACCTAAACAAGATTACATGGTACAAATGCGGACTTTGAGGCTAAAAGTCGGCATCTTGAACTTATTGAAATCAACTTTGTATCAGTCTCACTCTATTTCTAGAACATCACAGTTTATCATGTGAATAATGCGTGGATCAACAACCTTATATACTGGTTTTCCGTCCAATGAAGGGAGGAGGGAGTCACGAATTAGATTTAATTTAACCAATTGCTCTATGTGTTTGGTAACATTTTTAGCTGTAACATCTTTATAGAATTCTGCATATTGTTTGGATGTAAACGAAGACAAGCGCATACGCAAGATTTTGTTAATCCATGATTTAAGGTCATTACCCTTTCCTGTTCGAGAAGGATGCTGAGAAATGTAATCAAATTTTTTACAGAAAGTAAGGCATCCATTATAGATGGCCTCTGGCGAAAATTCCGAAATCAAAGAGCCATTTGAGTTGGCACTTTCTATAAAACTCATTAATGTGATCAATGCGCGAGGCGACCCCATAGATAAATCCAAAATTTGACTTTGAGATTGATTGCTGCGAATGAGAGATTCAAATGTTACAGGGTTCTTTTTGTTATCGGAATAATAATACAAACGTTTATTCAGAAGTTTCACAAGTTCTTCATTTTTCCAACGAATGTCAATCTCCTTAAACTTATCAAAACGTATATTTTTAGTATTCAGCTTATTTTTCACCTCAGACCACAAACTAATTACGATTGATAAATCTCGAGTATACAGGAACTCCGTATCAGCCAGAAAGTCAACCATGAAATCGGCAACTTTATCAACATCAGAATTAATTCCACGCACTTCATCAATTTGATCAAATAGCACTACTATAGATTTATATCCTAACGCCTTTGCTGTGGCAATCATATTACGAACAATCTTTATTAAGTTCTGTATAGGCCAACTTGTTATAGTTTCTTTGGGGATTTGGCGTATTTCACTATAGGTTACTCCATGAAAATACTCACCATCAGAAATAGAGAAGTTGGGAGTTGTACCAGTGTAGCTCTGAATTAATTGAGCTGTAATTTGGGTAACAGTTGATAATGTAGTATTTGCTACACCAACACCTAGTTTGTTCCATAGCCACTTAAAGATATTGATTCGATGAACACGTTTGATTGTTTTTGATTTTTCCAGAAAATCATCTGCCAATAATTGATCGTAAAAAGCTTCAATTAATACACCAATCTCATTTTTTTGTGTTTCCGAAAGATTCTTTACCGAATTGGGAAACTGATATAAATGTTGAGCTATTGCAAAAACGATTCCTTGTATCATTGAATACAAATAATATGATTCATTCCCTTTTTCTGGAAATCCATCATATCGTGTAATCAAAATTGGCAATACTGCCCCCCTGCGTAAATCATTTATTAAATGATGTATCGTTGCTGATTTTCCTTGACCACGTTGACCCAAAACGAAACGACTCACGCCAGACTTCGTTAATTCCAATAACTCATGATAGTTCTGTTGCTCATAATAAATTGCTTCTATATCTATTTCCTCCTCTGCGCTATATTGAGCGAAAGGTGGGGTTGAAATATTCTCTATTTTATACATATTCGTTATTTATAGTAATCGTTTATTGTTAGATATATTATAACACAATGTTACCACGTTTCGTATGTTAACGTAAATATTAAATAAAATTGCGCAATCTCACCAAGTCTGCTTCCACTCCATCCTTAGAGACAAGCGAGTCCTTTGGGAGAACAGAATAGTTCTTGGCAAAGTTCTCTTTGTTGCCTGTAAACCACTCGCCAAATATTGTGGTCAGGTACAACTCAACATCAAGGTTCTCCTTTGGGTTGTACTTGACAATGTTCTTGGCGAACTGCCAGAGTTCAGCATTACGAAGTTTCTTGTTATGAGCAATCTTGAATTGCTTATCTGCAACCACATGTCCAGACTCAATAAAGAGTTTTGTGACCTGCCATACTTTTTCTACATCTTCTACAGGGCACTTCGCTAATGAGAAAAGAAGCGTAACGTACTCTTCGGTATTTGCCAACCTAATCTCACATTCTTCCTTCTCTTTCTGGGCTATTTCCGCTTTCAACCTTTCTAGTTCATCGTGTTTCTTAAGGACTGCATCAACAGTAAAAGCTCGTTCATTCAAAGCATCTACTTTCTTCTGATATTCTGCTTCCAGATTCTGCTTTATCAGTTTTACCTTTTCAACTGCAATTTGATTTGCCAATGAAAGCACAGTGCCATGAAGATTCTTATTTAGATAATCAACGAAATCTACAGTGCTCGTTCTTGGGAAGGCAGCAATATCATTGATAAGTTTATCCAGTTTGCCAGTTACCTTTTCCTCATGAGTTACTTGCAACTCTCGATGGTTCTCTAAAGTGCTTTGCAGACGTTTGGTTTCCTCTTCAATCTTTGAATCCAAATACATCTTCATCCCACAGATTGAGGCTTCGAATACCAAGAACACTGCAGCCACCAAATAGAAATAAGGCAGTAATGAGCTAATGTAATTTGCGGCAACATCATAATTGGTTATTATGCCTATTGCCAACAATATCAGCACAATGATGATCGCTACGGCCACCAATGCCCATACTATCTTTTCTAATATCTTGAAGAATCTTCTCATTGAAATATTATTAATCTTTCGAATTACGGGGTCTTTACTATTAATTGTTTTGGCAAGTTACCAGCAAGTTAAAACAGCAAACACAAAACTTTATATATCTGCAAGTTAACGCCATATTGTCGATCTGTTATTATTTTCCTGCAAGTTACAGGCAAGTTAAATGTGTGTCCAAACAGGAATATACTTCATGTATCGAGTAACAACATATCCGCAGAGTGTTAATAAGATACTACAGGATTGGTTTGTCTGTTCTAACAT
>ERZ772932.1355-NODE-1355-length-11689-cov-6.958999_pt1 | contig 11689 bp, 8 predicted proteins | sample MGYA00511684_ERZ772932 | MGnify/ENA primary metagenome ERZ772932 (study PRJEB29015, sample SAMEA2738078) | human oral metagenome | biome: human oral; feature: human-associated habitat; material: saliva | place: China | collected 2210 ...
ATTTCTACTCTTTTTCTTTCACTGCAAAGATAAAGAGGGGCTTGGGGAGGCCGTTAATAGACTAACAATCCCACCCTTTTTCAGCACATCCTCTCCCCTTGGAGGGGCTTGGGGAGGCCGTTAATAGACTAACAATCCCACCCTTTTTCAGCACATTTCCTTATTTCAAAGGGGCTTGGGGAAACCACTCTCGAGGCTTAGTGAGCCCCCATATCCCACCGTATCCTCTCACATCCCCTCCTTTCGGAGGGGCTTGGGGAGGCTCTTCTTCCCTTACTCTTCCTGTTCCCATTCGTCCCAATCATTCACCTGATCTTCTTCAAACGGGTTGGGTTTACTTTCCGCATGGTCACCCTGGTCGGACGCTTCAATCATGATTGATTCAATATTTACATGATGAATAGTAGCCAAAGGCTGTATATATATCTTCTTCATTGCTATCTTTTTATTTTACGGTTATCTTCTTTCCATTTACGATGTATATGCCTGTCGGCACGTGGAAGGTGCGTGTCTCACCAGCTTTCACTGTGGTTCTTGCCACCATCTGTCCCGTCAGACTGTGTATTCTCACCTCCGTATCCTTCTTACTCTTGGTGATGATGGTGTTATCAGTTGTGGTAACAGCCAGCGTCACATCGTTGTTCAGTTCGTCAATACCCGTTGGTGTCTTGTCATCTGTGGTATCATCGAAGGCTATTTCCATTGCTGTGAACGCCTTAGCTGCCGCTGCTGGCGCCCCGTTAAACTTATAAACGGCACGGAAAGGCCACTGATAGAGCACATCTTTGCGCAGGTTTCGAAGGGCAACAAACTTATTATATGAGAAGTAGAACACGTCCTGATTCGTTGCTTTGTTCATCCTTACACCCGAATAAGTGTGGTAACTTGTGAGGTTTGCTGCCGCCCCATCGAGTGTGTTCTGCACCGTTTCACCCGCTATGAGTTGGTTTTTCGAGTTTGTTTTCTCAATGAAAGCTCCCTTCTGACGTACTGTGAAGAGCACCTGCGAAGTGGCATTTGTACGAGGAAGGCGCACCATGTAATCCGTGTTTGCAGCTGCATCAGCCGTCAGTTTACTGAACTGTGCCGTGGCATGATAGTCCGTTCCCTGCATGGATGGCGTACTGGTGTAAGTCAGTCCGTTGTCTTTCATCTTTCCAACGGTGAACTCATAGAAGCCGCCGAGGTCGTCTTTATGCTCGCCATTGGCGTCCACTGTCAGTGCGAAAGGCAGTACAATAGATGCATAAGTGTCGGTACCATAACCCTGATAAGTCACCTGACGTGCGTATGTAGCATACTTATCTGCAGCGAGCTGGATGCTGAATGGCGCAAAGAAAGGATTCTTATCAATGAGTTGGAAGTCGACAGGTGAGGTGAAATCCGTTGTACTTCCTTCCTTCATAACAGCCACATTGTGTGTCGTTGCCTGTGCTGCTGAACGGTAAGGGAGGTATATGATAGCGTTCTTAGCCAGTGGATTACGGAACGTGTTCATGCTCATTATGCCCGTTGAAGCATCATTCGTGCTACCCACAACACTGAAGAGTTCGGAGTTGTCAACGTACAATATCTGGTCGAATGACGCTGGAGCATTGGTTCCACCGAGTGCTGTTGTCATGGCATCTTTTATCTGTGAGAGTGTCAGATAGCCATAGGAAGCGTTGCCTTCTGTGTCAAATCCGGCGTCAGTGGTTGTGATCTTCGCCCCATACATTGCCTCTTCGTTGTCCTGATCAGCAGCCGTCTTGTAGTAATTGGTCTTGTCATAGATCTTCGTCCACTCCACTTTCGGTGTGTAATTGCCTGTTGTCAGCTCTATATTCGTGGTGTAATAAGCATAGGCATCATGCTGTTCCTTCGTCGTTGGAGCAATGTTGTATCGCGTTTCGTCCTTTGTAAAGAGGTAAAGAGTCTTCGTTTCGCCTATCTGTACCACAGCGTTTGCAGCGTTGAAGTTACCCCCTTGTGCTGTATAAGCAGCTGCACTGAACGGCGTTTCAGTAAGGTAAAGTGTCGAAAGGGTGTTCCTGTTACGGTCGAGCTCCGCCGAATTATTGAACAAGAAAGCCTTATTACCAGCCACTTTCACGTCTATCTTGTCGAGATAAGAGTGGTTCGGGTCATACCCATTACCGTAAAGATCGTTGCCATTGACGGGTGTATACTTCGAACCTACAAAGCTATAACGCACCTTTCCATCACGAGGATCACAGTTAAGGTAGGTCTCATCGGCAAAGAGTGACTTCAGATTGCGGAAGGAGAAGGTGCCTTGTGAAGGCGTTGAGAAGCCCAGTGGCACTTTATATACAAAGAGATCGCCACCCATTTTGAAGTCTGTTGCATTCGTAAACGTACGTGTCATCTCCTCACCTTGTGCCCCTGTGCACACGATATCAGCCGTACTGACATACGGATTCAATGGTTCCATCTTCACATCTACGTTCACTAACGCCATACCGGTGGTGTTTTCAATTGCAAACTTCACTGCATCGTTGTTCAAACCATCAATGCTGACAGTGCCATTACTGTTGGTTGCCGACACGTTTTCAGTCCTTTCAACCGTCGTTCCGGTCTTATCGTATATCTTCAAGGTGAAGTTCTGCGGTGTGAAAGACGACCCTGCAGCCTCACGTTTGGGGTATTCGCCACGTGAATAATAGGTAAGTACGGTCTGTGCAGCGGTAGAACCTTTTGCAGGAACATACGTTAGATAGTATCTTGAACCATAGTTGAGGTTGTAAAGTCTACCTTCTGTATCGAAGAACCAGTTCATACTGGCATGTGAAATGTTTGTTGTTGTCGTGATGGAGTAGTCGTTTGACGTTGTGCGTGACCCTACTGTGAGATAGGTTTTCGCCCCACCTGCACCCTGCATGTAGATACGTCCCAAGGCATCTTGCTCCCAACTGGAGGCAAAAGAGGTCCATTGCAGGTACCTGTTAAGGTATGCATTCACCCCACTTTTCTTGATTCTGAAGCCCCGTTGACTACCAGATTGACTCGTACCATACGTATATTTAAAGGTTGCACCAGTGATACGATAGCCTACAGGGACGGTGTTTGTTGTCCCATCAGCGTATGTATTCACAATCTTTGTAGGTGCTTCTATGTAGTAAACACCGCTCTTCAGCGCATTCCAGTTGGTGCTTCCCGACTGTAAAGCAGAGATGTATTGACCGCTACCTGTTGTCTTTTTCCATGTTCCGTTCTCAACGGCAGACTCGTGAAAGAGCTTCACCGTGGCTTCCATCTGCTTGATATTGCTTGGCATATAAGCCAGGAACTTCTTGCCATTCTTCTCTATTCGTTTGATTTCTCCTACATCAATCTTACGTGTTTCGAAGCCATTCTCCACGAGATTGGTCAACTCTTCCGACACGTTTGACGGTGAAATAGACACTGGGAACTCCACATCCGGAGCGATATCAACCTCGAATGACTCGTATTCAAAGCCTGCGAGCGTGTTGGAAGTGCTATGATCACCAATGAAAGTGAAGTAAATCACGTTGCCAAGGTTATCCGTTGTACCGTTACCACGCGTCAGTTCGTAGGTCTTTGTCTTACCATCGCCAGTGTGATAGATTCTGATTGGCGTACCAATCCAGTGCATATAGGAATTGCCTTTACGTGCATTATCCGTCGTAACATCCGATTGTGGAATCTCACCGAAGTACCAATCCGACGTCTGTTGCCATGTTAGCTTCTGTGAACCATCGGAGTATTGGAAGGATTTGTTCAAGATTTCGTAGTCAGCCTGCCCATAGCTACCTTTGAGATTGTTCTTGATGCGGATGGTGTACTTCGTGATGCGGTATCCTTTTGGCACTGCCAGAGCAGCGAAAGAGTTAAAGATACCTGTGATGTGGACCACCCTGTCATCGTCAATACTGGGGGTGTTGTGGTCGTAGAAACGAATGTTTCCCGTGTGATTACGCATCAATCCGTCGGCAGAAAACACTGGTTGGTCGGTTGTTGTGTACGTAAGTGGGGCTTGATTGTGGATAAAAAGCGATCCATAGCCACCCTCCGAACCAGCCTCAAGTGCACTTTCTGAGCGCGTCGAGATGATGTTTCCTGATTTAGGACTAATGGTTACTTTTACAGCCTTACTGCCTGTTTGCGCAAAGGAGTTGATACATCCCATGACCAGCAAGAATGTAAGGGCATACAACTTGCAATGATGCAAGCCTAAAAATGTCCTTTTTGGTTTCATTTTTTAATCTTCGTTTAAATGTTATTTATAAAAAAAGTAAATGTGTTATCAGTCAAGAAGCAAGTTATTCGGTTACAAAATTATGAATAAAATTGCGTATTATATGTACCAATACTGTGTTATTAATGTTGTTTAACATACCCGTTTAAACCATGAACAATCCTTTCTCACAGTATTTTATGCCCTCTTTTTGGGTTTCAGAAGTACACTATCATGATTTAATGTTAAAATCTTTTTTTATTTATTTATGCATAAATCTGTGTGCCATAGCACTGGTTACACTATTGTTAATAAGGTTAAATTACTTTTTATCTATGTGATTTTTTGTTTCAATTATTAATCAATCGCCTCCCCAACCGTACGCATTGCGTGCGCCAAACTACGAATTTACGAATTAACAGATAGTGAATTGGAAGCTTTAAACTACGAATTTACGAATTGGCAGATAGTGAATTGGAGGCTTTAAACTACGAATTTACGAATTAAGAGATAGGTTATTTGCAAGATAAAAACCACGAATTTACGAATTCACAGATAGGTGAATTGCAAGATAAAAACTACCAATTTACGAATTAACAGATAGGTTAATTGTGTGCGACAAAGCATATTTTGACCTCAAAAACTTTAGACTTTTGAGAATTAAACCTTAATCTTTGAGGTTTAATTCTTTTTCTTTTATATCCCCAACTCCTAGCATTCCGTATCCCGTCAGGCACATCCCCTCCTTTGGAGGGGCTTGGGGAGGCCGTATTTCGGGGGGGTATTTTTGTCAATATCTTTCCCTTTCACTTTCCCATCTACGCCCTTTTGCGTTCTAAAAGACGCCCTTTTGCAATGTAAAAGGGCATCTTTTGATGTGTAAAAGGGCATGTTTTGCAATGCAAAAGGGCACCTTTTACAACCCTCTTTGTAACCTATTGATTCCTTGAAGGTTACGAAGACGATTTTTAATGATTATCCTTCGTTTTGTAATCAATAAGCCCTTGCGGATTGTAAGATTATTTTATTAATTCCTGTTACCTACTGTTAACACCGTGAGAGGGCAAAAGGCGGTGGATTCCCGTCCGTGGTTTGCGATGGGGAAGGCCGCAAACCGTCTGTGGGGGCACGCTCCTCTGCAAGGGCAACGGCAACAGTTTCCTCCTTATGCTTAAGTGATTAACGTCTGCAGGGGTCGTCATATACATGACGAACATGTGTTTTTTTAGGTTCAAAACACTTTTTGATTTGCGTCAAGAAGATTATTGATTGAAATTATTTCAGATTCGATTTTTATTCGTACCTTTGCACCGCTATTTTGATAAATAGTGCTAAATAATCACAGAAAACGTATATTTTATATACATATTTACTAAGGATTCAGGATTTTAAAAGCGGAAATTAAAAAATAATTGCTCTATGACAACGAAGAAAACTTATCGTAGACCCAACACAACTGTGGTTCTTCTTGCCGCAGAAAGTTCATTGATGACAATCAGTGCTTCAACCTCAGACCCAACAGAAGGTGGTGATCCAACAGGTGGCAACAACCAGGGTGCTAACCCATTCTCGCCTTTTGGTGCAGCCAAGGTACAGACATGGGGCGAGGAAGAATAAGAGATGAAGAGAAAATTAACAACGAAGAAAAACCTATTAAAGATGAACAAGACAAAGATTCTGCTCCTTGCCATCACCGGAATGATGGCAACGGCGTTCACAGCTTGCCAGTCGGACGATGTTGACAGTGCGGCAGGTGGCGACGCAAATGCGAATGTTTATAATGTCACAGCTGATGTTGACGCTGCTCAAGACAACCAACCTGGTAGTCGTGTGCTCAGCGTTGACCCGACAAACAAGAAGGTATTGCACTCTACATGGGCTGCCGGTGACAAGCTGATTGCCTTCGTTTCAAGTGACGGAACAAGTAATACACGTACTTCTTACTGGACTATCGCAGCCGATAAGAGTGGTAAAGGTAGCACGTTTACAGGTCATATAGCAGCCAAAAGCAATGCAACAGTGAAAGCAACTGACGACCTTTGCTTCTTCTATCCAGCTGATGCAGTGGGGAAAAGCATTGAACCTGTTACGGAAACGGGCAAGGACGACGGTAAACCTTACCATGATGAAGTCAACCATATATCGAACCTTCTTGCATTGAACCTGACCCGTCAGGATGGTACAGCAGAGACAATCGGCAAGTTATATGACTACCAATACAAGCAGGTTAAGCCAAAAAGCATCGTCGGTTCGAACCTGAATGTGAGCATAGGAAACATGAAACGCATCGTCTCTTTGTGGGGTTTGCGCTTCACAGATGATAGTAATCATATCCTAACCAACATCGATTCTGTTTACATCTCAAATGTAAAGGGATCTGATGTGTTCAATCTCTCAACGGGAAGCTTCGTTACGAACAACCCAGCTGACGAGAGTATGAACATCGTTGTTACCCCTCCTACGGGTCAGAAGGTATCGTCTGCAGGTGGGAAATATACATACATTTCGCTCCTCCCAGGCACCTATACCGATGTACTCATCATGGTTTATGTGGGTAATAAATGCTATAAGAAGGAGTATGCAAGCATCACTTTCGATGAAGGAAAGGTATATCACACTGACCTTTTGAGTATGCCTGAGGTGTTGCCAGAGCCTTATGTGCAGGTACAAGGCATCAAATGGGCAACAGGAAACTTCATCCATTACGGTCCAGAGACCGGTGGTTACTGGGGTATAGCACCAGCACAATGGTGGATTTCACGCCGTGCGGTGATGTTAGGTAGCAACAGAAAGCCAGTATCTGCAGGTGGTCTCTTACTCTCTTCACAGTTTGAGGACACACCGACACAGACAACTGACGATGTAGACCTCTTCCGTTATGCAACGATTGTTAATGCTCTTAAGCTCGGAATGGGTGACTATAAGGCAAAGAACACTGATGTTTCAAAGACTTTCTGGAATAATGATAGACCACTTATTACCCAAGAAGTTGACAGAAGTCAGGCTAAGTACGGTGATATTGTATGGTATTACACAATGAATAACCATAAGAAGTATCGTATGCCATCAAAGAATGAGCTGAAGACTCTGTACTCTGATGCGACCTCAATACCTGCTTATTGTTATACAGATGAGAAGACTATAGTGTATGGAGCATACTTCACTACACATACTGCAGGCACTACTCGACGAGTAGGTTTCCCTACAAAGGTTAGAGATTATTATAAGTATAGTAATGTCACAGCCCTTGTTCGTGCAAATAAGGGACTATTCTTGCCAATTACAGGTAGACGAGTGACTGGCATAGCAGATATAGGATTAAGAGATATGACATGGGGTCTTGGTGCTGTAGGACAATATATGTCATCCGAATCAAGTCTCCCGGATTATGTATTTTCATTGGTATTTGGTCCAAAGAACTGGATTTTTGATGGCTATGCAAAGGGACAAGCCAGTGCAATTCGTCCAGTACTTGATTCAGATGATGGGCAGAAAGATCCTGTTTATTCAGCCTTTACGAATATAAGATAGTTATCGAAAAGAACACAATAGCATTGATAGGATAATCTTATTTATTATTCTATTCATACAGACAAATGCCCCCGTTGGTCTATGACATACGTTATCTGTCGGACGAACGGGGGTGTTTGTTTTTATTGTTTCCGTACTCTTATACACTAAGAAGTAGCTTTGTAAATAACGAGAGGTGTATAACGGTAAAACAAGGGGGGAGGAATGAAGATAGACTTTGTGCCCTTCGGGACATCAATAGGTCACGGATGGGGGCGTAAAAAGTGCCCTTTCGCATTGCAAAACATGCCCTTTTACACATCAGAAGATGCCCTTTTACATTGCAAAAGGGTGTCTTTTACATTGCAAAAGAGCATGTATTGTTTTCCTCACTACCATTTCTTTTTACATTTTCTGTCTTCCCCACCCAATGTATAGGTCGTCCCGTGCGTTTCCTAAGGTCATTATATAATAAGGTATATGTCCCCCCAAGCACGTCATCACGTGATAGAGCATTAAGGAATCTGTCATTGAAGTATGTCTTTATGTTCATTCTGTCTAAAACAAAAGGTTATTCTGTCTAAAACAAAAGGTTATTCTGTCTAATACCATCTGTCCCTCTGTCTTACATAAAACACCGAAAATATAATATTTTTTTTGTGCGAAATGCATATGTTTATGCAATTTTAAACTTTCTTTTGTGTCGTTTTTTTTCAATTAAGGTGTATTTCCTTTCTCTCTGCACACATATCTAACCATATTGCATCATATGTGCATTGATTTGAAATAAAACCGCATTTGCTGATTAAATTGTGTTAAAAATATACGGTTTTGTGCATAATTGGGTGTGCACTCATTGCTTTTTCGGATTTTATTCGTACCTTTGCATCAAGTTTTTTTAGTGGTTAATTTAGTTTTAGTATTTAAGCCTTGGGTGATGGGAATCAGTCAAGGTTTTTTCTTTTTACATGTAAATATAGACTAATATGAAGTATGTAAATGACCGGGTACGCCGTCAGGACCGTCTAATGGATGAGCAGCGGGCGTTAGAATTGTTACGTGATGGAGAGTATGGAGTACTGAGTATGGTGTCTGATGACGCCGGTTACGGTATCCCAGTGAACTTTGTTTGGGACGGAGACCATAGCGTTTACATCCATTGTGCACCTGAGGGACGCAAGCTACAAGCCATTGAGAAGAATCCAAAGGTGTCACTTTGCATCATTGGCAACGTGAACCTGTTGCCTCGTAACTTCACAACGGAGTATGAAAGTGCCATCTTCTTCGGTGAAGCACGTATCCATCTGTCGGACGAAGAGAAGATGCATGCACTGCATTTGCTCATTGATAAGCTGTCAGCCGACTTCAAAGAGATTGGTGATAAGTATGCTCATAAGAGCTTCCACCGCGTTGAAATCATCCGAATAGACTTCAATGAGTTCAGCGGAAAACGCAAGAAAGTGCATACACCAGACTAATTCTTCTTCTCAACAATCTACTCTTTACTATGGACATAGCCATCATTGGCGGTGGTGCAGCAGGCTTCATGGCTGCCATTACTGCCCGAAAAACAAATACAAAAGCAAACGTTACGATCTTTGAAAGGGCATCGAAAGTACTGGCAAAGGTCGAGGTGACGGGTGGCGGAAGGTGCAATGTGACGAACAGTTTTGCCGCTATCACCGACCTCAAACAGGCTTATCCACGTGGGGATAAACTGATGAAGCGACTCTTCAACGTCTTCGATTATAAGGATACTTACCGTTGGTTCGAGCAGCGAGGAGTACCTTTGGTGACGCAAGAGGACGAGTGTGTCTTCCCGAAAGCGCAGGATTCACTTGCCATCATCAACTGTCTGACACGTCAGGCAGCCTCTTTGGGGGTGAAGATAAGCTGCAGAAGTCAGCTGAAAGACATCTATCACACTGCCGATGGACGCTTCGAACTGCACTTCGGGGGCGCAGAAAAACGTTACTTCGACCGTGTTATCATTGCTACAGGAGGCTCTCCCCATGCCCGCGGACTGGTTTATCTGGCACGCATGGGGCACGAAATAGAGTCGCCAGTGCCCTCTCTCTTCACGTTTACCATCAAGGATAAGGCGTTTTGTAGCCTCATGGGCACCGTGGTTGACCCCGTTGTGACGTCCATTCCAGGGACGAAGATGAAGGCAATGGGACCCTTGCTCATCACACACTGGGGCACAAGCGGTCCGGCAACACTGAAGTTATCGTCCTATGCAGCCCGCTTTCTTGCCGAAAATGACTACCGTTCGCCCCTCGCTATCAGCTGGACAGGCGACAGAAGCAGGCAGGATGTGGAGCAAGAGTTAGCAGATCTCGCACTGATCAACCCACGAAAGCAAGTCGGAACACTGCATCCCTTCGGCTTACCAGCCCGTCTCTGGGGCTATCTCATTGATAAAATAGGGGTTGATGTGACCAAACCGTGGGGCGAAATAGGGAAAAAGACTATGAACAAATTGGTTGAAACGCTTGTCAACGACCAATACACGATTGGCGGAAAGGGTAGTTTCCGTGACGAATTTGTCACCTGTGGCGGTGTGAGTCTTAGCAATATCGATCAGAATACACTTGAAAGTAAGGTGTGCAAAGGCCTCTTCTTTGCCGGAGAAGTACTCGACATAGACGCCATAACGGGTGGTTTCAACCTCCAGGCAGCATGGACCACAGGCTACATAGCCGGTGAAAAGGCAGCCATGGAGTGTTAGTTGTGCGTCATCTTGTTGTTTAATTCGGATAAAATGCGTACTTTTGCAGGTGGAATATTAGACAAGTTATGACGAAACAACTTATTTCTTTCCTCCTCATGGGAGTCGCCCTGCTGTGTTGCAGCGCATGTAAAAAAGAGCGTAAGACAAACGATATCATCACAAAGATAGCCCCTAAGCCCAAGACTCCACGCAATCCGCAGAGTCTGTCCGACTTCAAATACGAGAAGAAGGTGCAATGGATGGGCAGCGTTTACACCATTCGTATCCGCCGTTTTGCTGATAAATCGCTCGAAACAACAACTGATGAGGACGGAAAGAAGTACTATGATAATAAGGTACAGTTGCAGATTCTGCGCCAGGATGGTTCGTCTTTCTATGATAAAACATTCACAAAAGCCGACTTCAGAGCCTTTACTGACAATCAATATGGGCGTGAAGGAGCGCTCGTAGGGTTCATGTTCGACCGTGCAGAGGGCAACAAACTCTTCTTTGGAGCAAGTGTTGGTTCACCTGATCCGAATAGTGATGAGTATGTCCCCATTGATGTTACGATTGATAATCAGGGTCGTTTGCACATCACGGATGCCGTAGAACTCGATACGGGTAGTGACCAAGTGCAACCCGCAAAGCCTAAGACGGAAGACGAAATGGCTGAGGAAGAGGGGATGTAAAGAGCCTCCCCAAGCCCCTCCGAAAGGAGGGGATGTGAGAGGATACAGTGGGATATGAGTGCTCACTAAACCTCGAAATGCGACCTCTCAAGCCCCGAAAAAACACCTTCCAAGCCCAGAAATATGGTCTCACTAAGCCTAAAGCTGGTGTCTCCCAAGCCTGAAGCGTTGCCTCCTCAAGCTCTTCCAGAGGAGAGGATGTGCCTGGCGGGATATGGAATGCTGGGAGTTGGGGATATAAAAGAAAAAAGAATTAAACCTCAAAGGTTAAGGTTTAATTCTCTATATTGTAGAGTTTAGAACTCGAACTAATAGCTTGAAACACACAAACTAACTATTTTTTTCTCATAAAATCGCATCTTATATACGCGAACCGTCTACTTGTTAACGCGTAATATCTTATGCTATAGCCCGCAATTCACTATCTGTCAATTCGTGAATTCGTGGTTTATAGCATACAAATTACCTCTTATCAATTCGTAAATTCGTAGTCTATCGCAGGCAATTAATATATCTGTGAACTTGTAAATTCGTGGTTTATAATACACAATTAACTATCTGCCAATTCGTAAATTCGTA
>ERZ772932.1368-NODE-1368-length-11616-cov-4.717412_pt1 | contig 11616 bp, 13 predicted proteins | sample MGYA00511684_ERZ772932 | MGnify/ENA primary metagenome ERZ772932 (study PRJEB29015, sample SAMEA2738078) | human oral metagenome | biome: human oral; feature: human-associated habitat; material: saliva | place: China | collected 2210 ...
AAAAAATAGTCGGTCAACACTTAAGTGTGAAGTCGTACACCACAGCGTTTCTATAATTATAATACCATAAATTTTGAAAAATTCAAGAGAAAAATGTGATTTTTTGCAAACGATGTCATCATTTTTTTAAGTCATCAATCTTATCCTTGGTCATTCCAAGGGCTCGCTCGTATTTGCCATTCTCATTAGGAGTGAAATAATTGGCGTCTTTTATCTTGTCGGGCAGATAGTCCTGCTTGACCCAATTGCCAGGATAGGAGTGAGGGTAGAGATAGTCCTGTTCGTTGCCCAATTCCTTGCTGCCGGCATAGTGTCCGTCGCGTAAGTGGCGGGGAATGGGGAGGTTTCCATTCTTTCGTAAGTCAGCTAAGGCCTTGTCCATGGCCAGATAGGCTGAGTTGGACTTGGGCGATAGAGCCAGATCAATAACAATATTGGCAATAAGGATGCGAGCTTCAGGAAAGCCGATCCGCTGAGCTGCTTCTAGAGCTGTGACGGTATGGACTTGAGCGTTAGGATTTGCCAGACCAATATCTTCGTAAGCGATAACGGTCAAGCGTCGAGCTAGGCTAGGCAGGTCTCCTGCCTCAACGAGGCGGGCTGCGTAGTGGAGACTGGCATTGACATCGGAGCCGCGGATGGACTTCTGCAGGGCAGAGAGGACATCGTAATGGCCGTCTCCATCCTTATCCATGGTGATATAGCTCTTTTGCAGGCTGTTTTCCATCACATCGAGCGTGATGTGGCGAATACCCTTGCCATTTTCTGGGGTAGAGAGTACGGCTAGGTCCAGTGAATTATAAGCGGAGCGCAAGTCTCCGTTAGTAGAGATGGCAATAAAATCCAGAGCTTCATCATCTAGTTCCACTGGGAAATCAAATCCTCGTTCCTTATCCGTCAAGGCTAGCTGGATGGCTGTCCGAATGTCGTCGTTGCTGAGGGGCTCAAGCTCAAATATCTGAACCCGGCTTCGAATAGCAGGGGTGACAGAAAAGAAAGGATTTTCTGTCGTCGCTCCAATCATGATGACTAGACCGCTTTCTAATAGCGGTAGCAGGAAGTCTTGCTTGGTCTTGTCCAAGCGGTGAATTTCATCTAGCAGGAGCACCAGTCCGCCGGAAAACTTAGCCTCCTCAGCGATTTCTTGCAGGCGCTTCTTGCTATCTACGGTGGCGTTAAAGGTCCGAAAGGCGAACTTGGTTGTGCCGGCAATAGCCGAGGCGATGGAGGTCTTGCCGATGCCGGGTGGCCCATACAGAATCATCGAGGACAGGCGGTTGGCTTCAACCATGCGGCGGATGATTTTTCCAGGTCCGACCAGATGTTGCTGGCCGATAATCTGATCAATGTCAGTAGGCCGCATGCGCAGAGCTAGGTTTTCTGGCATAAGATTTCCTTTCTGCAAGTGTTTTTCTTGGCTTTTTGTGTTACTATTGTAGATAGTAATATTTTATCACAATGAAAAGAGGAAATCATGGCTAAGTACGGTTTTTTAGATATATTAGACGAGGAAATGGAGAAGAATTTTCCTTTTGACTATGAGATTAACTGGGACAAGAAGAACCACGCAGTGGAAGTGGCCTTTCTCCTTGAGGTGCAAAATCCAGGCGGGATTGAGACGGTTGATGCTGAGGGCAATGCTTCGGCTGAGGATATTTACTTTGAGGAAGCCGTGCTTTTCTATAATCCGACCAAGTCTCGTTTTGAGGCAGAGGACTATCTGGCTGCCCTGCCCTATGAGCCGAAGAAGGGGCTGTCACGGGAGTTTCTGGCTTATTTCGTGGATTTCCTAACCCAAACGGCTGAGTCTGGTCTCGATGCACTCATGGACTTCTTAGCAGATCCAGAGGCGGCAGAGTTTGAGATGGCTTGGAACGCTGAGGCTTTTGAAAATGGCAGAGCTGACTTGACTGAGACAGACTTTTATCCTTATCCGAGGTACTAGGAGGCGCTTATGGAAAATGCAGAAGGACTAGATTTGCTGCACAAACAGATGGAGTTTTCTGGCTGCAAGATTGCCTTGATTTGTAATGACAAGCTGCTGACTATCTTGCGAGACGATATTTCAACCATTCCTTGGCCCAATATGTGGGAGTTGCCGGGCGGTGGCCGAGAGGGCGAGGAGACCCCCTTTGAATGCGTCCAAAGAGAGGTTTTTGAAGAGCTTGGTTTGAAGCTTGAAGAAGCTGCCATTGTCTGGGCTAAGGAATATCAAGGAATGCTTGACCCAGACAAAACCTCTATTTTTATGGTGGGAACTATCACTCAGGAAGATTTTGCCAGTATCGCCTTTGGCGATGAGGGGCAGGCTTATCAGATGATGGATGTGAGCCAGTTCTTATCAGATAAAAAGGTTGTTCCGCAGCTGCAGGACAGGTTGATAGATTATTTGGAGGTGCGATTATGATTCATATTGAGCGGGCGGGAGCTGAGGATTTAGAGACCATTATTGCCATTCAGCGAGCGAGTTTTAAGGCCGTTTATGAGAAATATCAGGATCAATACGACCCCTATCTGGAGGAGCGAGAGCGGATTCGCTGGAAGCTGGTTGAGCGGCCCAATAGTTTTTATTATTTTGTCAAAGACGACGAGAAGATTCTGGGCTTTATTCGCTTGAATACAAATGACGAACAGACAGCAGGCTGGATTGGGACAGTGGCGATTTTGCCAGAGTACCAGAATAAAGGATATGGCTCTGAGGGGCTTGGTCTGATTGAGGAGAAATTCTCCACCGTTATCAGATGGGATTTGTGCACGGTTTTCCAAGACAAAGGTATGGTAGTTTTTTATGAGAAAAACGGCTATCATCAGACTCATACGGAGCCCGAAAAAGAGGGCATGGATATGGTTTACATGACGAAGACAATGAAATAAACAAAGAAAGGATTGTTCAGTTAAATTTCTAAACTGAACCCGCCCTAAATACTATGCCAAAAAGATAAAGTTCTCTTATACGCAAGCGTCGTCAGAGAATTTCCTATTTTGGCTTTGTGTTTTACGGGCTTGGTATTTTAATGATGGAAACTTGGCAGGAATTAACGATTGAAGTGAAGCGTGAGGCGGAGGAAGCAGCCTCGAATATTCTGATTGAGCTGGGCAGTCAGGGTGTGGCTATCGATGACAGCGCAGATTATCTGGGGCAGGTTGACCAGTATGGTGAGCTTTTTCCAGAAGTGGAGCAGAGCGATCGGGTCAAGATTACCGGCTACTACCCGGATTCGGTGGACATAGAGGCTGTTGCGGCCCAGGCCAATGAGCGTCTGGCTGAGCTGGATGACTTCGGCTTGGAGACGGGAGATATTCAGCTGACTCGGCAGGAACTGGCTGAGGAAGATTGGGCGGATAACTGGAAGAAATACTTTGAGCCGGCTCGGATTACCCATGACTTGACCATTGTGCCATCATGGACGGACTATGAGGCGACAGCTGGTGAGAAGATTATCAAACTGGATCCTGGTATGGCCTTTGGTACAGGCACTCATCCGACGACCAAGATGAGCCTTTTTGCGCTGGAGCAGGTCTTGCGGGGCGGAGAAACGGTGCTGGATGTAGGCACAGGCAGTGGCGTCCTCTCCATTGCCAGCTCTCTCTTGGGCGCTAAGGACATCTATGCCTATGATTTAGACGAGGTGGCGGTGCGCGTGGCTCAGGAAAATATTGAGCTCAATCTAGGTATGGAGAACATTCATGTAGCACCGGGCGACCTTCTCCGAGGTGTGGACATTGAGGCGGATGTCATAGTCGCCAATATCCTGGCTGATATTCTCATCCATCTGACCGAGGATGCCTACCGTCTAGTCAAAGATGAGGGCTATCTGATTATGAGTGGGATTATTTCTGAAAAGTGGGAAATGGTCCGAGAGTCAGCGGAAGCGGCAGGATTTTTCCTAGAAACGCATATGATTCAGGGCGAATGGAATGCCTGTGTCTTTAAGAAAACGCAGGACATTTCAGGCGTGATAGGTGGTTAGATGCAGCAGTATTTTATAAAAGGAAAAGCTCTGTCTCCTCTGGTCATCACGGACAAGGATACGGCCAAACATATGTTTTCAGTCATGCGACTCAAAGAGGGCGACCAAGTCACGCTGGTATTTGATGATGGTTTGAAACGGTTGGCCCAGGTGCTAGATCCAGCCCAGCAGAGTTTGGAAATCTTGGAGGAGCTGGCAGACAATACCGAGCTGCCGGTTCAAGTGACCATTGCTTCAGGTTTTCCCAAGGGGGATAAATTAGAATTTATCACTCAGAAGGCAACAGAGCTAGGTGCCTGTGCTCTCTGGGCTTTCCCAGCGGACTGGTCAGTGGCCAAGTGGGATGGCAAAAAGCTGGCTAAAAAGAGTGAAAAGCTAGAGAAAATTGCTCAGGGAGCAGCAGAGCAGAGCAAGCGCAATCTGATTCCTGAGGTTCGGCTCTTTGATAAAAAGGCAGACTTTCTGGCGGCCTTGGCAGACTTTGACCGCATCATCGTGGCCTATGAAGAATCAGCCAAAGAAGGAGAATCTGCAGCTCTAGTTCGGGCTCTGTCAGGCTTGGAATCCGGCGCAAAAGTACTCTTTATCTTCGGACCGGAGGGCGGTCTATCTCCAGATGAAATAGCAGCCTTTGGCCAAGCAGGGGCTGTCTCCGCTGGTCTAGGTCCACGTATCCTGCGGGCTGAAACAGCTCCGCTTTATGCCTTGACCGCAGTCAGTGTTTTATTGGAATTGAGCAATGACAGTCTTTAAAAAGCAAAATCAGCAGCCATTTTGGCTGCTGATTTTTTAATTATTATTGTCTTTCTCGTTTTTTGAGGGCGAAGATTCCTGCAAGTCCGGTCATGACAAGTCCCAAGATTCCGAGTGAGGATGTCTTTTCTCCGGTTTCTGGGAGGCTTTCTGCTCCTGCTTGTCTGTGAGAACCTTGCTTGTTTCTGCTAGGGTCAGCAGCAGTCAGGACAGGGAAGTCTACTTTGCTATGCTGCAGGTTGGCTGCCTCGACAGCAATAGTTGGACGGCTTGGCTGCTCAATAGGAACCGGTTCAGTTTTCGGTGCGACATAGACGAATTTGTATTCGCCGAATCCTTCTTGGGCAGATGCCGCTAGATAGACGATGTCTCCGTCAGTACCAATCAAGTTCTTGGCCTTATCAGCTGTCAAGAAACGCAGGTCCAGTCCCTTGATGGTATCAGCAAAATGCCAGTTCTGATCTGCACTTGGATTGATATTTTTGACAGCTAAGATATAGTTGATGATAGCTTGGCGGTTTTCCAGATTGAGCAGACGGTTGAGGCTGGCTTCTCGAACACCAGGGAAGTTGCCGTTAGACCGATAGTTGTTGGTCACGACGATAAATTCCTGATTGGGGTCAATCTCCTTGCCTTGGTATTTCAGATTACGGACCCGGCTGGCATTTGGATTTGCCAGCTTGCCTTCGCGGTCGTATTTGTTCGGCTGTGTAATGTCAAACTCATAGGTAACACCGTCGATAACATCAAAGTTATAAGTCCGGTAGTCAGTATTGACGAGATTTTGCGGTTGGGGATTAGTCGGGTCAATGGTATTGAACTGACCAGCTGACATTTCCAACCATTCTTTGAGCTGGGCACCGTTGACCTTGAGGATAGCAGTCACATTGTCATAGAGATAGAGGTCTGCTACGTTCTTGATGGCAATAGGGCCAGCTGGAATGTCTGTGTAGGCCGTTGCATCCCCGCGAGTTCCTGCCTTGAAAGGCGCTGCTGCAGACAGAATAGGAAGGTTGGCTTCAGGCGTGCCAGCCAGCTCTTGCTTAGCATACCAAAGCTGGGCATTGTTAACGATTTGAACAGATGGGTCGTCCTTGACCAGAGCGAAGTAGCTGGTAATCGGTGCAGTCGTGGTGCCGACTTGCTGGCGGACGTAGTTGATAGTCCCTTGGTGGGATTCTTTAGCAATATCAATGACGCGCTGATCTGCTACATTAGACTTGGTATCTACCTTACGGATGGAACCTTTGCTGTCAGTGACTTTCCATTTGCCGTCGGTATAGTTGAGCTTGAGGTCGATGACGCCCAGATGGTCGCCGTATTTTCCAGCCATGGTTACTGGAGTGCCATTGATTTTACCGTTGACACCGTCTACGCCAGGGTATTTTTCATAGAAGCCGCTTCCGTTTCCACTTGGAAATTCTGCGTGGGAGTGGCCGGTTACAACAGCATCCACACCTGGCAGACTAGCGATTTGATAGCCTTCATTTTCCTCGCCTTTTTCATACTTGTCATCTCCGATACCAGAGTGAGAAAGCACCAAAGTGATGTCTGCACCAGCCTTGCGCATCTCAGGAATAATGTCTCGAATAGCCTCAACAGAATCGCGAACGACCACTTTTCCTTCTAGGTTTGCCTTATCCCAGTTGAGAATCTGCGGCGGGACAATCCCAGTAACACCAATCTTGACAGTCGTCAAACGGCCCTGAGTATCCGTAAAGGTTTTTTCGATGATTTTGTAAGGCTGATAGATGAATTTACCAGTCGCTGGATCCAGCACATTGGCATTGACAAGAGGCATGCCTGCTGTTTCAATCACGCGATTCAGATAGTCCAGACCGTAGTTGAACTCATGGTTGCCTAGCGTACCAGCTTCAAAGCCCAGAGCCTGCAGAGCAGCGTACATAGGGTGCTGCTCGCCCTTCTCCACAGGATCCACGATGGCCTTATAGGTTCCAAGCGGCGTTCCTTGGATGGTGTCGCCATTGTCAACTAAGAGGACGTTTGGATTTTCTTTCTTGGCCTTCTCAATCAGCACGGCAGTCTTAGCCAGTCCCAAGGTCTCAACCGGCTTGTCCTGATAGTAGTCGTAGTTGACCAAGTTGGTATGGAGGTCGGTCGTTGCCAAGATACGAACATCGACAGTCTGTCCCTCCACGGGTTTAGTATCCTCAGTAGCTGCGACATTGCGAGCCATAGCCATCAGAGCATCAGTATTTCCACTGGCATTTTCTGGGGAAATAGCAGAGCTAGGATCCGTGCTCTCTGTTGTCACAGTAGCTTCAGTAGGACTTGCAGCAGTCGTTGGTTTTGCTTCCGCCACGCTGCTTTCTACTGGAGCAGGATTAGCAGGGACTGCTGGAGTATTCTCATCAGCCTGAACAGTATTTACAGCTGCCGCAAGAGCCGCTGCGCTCAAAAGTACAACCGTTTTTTGAAGGGATGATTTAGACATAATATCTCCTTTGTTAAAATGAATTTCAGACTTATATTATACTATATTAAAACGCTATCATCAAGAAGGAATTTCCAGTTTAGAGCTTTCATGCTGTCTAATATTGGTTTGAAAATACTGAATGAAGATATCAGTGGATAAGTGAATGAATGGATGAAGGGAGAATAAAATAGAGTTTTAAAATTTATGGTACACTATACAGTGACTGAAATAAGTTACTTTGTTAAGTATAATAAACAAGGAGAATATCATGAAAAAGCGGATTTTTCTCAAAATATTATTTTTAGGGGGAGTGATGATAGGATTAATAGGATGTGGAGAAAAGAGCACCCGAGATTGGATTGAGAATAAGGTAGCTGAAGTGAGTCGCGTCTATCCTACTGAAAATCTATTTGATTTGTTTAAGCAATTTCCGGATGGGTTTAAAGTAGAGCAAGTGTATATCAAACGTGGGACTTACCTTATCGAAATGTCTTTACAAGGGGATAGTAGCAATCACACAATTTCTGGAGTGCTAACCAAGACACGGGCTTCTGATGATATTACTGAAAAGCCAGAAGAAACAATAAGAGTTGATTATATAGACGGCAACTTTGTCTTTTCTGATGAGGAGAAAGCGAAAGAATTATGGCCTTTTGATGGATTCTTATTTCAAAAGTTAACGATTAATCAGTCTTTTCTATCTTCTTTATCTATGAAATCCAAAAGTTATAATGGCAACAACGGGGCGTTCGATATTGATTATTCTGTTCAAAATCAAACTATCAATCAGTATTTTCACAAAAATGAAAGAGAGCAGGCAATTTTAGGTTTTGGAAGCTCAAACCGAAACGACGATTATTACTATTATTCAGTAACTGTCAACTACGACAATGTTTATTCATTTAGAGAAACCGTGTCAAATTAAAAGGAGATAAAAAATTGTTAACAGTGTCATTCCTACTTTAGATGCTTCAAATTTAGAATGTTATCTATTTTTGATAAAATCATTATTAGGAGCCACTGCTTCACCGCCTTGTATCCGCTTTCGTATTTTGGTATAATAGTGATGAACTCACTTGGGTAAGTCGGAAAGGAAAATAAAACGGAAAAAATTAGACTGCCTAAGTTGGGAAGCGTATTTGCATTCTTTGCCTGATAAGGAGAGGAGGTTCGCCATGACTATGTCTGCCTTATTTGAGTTGTTTGTCGCCCTTTTAGGTGTGGCATCTACTTGCTACCTTGTCTACGCTTATTGTCAATTTATCAAGGAAGAAGTTCATCACTTTCTTCACCACAACCCGCCCGTTTAAGGCGGGTTTTTGCTTTTGGTAAAATATATTATATAATGAAACTGACAAAGCTTGAGGAGTGTTTATATGTCTAAGAGAAGAAATAGAATTATGGGCCTTATTGGCCTAAATATATTGATATTGCTGGGAGTGGGTCTCTACCTAGCTCATAAAAATCAAGAATTTCAGAATGAGATGACAAGAATTGTCCACAGTAAGGAAGTGAAGAATCTGATAGAAAAGAAATTAAAAAAATTAGATCCTCGTGCTTTAACGGATAAGGGGAAAATTCGTTCTTATAAAATAGATGATAAGAGCATTCGTCACAATCCAATGGGAGGCATTATGTTTGATATTGTCATTAATGATGACCCTGATATTGTTGGGTCAACAGGCCTTAGAAAATATGGAGAGAATGAGGACATACGAACTGTTGGTATGGATAGGTCAAAAGATCTTCAGAAGTTGCTAGGGGAGTGATGGCCAAAGAGTCATAAGGAGATTTCTTTTTTTTAGAGGTGAATACATGAAGAAAAAACATAAAATTATCTTATCAGTTATCAGCTTGTTTGTGGCTGTTTGCATAGGAGTAGGTCTCTACTTAGCTCACAAAAACCAAGAATTCCAGAATGAAATGTTCAGGATTGTCCATAGTGAAGAAGTGCGGAAGCTGATTGAAGAAGATTTAAAAAGAAAGGACCCGAATGCTTTAACGGAGAATGGGAAGATTCGTTCTTATAAAATAGATGATAGCTCCATTAAACATAATCCGATGGGGGGGATTATGTTTAATATTATCATTAATGATAGTATAAGTATGGTTGGGAAAATGGGAATTCAAAAAGATGGCGGAAGTGAGCAACTAAGTTCAGTTGGTATGGATGAATCGGCAGGTTTGCAAGCTTTGGTAGGGGAGTGACGACAAGTGATTCACTATTCTAGTTATGGCGAAAATCTCTTGCTTTAATTCGAATTACAAAACCTATACCATATACTAAATTATAATAGTCGTAGGAGTATCTCATGAAGAAAAAGCATAAAATTATACTAATTATAGTCAGTTTGTTTGTGGCTGTTTGTCTAGGAGGAGGAGTGTATATGGCTCACAAAAATCAAGAATTTCAGAATGAAATGACCGAAATTGTCCACAGTGAGGAAGTGAAGAATCTAATAGAAAAGAAATTAAAAAAATTAGATCCTCATGCTTTAACGGATAAGGGGAAGATTCGCTCTTATAAAATAGATGACAAGACCATCCGTCATAATCCTATGGGCGGAATCATGTTTCATATTGTGATTAATGAAAACCAAGATGTTATAGGTAAATTTGGCATTCAAAAATATGGGGAAGACGAACTAATTAGTACAGTGGGAATGTCAAAATCAAAGAAATTTCAAGATTTGCTTAAGGAGTGATTTCGATGTTTTACAATGATGAAGAAAAGAATAAGATTGCTTGGCAAGAATATGCTAGTTATAAAATTGGTGATAAGTCAAAGAAAGTGCCCAGCAAAAGAGAAGTGGCATTCAGGAATTGCAGGATAATAAGTAAGGCTTTGTTTTTACCAGCCTCACACCGGATAACTCCCGCCCGTTTAAGGCGGGTTTTTATATGGACTGTCTTCTAGGTTTTCATATCGGGTTAAAAGTGATAAAATAGTAGGCAGGAATTGGAGAGACGAGATGCCAAAAGAAGTGAATTTGACGGGCGATCAGGTATTGGCCCTTACGAGAAAATATCTGGCTGCGGAGGATGTGGCCTTTATACAGAAAGCTTTGATCTATGCTATTGATTGTCACAGTGGGCAGTTTCGCAGGTCAGGTGAGCCTTATATCGTGCATCCGATTCAGGTGGCAGGGATTTTGGCCACGCTCAAGCTAGATGCGGTAACGGTTGCCTGCGGCTTTCTGCATGATGTGGTTGAGGATACTCGTGCGACGCTGGATGATTTGGAAAGAGAGTTTGGGACTGATGTGCGCGTGATTGTGGATGGGGTTACCAAGCTGGGTAAGGTCAAGTACAAATCCCACGAGGAGCAGCTGGCAGAAAATCACCGTAAGATGCTGATGGCCATGTCAGAGGATATCCGGGTTATTTTGGTCAAGCTGGCAGATCGTCTCCACAATATGCGGACGCTCAAGCATCTGCGCAAGGATAAGCAGGAGCGGATTTCCCGAGAAACAATGGAAATCTACGCACCCTTGGCTCATCGTTTAGGGATTTCCAGTGTCAAGTGGGAACTAGAAGATTTGTCCTTCCGTTATCTCAATGAAGTGGAATTTTACAAAATTTCCCACATGATGAAGGAGAAGCGCCGGGAGCGTGAAGCTCTGGTAGAAGAGGTGGTTAAGAAGATTGAGACCTATGCTGGCGAGCGCAATCTGCACGGTAAGATTTATGGCCGGCCCAAGCATATCTACTCAATCTATCGCAAGATGCAGGACAAGAAGAAGCGTTTTGATGAGATTTATGATTTAATCGCCATTCGTTGTATCTTGGATACTCAGAGTGATGTCTATGCCATGCTGGGCTACATTCATGAGCTTTGGAGGCCGATGCCGGGGCGGTTCAAAGACTATATCGCCAACCGCAAGGCCAATGGTTACCAGTCCATCCATACGACCGTTTATGGTCCCAAAGGTCCGATTGAGTTTCAGATTCGGACCAAGGAAATGCATGAAGTGGCAGAGTACGGGGTTGCGGCCCACTGGGCTTATAAGAAAGGCGTCAAGGGACAGGTAGACAGCAGAGAATCAGCCATCGGGATGAACTGGATCAAGGAGCTGATGGAGCTTCAGGACCAGTCTAACGATGCCAAGGACTTCGTTGACTCGGTCAAGGAGAGCTATCTAGCTGAGGAAATTTATGTCTTCACACCGGATGGAGCGGTGCGCTCTCTTCCTAAGGACTCGGGCCCCATTGACTTTGCCTATGAGATCCACACTAAGGTCGGTGAGAAAGCCACAGGAGCCAAGGTCAATGGCCGCATGGTTCCTCTGACAACCAAGCTTAGGACAGGTGATCAGGTGGAAATCATCACCAATGCTAACTCCTTCGGACCGAGCCGTGATTGGCTTAATATCGTCAAGACCAGCAAGGCCAGAAATAAGATCCGTCAGTTCTTTAAAAATCAAGACAAGGAGCTGTCTATCTCCAAAGGGCGGG
>ERZ772932.1369-NODE-1369-length-11613-cov-2.685586_pt1 | contig 11613 bp, 10 predicted proteins | sample MGYA00511684_ERZ772932 | MGnify/ENA primary metagenome ERZ772932 (study PRJEB29015, sample SAMEA2738078) | human oral metagenome | biome: human oral; feature: human-associated habitat; material: saliva | place: China | collected 2210 ...
TGATGCAAATTCAGATAAATTTTTGCTTATAGACGGATATAATCTGATTTATGCTTCTGAGGAGCTGTCTGAACTGGCAGATAGCGATTTTGGAGCTGCAAGGGATAGACTGATAGATATTCTGTGTAATTACAGAGGCTTTTCTGATGAGAAGATTATACTTGTCTTTGATGCATATAAGGTCAAAGGAGGGCTTGGCTCAAAGGAAAAGATAAGAAATATCGATGTAGTCTATACCAAGGAGGCGGAAACTGCCGATATGTACATAGAAAAAGTTACGAAAACCATCGCAAATAAGAGTTATGTCAGAGTGGTTACTTCGGATGGTTTGGAGCAGCTCATAATACTTGGCCACGGGGCATACAGAGTGTCCTCAAGGGAATTTTTAGAAGAGGTAGAAGCTATGGGAAGTTTTGGAGGTAATGATGCAGAATACTAACACATGGGAAAAATACAGTGAAGTTCAGTTAAAAGATTGCGAGAAGTTTTGCAAAGGATATATGGATTTTTTAAGTACTTGTAAAACAGAGAGGGAATGTGTTTCTAAAATTGTTTCAGACATAGAAGAAGCCGGATACTTGCCTTTAGACGAAAAGATAAAAAATCATGTTAAACTTAAGGCCGGAGATAAGGTTTACGCAGTTAATATGGATAAGGCTGTTGTCATGTTTAATATCGGTGAAGAATCTATAGAAAACGGGCTTAACATTTTGGGAGCACACATAGATTCTCCAAGAATGGATGTAAAACAGAATCCTCTGTATGAAGAGGGCGGTTTTGCCTATTTAGACACACATTATTATGGTGGTATCAAGAAATATCAATGGGTTGCAATGCCTTTGGCACTTCACGGAGTTGTTATTAAGAAGAACGGAGACAGGGTTAATATCTCAATTGGAGAAAGGGCTGATGAGCCTGTGTTCTTCGTATCGGATCTTCTGATTCATCTTGCACAGGAACAGATGGATAAAAAGGCTGCCAAGGTCATTGAGGGAGAGGCTCTTGACATAATAGTGGGGAATAAACCGATTTTAATAAAGGGGGAAAAAGTAAAGGATAAAGATAAGGTAAAACAGGCTATACTTGAAATTTTATGTAAGCATTACGGTTTTGATGAAGAAGACTTTGTTTCTGCTGAACTTGAAGTTGTGCCCGCAGGTGCCGCAAGAGAGGCAGGATTTGACAGAAGTATGATTTTATCATACGGACAGGATGACAGAGTTTGTTCATACACTTCTTACAAGGCAATGCTTGAGGTTCCCCGAGTGAACAGAACGGCTAGCTGTATTTTGGTGGATAAAGAAGAAATAGGAAGTGTAGGCGCAACGGGAATGCAGTCCAAGTTCTTTGAAAACACAGTAGCAGAGGTCATAGGCTTATTGGGGGAATATAGTGAGCTGACTCTTAAGAGAGCACTTGCAGCAAGCACTATGCTTTCATCAGATGTAAGCAGTGCTTATGACCCTACTTATAAGAGCAGTTTTGACAGCAAAAATGTTGCTTTTCTCGGCAACGGAATGGTATTCAATACTAAATGCAGCAAAGGTAGCTCAAGGAGTTACAATATCAAAATACACAGGTTCAAGAGGAAAGAGCGGTTCAAACGATGCTAATGCAGAGTATCTGGCACATTTGAGAGAGATACTGGATTCAGAGAATGTGAATTTTCAGACTGCAGAACTTGGCAGAGTGGATCTGGGCGGCGGTGGAACCATAGCATATATTTTGGCACTTTATGGCATGAATGTAATAGATAGTGGTGTGGCAGTTCTGAATATGCACGCACCTTGGGAAGCTACCAGTAAGGCAGATGTCTATGAGGCCAAAAGAGGGTATGTTGCTTTTCTGAAAAAAGCAAAGAGAGTTTAGATTTGAAGATAAAGAAGAATTATAAAGAGGTAAAGTACTTGAAAAATAGCAGAAAGATAAGGAGTGAAATGTATGTATGATGTATTGATTGTAGGAGCAGGAACTGCAGGAATGACTGCGGGAATATATGTTCAGAGAGCAGGAAAAAAGGCACTGGTTTTGGATGAAAAGGGGTACGGTGGACAGATTGTCAACACTGCGACAGTTGAGAACTATCCCGGGTTTGTGAATATTTCAGGAACGGAATTTACAGAGCGTATACATGAGCAGGCTGTGGAACTTGGTGTTGACTTTAAAGTAGAAAAAGTTAAAAATGTAGAAAAAAAGGATGGAGTTTTTGTCGTATCAACCGGTGACAGCCAGTATGAAGTTAAATCAGTGATAATAGCAACAGGTGTTAAAAACAGAGAGTTAGGAATCCCGGGCGAAGAGAAATTCAAAGGTTCAGGCGTATCGTTCTGTGCAACCTGTGATGGGAACTTTTTTAAAGGCAGGGATATTGCAATCATAGGCGGAGGAAATACTGCACTTGAAGATGCAGAAGTCATGTCCGGAATTGCAAATAAAGTTTATTTAGTTCACAGGAGAGATGAATTTAGAGGGGACAAACTCACTGTGAAGAGACTTTCCGTGAAAGATGAATTCCGTGCAGATTCAAAAGAAGTTGAAAGGCTAAGAAACAAAAGTAATGTAGAGTTTGTTTTGAACAGCAAACCCGTTGAAATTACAGGAGGTTTTGCAGTTGATGGTCTGAAGGTTGAAAACACCGAAGACGGCTCCCCAAAAACATTGAAGGTCGATGGTATTTTCGTGGCTGTAGGGCAGACTCCGGATAATAAAGCCTTTGAGGGTCTGGTTAAACTTGATTCGGCAGGTTATGTGGATGCAGGAGAAGACTGCGTAACTTCGGCAGAGGGAATCTTTGTTGCAGGAGATTGCAGAACCAAAAAAGTTCGTCAACTGACTACGGCAGCAAGTGACGGCTCTGTTGCGGCAGCCGGGGCAGTGGAATATATAAATAGAATGGAATAACTTTAAATTTCTTTAGCGTAAAAGTTCTGTTTATGGTATACTTATCCCATAGGGATTTGATTCAGGATTAAATCTGAAATGACACTGAAATAACATATGGAAGGAAGTTTCATGGAACCAAAATATAATAGAATACTTCTAAAGATTAGCGGTGAGGCGTTGGCAGGAGAGACCAGAACGGGAATTAACGAAGAAATGACCGGAAAGGTTGCTAAAGAAATTAGAGAACTTATCGAGCTGGGAGTAGAGGTTGCCATCGTTGTAGGCGGCGGAAACTTCTGGAGAGGCAGAAGCAGTCAGGAGATGAACCGTGAGACGGCGGACTATATCGGTATGCTGGCAACGGTTATGAACTCCCTTGCACTTCAGGACGCTCTTTTGGCACAGGATGTACCTGCAAGAGTTCAGACTTCAATTGAGATGAAAGAAATTGCAGAGCCGTATATCTGGCGTAGGGCATTGAAAGAATTAGGAAGGAAAGAGGTTGTAATATTTGGTGGAGGAATAGGAGAACCGCACTTTTCCACAGATACGGCAGCGGCTCTTAGGGCTGTTAATATTCAGGCAGACATTATTTTGCTGGCGAAAAATATTGATGCAGTGTATTCAGATGACCCCAGGACTAATCCTGATGCAGTGAAATTTGATGAACTTTCCATGCGAGAGGTGATAGATAAGAATCTTAAGGTTATGGACCTTACAGCAGCCACCATATGTATGGAAAACAATATGAAGATACAGGTGTTTGGGCTTGCTGAAGATGAAAGCATGGTTCGTGCAGTTTGTGGAGAGAAAATAGGGACTTTGATTAAATAGCGGAGGTAAGAAAATGAGTGAGCTTAATATGCAGGAGAAAATTGAAAAGACTAAATCAATATTAAGAGAGGAATTGAACACTGTCAGAGCAGGTCGTGCGAATCCTGCATTGCTGGATAAGGTTATGGTTGACTATTACGGTACGCCTACCCCATTAAAAAATCTGTCCAATATCAGCGTTCCGGATGCAAGGATGCTTATGATTACACCCTTTGATCCTAAATCAATAAATGATATAGAACACGCTATCAATGCTGCAAATCTTGGAATAACCCCTGCAAATGACGGGAAAGCAATTCGTATGGAGATTCCGCAGTTAACTGAAGAAAGAAGAAAAGAACTAACCAAGACTACTAAAAAAATGGGAGAAGAGGCAAAGATTGCTGTAAGAAATCTCAGAAGAGATGCCAATGACGGATTAAAAAAACAGCAGAAGGCCGGTGAAATTTCTGAAGACGATCTAAAGGGAGAACTTGAAGAAGTTCAGAAAAAAGTGGATAAGGCAGTAAAAGAAATCGATGAATTGGTAGCTGTAAAAGATAAAGAAATTTTAGAAGTATAATTGGGGAGGAATTGATGTTTGTGGCTGCGGGGGCAGCCACATTCGTTTATATAAAGAGAATGTTGGATTTTGACAAGATACCTGTACATGTAGCTGTGATAATGGATGGAAACGGCAGGTGGGCAAGGAAACATAAGGTTAACAGATTCTCAGGGCATAACGCAGGAATGGAGTCCATGAAGGAAATTGTTCGAAGAGCGTCAGATCTGGGGATTAAATATTTAACGGTATATGCTTTTTCTACAGAAAACTGGAAACGCACAGACGAAGAAGTTTCCGGGATTTTCAAGCTTTTAGTTAAGTTTGTAAAGCTGGATTTAGATGAACTCCACGAACAGAATGTTAAAGTGATGACCTTGGGTGATTACAGTGTGATTCCTGAAGGGGCAAAGAAAAGTTTAGAAAAGACCATGGAAAAGACCGGGGAGAATACCGGTCTGCAATTTAACATTGCACTTAACTATGGCAGCAGAAACGAGATTGTCCGTGCAATAAACAATATAATATCTGATGAAAAGAAGGGAAAACTTGATTTCCCGGTGAGTGAAGAAATGGTGACAAAATATCTTTATACCGGAGATGAGAGCGGAAATATACCTGATCCCGATTTAATTATCAGAACCAGTGGAGAGGAAAGACTGTCTAATTTTTTATTATGGCAGTGTGCATATAGTGAATTTGCTTTTACAAGCACCCTTTGGCCGGACTTTACACCGGAGGAATTTGAGGAGATAATAGAAAAGTATCAGAACAGGGACAGGCGATTTGGAGGAAGGAAATAATCTATGAAGACGAGAATTATATCGGGAATCTGTATGATACCCTTAGTTGGAATTGTGTATCTTGGAAATTACTGGCTTGCCGCACTTGTCTTTTTAATAGGTATAATAGGAATGAAGGAATTTTTTAACGGCTTCAGAGCTATGAAAATTCATCCCTCAGACTTTATTGCAGTATCGGCCTTTATTTCTTTGTTTTTAATACACTATATTGCTCCTGTGGATATGAGAGCTGTATTTATTCTCGCGTGGTTTACGGCAGTAATTATGTCGGGATCAATATATATGTTTAAGGTTACGGAGAAAACACCTGTTGATGCAATGGCAACAATTATAGGGATTGTCTATATAGGTTTTTTTGCATATCACATGATTCTCATAGATGAGATGAGATCTTATCGCACACTGATTTGGCTTGTTATGCTTGCTGCCTTCGGTTCAGATATATTCGCATATTTTACGGGAGTGTTTTTTGGAAAGCATAAGATGGCACCTAATCTAAGTCCTAAAAAGACCATAGAAGGAGCGGTTGGAGGAATTGTGGGAAGTGCAGTTGTATGCGGTCTGTTCGGCTATTTTGCAGCACCTCATCTTTTTATTCATTCTGTAATTATAGGTTTGGCAGGGGCTCCTGTATCCATGTGCGGTGACTTAACAGCTTCTGCATATAAGAGAAAGATGGGCATAAAGGACTACGGAAGGTTGATTCCGGGTCATGGCGGAATCATGGACAGATTCGACAGTATTTTGTTTACAGCACCTTTTGTATATTATTATATCGTTCTCATAATGCCTTATTTTAAATGAAACTATTACAAAATGATATTTTAGATTTTACTTAAATTTCCGGTGGTTAAAATGAAAAAAATTACGATTTTGGGAAGCACGGGTTCCATAGGAACTCAAAGCCTTGACGTTATCAGAAAAAATAGAGATAGATTTAAGGTAGAAGCCTTAACCTGCGGCCAAAATATAGACCTCTTTAGAAAGCAGATTGCAGAATTCAACCCGGCAATAGGCGTATGTGCTGAAAAGGATGATTCCGAAAGACTTTCGGCAGAATTTCCGAATACAAAATTTCTGTGGGGATCTGAGGGAATTGATGAGGTTGCAATATCGGAATGTGATGTGGTTCTAAATTCGCTGATGGGAATGAGGGGGCTCATACCAACTTATAAAGCTATTAATGCAGGTCATGATATCGCTTTAGCGAATAAGGAAACTTTGGTTGCAGGTGGATCTGTCATTATGGATGCTGCCCTGGGAAAAAATGTTAAAATACTCCCGGTGGACAGTGAACACAGTGCGGTATTCCAATGCTTAGAGGGAAATGGTGATAAGAAAATCAGAAGAATATTGCTTACTTGTTCAGGAGGTCCTTTTAGAGGCTACACGAGGCAGAAAACAGAGAATATTACTCCGGAGAGAGCTCTCAAACACCCAAATTGGTCAATGGGTAAAAAAATTACGATAGATTCAGCAACCCTTATGAATAAGGGACTGGAAATGATTGAGGCAAAGTGGTTATTTGGTGTAGAGATGGAGGAAATTGAAGTTTTAGTTCATCCTCAGAGTATAGTTCACTCTGCGGTGGAGTTCAGCGACTCTTCAGTGCTTGCACAGCTTGGAGCTCCTGACATGAGAATTCCTATATCGGTGGCACTTGCCTATCCGGCCAGATTGGATTTTCCTGATTTGGCATTGGATTTTTTCGGAAAGGGCAGATTTATGACATTTGAGAAACCCGATATAAGCGTATTCAGATGTTTACTGCTTGCCGTTTGTGCTTCAAAGCTGGGAGGAACCTACCCTGTTGCAATGAATGCTGCCAATGAAATTTTGGTTCAGGCTTTTCTGGATAAAAGAATTGGATTTTTGGATATAGAGGGAGGAGTTGAAAAAATTATGAGCATGCATAACTCTATCAAAAATCCGACATTAGAAGATATAATTGAAGTAGATAAGATTACGAGATTAGAGACGGAGAGAATTATTAAATGTTAACAGTTATTTTGGCATTGGTATTGTTTTTATTTTTAATATTTCCCCATGAACTTGGTCATTTTATGATGGCAAGGGCTGTGGGAGTGAAGGTTAATGAATTTGCCTTTGGAATGGGACCGGCTGTTTGGCAAAAACAGGGGAGGGAGACCCTCTATTCTATTAGGATTTTTCCTGTAGGCGGATTTTGTGCCATGGAAGGCGAAAATGAAGAATCCGATCATGAAGGCGCATTCAATAATAAACCTTGGTGGGCAAAAATCCTTGTGCTCATTGCAGGTGCAGCAATGAATGTGCTGATTGCAGTTGTCGTTATGTCTGTAATAATTTTAATTTCAGGAACGGCTACAACTACAGTTGATAAAGTGGAAAACGGATCTCCTGCTCAAATTGCAGGGCTGAAACAAGGGGATAAAATTGAGTATATTTCAGGTAAAAAAATAGAAGATTGGAACAATGTATCAAAGTCCATCGGAAACAAAGGCAAAAAAATAGAAATTAAGGTTAGCAGAAACGGAAAATATGAAATTTTTAAAATAAATCCCAGAAAAGAAAAAGACAGATATGTTATAGGGATAACACCTGTAATAGAGAAAAGTCCTTCAAAGGCTATCACAGGAGGTTTTAAGTCTATATGGTATATAACAAGGCAGATGTATAAATCACTGGGAATGCTTGCAAGCGGTAATGTTGCGATGAAAGATGTCTCCGGGCCTGTGGGAATGATAGGTCTTGTTCATCAGTCGGCAACCCAAGGGCTGATATCCTTCTTTTATTTAGTTGCATTGATAAGCTTGAATTTAGCTATATTCAACCTTTTGCCATTGCCGGCACTGGACGGAGGGAGAATTATTTTTGTCATAATAAGGATGATAACCGGAAAAGCTATTACGGATAAGCAGGAGGCGATGGTACATGGTGCAGGCATGGTTTTGTTGCTTTCATTGATGGTATTTGTTACTTGGAATGATATTATTAAATTGTTTAAATAGTATATAAAAGAGGGGAAAATGAGTAAAAAAGTCATGATAAGGGATGTAGCCATTGGTGACGGAAATCCAATAGCTATTCAGTCCATGTCAAATGCAGACTCAAGGAACGAAAAGAAAATAACCGAACAGATAAGAGCACTGGAGGAAGCCGGCTGTGATATTATCAGACTTGCAGTTCCGGATAGAGAGTCACTGGATGTTTTCAGAAATATCCGGACCAAGACTGATATACCTCTGGTTGCAGATATTCATTTTGATTATAGACTTGCAGTCGGGTCTATTGAGGCAGGGGCAGACAAAATACGAATTAACCCGGGAAATATAGGAACTTTAGAAAATGTTAAGAAGGTAGTTGATGCTGCCAGGCTTAGGAATATACCTATTAGAGTGGGTGTAAATTCCGGCTCTTTAGAAAAAGATATTCTGATAAAGAATCGTGGGGTAACGGCTGAAGGTCTTGCAGAAAGTGCTTTACGAAACGTAAAAGTAATTGAAGGATTTGATTATGATAATATTGTTGTTTCAATAAAATCTTCAGATGTAAGGATGACCTTTGAGGCACACAAAATAGCTGCTGCAGGGACAGAACACCCTTTTCATATAGGAATTACAGAAGCCGGAACCATGAGACGAGGGAAGATTAAATCTGCTGCAGGAATCGGCGGGCTCCTTCTGTCAGGAATCGGGGATACTATTCGAGTTTCCCTTACGGCAGATCCCATAGAAGAGGTTCGTTTTGCCAGGGAACTTTTAGAGAGTATCGGTTTTATGGAAAGCCGGTATAACTTAATTTCATGTCCGACCTGTGGCAGAACAAGAATAGGACTTGAAGAACTGGCTTCACAGGTGGATATGCGTTTGTCAAGTATGGATAATCTTCCGAAAGGTCTTAAAATAGCAGTGATGGGATGCGTTGTAAATGGTCCCGGAGAATCGGCAGAGGCTGATTTCGGTTGCTGTGGAGGAGATGGAAAGGGGATTATTTTTGCAAAAGGAAAGGTTATCAAGACAGTAAAGGAAGAAAATTTAGCAGATGAATTGATTTCTGTAATAAAAGAAAATATATATAGAGTTTAGAAGGATGCACAATGAATGACTTATTTGAGAAATGCATAGACTGGGATAAACTGGGAAATATAGACAGAACCGAGCTTACCTGTGATGTTGAAGATGCTTTCATCATGAGGGATGAAAGAACTCTGATGATGCGAGTAAACCTTAATTTTGTTGTGCCGATTTCTGATGAGTTGAAAATTAAATCAGCAATAAGAAAGTCTACTTCAGAGGATTTGAAAGTAAAAATATTTTATGAATACGATAGTGAAGACTTTCAGATTGATGATGAACAGACAATTTCATTAATTGTAGAGCGATATTTATCAGATAAGAGTAATTCCATGATCAAATCGGCAAAATGTGATAAATTGTCTCTTTGTGGAGACGAAATTAGAATTCTTTGTCTTGGAAAAGTAGCAACAGATTATTTAAATAAAACAGAATCCGGTGCTATATCCGGTCTTATATATGATGCAATAGGGAAGAGATATGATGTTAATTTCTATAACGATGAAGCTCAATACGGAATATGTGAAATTGCAATGGAAAGACATGTGAGGGAAGAAAAGCTTGCGGCAATGCAGCCTGTTACTTCACCTAAGAAGCTAAAAAACTCAGATGGTGCTGATGGGCTTTCAGCAAATGGGAATTTTAACGGAGGCGCTAAACGTCGCAGAGGCAGTACAAAAGTCATGGGTATTGTTAGTGGAAATAAAACCCCGCTCTCATCTCTCACACCGGAACTCGGTAAGGTGGTAGTTGGCGGAACGATTTTTAACATAAGTTCCAGACCTATTAGAAACGACAAATCTTTGGTTACTCTGTTAATTACTGATAAAACAACCTCTGCGATGCTTAAATTTTTCGTAAAAAATGATTATTGGGAAAAAATCAAGAGGGAAATCAGGACAGGATTTTATATTGAAGCTATGGGGGAGACGGAATGGAGTCAATACGACCATTGCCTCGGTGTCATGGTGAAAACTATACAGGTAAAGCCGATGCCGAAAAGGGAAGACAACTATCACGGCAGGAAAAGAGTTGAGCTTCACGCCCATACTAAAATGAGCGATATGGACGGACTCAATGAGATAAGTACTCTGGTGGGGACTTCAGCAAGATGGGGACATCCTGCTGTTGCAATTACAGACCATGGCGTTGTTCAAGGCTTTCCGGATGCCGCTGAATGCGGAGTGAACAACGGAATTAAAGTGCTTTTCGGTATGGAGGGTTATGTCTTTGATGATGAAGGAAGAATTGATGAAGAGGGAAACATTGACCATAAAGGGAACAAACAAAATCCGGTGATTACAAATCACATAATCTTTATTGCAAGAACCCAGGAGGGAGTAAAGAATCTTTATAAATTAGTTTCAACCTCACATCTAAATTATTTTTACAGAAAACCGAGGCTGCCTAAAAGCGTAATATCATCTCTCAGAGACGGAATAATCATCGGCTCTGCTTGTGAGGCGGGGGAGATATATCGCGCCGTGTCAAGGAACCTCCCCGAAGAGGAAATTGAGAGAATAGCTTCTTTTTATGATTATCTTGAAATACAACCACTGATTAACAATAAATTTATGATTGACAATGATAGATATGAAAATGTGAACTCAGAGGAAGATTTACGCAACATAAACAGAAGAATTTTGGCTTTGGGTGATAAACTGGGCAAACCTGTAGTTGCAACTACAGATGCCCATTACGATGAGCCGGAGTCTGCAATCTACAGGAACATAATAATGATGGGAAAGGGTTTTAAGGATGCAGAAAACGGTCAGGGGCTATATATGCGGACCACTGAGGAAATGCTGGAGGAGTTCGGTTATCTTGGAGAGGGAGATGCTTATAGAGTTGTTGTGGAAAATACGAACCTTATAGCAGATATGGTTGAAGATGGAATCAGACCTGTTCCTACGGAAAAATGTCCGCCCCAAATTGAGGGTGCAGAAGAAATATTAAGAAAAACCTGCATGGATAAAGCCCATGAGATTTATGGCGATCCACTTCCGGAAGTAATTCAGCAGCGCCTTGACACAGAGCTTAATGCTATCATAAGCAATGGCTATGCAGTTATGTATGTATCCGCCCAAATGCTGGTAAAAAAATCGTTGGAAGACGGCTATCTGGTGGGATCCAGAGGCTCCGTAGGCTCTTCGTTTGCTGCAACCATGGCAGGGATTACAGAAGTTAACCCGTTAAATCCACACTATATATGTCCGAATTGCAAAACGCTTGAGTGGGGTGATATGACAAAATATGATTGTGGAATTGATATGGATGAAAAGGTTTGTCCAAGGTGCGGAAACCTTATGAATAGAGACGGATTTACCATTCCATTTGCAACATTTTTGGGCTTTAAGGGAGATAAGGAGCCTGATATAGATCTTAACTTTGCCGGGGAATATCAACCGAATGCTCATAAATATGTAGGAGAAATATTCGGCGAAAAAAATGTTTTTAAAGCCGGAACCGTAGGAACCATCGCAGAGAAAACTGCGAT
>ERZ772932.1370-NODE-1370-length-11611-cov-5.766701_pt1 | contig 11611 bp, 6 predicted proteins | sample MGYA00511684_ERZ772932 | MGnify/ENA primary metagenome ERZ772932 (study PRJEB29015, sample SAMEA2738078) | human oral metagenome | biome: human oral; feature: human-associated habitat; material: saliva | place: China | collected 2210 ...
TAAATGAGGTAAAATAATTGACACATACATTAAAAGAAGGATTGACACAAACTATTATAAATACGGAACTTTCTCATAAAAAACAAAATCTAAAAAAAATCATATTAGATGATACTAGATTAAATAGTCTTACCTTGTCATCTACCAAGAATTATTATGATACCTTTGAGATTTTATATAAGCAGTTATTAAGAAAATATCGTAATGAATATGTATACAAAAATACATTATTTAATAAATTAGTGTTAGGAATACATAGCTTAAATACTACTTCTGCTATTGTAGAGTTACCTATCGTTGACTCTATTGCTGACTTTATTTTATTTAATGGTAAAGCTGTCGTTTATGAAATCAAAACTGAATTAGATTCATTAGAGCGTTTAGAAGGTCAATTAGCGAATTATTATAAGGCTTTTGATATTGTTAATGTCGTTATTTCGGAACGTCACTATGAATCTGTTATGCTACGATTGAAAGATTCACCAGTGGGTATTATTGTTTTGACATCAAAAATGACATTGAGCGTCAAGAAGAAACCTATTAGATTTAATCGTAATTTAGATAAATCTGTTTGGTTTTCTATATTACGCAAATATGAGTTTGAATCTATTGTGAAAAATTATTACGGGTATTTACCAGAAACGACCGATTTTGAGTATTATAGTGCGTGCAAGAAGCTATTTGTCGATATAGATATGTCCACATTATATAAGGCTTTTATAACATGCTTAAAAAAGAGAAATCTTAATAAATACAATGATTCACAAATGAAATTATTACCAAGTTCTTTACGATCGTTGGTTTATTTCTCAAAATTTAGCAAATCCGAGTACAGCCAGTTGGTACATTTTTTTAAATAGCACAGGAGGTACGTATGTATTTACCAATATTTCGTGGCCGGCAATATGAATTACTAGCACTTGAAGAAGAGGTACAACAAAATTTATTCTGTGATATTTCAGGCGGTAATCAGAGGATTATACCGATAGTAGAACCTGTCAATTTAACAACTCGATTAACTAAAACTATTGAGTCATTTATAAAACAAAAATCTCAGATTGGCATTATTTTTAATCCTAAAAGTGAGTTAGCCTCTTTTGACCAAGATGAATTATTTACATTTATTAGTGCTATTGAAAATATTCAGGATTATGTAATTCCGGTTTTGTATATGACTAGCGATTATGATAAAACATTTTTAAGATTATCTGATATAGGTTACAGTAAGGCGGATTGTATTGCTTTATGTTTGGAACAGCCTCAAATACCGATATTACAAGCATTCTATGGTAATGAACCTGGTAGTTTTAGATTTATTTTAGTTGGTGAAAGTCGAGAGTTCACTAGGGCTATTCCACGTGAATTTGGACCTAAGGTTATATGTGTAGATCGCTTTAATAAACGAGCTCGTAATTCTGATTATGCGGATAATCTAGAGGAGTTCTTTTCATCAGACCATCGTTATTATGAAGAGGATGGCTTTAATGGATATTCTGATTATTCGATTATTGGTAATGATTTTACTACAAGTGGATTTGCTCCTAGAGCTGTAGCAATCCATATAATATATATAAATGATGATGCGCATAATGACTTGTATGTACATCATTTTGTATCTGATTCAAATTCTGATATTACAAACCCAGCAGGAAAGTTTCAAGAAGCACTAGAAAAACTTATTAGCTGGAATAAATTTAATTTATTAGACACTCATGCTGCGCAATGTTTTGAAAATTTATATCAAGAAGGTAGATATCCAGGATTAGGAACTATTAAAAAATTATCAATTCAGCAACATTTAGAAATCGTTAATCAATATTTTCAGCCATAGCGAGGGTGATATATATGAAGATTTGTAAACATTGTTTTAATGATGAAGAGTTACAGGAAATCATCAAGAATAATAATGGTACAAGTGGGATATGCCCTAACTGTGGTGCTGCGACTATTTTGTATGATACTGAAGACTTACAATATATTTCTGAATTATTTGAAGGATTTTTTGATAGCTATCAAATACATGATGCTGGACGGACGTTATTAGAAGAGTTATGTGAGAATTGGAGAATTTTTAATCCTGAAGTGAATGCTGAACAAGTATTAGCGTTAATTACTGCGTTATGTAAAGAGTATTTTGAAGAACATTACGACCTTTTGAGTGGTAAGATTATTTTAAAAAAACGTTTGAATTCAGATTATGTAGCTAATAATAGCGTTTTAAAAGACATTAGTTGGGATGAATTTCAGTGTCAGCTTATAGAAGTTAATCGTTATCATCCTAATAATATTAATATAGAAGTATTAAAGCCTTTGTTTTCGTATATTGAATCATATTACGATGTGGGAGATATTCATTTATATAGAGCCAGAAAAAGTCATAATAAAAAACTGATTGATAAACAGAATATGGGTGCTCCACCAGCTAGAAAAAGTGGAGAAGGTCGAATTAATGCTAAGGGAGTAGGTTGCTTATATTTAGCAACTGATAAAGCTACGTGTATTAAAGAGATTCGAGCCGGTATATTTGAAACTGTATGTGTAGGCACTTTTATAATAACTAAACCTTTACGATTAGTGAATTTATCAAAGATAAATATGATTAGCCCTTTTAAAAATTCTGATAATGGTGGTATAGCTAATATAGATATCAATCGTGATTTTTTAGATGAGCTCAATAATAGTATTCGTAATCCACAAGCTAGTACTGATGATCCGTTAGAATATACTGCTACACAGTATATTGCGGACTATATTAAGAGTATTACAGATGAAAACCATTATAGAGTGTATGATGGTATAGAATTTGCTAGTACTCATAGTGAAACGGGTCGAAATATTGTACTGTTTGAAACATCAACAGAGAAATGTAAATGTGTATGTACTAATGTAAATTGTTACTATATTGATTCATTAGAGTATAACTTTTCTATATGTTGATATAGTATGGAAATTTGATGCATATTTAATAAAAGTGTTTATTCTTTAAAATTTGATAAAGTAAGCAAGTATTTTTATGATTGGTAACTTTGGTTTTGTTGGAGTAATTTTTATTATATGAGTTTCTTTAAATAGCGGATAGTTGATTATCTTTTATTGACTATCTGCTATTTTTTTGCTTTAAATATAAACAAAATATTAAAATGTTTAATATTTCATTGCAAAAAAAAGATGATTTAATATATAATTTACCTTATGAGAAAGGAGAGGAATTAATGAGAGTTGTATGTATTGCAGCAGGTTGTGTAGGCTTGCTGACCACATTCGGTACGATGTCTAGCTTTGCGGCAGAAGTATCCAACCCATTTATACAACAAGAAGCGGCCCGAGCCGATGCTTCATTACGCCAACGTGCAGAAGCACCAATGACTGGGGCTGCTTTGCCGCGTTCAGAATCTGGCTATACAGGTTTAAATAAAGTGCCAATGAAGTCATTACCTAAGGAAAGTACATCGTTTGCAATAGAGCATATTGTGGTGACTTCTTCAGAACCAGTGTTACAAAAATATAAAAATCGATTGCAGGTCTATAATCATAATCGCATTGGGACAGAAGGCATTCAGTTTTTACAAAAGGAATTACAAGAACAACTGTTATCTGATGGGTATATTACGAGTCAAGTAGTTGTGCCAAATCAAGATTTACAGTCTGGTACACTCACGTTTGAGATTATGCCTGGTTATGTAGAGGATATTGTTCTTACAAATCCTAAAGCACGTACGAATTGGCGAAGTGCTTTTCCTGTGAGACCTGGTTACGTATTACGACGTCAAGCACTAGAGCAAGGGATTGATCAAATGCGTAATGTACCAGGTCAAGATATTAAGATGACCATAGAGCCTGGTACGAAACCGCTACATTCTATTGTTAAGCTTACCGTTGAGCAAAAAGGTTTTGTACACGGCTCTTTGATGCTAGATAATTCTGGAAATAAATCAACAGGGACGTATCAAGGGGCTGTATTTTTATCTTTCAGTCAATTGGCAGGACTCAATGACGTATTAACTACTAGCTTTACAAAAGACATCAGTCATCATGATGATGGACATGGATTAAAACAATATGCGGTTAGCTATTCCGTTCCTGACGGAAATCGTACGTATCGTATTTCAACGTACAAATATAGCTATAATCAATTAGTATTCATGCCAAATGCGTTTCGTTCCTCTGGCACTACGCAAGGTACAGAATTTGCAGTAGAGCAAGTATTGAATAGAACAAGTCGCTCTAAGACTTCGGCTGTAGCTAAAGTCATTCATAAGGAGCGTCATAATTATTTAGATGATGTGGAGCTTGGTGTACAAGAGCAACATACAACCGCTGTCGAGGTGGGTTTATCTCATCGTCAATATAGTGGGAATACTGTATCCGATGTTTATCTATTCTATCGACAAGGTATTAATGGATTGGGTGCTCAAGTACGAAGTTGGGAAGGCTTGTCAGATAATCCTACTACACTATATAAAATGGCAGGCGTAGAAGGTCAAGTTCAAACTGGTGTTCGCATGGGTCATAAACAAGGTACGTATACGATGCGTTTTAGAAGCCAGTTTACAGATCAACGCTTATTTGGTACTGAACAATTTAGTATTGGTGGTCGTTATTCTGTACGAGGCTTTAGTGGAGAAGAAAGCTTAAGAGGGGATTCTGGTTATTATGTACAAAATGAATGGGCATTACCATTTAGAAAACAACAAGTCACCCCTTATGTAGGTGTAGATGTTGGACATGTATGGGGACCATCTACAGAAACGCAAGTAGGTAATACCTTGGTTGGTGGCGTAGTCGGGGTTCGCGGAACAGTTGGTGATGCTGTAAATTACGATGTATCACTGGGAACCCCTATTAAGAAACCAGAAGGCTTTGATACAGATACGCGTGTGTGGGCCTTTAGAGGTAGCTATCAGTTTTAAGTGTTGTAATCTAGTGCAGCTATACAATTAAATGGTGAATGGTATGTACTAGAGAAGGAGAGTAATATGAATATAAGAAAGCAGACGGCAATGGCTATCTTTGCTGCGTTGTTAGCGACTAACTCTGCACCATGGATTCCCATGGCTCTCGCTAATCCTGTTGTACCTGATCAAGGTAAATTAGGACCCAAAATAGAAGAAGCTAGAAATGGCATGACTGTCGTTAATATTAATACACCTAATGATAAAGGGTTATCACATAACCAATATAATGCATTCAATGTAGACGAAAAGGGGCTTATTTTAAACAATGCGAATCGCCCTGTGAATACAGAGCTCGCAGGATATATTATGGGAAATCCTAATTTAGTAGGCCCTACAGCCAATACTATTTTGAATGAAGTAACTGGCACAAGCTCTACATCCATGAATGGTGCACTTGAAGTAGCTGGGGATAAGGCACATGTTATCGTTGCCAACCCTAATGGTATTTCTGTTAATAATGGTACATTTATTAATGCAAGTAGTGCAACCCTTACAACGGGTAATCCAATGGTTAATAACGGTAGTGTTACAGGCTATAACGTACAAAAAGGTGCTATTACAGTCGGCGAAAAAGGTCTTAATGCCTCTAAAACGGCACGGACAGATATGCTTGCTGAGGCTGTAAAGCTTAATGGTAAAGTTTGGGCCCAAGATGCTCAAGTTGTAACGGGTAAGAATGATATTTCCGTAGATGCTACTGGTAAAGTTACGAATGCTCATAAAACTGGTGAATCGAGTCAAGTCGGCCTTGATGTAGCTGCTATTGGTGGGATGTATGCTAATAGTATGTACTTAGTGGGGACCAATGACGGCTTTGGGGTTAATAACCAAGGCGTATTGTCTGCACAAAATAAACTAACCATAGATAGTACTGGTAAGTTGCAAAATACAGGTACGATAGCTGCTACAGATGCCAATATTACAACTAAAAGTCTAGAGCAGATGAATAAGGGTAAACTTTATGTAGATACGGCAAAGATTACTACTGACTCTGTAATACAAACCGGTAATGCTACAACTAAAGAAGCACCTGTTATGATTGCCCAAAAAGATTTGTCTATAGCGACAAAATCTATTGTTAATACTGATGGTAGTGTAATCAAAGCAGAAGGTAAATTACAGCTTGGTAAAACGATGGATGAGAAAGGTACAGTGTCCGGTAAAATGGATAGTGTAGTAAATACTGCATCTACCATTGAGTTTGGTCAAGGTGGAGCTTTACTTGCGAAATCTGTAGATAATAAAAATGGTGGTATTACCCTTAAGCGTGTAGCTGTAGAGGGAAAAGAGCATGTCAAAAACGAAGTAGCTCCATCTGGCAGCATTAAGCGTTATCAATTGTCTGAAGAACGAATTTATGGACATGATGATAAAATTCCAAAAGATAAAGTCGTAGTACACTCTTCTGAGAATCTCCAACTTTCTATAAATGGTAAACATCATGATAGTTGGACTAAATATGAATATGATCGTACACGTGAGGAAGATGTAGTAGATACATCTAATCCTGGACGAATCATTTCTGGTGGCAATTTACATGTGGATGTAGATCATATGGTGAATGAAGCTAGTCAAATTAGTGCTGCTGGCGATATCACTGGTACTGTAGGTCATTATGAGCAAAGCAATCCTAAAGGTAATGAATATATAACTGAAGAGGGTACAGCTACAAGCTATAGCCGTCATCATAAAAAAGGGTGGGATACTACCAATATTCGTGAAGCGGAATATAAGAATACTAAGGTGAATCCTAAAGATGTACCTGTTGCCGTATATGGCGGTCATGTAGAAAATAGTAAAAGTGATGCTACAGTAGATGCATCTTTATTAAATAGTATGAGTCAGTTATCGACGAATCCTAATACTACCTATGTGATTGAAACTGATCCAAACTTTACAAATCGTCGCAACTTCTTATCTTCCGATTACGTATTATCTCGTCTTAAATTAGACCCTATGAATATACAAAAACGTTTGGGTGATGGCTACTATGAGCAGCAACTCGTTATGCAAGAGATTATGCGTCAAACCGGTAAAAGTAGACTGCAATCTGGTCTTTCAGCAGAAGAACAATATCGCCAATTGATGGATGCAGGGATTAGTGTAACTAAATCTCAATCTATTGCATTAGGTCGAGGTTTAACCGAGGCTGAGCAAAAAAATCTTAAAGAAGATGTAGTGCTCCTAGTGAGTAAGTCTGTTGTATTACCAAATGGCAAAACTGAAACTGTGCTAGTACCTACTCTATATTTAGCACCAAACACAAAACGAGTAGAAGGTGGCGCTAATTTGCAGGCGAAATCGATTAACCTTTCTGTTGATATTATGCATAATAGTGGTAGCATTGTAGCGGATAAGGATGTGACTCTTACTGGTAATTCCATTCACAATGATAATGGTCTTATTAAAGGTAACACGGCTACGGTTACAGCAAATGACGAAGTTCGTAATACACAAGGCACTATTATGGGCAACGATACAGTCTCTGTGTATGCTAAGAAAGACGTCATTAACGAAGGTGGCACTATTACACAAACTAATGCAGCTGGATCCACAAAGGTTAGTGCGGGACGCGATGTAATTAATAAAGGCGTACAGTACGAGGCTGGTAATAGCAAGGTTGAGTGGAATAGTAGCAATAACCGTCGTGAAACGATTACTGGTGTAGATCAAGGCCGTATTGGTGGTGCTGGTCAAACAACAGTAGTAGCAGGACGTGATGTATCTATGGAAGCAGGTATTATATCCTCTGATGTGAATACAACTGTTACGGCAGGTCGCAATGTAACGATGAAAGCAATGAATGCTACACATGAACTTGAAGAACATCGTTTCGATAAAGGTAAATCCGGTGGCGGACACTCTCAAACGACTCAGTCTCATGATCTGGTAAAAGCACAATCATCGGTTGGTAGTAGCATTGAAGGCAAGAACGTTTCTGTTGTAGCCTCTGATGCAGTACAACTGGAAGGTAGTCAAGTGTTAGCAGCAGATACAGTGAAAGTATCTGGTAATACGGTTGCATTAAATACCGCAAAAGCTAATAGTACAGTTAATCATGTGTATCTAGATAAAAAGAAAAGCTTAGTAAAACGTGAAAGCACAAATGCTGTCGATGGCGTAACAAGCACATCTGTAACTGGTTCTACGGTAAGTGGTAAAGATATAACTATTACAAGTGCTCAAGATGTAAATGGTCAATCTGCTCAAATTTTGGGCGAGAATACTGTATCTGTTACCGCTGGTGGTAAGGTAGAATTGGGCGCAGATAAAGATGTTACTGATGGTTCCAGTGTTTATCGTCATAAAAAATCTGGCTTATTGGGCGGTGCTGGTATAGGTTTCTCTATTGGTAAAGAAAAACACAATATTGATGAAGCAAACCATGAAGAAGCTACTGTACGAAATACAATTGCTAGTACGAAAGGGACTGTAAATATTAAGGCTAATGATACAGTTCATCTTACAAGCGCAGATATTGTTGCTAAAGAAGGTGCTGTGTTAGATGGCTCTGCTGTGAAATTAGATGGTAATGTGGATCATAATCACATGACACATGATGAACGCTACAAAAAAACTGGTCTTACCGTATCCTTAGGTGGTGCAATAGCAAATACACTTACAAATACTACGCGCACTATAAAACAAGCTGGTGGCCGTGATGACAAACGGTTAGCCGCACTTGAACTCAATGAAGCGCGTAAACAATTGCAAGATGGATATGAAGCAGTAGATGCAGCTTTACATGGAGAAAAAATACGAGATGCAGTAACAGGTAAAGTTGATAAAGTAGACGGTAAAGCTAAACGAGGAGCTAAAAATATTGATGATGCTATTAACTTATCTGTAAGCATTGGTAGCACTTCTAGAAAACAAGGGCAAGTAGTAGATACAAATACATATCAAGGCGGGACTCTTGTTAGTGATAGTGAAGTACAAATCAAGGCTCGAGATGCTCAGAAAACTGGTATTGGTTTAACTGGTGAAACAGTAGAGGCTAAAAAACTAGTATTAGATAGCGCTAGTGATATTAATCTTGAGGCTGGTAAGAATACTGTAGATGTTAATAATGCTTATAAAAGCTCTGGATGGAGCGTTGGTGCTGGGATTAGTTTAACTGGTGGAGGTCTCCTCGATATTAATGCGAGTGGCAATATGGCTCGTCAAAATGGAGATACCCATCAAGAAAGTTATGTACCTACTAAGATTAAAGCGGCACAATTAGCACAGCTTAAAGCAAAACGAGATACAAATATTATTGGTTCTACTGTATCTGGTAAAAAGGTAGAAGTAGATACAGGTCGTGATTTACATATTCAAAGCTTACAAGATGTAGATAACTTTAAAGAACATAGTAAGTCTGCGGGATTCTCTGTGTCCTCTAAACCTAACTTTAAAAATCCAACTGGTAGCATAAATGCTAGTGTAGGACGAATAGATAGCAAATGGAAAAGCGTAACAGAACAAGCAGGTATTTATGCTGGAGAAGAGGGCTACAATATTAATATAGGTAATAAAACTACATTAGAGGGTGCTGTAATTAAAAGTGATGCCCCGAAAGCTAAGAATAAATTGACTACCAAATCGCTAGAGATGAAGGACATCAAAAACGAAGCTGAGTATACATATAGCAATAACGGTATCGGCTATAACTACTATGGCAGTAAAAAGAAACTCGAAGAGATGAAGTCCAAGGATAAAAAAGGCTATGATAAAATTTATAACAGTATTGGCCTAGTTCCAAACTTAGGTGTAGGCTCTAAAGGTAAAGCAAGCTCTACTACTCAATCTGCTATCTCTGATGGTATACTAACTGTAGATGGTAAAGAAATTGATACTAAAACTATCAATACCAATACCGAAAATACATTACATCAACTAGATAAGATTTTCGATAAAAAGAAAATTGAAGAACGCCAAGAATTAGCGCGTCTATTTTCTAAAAATGCATTTGAACAATTACATAACTGGCAACCAACAACTAAAGATGGAAAAATTGCTAAATCTATTGCACATGGCATCATAGGTGAAGTAGCAGCGCGTATGGCGGGTAATACACCAGGTAGCGGCTTTAAAGCTACTATGACTAATGAGCTATTAATTGGTGAAATAAAGAAAGTAGCTAAACATGATCCAGCATTAGCACAATGGTTGAGTACTGCAGTAGGGGGTGTAGTTAATAAGGTGAGCGGAGCCCCTGTAAATGCTGGTGTTGCAGTAGCATCTTATGCAACAAAGTGGAATGCGGTGCTTGCTAGTAGGCCTGGTGAATATGCATTTTATGATAATTATGAACAGGCTAAAAATGATCAAGAAAGATTTGTGAAAAGTGAGTATGTGGAACCATATACCAGAGATCAAAATTTTATACAAGAATTACTAGCATATCACCATAAGCTTTTTATTGAAAAGCATAAAAACGATGTTCCTTTTGCTGCACCTTTAATGTATGTTGCTAGTCAAGGTGCTGAGAACTATACTTTTTCTATGGATACAAAAGAAGGACGTGACATTGCTAAGTCTCCAACACTGAGATCTGAAATTAGAAATTTGTTAACCTATAATGGCACGGGTATTTATGATAATGTTAATATATTCTCGAAGGAACTTGTTTTTCCTATTGAATCCTTTAAAAATCAATTATCTGAGGGTAACATTGAGTTAGCAGAGATTGAATTTGGGCTAGCTGCAGCATTTCATAGTAGTACAGTATCTGCTACTGCCAAACTTATTGATGAATCAAGTACTACAAGGACCTATTATGTTTATGGATTTGTTGGTGATAAGGTCAAATTTAGATCTGATGATGACTATAAAGGGGTTTTGGGGTTATTTAACCCTATTGGTGTAGAATGGCAACAAAGTCGTGCAATCGCAACAACTAATGCATTTGTAGAATTCCAAATGGAAGTAGAGGTCGATAAGTAGATGTGGAAAAAGAGGTTGCTGATAATTAGTATATTAGGAAATATTTTTTCTCTGTTTTTTATTGGTGGCTATTTTTTAGTTAACTCTTGGTTTTTTCATGCTGAATTAGGAAGTGTGGTTGGTATAAAGCCTGATTATTTGGTTCAGTTAAATAATGAAGGAGTTTTGTATGATTATAGACAAATGATTAGAATTGCATCTGGTATAAAGTCATATAAATTGATAAACTCCTTAGATGCAGATAATTATCATATATACAAATCCATTCATAATCATCAAATTTTCATTGGTCAAGTTGATCATGTACAACAAAAATATATTATTTATGATGGGTATTTAGATCACTATATATTTGTGAATCTTAAATTTGATTTAAATGAAAAACAATATGATAATTTTATTGGGAGAATAAAGACAATAGATGGTTATGAGAATGTTCCTATAAGATATCGTCGTTTAATTGAAAGTGATAACTGGGATTATCTTTAGTCTTCGTTGAATGTATTCAAATTCTATCAGGATAAGTTTAGTTTTATATTAGTTTAAATAACAGATAGTTGATCATCTTTAATCAGCTATCTGTTATTTTTTATCATTTTACGTATATCGAATAATTCCTATTAAAATTACCAGAATTTTACGATTTTATGAGTGTTTTATGATAAAATAAAAGGTATGAATACTTCAACAACTAGGTCTATTACCTATAATGGCGACAGAATTGAATA
>ERZ772932.1378-NODE-1378-length-11571-cov-3.460490_pt1 | contig 11571 bp, 14 predicted proteins | sample MGYA00511684_ERZ772932 | MGnify/ENA primary metagenome ERZ772932 (study PRJEB29015, sample SAMEA2738078) | human oral metagenome | biome: human oral; feature: human-associated habitat; material: saliva | place: China | collected 2210 ...
CTTATGCTTCAGTCGCATATTTGCTAAATTATTGTTACACTCAAATTATTTCTTTAGCCCTACATATTCCAAAAGAGATTTTCCTTTTGGAAGTTTCTTCCATTTCTTTTCAAGTTTTAGAGTTGATTTACTTTCTAAAGTGGCCAAAGCCTTATTCTTTTGTTCAACAGAAACAAAGATATACCGCATAGTGGTTCTTATATCCGCGTGTCCCATTAGCCTTTGTATAGCAATAATATTCAGTCCTTGTTCCAGCCAATGGCTGGCACGTGCATGTCTAAGACTATGGCAATGAAGATTGCGAGGTACACATTCGTCAATCTCATTTGCTTTAGCCGCATACATCTTCAAACGTTTGTTGATGGCCTCTTGGGACATTTTTTTCTTCTCTCCATTATAAAAGGAATAGAATAAATAACTATGAGAACCAAAATCATTGTTATGGAACACCTCTATGTATCGTAAAAGAATTTTAGTCACATCCTTCAATATGGGAGGTGTCCTGCATTTATATCCTTTGCCTATAATCGTCAAATAATTCGGATTAGGATACTCATGAAGATGCAAATCACATATTTTGACGGATAGAATCTCGTCTATGCGTGCACCTATGCTATACATAAGATAAAAGATAGCCAAGTCTCTCTTTCCTGTTCGAGTATCTGTTCTGACGGTACTAAAAAGGGATTTGATAGCCTTTTGTGTAATTTCCTCATGAATCACTTTGGCCGTACGCATAGGCTTTATTTCTTTTGAAGATATATATACGGCATTAAATCTTATATCTTTTATGCTTAAAAATTTAATGAAGCTTTTTGCCCCAGACAAACGGTCATTGCATGTTGAATTACTGCACTTACGGGTTTTCTTTAACCATAGTAACCAGTCATTAAGATTGCTTTCGGAATAAGATTCTGCCGAAAGAGTGTTGGGCGTGACTTTTTTTTCTTCTTGCAAAAACTGCATATATTGAGATAAAGCCGTAAAATAAGAACGTTGTGTATGGCTGCTACATCCTCTTGCGATAGGAAGATAACTTGTAAACCATTCATTTACGGCTTGGGATATAACGGTTGATTCAGACTTAATTTTCATCATTATAAAAATCTTCAAGATTAGGTAAAATGTCATGTAGATAAGAACCGGAAACTGTCTCCAACATATCAGGAAACATTGGTGCTAATTGATAGTAATAGCAAGTACTTTGCAGAGTTTTATGCCCCATGCTACGTCCCAGAACGAGAAGTTTATCAAACCATTCTGTACCATCATAATTCCAACGATTTATATTCTTGACTGCATAATTGGAACGAAAATCGTATGGACGAGCATTTGTCCTTGATATTCTCTGCCATATTTCACTAAACGCATATCCCTGCCATTTCATATCATGATACTTGCCATCCGAAGTGGGGAAAAATACTTTTCTCTTCGGTAATAACTTTTCTACAGCATGGTCGTATCGCTTAAGAAGTTCCCAAATAGATGGATGTAGGGCTACTTGATGTTGCGTCCATCCTTTGGTATGCCTGATATCAATTATGCCATTTTTAAGATCAACATCCTCACAATCAAGTAAACGTGCTTCATTGGTACGCATACCTGTACTAAGCAACAGTCTGAAGAAAACAGGTATTTGCATTCTTCTTAGCTTAAAATCGAAATCTGAGATATTAACAGGCTTGCGAACCAATATGGTCGCATTGAAAAAAACGGCAAGTTCGTCTTCTGTGAAAATATGGGGTATGCGTGGTTTGTTTCCTCCTTTGGGTAAAGAGGGGGGAACACTCACTTTAGTCCAATGATGTCTGATTGCATATCTCAAAAATTGAGATATGGGAAGCACTCTTGTATTCCTTGATTTGCTTTTCTCAAAAGGCCTTCTGTCGCACCAAGAATTGACGATTTCCTCAGTCAGATCTTTAGCTTCAGGATAAAACTGGGCACAAAAATTATTAAAACGGATAAGGTTCTTATGTGTAGTATCACATATTCTTGGAGCAAGTGTTTTTAAATATAGAATATATTTTTCAAGCATTTCAGATACAACAGAATTTTGAATGGGCATTTCTGTCATAGGTATTCCCTTTCTTTGTTTCCTTACCTCAGGTAATAATAGTGGTAAAGGAATGTTCGTATATCGTTGTTTGTTAGAGTATGCAATAAAATTCTGCAATTCCGCAATTCGATGGTTGGCAGAGTTAATACTTTCGGTTGGATGCTTTATGCACCATTCATCTATCAAATCCTTTGATAAATAATTACATCCTCTTTTTGTGCAAAAAGAAATGAAAGTCTTTAAGCGGGTGAATTTGTAGGACTTCCCATCACCCCTTAATCCGTTCCGGTATTTTCGATAAAGAAGCTCAAGTTTAATTAAGTCAATCATACGTCAAACACCTCCTCTCTCCGACAGGATACTTCGAAATGTCAATGCCGCATTCACGTAAATGTACAATATCAGCATCTATGTATGGATTGAGTGACTCTGGTGAAATATGCCCCATTATCTCGCTGATGTAACGTGGAGTTACTCCATTTCTTAAAAGTTTGGTGGCCAAATAACGACGAAAAAGCCTGATACCATTTTGGCATTTTCCTTTTCTAATTCCGATTTTATTAAAGAAACGTCGGGCAATTTTCCCAATGACACTCGGGTTTATCGGTTTTTCCGGATCATATAGGTGTGTGAATAATCTCTGAATTTTCACCTTTTTCGGTCTCTCCTTTTTTAGATATTCCATTACTGCATTTCCCACAACAGCCCTTAATGGAAGAACCAACTTCTGATGTGTTTTGGATTGCTCAAGAGTGATAAGATCACGCTCAAAATTAATGGTATCAACTGTCATTTTTGCAATGTCACTACCACGCAAGCCTGTATACATGGCAATAGAAATGACAGCTTTATCACGAAGTGAGAGATTGGAATTGTCATTTTCCAATGTAGAAGCTATTATAGCAGTATCATCAGACAGAATTGCAAAATTCTTTCGTACATTTTTCAATGGAGGCATTATATCGCAAAGGTATTCACATTCTTTTTGGCAAAGTAACCCTTTAGAAGAACGTAGTACTCTAATAATACTTTTTTGACAAGTATATCCCCGAAGTTGTTTTCCTCTATCATAAAAATAAGAAAGGATTAGGGGTTCTGTTACATCTGTCAAGGTATATGCTCCTTTGCTTTGCATATAAGCGAAAAATGCAGCAGCATAGTTAGACTCCATCATTATTGAGCTTGCTCTTTTCCCTGCTTGTACTGATACCTCTTTGTAATGTTCTATTATAGTTTTAAATATACCTTTTAATTGGCTCATTGAACTTTTTCGTTGTAAGGTAGGTGTAAAAGCAAAGCGATTAGGCAGATGACCATATTCATCAAATGCCTCAATACTTCGTACAGAAAGTCGATAGTACTTCGAACGCTTATCGTCTCTGCTAATACCTTTCCTTTTTAAAAGCTTTTCATAAAAATCACTATAAGACACATAGTTACCTTCTTGTTCAAAAAGCTCTTTTAGTCTCGCTTGAATCCCGCCAATAGCGACTTTTCCATATCCCTGCTGCCACATATAATCAAGCAAAATGGGATACTCTTGTTTTAATTTTCTTATATCCATAATTACGGTAGTTGAGCGTTAGTGCTCAGCTACCGTAAAAAGTACAGAAAATATCACAACTATAGAATCATTTACCCATTATATTTCAAGTATTTGCAATAAAAAGTTAGGATAATATCAAGGTTAGGATAATGATGCTTATCCGAATTTTCGGATAAGCATCAGCTGCAACCAGGAGAACGTTTTACGGCAGATATGACGGAACGGCAAGCTGACTCCCTGCTCCGTGCCGACCTTTGGAAATGCTTTGAACACTTCAAAGGCTATGGCAAGGATGCGCTACTACTGACCTTGCTTGCCTACAATGTGGGTGTGGGGCGATTGCTTGGTTATGGTAAGCATCCCAAAAGTAGGCTGCTACGAAAGATTGAAACCGGCGACAGGAATATTTTCCGTGAATATATCTCTTTCTGCCGATACAAGGGGAAAGTGCTGCGAGGTCTTGTCAAACGACGAAAAGTAGAATTTGCTCTGTTTTATATACCCTGATTATTAAATACGCTTCTTGCGACATTTTATGCTTCGTAAGAGGCGTTTTTCAGCTGTTTTATTCGACTTTCTCACTATGAAATAGTAACTTTGCAAATGACAAAACACTTCTTATATATAGAGGAGTTTTCAATGAACTTAAAGAAAATTATATATGAATCCTTTTCGTTTAGACTTTATAAGAATAAGCGCATTGATTAGTGTTATTCTAATTTACATTCGTAAATTGAAGGAAAGAGGTAAGGTTACTCCAAATACTAAACGAACTGTTAAGATAATGGAAATAAATGATTTATTTGATGAAACCACAGAAAAAAAACGAAATAAAAACAACGGATAAAGTAGAGCAAAAAGAAATCAGAGTAAAATTAAAGAACAAGACTTGGTGGAAAAGGAATCATTATTTTTTTTTTGAGTTGGTGTGCTATTTTATTCATAATTGTTCTAATATTTATTTTGTCGAGTGTTACCCACAGGAGATATAACTCTTTACACGAAATATCTATTCAGAAAGAATATCAAAAGAAATTATACGAAGATTCCATACAAAACAATAAAGACTCTATAAAAAACGAACAAATAAAACTTATTTCTTCCGAAGTCTCAGATATTGATAAGATCATCAGGGAGACAAATAAAATAATTCGTAGAGTAGAAAAACAGATAAAAAACATAGGAGAAAATGATTTTTGATTTTACAAATTATACTTTTAGCGGATTGCTTTCCATTTTAGCATCTCTTTATGGAGTTGGCTATCCTTTGATAATGCAGAGTATCGGTAGGATATATACACAATATGATTCCACATTACTTGCGAATAGATTTACGAAAGAGACAATATATAGGGTGTTCCAAGTCCTTCTTATTCTGAATTTGTTATTCGCAGTATCTACTCCTTTTCTGCTACATGCAGAATGGTGGAATATAGGTTTTGTGACAATCCAAGCCATTCTTTTGGTACTACTGATGGGATTTACTTTCCTGCTATTCCAGTTAATGATAAAGTACGAGAACGCAGGAGAACTTCTCAGGCACATAGAAGGAGGACAAATTGACAAATCCAACATTATGGATATTTTTGACTTGGCAATCTATGCAGATTCTAAAAACAATCATCAACTTTATATTGATGCCATGTCAAGTGTGTTTTCATACATAACTGTACAACAGGGTGATGATAATAAGAAACAGAATGATAATGACATTTTACCACCAGTTGAATATGATAAGCATGTCTGGGAAATAATTCAAAAACTAAAAGGATTCATCAGAGAGGATGATGGACACCATTTGTTACATCGAAATAATGATATAGTATCAGCCTTATATAACCAGGTCTCAAAGTCAAGAATTAGCCTACAAACTCATCAGATGATGTGGTTTTTACTAAATGAAGCTATAACATATAACAACTACTCTTGGTTTAAACAATATTGGCAGTTCGCTGAAAGTTATTCAAGTCTGCGATATCGCTTTGTAGCTAATGAAATATTATGGCAGGATAAAAAAGAATTTATGCTCCGCCATGTGATGATAGGAACATTACTACTCCATAATGAAAGATATAAATGGCTCAATGATATATTCCTTTATACACATTCAGAGCCAGAATACTATGGCTTAATTCCAAGCACATTTATAGAGATTGTTGAGATGCTGGAAAACATAGATTCGATATGTACTAGTCCTGCTTTTCAACAGCAAAATTTCTATTTTGCAGACGAAATGGGAGGAGTAAATGATGAAAAGTTTATATTTAGGAAAGCGATAAAGTACCTGTCTTTACTTGTAATTAGGTTATGGACTTTACAACATCGAAATTTTGACGACACAGATTCTCTCTCTCAAATACCATTCTCTCCAATATTGATAGAAGATGATGAAAGAATGGCAACTTTAATGGAAATGATGAAAGATGATGTAGAGGAATTTTATAGTAAAGATATTTTTCAATTGATTCCACGATTACTCCCTGTTAATAAGGCAGATATATTATCCTTACTTTCAGATTATCGGGACCAATGCTTAAATACCAAAGAAACCCATCAAAATCATCCTGACGTGGATTGTGAAAAATTCTCCAAACTAAAAGAAGAGATAATGTCCTTTGTGAATAACTTTAATATCGCACTCCCACAAAATAATATCATGGCAGAAGTTGATAATCTCATAATAAAGGAAGATGTTGTAGAAACGAAAGAAAGGTTGGAGACTCTTTATTACTCTCCATATAAAAATATTGGGCTTTGTGAGCCTCCTCTTCTGACGAATTTTATGTTTGAGTTATATCGTGTGTATCTGCGGGTTCTTGACAGTATGAGAAAGTTAGCATCGTATAAGATAAATCGGAGTCAAATACAAGGATTTTTGGAAAAGATTGAATATAATGATTTGAATTACGCAATAATTACAACTGACAATATTTATGAAATAGAAAATCCCTATATTGGTTTATGTGCAGGAATTCGACCATTTGGGTTCTTTATTATGAAAAAAGAAGACATTCCGTATGTATCATTTGGTGAAGTTCAAAAGGATGATTTGAAAATAACAATAGCAGGTAGTAGTATTAGGTCAAATATAGACTCTTTTATAGATTGTCATGAGGCTTATTTTAATCTTGTTATGGCAACAAAGATGTTTGTGCATATAAAAGAAAAAACAGATGGTGTAGTTTATGTTTCTATAAATGAAGAATATCCAAGACAAGAGAATCCAATTACTATCAATGCCACTTTAGCCGATTTGTTTGATAATTAATTTTTATATATCTAATTGGATGTCTTTGTTAGTTTTGAGCCGTCTCAACTTACTGTCAAAAGTAACGAAGTTCTTTTCTGCGACTTTCTTTTGCTTCTTTTCTTTGGTCGCCTGCTTGTTCAAAGAAAAAGAAAAGAAGCCACGCAATTTTTTAAGGTTGCGTGGCTCATTGTGTTAGGGATTTTCGGTTGTTTCAATTATCCGCTCTTCGGGGTGGGTATCAAAAGCCCAGTTGATTTGTTCATCGGGCAGGGTGCTGTGTACTCCTCTGCCCATCACCATACCACAATCTTCAAGGATTTTGCGCTCGGCTTCTTCTCGGTCTGTGGCTGCTACCTCAAATACTCCTTCAAAAACGTATTGGGTGCGTACTCTGTAAACTTTCCTTTCCATATTTTCAAAACTCAGCGATTAGTAATCTGTGTTCCATTGGTTCACCATTCGATAGCCTGCGGTGGGTGAGCCAAAAATGGTGCGCTCCGTAACCATAGGTAAAGAACTTGTCAAGTTCCGTTTCTTGGGAGATTTGGAGGAGTGCGGTCTGCAACTCCTCCTTGTTCTCGGCTATGCTTATGGCGTTGATAACTCTCACGATGATGTTGGGTATTTTGTCTGCCCAATTACAAATAATGCCTTCTACCTGTACTTTCATATTCCCTTGTTTAATGGATTGTTATGCGGTTGCTCTCTGCTCTATCATCCTCATATTCTTCTGCATCAAGGCGAGTATCTGCTCGTGGTACTCAGTGTTCTTGTTGCACACTCCACGACTTTGCACCACTTTCATCGTTTCCAATGATACCTCGATGGTCTCGATGCGCTCTCCGTCCTTTGTGGCAGAGAAGATAAGCGACTGCGGTTTGCTGTAATAGTGTGCGTCATATACGCAATGGTGCATTGCCGTGCCTTCCTCTAAATGCTCCTGCACACTCTCCAAAATGTGGATGCGGATAATGCCGTCAGTAAACTCTATGCCAAAGAATTTTGCTTTGAGTTGCTTGTATGCTTGTTCGGCTTCCATCGCTTCCTTGCGCTTCTTGATAATGTTCTCACGCTCCTGCCTTGCCCTGCGCTTGGTTTGGTAATGGTCGTGCGCTGCTCTTAGGTCGGTGGGGCAAACATACTTGGCATTGTGAATATCCTTGCCTAATTGATTGAGCATATCCACCATATCACACCATAGACTTCCGTCCTCTATATGGTAGCCGTTTCGCAAACAGATGCGGATAGATGCCCAATAGCTATCAATGCTTCTTCGACCATTGTGCATGAAGAATTTGAGTAGCGGGATTTGCCCCGACTTCAACAAGGTTTCCACACGGCTATCGGAAAGCAATGCTGGTATGAGTTCAGTAGGCACTATATTGTGGAAGTTGTCCTCAAAACCATTCCTGCGGAGTGTGTCCGTAACCTTGAACTTGGGATATATCGGTGAGTACGATATATGGCGGTAGGCTTCGTTGTCGTTGCGTACTGCCATTGGCGAACAGAAAGAAAAGGTGTCAATGTATCTGCCTAATGTTCGTTGAACGGCAATAATCGTTTTTCTTCCTTGTGCGTTCCACCAATACTGACCGATTTCAAAGGTATATGAAGATGCCTTGCAACCTTTCTCCATTTCCACGGAAAGAAGAAACATTCTTAGTACTTGGTACTCTCCGCAAGCGGTAAGTATCGTAAAGTACTGCTTCTGCCTAATCTTGCGTTGAAAGGTTCCCTTGACCTGCAACCTTGCCCCGCAATGGGGGCAGGTGCAAGTGTCCGTAGGCTTTTCTATTGTCCAACTATGCCCACAATCCATACACGTTGTGCGACCTTTGGGCAGTCGGTAGGCGAAATGGTCTATACATTCACGGAATGCCCATTTGCTCTGTGTCTTGGTTATCGGGCGAAGGTGCTTACTCTCGGCAAGGACTGCCTTCTCATATTTATTTCTTGGTTTCATTTTCTGTCCTCCTTGTTTTACTCGTCACGGAATACATATCCACTCTCAAACCAATACCCCTCGTCAAAGAGTTCGTCCGCATACTTGTCATAATCGAAATATCGTTCCGCAAACTCGGATAGTTCGTGTTCCATACTTACTATTTCCCTTGCAAACTCTTCTTTGTTCACATATCTGCCTACAAAAGCGGAATTGAATTGTCTCATTAGGTAATAGACGGACTCGGTTAAATCCTTGCCGGTATTCTCTACCCATATCCAAAAGGCACTCACATTCATACCGTCCAAATTCTCCAACTCGTCCCTCAGTTCAAAGAAGTTGCTATCCAAATGCCCCTCGTCAATAAATGCTTCGGGAATGTTCTCCCAATCTTGGAACATCAATTCGGGTTCTTCCTCGTCTTGGTGAAGTTCGTGGCATACTTCTATAAACTCGTCGTGGTCGTAACACTCTGAAAGGTCTATCCACTTACCTCTTAGTGAGCCTTCGTTATACTTTCCGTAAGTACCTACATAGATGCGTGCTTCGCTTAAATCGTATCGTTCCATAGTCTTTGCTTTTTAGAAGTCAAACAATGAAGGTTGTGCAACCTCTGCCGTTTCTTTCTTTTGTGGTCTTGCGTTACGGCTCTGTATCTTGGCGAGTTCCTCACGTTGGTACTGCTTGATGGCTTCCTGCCTTGCTTCGGCTTTCTCCTCCTCTGTGAGTTCCACAATATGGTTTACTGCCGCTCTGCAAGTGATTGCCTTACCCACCTCGATTTCGTCCTCGTCATAGTAGTGGACTGCCATTGAGTAGATTTCATCGTCCTCAAAGCCATTGCACCCACTTGCCTGCACTTGGTTCAAGATGTAGGTTACACACTCCTCTATGCTCTTGTTAGGCTTCATCAAGTTGGGAGCAAACAAAGGGTCTGTTGCTGCACGCTGATTGAGATACTCGGCTATTGCTCTCGTAAAATGTTCTGTTCCTTTCATATCGCTTAGTATTTAGGGATTTCTACAATTTGGTTTATCTGTCCGCAAAGGAAACTTCTTAGGCTGGTGCGGTCGGGTGCATAATACTCTGACCAATGTCCGTATTGATTGACCAAATACTTCTTCAATACGTCCATAAAGTCAAACCGATAACCCATTAGGGGAACGGCTGTACGGAAGTAGGTGTTGGTGTTCACCGCTTCGGCAAGCCAATTCTTTTCTTCACGGCTCATTCGCTCCCCACGATTGAGTTTCAAACGGAGAAGATACACCTTACTGCCACTCAATTTGTCCAAAGGCTCAACATCCCACTGCACAAACTTAGTTGCCACCAAACGCTCACTTTCATCAACCACCGAACTTATGCGGTAATGAGAGGAGGAGCTATATCCTTTTTCTTTCATCGAAGATGTAATATTTACTTTCTGCTGTTCCATAATGACATTTTTTTTATGCGTCCAAAGATCGGAGTATGCTGATTCCTTTTTGTAGCAATCAGAAGGTAGGGGGCGCAGCCGGCACAAGGTTTTGCAGGAAAATACTACCCGAAATGAAATGTAGGTGTGGAGATTTTCCGTGCAAACCAAAGGCACAGACCTTGTGCAAGCCGTAGCCCCTTACTACCTTTGCGAATAAAAAGAAATCAGCACCGACTTATGGCACATCAAAGTGGAATAGATGGCTGTGAGAAGCGAAAGTGCAACGCCTGTATGGGAAACGAAAAAGGTGGCTACCTCAATCGAGATAACCACCCATAAAGAAGAATGAATCGAAGAATATCTTTCCTTGTGCCTTAGAGTACACAGAGCAGGATTGCCAAGATGACGGCAAGCCAGAACAGCCAACGCAGGATTGTAAAGGTTACTTGCAGTATCACTCTGACAATGAAGCGTAGTATCAGGAAACCGAGAATAACCGAAACGGCGGTTACGACTTGCGGCGTAACTATCTTCGAGATGAGGTAAACCGCACCGATAACGATGGAAAGCAGAACAGCGAGTTCGATGAAGCGTGTCCAACCGAAGCGGCGGACTTGCTTGGGAGAACTCGGTGGCTGCCTGTTCTTCTCGGTTTTATACGATGCGTCTGCCTTGATGAAGGCGGGCTGATGAATGTCTTGATTCATGATGATTGTTTTCATAATCGGGGCTTTTAATAGTTTCAAGAGCGACAACAAGATGCGCACACTACACAAAGACAAGTGTTTGAAAAACTCTTGACGTGTGGTGTGGAGCGTTTATCTTGGCTCTTGACACTACAAAAGCCCCCGATGGTGAAGTATCAAGCCATGTTCTCACCGCCTATCGTCGGCAGACCATTGACCTCAATGAGCAGCACGATTGTACCAGTCAGTTCGGTGTACAGTTTGTCGTATTCTGTACCTGCCGCAAAGTTGTCTGTGAGTTCGTACTTGGCAAATACCGCTTGAATTGCCTTGTTGTTCAGTAAAATTAGTGCTAACCTTTCGGGAAGCGGACTTGGCAGCTCCTTCTCAAACTCCTGCTCCAGCACGGAAACAAGGGTATCATACTTTGAGAAGTGCAGGTTGTGGTACAGCACCTCGCTTGCCATCGTCTCTGCTTCGGGGTAGGAGAAACCTTGCGCCACGGCATCGCAGTAAGCCGTCAATGCCTCGTCTGCGCGAGCGGTTATAAACGCATTGTCATTCTCTCTCTCAGGGAAATGCTCTCCGAGATACGCTTCCAACTTCAGACGGAAGTAGGAAAGTTCTTTCTTTGTTGTTGTCATAAATTCAAAATTTTAGGGTGATATACA
>ERZ772932.1385-NODE-1385-length-11525-cov-10.954228_pt1 | contig 11525 bp, 8 predicted proteins | sample MGYA00511684_ERZ772932 | MGnify/ENA primary metagenome ERZ772932 (study PRJEB29015, sample SAMEA2738078) | human oral metagenome | biome: human oral; feature: human-associated habitat; material: saliva | place: China | collected 2210 ...
GGAGGAACGGCATGTCGGCAACGTTTGCATCCATGCGCTACGTGAACTACCGGTACTGGTTCGTCGCCTCCCTCATTGCGTCGACGGGCGTGTGGCTCCAGCGCGTCGCCCAGGACTGGTATGTCCTGACGGTCCTCACCGATCACGACGCGTCGCAGGTTGGCCTTGTGACGGCGCTCCAATTCCTCCCCATCATCCTGTTCTCCGCGTGGGCGGGGGTCCTCGCGGATCGCATCCCGGGGCGCCGTCTCCTGCAGTGTACGCAGATGGGGGTCGGCCTCGTCTCCCTCATCATCGGCATCGTCGTCCTGACGGGGACTGGCGAACTCTGGCACCAGTACATCCTTGCGTTTATCTCGGGCACGATCTCCGCCGTCGATACCCCGGCGCGCCAGGCCTTCGTGGGTGAGCTCGTGCCCCACGAGAAGATGGCGAATGCCGTTGCCCTGAACGCCACCGCCTTCCATACCGCGCGCCTGATCGGCCCAGCCTCCGCGGGCTTGTTCATCGACTGGTGGGGGATCGGCCCGGTCTTTGTGATCGACGCGGTCATGTTCATGGCTCCCGTCATCGCGCTGGCTCTCATGCGCGGCGACCGGCTCTACCCGCGCACCCTGGTCCCGCGCGCCCGCGGCCAGCTGCGCGAATCCGTGATCTACGTGCACGGTCGCACCGACATCCGTATCATCCTCGCGCTGATCTTCGTCGTCAGTGCCCTGGGCATGAACTTCCAGATGACGAGCGCGCTCATGGCGACGACGGTCTTCGGAAAAGCCGCCGGCTCCTTCGGCATTCTCTCGACCTTCATGGCCTTCGGTTCGATTCTCGGATCCACGGGCGCTGCGCGCCGCGCTCCTCGCCTGCGCACGATTCTCATGGGTGCCGCCTTCTACGGGACCGCCGAGATCCTGCTGGGTCTGTCGCCCTCGTACTGGTGGTTTGCCCTCCTGTCGATCCCCACGGGCTTTGGCATGCTGACGATGAATACGAGTGCGAACGCCCTCGTGCAGACGCGCACCGACTCCGATAAGCGTGGGCGTGTCATGGCCCTGTACTCCCTGGTGTTCCTCGGAGCAACCCCGATCGGATCGCCGCTCATCGGATGGGTGGGCACGACGTTCGGTGCGCGCTGGTCGATCCTGGTTGGCGGTATCGCCTCCCTCGGCATCGCACTCATCTGCGGGGCGTGGGCGATGATCCACTGGAAGGGACGCGTTGTGCGACGTCGGACCTTCCCGTGGGTCGGTATCGAGGCGGATTCGTCCGTGGACGCGCCGCGCCGCTCGGTCGACCCGCTCTGATTGGTCCCCGGCGAGAAGCTAGAGCACGCGCTCCAGGCAGTAGTCGATGCACGCCAGGAGAGCCTCCACGTCCCCGATCTCCACGCTCGGCCACGTGCCAATGCGAAGCTGATTGGCGCCCACACCGCGGTAGGCGCCGATGTCGACGATCCCTCGCATGCGCAGATGCGCCGCCAGCTCGGAGGCGCTCACGGCCTCGTCGATCTCGATCGTGGCGGTCACGGGGGAACGCCAGGCCGGATTCTCGACGAAGGGGCGCGCCGCCAGGCTGGCTTCGGCCCAGTCGTAGATGAGGGACGAGGCCTGGACGCAGTGGGCGCTCACCGCCTCCATACCGCCGCGCTCGAGCAGCCAGCGCACCTGGCGCTCCGCCATGATGATCGTTGCGAGCGCGGGTGTGTTGAGCGTTTGGTCCTTGCGCGAGTTGTCGATCGCGGCGGACAGGGACAGGAATTGTGGGACCCAGCGGCCGTCGGCGCTCTCCTCGATGCGACGCGCGCGCTCAACGGCGGCGGGGGAGAGGATCGCGACCCACAGGCCGCCGTCCGACCCGAGGGCCTTTTGGAGGGAGAAATAGTAGGCGTCGACCTGGGTCAGGTCGACGGGTGCGGCCCCCGCGATCGACGTGCCGTCCACGAGGGTGAGCGCGTCGGGCGCGTCGACTCGGTAGACGGGGGAGGTCACGCCGGTGGAGGTCTCGTTGTGGGGGTAGGCGTAGACGTCGACGCCTTCTGAAGCCCCGCGCGGGGAGACGGTGACGAGAGAGCCGTGTGCGGCCTCGTCAATGAGGGGGGTAGTGAGGTGGGGCGCGTGGGTGGCCTCGGAGGCGAATTTCGCCCCGAATGCACCCCAGGAGCCGAACGCTGCGCGGGAGGAGATGAGGCACGCGCAGGCCACGTCCCAGAATGCGGAGGCGCCGCCGTTGCCCAGGACGACCTCGTAGTCACTGGGGACCGACAGGAGGGTGCGCAGTCCGTCCTTCAGTGAGGCGACCACGTCTCGCACGGGCGCTGCGCGGTGGGAGGTGCCCATGAGGAGAGGGGAGGAGAGTACCTCGATCTGTGCGGCGCGCACCTTGGAGGGGCCGCAGCCGAAGCGTCCGTCTGAGGGGAGGAGGGCCTGGGGGATGTCGGGGAAAGCCACCATGGCAACAGCCTAGTCTCGTGACGCTGGGTATTTCCATCACGTTCATTAATCGAATTATCGTGAGGAGGCACACGCCGACACGCCTGTTTTTCCGCATCAACGCGTCGTTGCGCCTGCGGGAAGGAAGGTGACCCTATTCTGTGTTTATTACCTGCCTGATGAAGGAGGCCGACGTGGCAGACCTGATCGACACCACCGAGATGTACCTCAAGACCATCCTCGAGCTCGAGGAGGACGGGGTCACCCCCCTGCGTGCGCGCATCGTTGATCGCTTGGGGCATTCCGGGCCGACGGTCTCGCAGACGGTCGCGCGCATGGAGCGCGACGGGCTGCTGCACGTGATGGGTGATCGCCGCCTCGAGCTGACCGACACCGGCCGCGCGCACGCCACCGAGGTGCTGCGCAAGCATCGCCTGGCCGAGCGCCTCCTCCTTGACGTGATCGGCATGGATTGGGCGCAGGTGCACGACGAGGCCTGCCGCTGGGAGCACGTGATGAGCGACGCCGTCGAGGCGCGCCTGGAGGAGCTGCTGACCAATACGTGCGTGGATCCCTACGGCAATCCCATGCCCGGTTGTGAGCAGCTGCAAGGTACTCATTCCGCCGAGCTCGCGGTGCGTTCGCTCGAGGCGGGCACCCTCACGCTGGCGCGCATCGGCGAGCCGATTCAGGCGGACACGGAACTGCTGGCCTCCTTCGATGAGCTGGGCCTGCGCCCGGGCGCTCGCGTGGGCCTCTCGGCGCACGGTGACGTCGTGCGCGTGGCCTCTCTCGACGAGGCCGGCGAGGTCCGTGGGTACCTGACGATCCCGATGGCTCTGGCCGCCCACCTTTTCGTGCGGGGTGAGTGAGCGCTGAGAAACGACGAGGCCGGGGCAAACAGCCCCGGCTTTTGTCGTTTACGGGGTGTGTCTCGAATCGCGAAACGTGTGTAGGTGCGGAGTTTCTCCTGAGATCCCGGGGTGCAAATGTCACGGAATGGTAACGATGAGGGAGGTCACTGTTACCAGAACGTGACATTGGCCGGGTGGTCAAGGTATAGTTCATATCGGTCATCAGACCACCCGCCCATTCGGAACCCGAAGTGAGACGACGAATGGAGCGGAAAAATCGTCTCACGCGGGGAACCCAGATGTGGCTCCTTGAGCCTTGGGGTGAAGCTCGCGCGCCGAGCCGGACCTCCCGTCCGAACCCGACAGCTAACCTCGCAGGGAAACAGGGAGAACATGAGTGAAGACTATTAAGCCTGCTCCGCGTCACCGCATGGCACGTCGCCCGCTGACCGACTCGGTCGTTGAGGGTATGAACGTTTCCGGCGCTGCTCGTCCGATCGCTTTCGCGTCGGCCGCCGGTGTTGCGCTGACCGCGATTGCCGCCGGCGTTGCGAACGCTGCCCCGGCGACCCCCCAGTCTGAGCCGCAGAGCGCTGACCTCAATACGACGACCGTCGCCGTCGATGACGTGACCACCGTTGAGGTTCCGGACATCGAGTGGACTGCCGAAGAGGATGTCACCGCTTCCGCCACCGCTGAGGCTCCTGCGCCGGCCCCCGCCGCCGCGACCCCCGCCGCCGATCAGTCCGACTCGGCTGCTTCCCGCTCGGAGACCCGTTCCGACGCGACCTCCGACACTTCCGCCCGTCAGGCCAGCCTGAACGCGGCTGGCGGCGACATTGTGTCCGTCGCCCTCGGCCTGACCGGCATCCCCTACGTCTACGGTGGCGAGTCCCTCGGCGGCCTCGACTGCTCCGGCCTGGTCAAGTACGCGTACGCGGCTGCCGGCATCAACCTGCCGCACTCCTCGTCCGCTCAGACCGCTGGCGGCACCATCGTGTCCGACCCGCAGCCCGGCGACATCGTGTCCTACCCCGGCCACGTCGCCATCTACATCGGCGGCGGCCAGATGGTTGAGGCCACGGTGCCCGGCCGTCTCTCCCAGGTCTCGCCGGTTCGCGCTGGCGCCACCTACGTGCGCTACTGAGCCTGCGATAGAACGCTGACGATCCCCGCAGCCCCTACGGGCTGCGGGGATCGTTAGTTTATGCTCGGGTTGGGCTTTCGCGGATCGTTAAAATACGGCACAATATAAGTGACTGCCACCACGAGGAGGACATCATGAGTTCTACCGAAGTCATTCTGGTCGGTGTCGATGGCTCGACGGAGAGCCTTGCCGCCGTCAAATGGGCCGCTGATCGCGGCGCGCGCACCGGAGCGCGCATCCATTGCCTGTGCACCTACGCGCTGGCCTCGTACTCTGCGGCCGCCCTGGACGGCGGATACGCCGTTCTCGACGATGAGGCCCTGAAGGCGGGTGCCGAACAGGTCGTCGAAGAGGCGAAGGCTCTCGCTCGCGAACGCGGAGCGACGCATGTCTCGGGTTCGACCGAGCCCGGAGACCCGGCGGGGGTGCTCATCGACTTCTCCGCCGAGGTGGACATGATCGTCGTGGGTTCTCGCGGCGGCGGTGGATTTGCCGATCGCCTCCTGGGGACGGTCTCCTCCGCTCTACCCGCTCACTCGAAGTGCCCCGTCGTCGTCGTCCCCCGCCACACCTCGGGCAAGAAGTTCACGCCCGTCGAGCGTGTCGTTGTCGGTATCGACGGTACCGATCAGCCTTCGTGCGCGCTCAAGCGCGCGATCGGCGAGGCTCGCCTGTGGGATGCACGCCTGACTGCGGTGTCTGCCGTGCCGATCGCGGTGGGCCCCTCAGTCATGACGTGGACCCCCACGGGCGTCGATCACTCGGCCCTGCTCGCGCAGGTGCGCGAGGGGATGGATGCCGCGATCGCCGCCGCCCTGGATGGAGATGACATGCACGTCTCCCGCCATGCCCTCGACGGCTCAGCGGCATCGCTGCTCATCGAGTTCTCCACCGCGGTCGACCTGGTCGTCGTCGGCACCCGCGGGCGCGGAGGGCTGGCCGGCGTGCTCCTCGGTTCGACGTCGCAGACAGTGCTCGGGCACTCGACCTGCCCGGTCATGATCGTTCCGTCCGCCCACCTCGGTGACGCGGGCACGGCCGTGCACACCGAATGGGAGCGCCGCTAAACGCATACGGTCACGAGGCCGGGGTCCGACGCGTGGATACCCCGGCCTCGTCCGTGTATGGAGGCGAATGCCCGCCGGGGTGAGCCTCTCCGCATGGGGTTGCAGGGCAGCGGTGCGCGCACTTTGCTACAGTGGGCGCGGACAACTTGTCACGCCCTCGTAGCTCAGGGGATAGAGCACCGCTCTCCTAAAGCGGGTGTCGGACGTTCGAATCGTCTCGGGGGCACAGTAGAAGGACGCCATGCGCAACGCTCTTGGGTATCTCGTGACCGTCGTTGCTGCCCTGTGTTGGGGTGCCTCCGGGGTCTCCGCCGACTACCTCATGGAGCATCACGGTATCGAGCTGACCCTCATCAGCTTCTTCCGCATGTTCGTCTCGGGCATTCTCGCCCTCGTTTATGTTCTCGCGCGCTCGCGTGGGGTATCCGCTCGTCACCGAGAATTGGTGTCCACGCCGCGCAACTGGCGTGACCTCGTGATCTACGCGGTTTTTGGGCTCGCGGCCTGCCAGATCACCTACATGGGGGTGATTCGCGCGTCGAACGCGGGCACCGGCACCGTCCTTGAGTACCTGGGCCTGATCCTCATCGTCGTCTGGGTGTGTCTCACCTACAGGCGCTGGCCGCGTGCCTCTGAGGTAATCGCCATCGTCCTCGCCGTGACCGGCACCTTCCTGCTGTGCACGCACGGGGCGCTGGACTCCCTCGTCATTACGCCCACTGCCCTCGCCTGGGGAGCCGTTGCTGCGCTCACGCTCGCGACATACACGCTGCTTCCCGCTCGGCTCATTGCGGCCTATGGCGCGGATGTCGTCGTGGCATACGGCCTGCTGATCGCCGGTGCGTGCGTCGGCCTGGTTGGTCGAGTGTGGCGATTCCACATCACCTGGACGCCCGACGTCGTGCTCGCCATATTCATCACCGTCGTCCTCGGCACCGCCGTCGCCTCCACCGCCTTCCTGTGGGGCGTGGACCGCATTGGGCCCGTTAAGGCGTCGCTCATCGGGAGCCTTGAGCCCATCGCCGCGACCGCCTTTTCCGCCCTCGTCATGGGAAGCTCCTACACGGGCATCGACATCGTTGGCATGGTACTTATCGTCGGCGCCGTTGTGACCATTTCCGTTGTCGACCTCCTCCGGGCGCGCCGCGTCACACAATAGGGCGGTGCTGCCGTAGGGTTAAAACGTGGTTCCTAGTATCTTTTCGCGCCGTTCCGCCCCTGAGCCCGAGGCCCCCAAGACCTCGTCCACCTCGACGCACCCGACCACCCTCGTCGGCTCTGCGCGCGAGAAGTGGCGCTCACGCCTCGACCAGGACATCGCCGCAGACTCCACGTCGCTGCCGACGCTGTCCCTATCCGGCGCGCACCCCGGAGGCCTCGCCCAGCTCTACACGGAACACCCCGTCCGCCTGAGCCTCCTCATCCGCGAACCCATTGCGCTGGGTCGCGCCCTCGAGCGCGCCCGTTCCATCATTGCGCGCTCCGAGCAGCGCGCCTCCGCGCACGGCACAGGCCCCATCCACCTGGGAATCGGCACGGCCTCGTGGCGCAACGGAACCGACGCTGTCACCGTCCCTGCCCTGCTGCGCCCCGTGCGTCTCGTGCGTCGCGACGACGACGTGCTCATCGCGCTCGGACGCGGCGGCCTGCTCGCCCCCGAATTGGCTGAGGCCCTGCGCAGCCACGGCCTCGACGTGGACGGGGACACGATCCTCGCGCAGGCGAGCGGCGCCCACGGATTCTCCTCCTCGCAGGCAATGGCCGCCCTACGCGATGCCTGCGCCGCCCTGCCGCGTTTCGAGGTCCGCGACGACCTCGTCATCGGCCTGTTCTGCCACCCGGCCGGTGCCCTCGCCGCCAGCCTGGCCGAGGACGTTACCGCCCTCGAAGACTCTCAGGTGATCCGCGCGCTTGCGGGCGACCAGGACGCCTGCAATGACCTGCGCTCCGAGGCTCCGGTCCCCAACCCCGCCGACCGCGACCCGTGGGCCGAAAAGGGCGTCGGCGACCTGATTCCCTCCCAGCAGGACGCGGTCGAGGCCGCCTCCGACGGACGCAGCGTCTTCATCGACATCCCCGCGCACAGCGACGACGCGTCGGTCGTCGCGGCCATCCTCGCGGATGCGGCCGCCACCGGTCGGTCGGTCCTGCACGTGTCGTCCTCCCCGTCGCGTTCGATCGCCGCCTACACGCGCCTGGCCGATCTGGGCCTCGCCGACATCGTGGCGAACATCGACGGCTATTCCGATGCGCGTAAGACCCTCGCCGTGCGCGTGAGGGCCGCAATGGAGGACACCTCGCCCGTCGTCGACCAGGCAAGCGTTGACGAGATGCGTGCCCGCCTGCGTCAGGTGCGCGGCGCACTGGCCTCGTATGCGGCCGCCCTCCACCAGCCCTACGGCCGCTTCGGTGTGTGCGCGGCCGACGCGCTGCGCGCTCTCACCGACCTGACGAGCGGTGAGGACGCGCCCACGACTCGCGTGCGCCTGGACGAAAAGACCCTCTACGACATCGCTGTTGATCAGGGTGAGAGCGCCCGCGCCCTGCTGCGCGAGGCCCTGGCGTCTGGAACCCTCAAGGGCTCCGCCTCCTCCGCGTGGGGCAACGCCGTCCTGACCTCCGACGAACAGGCCTCCGATGTCCTGCTGCGCGTCGACCGCCTCTCCAAGACCCTGCCCGAGCTGCGCGTGCATATCGCCGCTGTCGCCGGTGAGGCCGGCATCAAGCCCGCCGGCACGCTCGCCCAGTGGGACCGCCAGCTCGCCATGTTCGACGGCATCGCCGACGTCCTCGACGTCTTTCTGCCCCGCGTGTTCGAGCGCAGCGCCGCCGACATGGTGATCGCAACCGCACCCAAGCAGTGGCGCAAGGACCACGATATTTCGATGGGCCGTTCCGAGCGCAACCGCCTCGTCAAGCAGGCGCAGGACCTCGTGCGCCCGGGCGTGCACGTGCCCGACCTGCACCGTGCCCTCATTCGCGTCCAGGAACGCCGCGACGCGTGGTGCGCGGTCTGCGGCGACGACTCATGGCCCATCCTCCCCGCGAAGATCGGTGAGATTTCGGCACTGACGGACGCCGTGCGCGATGACCTCGACGCCATCGCCCCCGTGTTCGCGGCCGAAGAGCCGGACCTGGTGGGCACGCACCTGCAGCGCCTGACGACCCTCATCGAACGCTGGGCCGGCGACACCTCCGCCGCCCGCGAGGTGCCCGCGCGCCTGCAGATGCGCGAGCGCCTGGCCGCTCACGGCCTCGACAAGCTCGCCCAGGATCTCGCCGATCGTGAGGTTGAGGATGCCGCGATCGACACCGAGCTCGATCTCGCGTGGTGGGCGTCGCTGCTGCGCGCCATGCTCGCCTCCCAGCCTGCGCTCGGCGGAGTGGACCCCGCCTCCCTTGAGGACCTGGCGCGTGAGGGCTGTGAGCTCGACGAGGCCCAGGTGGCCTCGCTCATCCCGCAGGCCATCACGGGCGTGCGCCGAATCCGTACGAACGCCCTGGCGGCCCGGCCCAGCCAGTACGAGGAGCTGCGCGAGCTGCTCGCCGACGGGACGGCTCCCTGCGACCTGGACCTGCTCGCGTCGTACCCGCTCGTGCGCCACCTGCTGCCCGTCCTCATGACGGTGCCCTCGATGGTTCCGGTGCTTGCGCCGACGGGGCGTACCGTCGACGTCGTTGTTCTGGACGGTGCTGACGGCCTGCCGCTCGCCGAGCTGGCCCCCATCATTGCGCGCGGCCACCAGCTGGTCGTGATCGACGACCTGACCGGCGCCTCGGAGGGCGGAGCGACCCGCGAGCTCGCGGGCGTCCTGCCGGTCGTGCGCGTCGAGCCCGGTCCGCGCCGCCTCAACGATCAGGTGGCCCTGCTGCTCGCCCGCTACGGCTACGAGCACGCTGGCATCCCCGTCCCGTGGACTGCCGCGAATGCGCCCGTGTCCGCCCGATGGGTGGAGGCGACGGGCATGCCCGCGCCCGGCGCGCACGCGATCGAATCAACTGCCGCCGAGGTGCGTGCAGTCGTCGACGCCGTCATCGAACACGCGGTCGAGGCTCCGGAGCGTTCCCTCGCGGTCGTCGCCCTGTCCGAGCGGCACGCGCAGCGCATCCGCGAGGCCCTGGAGAGCGTGAAGGCCGACGAACCCGGCCTGGCCTCGTTCTTTGACCCCGCGACCCCGGAACCCTTCGTCGTTGTCGGACCCGATCAGGTGGCCGGCCTGACCCGCGAATCGCTCATTCTGTCCGTCGGGTTCGCGAAGACCCCGCACGGGCGCGTCATTCACGACTTCGGCGTCCTGTCGAGCGAGGACGGCGCGGACGCGCTCGCGGAGGTCCTGCGCGTCGTGCGTGGCGACCTGACGCTCGTCTCCGCCCTGCACAGCGCGGAGATCGACCGCGACCGCCTCGGCCACGAGGGTTCGCGTATGCTCGTCGATCTCCTGGAGATCGCCGAGGGGCACGCGGGCGAGGGCATGGACGCTTGGCCTGTCCTGGCCGGCGAACCGGACCGCCTGCTCGTCGACCTCGCCGAGCACCTGTACTCGCGAGGCCTCGAGGTCGTCGCGAACGTCGGTATCCCCGGCGGCATGCGTATCCCGCTCGCGATCGGTCACCCGGAGTCTCCGGGGCGCCTGCTCCTGGCGGTACTCACGGACGACGAGGAGTACCTGGCGGAGCCCAGCCAGCGCGTGCGCGACCGTGCCCGTCCCCGCTGGCTCGAGGCGCAGGGCTGGGCGGTCTACACCGCCCTGTCGATGCCCCTGTTCATCGACCCCGACAAGGAGGCATCGCTTGTTGTCGATGCCGTCCTGGATGCGCTCGAGAAGCTGCGCGCCACCGACGATGAACCCGTTGTTGAGGTCCCCGAGCGTATCGCCGATGACGAGGCAGCGGACGAGCGGGTGGAAGAGCGCGTGGACGAGGTTTCCTCTGAGGACGGTGCCGCGGTAGCAGACGATGCTGAGGACACCACGGACGCCTCGGACTCCCCGCGCATGCCGATGCTGGACGACGGCCTCGACGAGGAATCCAAGCGCCGCAAGAAGGCCGACGAGGACACCACCGGCATGCTGCTGGCCATCAAGCGCAAGGAGCGTGCCTCCGAGGAAAACCGTGGTCCGCGCCCCGCGATCGCCAAGGGCCTGCCGCTGGCCGCCTACTCCGACGACCAGCTCGATGAGATGGCCGCCTGGGTGCGTTCCGACGGCGTCGAGCGCACCGACCTGGAGACCGCCGAAGAGCTGCGCGAGGCCCTGGGTATCACGCGACGTGGCTTCCAGTCCGACGCGGTCCTAGGCAACGTGGTGCGTCGCACGAAGCCCGCGGTGAGCGCGCAGGAATCTGACGAGGCCTCGGCTTGCGATGACGCTCAGCCGGAGGAATCCTCCGATGAGTGAGCCGACGCCGCGCAAGCGTCGCCGCGTCGCCCGCTACGTGTCCGACGTGGACCGCCGCCTCATCGAGGAGGGCCTGCCGCCTTCCTGGGAGGATCGCGTGCGTCCCGAGGACACGCGCCCCGGCTCCATGGCCGACGCCCCCGACCGGGGCGACGGTGCCAACGACGCGCGGCTGCTCGAGAATGTGCCGCCGCACGCGCAGGCGCGCGCGTAGGGGCTGGCGTCCGAATAGGTGCCGCTTTTCGGGGCTGCGCGCATCTGGATAGGTTATTAAGCTATCCAGATCTTCATTACCTATCCGGATGTTGTTTACCTATCCGGATAGGCGTGTTATCCGGGCGGCGCTGCCCGACAGATGTTCGTGCGGGGGCCTGTGGAGTGGCTCCTCGTTCGATCACGTCGTTCCCACCAATCTCGCACGTAATTCCTCGCGGACTATTTCAGCTATTGAAATAGTATCGTTGCAATTGCAACGTTTTCTAGGGGTGCTCAAAAGTGACCGGGTTAAATTACGTGCAAGATTTGAGGGGAAGTGTGCGTGATGGGGTGCTGCAGCACAGCGGGGGTGGGAGGGAGAGAGTCGGGCACCCGGGTGCTCTCGTGTGGTGATACAAAAAGGCGGGGCCGATGCAATC
>ERZ772932.1386-NODE-1386-length-11520-cov-16.881204_pt1 | contig 11520 bp, 3 predicted proteins | sample MGYA00511684_ERZ772932 | MGnify/ENA primary metagenome ERZ772932 (study PRJEB29015, sample SAMEA2738078) | human oral metagenome | biome: human oral; feature: human-associated habitat; material: saliva | place: China | collected 2210 ...
AGCTCTTTGGATTGGATTCATTTGTCACCTCCATATTTGTAAGACTATTATAAAACCTAAATATGAAATGTTTATGAAATACGAAAAAAAGAACTAGAATTCTCACAAATGAGTGATTTTTCTAGTTCTTTTTGATTTACAAAGACTTTATGTAGGGAAAGCTACTAAGGATCAGATGAGATCATCTATTTAAGCTTCCTCTTCATCGTCTTTTTTCTTTTTGGCAAATAGCAAACCAAATGCGCCAAGAAGAGAGAGAACTCCTAGTGCACCTGTAGCACGATCTACTTTCATACCAGTATTTGGCAATACTGCTTGCGGTTGAGAAACTGATGAATCAGTTTCTGACACTTCATTCGGCAATTGAGCAGGTACTTCAACTGTTTGACTTGGTTGTCCAGCCGGTTGAGCAGCTGGTACCTCAGCAGGGGTAGCAGTATCTGGTCTACGATTTGTATCGGCAGATGGCTTAGTTGGTCTTTGTTGACCGTCACCTGTTGGTCTAGCTGGACTAACTTTCCTGAAGACATGAGTTACAACATCACCTTTAGTTTCTGTTCTTACAAATACATAACCTTCAATTTCACCATGTTCAAATGCTTCATTGGATTCACCTAATACCGTTGGAGCCTTAGCATCCGCAGGTTTCAACTCATTGCCATTTTCATCAATCCATTTAGTGATGATAAGGTTAACTTTTGGCAACTCAGTCGGTTCTGGAAGTTCTCCATTTACTCCACCTGTGAACTCTGGAAGAGCAACTACTGGTGGAAGAATTAAGTTACCATTTTCATCTACTCCTGTTGTACCGATTGGGCCGTTGTATCCTGGATTTTCTGCTTGTACCTCTGGTTCTCCATTCACTCCACCATTAAATTCTGGGACTTCATGAATTGGCGAATCCGGCGCATTCACTCCTCCATTGAATTTTGGCAATTCTTCTTGAGTTTCTGGTTCTCCATTCACTCCACCATTAAATTCTGGGATTTCATAAATTGGCGAATCCGGTGCATTTACTCCTCTTTGCCGTCTACTACAGCCTTATCACCAGAAACTCCTGGAATCTTAACGGTTGTGCCACTTGCTAATGGCTGACCATTTTGATCCGTTACTTTAACCGTCACATTTCCTGTCTTCGGATCTTGCGCTTCAACTACGAGTTTTGGTACAGCGCTGTCTTTCAACTTCGCTGGAACCTCCACTTCAACTGTTCCTTCCGTTGACAATTTACCTGGCTCGGTGATACTTCCTTTGCCTCGTGTCGCAGTTTCTGGAAGATCGTTGTTGCTGAGTTCAACTTTGCCGTCTACTACAGCCTTATCACCAGAAACTCCTGGAATCTTAACGGTTGTGCCACTTGCTAATGGCTGACCATTTTGATCCGTTACTTTAACCGTCACATTTCCTGTCTTCGGATCTTGCGCTTCAACTACGAGTTTTGGTACAGCGCTGTCTTTCAACTTCGCTGGTAACTGCTTATCATCACTCGTTTCTGCTGGGAGTTTTGTTCCTTCTTTTACAATAACTTTTCCTGTTTGTACTGTATCTTTCAGTTGGTCGTTCTTAATCGTGATTGTGCCATCTTTGACTCTGAATGTTTCGTCTATTCTTGGGACAGTCACTACAGAACCATCTGGGTAATTAGTATCGTCATGCCGTTTAATTGTTAGTGTCACGTCTCCTGTTGTGCCATCTTGCTTGTTGACCGTTACGTTAGGTGCAGCTGGCGCAACTTTTAGTGTGACATTAGTTTTTTCTTGAGAACCATCGTTATAGGTAATTACTACTGGTACTTGTTTTTCCTTATCAGCTTCTAGTTCTGGTAATTGTCCATCAGATGTAACAGATTTTATACCTGCTTTTTGATATGTTTTTGTTACGCCGTTTTCAATAACTCCTGTGACTCCTGTTGCTGAATATAAATCTGTTCCAGTAAGGTGATTCGTTGGTTTCTTAATAATGTCTGCTTTTGTAACTTCATGTGCTGTTAAAGTATGTGTTCCTTCATCAGATACTGCTTTAATATCGCCTTCGCCTTTGCTTGCAGTTGCTGTTACTGTAGTATTTACCAAGTTACGTGGAATTTCGATACTTCCATCATGAACGCTTACTCCATTAGCTTGTCCTGTTACTTGCCATACATTTTGAGCATCTTTTGTTACTACAACACTTCCTGAGTTTAGAGGAATTGTAATTTTATCCCCTGAATTTGTAGAATCTGGTGTTACTCTTACATTTCCATTTTGCCATTGTCCTACGCTTGGTGCTGTTGGCTTCGCTTCTTTAACAGCTACATATACTTTAACTTGACTTCCTTCTTTACCTTGGCTGTCAACTGCTACTAGAGTTACTTCGTATACCCCTGCTGGAGTTGCTCCTGTTGCTGTAGGTAATTCAGATACAACCTTAACATTTCCTGTTCCGTATGGTTTTTCACTTTCAGTAGCACGTCCATCTTCTGCATCTGTTACTGTCACTAAATCTTTTAACAAGTCGGCTGTCAACCTTGTTCCAGAATCATAGACTTTTCTATGAGTTTCATCTTTTCCTGTGTCACCTTTTACTTTGATAGTAGGTGCTGTATTCGTAACATTAACTACTTTCCAATTTCCAGCAGCCGTCGGGTCTTGTCCTGCTTCTAGTTGATAATCTACACGTAAACCTAGTCCTTTGCCGTAGGTTTCTGTATTATCCCCGTTAGCAGCTTCTTCTCTAATATGAAGTTTCTTACCGTTACTTTCTTCATTAAGAGGAATAGTAATAATACTTTCTGCTGGATTAGTCTTGCTTGCGCTAGAACTAATTCTTCCGACATATCCAGAAGCATCTGTCACAGTTGCATTATCAGCACGAGTTGCATCTGTGTGCCAAGTACCATCTGCACCACGTACAAGAGTGACACTGTTTGGTTTATCGCCTTTTTCTTGATTGTTATGGAATCTCAACTCCACTCGTTTAGCATCATGCGGGACTGCAATATCGATATGCTTGCTACCAGCAATTGCAGGTGATACAGAATAAGCACCCATTGTGACTTCTTTTTCATCACTTGTAGTTGAAACCGTTCCTCCTGTGACTGTATTCTCCACTGTAATCGCTCGCGGTGTTGTAGTTTCTCCATTCTTAGCAACTGATTGACGAAGTTTTACAGTAGCAGGAAGCGTAGCTGTCCATGTATTATCATTGATGGTTACTTCGCCATTATTTTCACTAGATAGAATGGTATTATTCTCATCGTTCAAATGAACTTTGACCACTTTATTAGTTGCATTAAATCCGCCTAAAGTACCCCTCAATGTACGGCTAGTTGAAGTCACTGTTGCTGTATCAAAGGTTGGTTTTTGAGGAGTGACTTGTTCACTGTTGCTATTATTAGAAACTAAAGAATAAGCAGTTGGGACTTGTCTTGTTCCCGTATCCGTTGTTTTTGTTTTTTGATAAGTTCCTGAGACAACCACATTAGCTGTCAATTGTTGACCTAAAGTAACTGGATTTCTATAGTCAGCTTCAGCAAAAGTTGTACTTTCTGTTCCTGCTGCTACAGTTTTTTCTGCAACTACAGTGCCAGCAGCATCTTTTAACTGTACTGTTACAGTTAATCCTGCCGTCAACTGTGCAGTTGTTGGAAGATTGCTCACTGTAATCTCAGGTTTAGTTCCTGCTTTTCCTTGGAATTGATTTGCAGACAACATCGGCGCTTGTGGTTTGACGGCTAAATCAACTTTAATATCTTGATGTGTATAGTTAAACGTATCATCTCCACGTAATCTAGCAATTGGCGACGTGTAATAAACATTAACATTTTCTTCACGCATTCCTATTGTAGTTTGAACTTTAGAAACTGGATTTGCAGAACTACTGTATCCATCCCCCCAAGCTATCGCAGTTCTTAGTGGATTAGCTAGAGAACTACTTGTTTTTACATAGTCAGCAGCATTTTGTTTCTCGAAATTTTTACCTACTTCTGTCTCAAAGTAAGTCTTACCTTCTGGATAGTTCACTTCATTTCCATAAGTATTAATAGTGATTTCCTTCTCTACCCTACTACCATTAGGAAACTCTACAATAATTGTTTTTTTAGTAACCCCAGCAGTAGTACTTCTATCTGGAAGAACCCCATCCTTGAAAGTAATTGACGTCGCATTTGGTCTTCGCCCATCAAATGCTACATAAAAATCAGGCTTAACAGGTCGTAATCTTCCTCCAGTTCCTACTACAGCTGATGTCAACGGTTGACCTACAATCTCAGAGTAGCTACTTACTTCTTGATTATCTTTTTTACGATAAGTAACCGCTGGATACTGTGTTTTAAAGAATCCTAGACTTGTTTCATTGCTACTATCCTCAGAACTATTATTCCCTGAGTTATCCTCTGTTTTCGCTAAAAGCTCATATACTGTTGTTGAGGTAGCATTATTATACAATTTTTCTATAACATCCTGCTTCTCTACTCCATTTTCAACTATCAAAGTCTTCTCGTTTCCTGTTTTAAGCCACATACTAAGCTTGTGTCTTAATGGATTGTTTTTAGCATCAGTATCATCATCTTTGTCATAATTATCTGTTAATTTTACAAGACTAGTGAAATCTGGACGATGTTCCTTAGGTAAATAGTCATAGAATTTTTCAGCAACCCCTAAATTATTTGTACTAGATCGTTGTACCTGTGGTTTTTCTACGTCTACAGGCACAAAGTAAACATTAATAACATTTGTCGTTGTATCTTTATTTTCGCTTCTCTTAGATAAAGTAGTCGTATTAACATACTCAGGACGAAGATACAACTGAGCTTTATAAATAGCTCCACTACCATTTGCCACATGATCTAATGAGATTGCTTGTATTCCGTTAGCTCCAGCAATGCTTGCATTTTGTAGACTCGTACCAACAGCGCCAGGAGTTCCTTTCCCGTTTTCAACTAACTTATTAGGTGAATTAGAAACAACCTGTCCACCACTAAGATTTCCTGCATCTACCAAATCTAGCACATTAATATAATTATTGTTTTTCTTAAATTCATTTGAATTTCGAACCTTACTAAATCCTTCACGACTATTTTCTGCTTTTTCTTTATCATCCCCTCTAGCTTCAACAAGAGATGGATTTTCAACACTATTTGTACCTGCTTTTGGTTTTAAGTGCATCATTCTTAAGACATCATTTAGATTGATACCTTGTCCTTTTGTCGCATCATAGTAATAGATTAAACTACGATTTCCATTTACAGATGGGTCACTTGTACTATTAGACCAAGCAAAACCTTTATCTGTATCTCTATTCGGTAGTTTTGCACCTTCGATATTTTCTAATAAGAAATCCTTACGAATATCTGCGAATCGAGTAACAAATCCCGCACCACTATTCTTATTGGGTTCAGTTTGAAGCCAGCCACGTTTCTTATCTTTTGTAACAACAATAGCTCCGCTGTCTGAAATCTCAATATTTTCATCTTTCAAACCAAGTGTAGGATTTGCTTTTTTCAAAGCGATTCTAATTGCTGCTTTCTCAGCATCATTCAACTTGCTATCATTTGCTTGAACGATACGGTTAGCTGCATTCTCTATTAAATTTAGTCGAGCAGTAACTTCTTTTTCGTTACTATTACCTGACATTGTAGATACACCACGGTGAGTTACCTTCACGCGTGCATAAAGAGTTTCCCCTTCTCTCAATCCATTTGGACGAGCACGATTAATATCACTTTCTCGGAAAGTCCACTCGGTCTCTCTACTTCCTTTATCAAAAGAATGTTCTGCTATAGGAGTAGTATCATCTTGATCACTATATAATTGAATCGTACGAGTTGCCTCTTTGTTAACCGTACCTACTTCAGAAGCACTCTCACCAATATTAACGATATTCTTCACTTTAATATCTGGCTTATGACCTGCCTGACCATAAAGGAGATCTGCATTGCCATCAATAGTTGGAGCTGTTGGATCAACTGCAACTAAGATTCTTCGTTCAATAGTAGCTGGAGCAAATACCGTTCTACTTGTACTTTCATTATTTGCGATATCTCCCGCCCCACTGAAATCAGCCTTAATCATACGTCCATAATGCCCCATAGCGATACTAGCACCTTTAGATGCATCAGCAGGATTAGAAGAGATTCCACCATTATTAATACTATAAACCATTCCATCTGGTAGATAAGAATATCCTCTATCCGCCTTACTTGAGTCATTAATCACTTTCCAGTAGTCTTTAGGATTGATATTTTTAGTACCATTCATTACATTGACAGAATTTCCATCATGAAGTCCGATAACATAACTCTTACCACCTGGTTGACCAGCATCAGGTGTTTCATAAACATTTTTAAAATCTAAATCTACAACACGATATTTAAATTTAAATGTACTTACGTCTTTGCTATCACTACCTGTAACCGTTAAAGTAGCTTCGTGTTCTCCTAAAGCATAATCATTATTTACAGTACCGTTTGATAATTTAGCTGTGTACTTCTGCGTTTCGCTACCTGTTTGTTGACTTCCTGGGAAGTTTGTACTTGTCACTCCTTCAGGTAATCCACTGACAGTTACATTACTAATTTTTCCAGCATTATCCCATGCTTTTAATTCCGGATTAAAGGTTGCTCCACGGAAAATTGTAAAGATCGGTTCTCCTGCTGTTGTACCGAGAGATACTCCATTTAGAGTAGCTTGTGGTTTTGCATTGTCAGTAACATTGAAGTTTACTTCTTTTTTAATTTCACTTGGCGCATAGAGAGTCATACCGTTAGCTGTAAGACTTCCGTTTTGAGCTCCCGTTGGGAATACAGCTTTTGCTACATGTCTAACTAATCCAAGATTAGTTAATGTTGTATTTTGATTAGCATTTTCCCATTCCCATCTCATTCCTCCTGGGAAATATTTATTCCCTTGATCCGTGCTACCATTTAAGGTATCAATTAAGTAATTATGAGAATCTCCTATTTTATCGTTAAGAGAAGCAGCTTTAGGTGAATTTCTCACCATCACATCAGCAATAGTATATTCAAATTTATATTCTTTTGCATTACCACTGAGGTCTCTTACAGTAACAGAAGCTTCACGCGTTACTAAAGGTGCATCATCATCCACTTTTGTATTACTAAAATGATAATCTCCATTTGTAATTAAAGTACGAGCGTAGTCTTTATTCCCTGATTTATTAAACCAAACACCATTTGGAATATTTTTTACATTAAACTCAGCAATCGTGTTGGAATTATCTGTCACTTTAAAAGTAGGATTAAAATTAGCTCCACGGAAAATCACAAATCGATTATCTGATGCCCTTTCTGTTAAGACTTTTCCATTCATCATAACTGTAGGAGCTTGAGTATCTCTACTCTTAACAGTATCTTCAGCTGAAGTTTCATCACTATTCAGATACGTTGCAATAGCTTTAATTTTCGTATTATCTTCAACGGTTTGCTCTGTAATAGATACACGACCTGTTGAAGTGTCCACAGTTACACCATCTGGACGATTACCAACTACTCCCCATGATGATCCTTCTTTTTTCACCGTAAGTGTAGTATCGCTCTGTTGTCTAGTTGGTCTATAAGAAACAACCATTTTATCTGTCGTACCATTTGGTGTAACAGAAGCAGATCCATCAAGCGGAGTTGCTATTGTTGGAGCAGCTGGTTTAGCTTCTTTTTGAATATGTTTGAAAAGTACATCTACATAGTCTACTGAATCGTCTTGATTATTTGTGCTGGAATTATTTTCATTATCATAGTAGGTGACCTTAACTTGTTTTTTCACCCAAACAGGCGTTGTCTCCGTGATAGTTGGAACATTTCCTTCCACGTGCCCATTCGTATTTACCTTTTGATATTGTTGACGAATCGCTTCTTTTAACTTTTCTAAGTTTTCTTTTGAAATTTTTCCACCAGGTAAAACATCGATATCATCTGGCACTGTAAACAACTCTGTTTTATGATTATCAAGTGTTAATTCGATTACTCTCTTACCGGTTGATAAACTTGAGTCACCTACCCATTGAACTTGCTTCACTGCCTGTTCTTTAATTTTATCACTCGTACGAGGAAATTCTGAAATTCGATCCTTATAGAATGAATTCCCAGGGTTTGGAGTTCCCATATCATCGGCATCTGGAGTTTTAAATCCATCAATTTGAGATGAAACATCCGTATAACTCTTGATATAAGTATCGGCATTTCCTAAATCAGCCTTATAATTTTTTGTATCCGTCACCTCTTTAGCTACTGGTTGATAGATATCAGACTGAGTCACAATTCTATATGGCAAACGGAATTTAATTGGCTGTCCCTTAACTTTAGCTTCAATATAAAGAGTATGGTTTCCTTTTGTTCTATCAGCAGTTGTGTTTACGCCATCTTCTGAACGTTGTCTGCTAAAGCGATTATGTAAACTCTTGAGGTAATCAGCACTAAAATTACCGGTTGATTTATAAGTGTGGTAATCGGTAACATCTCCACGGCCAGGGTTCGTCTGACTGTTATTTTTATAAGTATCCTCAATAGTAACGGCATTACTCATTAGACCACTTTCTGTGTCCAAAGTACCAATCCCTGTACCTTTTAAGAAAGTTGTTTTTAACATATTCGTATCAACCGTTACATTATATCGTTCTTGCACACCATACCATTGTTGGTAACTCTTGTGCATAAAACGTCCACTAGGTATTTTTTCATATGATTTCATACCTGCAATATAGTAAAGTGGAGCTTCAGTGTCAGCTTTTGTATCAAATTCCACTTCATAAGTATTAGCTGCATCAAAATCTCTTGGTCTAAAAGCAAAGACATTTTGTGTAGAACTCTTGATTTTATCGTACAGTTTATCCGTAATTCTTTTATCATCTTCAGACATACCATCACGGTTAAAATAAACACTTGTATCGTTTCGCACAAAATCATCTAAGGTATAAATACCACCACGGTTACCTACAATTCCATTCTGAGTATTTGCAACATTTTCATAGTAAGGACTACCATTGACACCACCATTTGGAGAACCAACAGCCGTTAAATATTTGTCTGCTTCACCATTAAATACTTGAGCAACCCCACCGTGTTTTACAACAGAACCATTCTCTTTCAAAGTCATATTTTGTACAGAATGACCACTTGGAACAGTAAAATAATAAATTGGATTTTGTCTAGACTCACGAGCATTATTATATGTTATTTTCCAATGATACCCGTTTGATTGTTTAGTAACTTCCGCCAAAACTTTTTGTTTCAAACGCTTAACAGGTTGCGGACCTAAATTAGCATTGTTTCTACCATTAGCAGAGCTATTATCATTGTGAGATATATACAAGAAAGTACCCTCTGGATACCCAGAGTTATCGCCAGCTTTTGTGATATACCCTACCTCTGCGTCACGTAAGTTGTCGTTACCTTGAGCATCATAAACTATACCGTTTGCTGCTCGATAAATTGCAGATCTAAAGTAAGATTCTGGCAACATCTTCTTACCATTATCCAAGTCACGTTTTCCTGAATGTTCACGTGTGACAGCAAGTGCAAGTTTTTTCTCTGCTTGTTTTCATTTCTTCATTAATTCTTCGATTTCTGAAGCTGTCAATTGTGGATTTTTTAATCCATTTTCAACAGAGCGAACAACTTCTTCCACACCTTCCAAAAATTTCTTGGTTTCAGGGCGTTCAATTTTTTTAGCAGTATATAAGTAAGTGATTAAACTTTTAGAAAGTGATTCTAATTTATCTTTATTAGCAGTATCTTCTTTGTTGTCATCTTTTTGAACAGCTTTGATTTCTTCATTCTGATCAGTAGGAATCACAGCTTTATCAGATACTTTGAGCTCTTTTTTATCTTGAACTTTAGAATCGGTTCTATCTTCCTTGTTAGAATCTTTATCTTTAGCCTTAGACTTAAGTAAACGCACTTGCTCTGTAAAAGATTGAACCCGACTTACTTGACTTGCAATCGCTTCCTCAGAAACATTTTCTCCATCAAGTAAACGCTTATTTTCATCTGTTAATTGAGAAAGTTGATTAGATAGACTTAATAAACTTTCCTCGTCTGCTTTTGCAATCGCAGCTTGAAGTTCACTAAGAGCCTGATTAAGAGCAGACTTATCCACTGATTTCTTAGCAATTGCCTCTTTCTCAGACCCTACTTCCTGTGATTTTTCTGAATGTCCCTCTGTAGGTGGAACTCCCTCAGTCAAACCAGTAACAGCAACCCCCACTTTTTCAGTATTGGCTGTTGCAGGAGAGACGGCCATATCCGCCTTAGCTACTCCATTAGCAAAAAACATTAATGCTGCTATGGCAACACTTGCAGCACCAAAATGGTACTTACGAATAGAATAACGGTATAATTTTTCACCATTATCATTAGACTTTTTACCAAACATAAATATGTCCTTTCTATTGTTTTAGTAGAATAAGTTTAAAATCTCCGAGACATAATGACTCGATAATATGTTAACTCTTTTAAAATAAAAAATCAAGCATTTACATAAATATCATCTAAAAATGTAAGCGCTGTAACACTGATATTTCAAGGTGTTTTACACATTATATATATATATATATATATATATGCAATGCTTATTGTGCCGTGTTTTTAGACTATGTATTATAAAAATTTAATATAAATAAAAAACAGATTTCACCTTTTGCTTCGGAAAAATCTGTCATTATTTTATTTTAAATGGTAGATTGCCTGTCCTTACATTTTATAGACAGCGGATTGATGAAAGCTTATTATTGGGTAAAGAGCTTCTTCCAAAAAACTCCAACCACGGTTTACGAACCTCGTCTTTGCTGGTTTCTCTGTATTTTTTTAGTTCCAAGAATGCCATCTTGATCAGATGGTTTTCTTGACCATTATTTGTGATAGTTTTAATCTTTCAATAACGCCTCAAACTCAGCGACGGTCATACCCAATTGCTCACTCGCAACCTCAGAAGTCAGAAGACCTTGACGAACCATATCTAGGAAGGCAAAAAGTTTCCCTTCTTCTCTTCCTTCAACTTTCCCACGCTCCAGTCCCTGTTCAATACCACGTTCTAATCCTTTTTCTTCAGCTTGTTCCAAGGCATAGTCCTGTGCTAACAAGGCTTGTTCCTCACGCATACGTAGTTGACTAAACATTTTCCTGTCCTCCTCGGACCAGCTCTTATAGTCCAGCAGTTGGTCTGCCTGACTGATAGCTCGCTCGGGTTCTTGGGTAAAGGGTTTATTACCGAAAAACTCCAACCACGGCTTGCGAATCTCGTCTTTGCTGGTTTCTCTGTATTTTTTTAATTCCAAGAATGCCATCTTGACTAAGTGGTTTTCTTGTCTATTATTGCTGTTCTTACAACAAGGCCTCAAACTCAGCGACAGTCATACCTAATTGCTGACTGGCAACTTCAGAAGTCAGAAGACCTTGGCGAACCAGATTTAGTAGCATAGACAGACTTCCTTCAACTTTTCCTCGTTCAAGACCCTCTACACGACCACGTTCTAATCCTTTTTCCTCAGCTTGTTCCAAGGCATAGTCCTGTGCTAACAAGGCTTGTTCTT
>ERZ772932.1387-NODE-1387-length-11513-cov-2.665736_pt1 | contig 11513 bp, 6 predicted proteins | sample MGYA00511684_ERZ772932 | MGnify/ENA primary metagenome ERZ772932 (study PRJEB29015, sample SAMEA2738078) | human oral metagenome | biome: human oral; feature: human-associated habitat; material: saliva | place: China | collected 2210 ...
ATCTGGCTAACACTTTCATATTCACTCAAACTTAAGGAGTTTGAAAGGCTAAGACTTTGACTCAAGGATTCTGAAACACTAAGACTCTGACTAAGACTTTCAGACTCACTCAAGGCAATTGATTCACTCAAACTTAAGGACCTTGAAACGTTGACACTGTGGCTGAGAGATTCTGAAAAACTAATAGAGATGAAGGTACTTTGACTAATAGACTCTGAAATCGAGGTCAACTTGCTCTCTAATTCAGATTGGGCAAGAGAGGCACTAACTGATAATGAAGAGCTTAACCAAGTATACTCAGAAAGTGATTGGCTCAAACTCAAAGAGATTGAAAGGCTAGCACTTTGACTGAGAGATTCTGAGACACTAAGACTGAGACTATCTTGCTCAGATTGGCTCAAGGATTCAGAAACACTGAGACTCTGACTGAGACTTTCATATTCGCTCAAGGAAGCCGATTCACTCAAACTAAGGACTTCTGAAAGGCTGGCACTTTGACTAATAGACTCTGAGATCGAGGTCAACTTGCTCTCTAATTCAGATTGGGCTACAAAGGCACTGACTGACAATGAAGAGCTTAACCAAGTGTATTCAGCAATAGACTCACTCAAGGATGTTGACTCGCTAAAGGAGATGGACTCGCTAAGACTGAGAGATTCCACTGTCCATCTACTCAAAGATTCAGAAGCAGAAAGGGACTGGCTATAGCTGATTGATTCTGATAACTGCTGACTCTCCTTGGCTGATTCTGACTCGAAAAGAAGTTGAGAAAATGCTTCACTCAAGGATAGAGATTGACTGATGCTCAAAGATTCAGATGCCGAAAGGCTAAGTGAAGTAAACTCAGACTGAGCCAACCACTCAGAAATAGAGAGGCTCAGACTAGTGCTTAGAGAAGTCAAGAAGGTATCTGGATTACTTTCACTTACTGAAGTTGAATCAAAATCGTCGCTCGAATCTGAAAGGCTAACTGAGGTCGCTTCTAAGGCACTTAAAGACTCAGACTCGGATAGACTCAGACTAGCACTAATTGATTCAGAAAGTGAAGCTGATCGACTATCTGCTACCGAAGTTGAAACGAATTCGCTCAAAAAGATAGAAGCGGATTCTGAGAGGCTGAGAGACTCAGACTCTACCAGACTCCAGTAGACAGACTCGGATAGACTCTCACTCTCACTGATGGAAGCAGAAAGGAACTCACTAGCATAAGCTGCTCCTGACTCTGAAAGGCTGAGTGACTCAGACTCTACCAGACTTAACGATTCTAATTCTGAGCTTACTATGGTTGATTCATGGGAATCAATTTCATGGATGTCATCAGAATTTTCCGATGTCCATAGCTCTTCATTATATTCATTTGAACCATTGTAGACTTCTGTTGACGCTGAAAGTGGCGCATCCTGATAAGAAGATTGACCTACCAGATAATCTTCATCCGACTGTTCAACAATGTGAGCAAGGGAATCCTGAGAAGAGACCTCTAAGGAATCATTCTCCCACAACGTATCTTGAAGAGAAGGCTCACTTGTTGCAACGGAATCACTGTAGGAATTTGCGGCAGACAGGCTGAGAGAGTTTTGAACACTCGTTGATAGACTTTGACTGAGATTTCTTACCAAATCATCTACTACTAAGCTATTGTTGGCTTGAAAATCCTCAAAGGCTTCCATGATAGACATTGGCTCTGCCAGTGATTCTAATTCCTCGTTAGGGTCTACCACAAGCTGATTTTGATCTTGTGGTTTTCGGCTAATCGGTTTTAAGATGGCTGCATCTGGATTATAATAATCTTCATCCTCCGTCACCAATCGTTTAAACTTCGATATAACGCGCTTAAACCCCTTTGCTTTTACTTTTTTATTTTTACCCATAATATACATTTTCTCCCGAATGCAGTTATATCCTTATTATAAAGTCTATAGCAGAATCTGTCAAAGCATTAGCCAAAGAAAACCTCTAATTTCCCTGTCGGCTGAATATTGATAGAACTCAGTGCCATATTTTTTATAATTTTAAGATTCATGTCTGCATTCATTCTTTTATATGACTCAAAAGCCTCTTTATGAAACTCATACACAGGATTCTTTTGCGCATAGCCACGACTGATTACTAAAGCTTGAAATTGTTGTAGATAGTCAACTTGCTCCACCCAGCAATCATCCACTGCTCTTAGCACTACGGTACGTTGAAACTGTTCAAACATATCTGAATCCTCAATCCTATCTCGTTTTCGCTGATATTCTTCAATAAAAAGCTTGGATAGAAATTTTTTGACTTGCTGAATATTTGTCACATCTAGATTTTTTGGAATGTCTTGACAATAGTAACTAATGTTATCCAAAACAAAACGATACAAATCAGCTTGCTCTTTAAAGGGATGTTTCTTCACATAAGCATCCATGGCATCTGATAGCACAGATAGAAAATAATCTAAATCAAAATCCGGATGGGCAATGATGTCATTCCGTTTATTGTAGATGATTTGCCGTTGAATACGGATACTTTCATCATACTGCTCCGTTGATCGTCTTGAAGCTGCTCCTGCATTGTCGCTGTTTCTCTGAGCTTCCGCCACAGCAAATTTCACACGAGCAGATTTTAGACGAACCTTCTGCTTTTCCTCTGGCTTGGCAACTTCTTTCTGATAAAAATCATTTATCCATTTACTGCCAGACTTTGTAATAATATCATCCTCAAGTGACACGAAAAATTTACTTAATCCTGGTGCGCCTTGACGGCCTGCACGACCACGAAGCTGCAGATCAACTCGCTCGCTGGACATTCTCTCTGTCCCAATAACTGCCAGTCCACCTAATTTGGCAACCCCATCTTCTAGGATAATATCCGTTCCTCGACCAGCCATGGAGGTTGCGACGGTCACCGCAGAACGTCGGCCTGCCTGAGCAATCATCTCTGCCTCTTTTGCAGCATTATGGGCATTTAGCACATTGTGAGCAATCCCTTCCTGTAGCAAGAGCATGGAGTAAATTTCTGACATTCTCACTGATCCTGTCGCAATCAGAACTGGCTGACCTTTTCTGTGTAATTTTTTAATATAATCCAAAGAAGCATAAAGTTTCTGAGGAATGGTAAGATAAATCTCGTCTGGATAGTCAATCCGTTGATTGGGTTTTCTAGTCGGTACAACGACTACTCCCAAATCATATACTTCACGGAATTCGTCTTCGCAAACCTTACCCGTACCCGTCATACCAGCCAACTTAGGAAACATCTTGAATAGATTCTGGTAGGTAATGGAGGCCATGGAGCGTGTTTCTAGGGAAATCTTCACACGTTCTCTCGCTTCCAAGGCTTGATGCAGGCCAGATTGGAGCTTATTCCCTTCTAAAAGTCGACCTGTTCCCTCATCCATCAATTTGACTTCACCATTATCCACAGTATATTGGCGGTCTTTTTCAAATAAATGATTGGCTCTTAAAGCCAAATTTATTTGACGAATCAATTGGTAGTTATTGGGATCGTAGGCATTTTGCACACGGAAGTAAATTTCTGCTTCCTTGACACCTTTTCTCGTCAACCAGACTGAAGTTCGCGTCGAATCCAGCTTGAAATCTTCTCCTTCTTTCAAGGTCTTAACAAACTCATCACAGGTAACAAATAGATTAGACTGAACCCGCGGAGAACCTGAGATAATCAGAGGCATTTGCGCACTGTCTAGGAGAGCTGCATCAACCTCGTCAACCAAACAGAAATAGAACTTAGGCAAGAATTTCTTTGATTTGGATGTTGCTAAATTTTCCTCAAGGTAGTCAAAGCCTAGCGCACTATGTGTGGTATAAACGATATCACTTTGATAAATCCGCTGCTTTTGCATAACCTTTAACTTTTTAGCTGGATTTTCTGACACACCAACTCCAACTGTCATCCCCAAGTAATGAAAGACAGGCCCCATTTGCTTAGCGTCACGCATGGCCAAATACTCATTGGCTGTGACTAAGATGGTGCTCTTACCAGTCAAAGCATTTAAATACAAGGGGAGGATCGCTGTCAGCGTTTTGCCCTCTCCTGTCCTCATCTCGGCAATCTGATTGTCTTGCATGACTAAGGCACCTAAGATTTGCACATCATAAGGATAGAGACCTAAAACACGCTTCGCTGCTTCACGGATGGTGGCAAAGGCTTCTGGCAAAATTGCCTGCAATCTTTCTCCCTCAGCAAGACGTTCTTTAAACCATTGAGTTTTAGCCTGCAATTCTTCATCTGACATGGCTGCATAACTGGCAGAAAGCTGATTGATCTTTCCTAATATTTTTTTATAACGCCTTAGTTTAAAGGAATTAGCTAAGTCTAATTTTTTAGGCTTCATTCTTTCTCATCCACTCTTCCGTTTTCTCCAAGTCTATTTTTTGAAGCAAAAAGGACTGATCCAATAAATAATCAATGTTAGCTAGTACACGTGGCCTATTTTTCAGATGGGCATACTCTGTTACTTTAGCTGGGTTAAAGCGTTCAAGCAGCAAATCTCTGAACATAGGATAATTCACCCTATTTCGATAGCGCTCAAGCACATGCTGATAATCCAATTCTGGCATGAAGTCATCAGTCACCAAAGCATAGGCATTTTCAAATTGCTGGGAGTAAAGCAAGGCTGCTATATTTGAAACCGGTCCGTAGCCAGCAAAAGCTACCTTTTCAAAAGAATATTCTTGAGACAGCTTTTCAATTGTTCCAAGCAAGATTTCGAAGAACTCTTTTTCCATATACAAAAGAGCGTCTTTATAGGAAGAATTAACTATCAGCAGATTTGAAAAATGTTCCCGAACGATTTCTGGAATGTAACCCGTCCGATTAAAATCAGGTTCCGTAAAGCATACGTAAATCGTTTCTTGATTGACGTCCTTATGCAACAATTTCGAAATCCAATAGCGATCGACTGTATAATCTGCCACACCTTCTTCGGCAATATAGATGCTTTCAAACAAGAAACGATGGCAACCAGAACTCACTAATTGAATTTTATAATGATGGGTATTGTTCGGAACGCGAACGCTCATGGTTTCACCCTGCTTAATGATTTGATTAAAAATCTCCTCATCACGCGCATTCATAAATTCAATCTTCAAGTAAGTCGAATTTTCAGGGAGAGTCTCTATATAGCTTCCAAAGATATATTTTTCTCCTCGCTTCAATTCAGGAAGCTGGCTTGTATTGCGCAAGGCCTGATAGTTTGCTTGCGAATGCCATTCATGAATAACTGTACCAGACGGCATGAATTGATTCTCATATAAGACATGCCCATCTGCTAGCAGCTTAACAGACGATCCATATAGATACTGAGATACACTTTGCATATCCCAATAAGCAAAATAGATTTCTTCCTTGTATCTCACGAATCAAACTTCCTTTCAAAATTATTCGCTAGCAAAGCTTTATATTGGTTAAAGAACCACTCGACGACTCCTTGTGTGTCATCATTGTGTCGTCCAGTCAATCCCTTACTAATGATATTGACGCGATAAGCTCGCTTCCCTAGCTCTTCTAGCATATCAGGATAGGCCGTACTATCGTAGTCATCATGTTGCATATAAGACACAATAAATCTAGTCTTTGAAAAATTGGCCGCCTTGAAAGCTGTCCAGAAATGTTCATTGAGCTGGGAAATCCCTTCTTCTGAGAGTTCACCTGTCGCACGAAGTACCATGTCTAAAGAGGTAGGGAAACCTCCAGGACGAATAGTGGACTCATTCTCTGCAACATCACCTAAATTCACTACGGGTTTTCCGACAATCACTGCATGAGGCTCTAACTTGGAAGCATAATACAGGGCTCCAAAAGTCCCCATTGATAGTCCGGATAGGGTCAACTGGTCTCTTGTAAAGCCCAATTCATCTAAACAGTGATGAATGACCTGAACAAGCTTTTGCTCTAGCTCTTCTGAACCGAGATAGAAAGCACCACCCTCAGAACGTGGATCTCCAATCAACAAGAAAGGCGCTCCCAAATTGTTCATCATCCAGTAGCCCTCAAAACCTTCTGCCGGACGATAACCAGAGAAATAAATATTGAGAGGTGGCTTCAAATCACCAGGATGGAAGTAGTAAATCAATTCCTCCCGATTTTTATCCACAACACGATTTCCACCAACCAACAAGTCCCCATATCCTAAATGAGACTGGCGATGGTGAAAAGGTCCAATTTTCACAATACCTTGCCCTTTTGCTTGGACGCTGACGCTTAGGTAATAAGAATCACTGGTATCCAAAACGAGAGGCTGATCAAAAGTTTCTTTATCATAAATCCACTCTTGCATGGGAGAGCTTCCAACTGGATAGCCTTTGATGACATAACGAAGCAAGCAATCGTCCGAGTGCCTGAACTCTGGCCACAAATCCAAAGGAGTATCTCCATTCAAAAAAATATTGTACTGATAAGTCGCTATGGTTTTGTAATCCTCACCAAATTTCCCACACAGACGGAGATAGTTGGTTCCTTCATAGTCAATCTGACCCTTAAAAGAAGGATTAATCGTCAAGTGATTGACACTGAGCTTGGTACCACTTTGCTGAGAAGAAAAGCCTCTAGAGAATAGATACAACATCTGAGCGGGATCTTCAAAAACAGACTTGACCGCCTTTTTGCGCATAAGGAATTTTTCCAAGGTTCTAGTAGTAATCTGACAGCGCTCATGGTAAAACAAGCGATAAACCTGAATCAGACTATCCAGTACTGTAATATACTCAAAATGTTCGACAGTATCTACCAAGACAACATCATAGGGTTTGACAGGCTTGGGTTTCTTCAGCCTATCTTGCTTTAAAATACCAATATCTTCTGGCAAGAGAGACATGATGTTTTCTGGCTTTACAAATGTCCATGCGATATTACTAGGAATTTCATATTGATCTTGCCAATTCTCATCAGCAATCTGTAGGACACTAATTCTCTTCATTTAGCTTTAATTCCTTTATCGTATTTTTCCACATTTCGACAATTTCACCCCTTGTATACTCCTCAATCTTCTTAACCGAATGTACCAAAGATTGGTTCCAATGCTCCAAATCTGTGAGATAGTACAATAGGGCGTCTTTCAGGCTGGAAATATCATCCATGATCCAACCATTTTCACCGTGCTTGACATAAGAAGAAGTATACAAATTCACTTGAGGAATCCCTCCACTGATACCTGCAATTTGGGTTCGGATATCGGCCGGACTTCCCAAGTCCAAGATGATACGAGCATACTGCAAGGCTTTGGCCAAATCAGTATTACTCTGAATCACTACAGTATCAATCCGTTCGCGAACAATCTCCTCTTCATCATCAAGAACTCGGTTCTCACCTCTCGCTCTTTTCTCTTTATCAACAAAAATCAAGTCTCGTTCATATTCTGGCTTAAGTGATAGATAGCTTTCTAGCACCTGCTTTATATAGTCCTCTCGACCAAAATCCTGACTCTGCGTCCCAACCAATAAGTCAATCCACTCATGTTGCAACATCATATCAAACAAGGAAGTAAAGACATATTGAAGATGATGTTCTGGTAAAGTATCGAAATTGACATAGATAATCAACTCTTTTTTCCGCTGACTATGCCCAAGATTCAACTGTGTGTCATAAGGTGGAATCTCATAATAAGCAGGAAGTTGCTCTTCTTCTACTTCCCCTACTTGTTCTGCAATCTTCACGATTTTATCTAAGCTATCTACCACAAAAAATGGGATATCTTTTAAATCAGAGAATAATTGTTCTGTATTCGTAATCGGATAACGATTGCCAAAGAAGGACAGAACAACAAGATGGTCCTTCTTAATCTGTTGGAAAAAATGATTATGCTGCACATCTGCTGAAACAATAATCGAATCATCCTTTGTCAAAACAGAAGCCAAATGCTGCTCTAGCTTTTCTTTAACAAGCTCTTCAATATTCTGATAGACATCCTTAGCAAATGTGCCCTGTGCTTCAGGATTGATAATGACCTGCTGGTTATCAGCTGTCAAAAATTCTCTGAATTGCCATACACCATTCGAATTCAGATAGTCCTGATAATAAGGCTGATTATACTCAAAGTAGATAATACTGGAGACAAAGCCACGGTCATCAAAAATAAGTTGATAATCCATCTGATTGTTTTCAAAATAGGTAATATCAAAAATATTACCTATTTGTGAAAAATTAATCTGAGCATGAGGCAGGTGATCCACATGAACATCCACAATAAAAGGAGTATAAAAGATTTCTGCTCCCTGAGGCCATTTCAAATCATCCAAACGAATCTTTCGTGCTGGCACATCTGTCAGACCTTGTATGCTATCAAATAGATTCCACATGTCTTCTGACGAGATTCTCTGTTGATAAAAGAAAGTCCGAATATGAGGTGAATAATTCAAAATCAGGATAGAGTTGGACTCGCCTGATTGTTGAAACATCCGCAATAAATTTACGGCATCATCAAACATCATATTTTTCGGTGCATGATAGAAAGGTAGGGCGGTAGAATACCATTTTCGATCTTGTTTATACCAGGAAGGTACAAAGTAAAACATATCCCACTATTCTCCTTTAAGTTCTAATTCTCTATGATAATAAGTCCCAATTCTGAAGATTCGTATTTCTTCGCGCAAAGGCATGAGCATACTAATCATAATAACTAGTGTGCTGGGCAAGGTCAAAAAGAAACTTGGCAAAGGTAAGAAGAAATTAACAAAATAGGGCAGGCCGACATACAAGATTAGATAGATCGCTCCTATATTTGCTTGTAAAGAAATATAGTGTTTTAACACTTTTAAGGTTTCTTTCCCAGGCTGAATATAGTCAAAGTATTCACCCTGACGCTGCAAGCGCTTGGCAGTCTCTTCCGGTTCCAAATTGATATAGGCAAATAAAATAGCCAAGAGATAAATTGCAACTAGGTAAATTAGGAGACTCAGAGGTTTTGTAAAGTCAAATACATTCCCAATTTTTAATGAAAAGCTTTTTCCCGTCCAGTCTACTAATAATTGGACTAACATCAAGACACTTGTTGCATACATGATGGGCATTCCGCCAGAAGGAATGAACTTAATCGGCAAATAAGATTTATCATTGTAACGACTACTTAACATGATCCGATTGAGAGGCAATCGTATCTCCGCTTTCTCACATACAACAGCAACAAAAGTCAAAAGAAGATAAGCTATCACCGCAGCGACTAACATCATTCCGCCTCGGAGAGAAGACAGAGATTGACCAATCAAGATGATTAATTGATTGGCAAACTGAAGCAAAATCCCTGAGATAATGATGATGGTTGACCCTCCCACTCCCTTACGAGTATTGAGACTTGATAACCAGATAATAATAAAGCTCCCTGTCACAACTGTGGTTAAAACTGCTGCATTATAGAGCCAGTCATCCACGAGAAGTAGAAAACGACCATTTCCTCTATAAGCCGTGTACATAATGGCGAGTCCCTGCACAATCGCAAAGAACAAGGTTAGCATTTTCTGAAAGAAATCCGTCTTTTTGAGAGACCAAGATTGTATATTCCAGCTTTTCTTTAGGTTCATGACTTGCCACACAATCATGGTTGTAATCCAAGGCCCTAAGCCTAGAGAAAATACTGAAATCTGTGAGACATCAATCCCTGCCAAAAAATACAAAGAAGCCAAGGGATTGCCTTCCTTCATCCCTAAACCTTCTATACTACTGTTGTAGCCCGGAAGTAAAATATGTCTCCCTAATACATAGATAGCAATGATAAACATTGTAAAGAAGACTCTTTTTGTAAAAACATTCTGACGCTTCTTTTTCTTAAGACCAAAGTGCTCCATTTATTATCCTTTATCTGTATTTTGGACTTACCTAGAGCCCTCTTTTTCACATACAAAGCTGTCTTTTAAGCTAAAGACTTAAGAAAGCAAGCCCATTCCATAGAATTATAGATAAGGAATCAACTTGCTTTCTATATTTGATTACAAAATAGGGGAGGTTCGTCCTTTACTCAAAATCTGATTGAATTTTTTCCACCATTTCCTGATAATTTTCATGTGAAAATACTTGCTCTGAAATCCCTTCGGTTTGAACATTATCAAAGGCGTAAACAGGCTTACCAGACTCTTGAAACTCCCTAATCACAGTGTCGAATTTCTGGTCATGATTGATATCTAGATAAATGTCACTGCTCGCAAGTAGATCTTTTAAAGGATAGGGTAAAATCACAGGGTGCAAGCGAACATTTTCATAAGCCATCAGTTTGAGTAACTTATCAGACATCTGTGTATAGGCAGCAATATGAAACAGGCAGTTTGGCAATGCTTTCACTAAATATTCAATTCCCTCTAACCTATCCGAGTTTGTCAAGGTTACACAGCGGAGAGCAAAGCCTTCATCTATCTGTTTAATAGCTTTCTCGACATCAAATTCATCTGTCTCGATAATGGTCGACCAATCAAGAGAATTGTAAAACCACCATACTTCACGCAGACGCATGTTGGAAACAGTGTTCCATGGTTTTTGACCAGAAATATAATGCAAAACAGCAGGCAGTGGGGACAGCGGAATTTCGAAAATCCAGTCATGCTTATCTAGCGCAGCTCCCATGTCAAAACCGATTTGAAAATTGTAAGTATCTTCCAAATCAAGTTTTTTGCCCTCAAACATCAAATTCAAGATAGACTGATCACCTTCAGTAAAATTGGCTAATTCTCTATCTGTCAACTCGACCAATTGTTGAGCCATGTTTTCTTCACGCCAACGCTTATTATTGATGAGCATCACTCCAGAATTAAAGCCCAAGCCTACTCCATACGTCGCGCGAATCGTTGCTACATAATAATCCTCCAGATCCATCTCAAAAAGATGGTCCAGATTTCGTGTCACAACAATATCACAATCTAAATATAAGACTCTATCTGCTTCAACATAATTCGGTATAAAATAGCGCCCGTAAGCCATGTAGTTGATGTGAGCATAAGTTCCAGCTTCCCATTTGGATTTTACCTGATCGTCAATCTGATCATTAAACAATTTCACATCGTTCAACTGACTACCAGCTGCTTCTACCTTCTGACGCGTATAGTAAAACCATTCTTGAGGAATGTCCTGATTGAAAACATAAATATCTAAATTTTTATGGTGACAGCAAAGAGATTTTATCGTCGTTTCAATCTGTCTGATATACCCATAATCTCCCGAAACCACAACGGCTTTTTTATTTTCCAAAATACTACTCCCACTATGTTCATTATATTCTTTAAAAAAATCACTATTAGAGCTTATTATACCATAAATTCCGCCTTTATTCAAACATCCTCTTGGTAGCTAGACCTAACTTTTCTAGCCTTACAATAGAGGTGAAAGCTAAGCAGGCAAAAAGAAGAAGGCTTGCTATAAGCGCTTCTAATATATCCATCCTTTTAAAATCAGACAGCCACCACCTGTAACGTCTTTAAATAGGTGCTGATCATCCTATCAAAACTTATAGAATTAGGCTATCTCAAAGAATTAGCAGGTATTTTCTTGAGAAAAATGAGAGTGGGACAGAAATCGGTAATTCGTTAGAATTCGATTTCGTC
>ERZ772932.1388-NODE-1388-length-11490-cov-15.611194_pt1 | contig 11490 bp, 8 predicted proteins | sample MGYA00511684_ERZ772932 | MGnify/ENA primary metagenome ERZ772932 (study PRJEB29015, sample SAMEA2738078) | human oral metagenome | biome: human oral; feature: human-associated habitat; material: saliva | place: China | collected 2210 ...
TTGATTTCGCTCTTACAAAAGCTCTTGTAAACTTCCTTTACTCTTAGGGCTATTTCTTCGCTATCTGCTCCTACAGTTCTAGCGTTATTTTCGATTTCATATATTATGTTTCCTGGCATAACCCTCTCAGGAGCATGTGCTAGGTTGATTTTCTTACCTGTTTTAGCAATATAATCTTCAATTATCGGTCTAATATATTTGTCTATTGCACCCGGTGTAACAGTCGACTCTAAAACAATGATTGCATCATCTTCGGCAAATTCAAGCACGGATTTTGTTGCGTCCTCTACATATTTGCAATCGAGCTTCTTTGATACTGAATCATATGGTGTCGGTACGGTAATTATATAAAATGAAGACTCAACAGGATGTGTCTTGAACTCTATTTCATTTTCAAATGCCTTCTCTAAGAGTTCGGTCATGCCGGGTTCTTCAAATGTCACCTTTTTTTCACGCAGACTATCTATAATATCGCTCTTCACATCTGTACCGACAACTTGCTTCCCAGATTTAGCCAGTATCAGCGCAGTTGGAAGACCTATATATCCTAGCCCTATTACATTGATCATGCTTGTACTCCTTTTTTAAAATACCCCTAAAACATATAGTAATTCCTTAGAATAGTTTCTTAATCATTGACAAAAGTCTATTATTATATGCCTCAAAGGAAAACTCACTCTGCATGTTCAAAGAGTTCTCTCTAATGGCATTGTAAAATTCCTTATCGTCTCTTAGCTTCAGTATAGCTTCGCGCATCTCATCTACTGAGAGGTGATCTACGGCAAGCCCTATATTCCACTCTTTAACAAGCTCAGACAAGTATGTGTTCTTCGCTACAATGATTGGCATACTAGCAAAGATTGATTCGTATAGCTTGTTTGGAAGAGCTATCCTTACATTCTCCATCGATGCGTCATAAACAGAAAAAATACAGTCACATTTAGAATATAGCTCTGCAATTTCATCGTCGTAGAAAAACTTACCACGGTATTCAATGAAGTCCTTTTTCTCTGCAAGCTCCTTGAAATAACTTCCGTTCTCAAAGCCTGCCATGAGAAGCTTAACCCCAGTTCCATCAAGAGCCTCAGTAAGTCTCTTAAGCTCATTTATATAACGGATTCCTCCAATATATCCAACGGTGAACGGTCTTCCCTCATTTTTCTTCCTAAGCTCTGCATAATTATTGAACAATCTACCATCTGGCATGTTTGGCATGAATATTATTTTTTCTATATCAAAATGCCCTTCAAAGTGACCCAAAAAGCTTCTACTTGTAACAACAATTAAATCAACAAGTCTCAGCATATGAAGCTCCCTACGTTTCAGATACTTAGACAGTAAATTGATAGGAAAACTCTTTTTCTCATCTGTGAGATAGTAATGTATATCTGGTACTTCGTAGATGATTTTAACATCAGCGTCTAGTTTGTTCTTGTACCTATATGCTATCACAAGGGTATCGTAGCTTTGCACATGGATAACCCTTGGCTTCAATTCCTTAATCAAAGCGAGTGCCTGCTTTATGAATTTCAGCGTTGGAACTATACGCTTCATAGGATTTGTTCTATTTGCAGATATGTCTATCCTGTTAACAGATACATAGTCTCTACGAAGCTCAAGTCCTGCCTCACCATCCTTGTCCCAGTAAATCGTATGTATGTCAAAGCTGTCCTTTAGCAAATCCATACGCTTTACTAGTCTTGGAGGAAATGTGGAATTTATTAAAAATAAATATTTATCTCTCATAGTCTTTTAAATTCACCCACTACTTACATAGTTTCTATTTCAACAGTACATCGTGCTGCTTATAGAATTCATCTATCATAAAATTGCTGTATTTTTCGTAGAAATCTTTGATTTTCTCGTCTCCGCTTTGCTCATATATCGCCTTTAGCATCACTATGCACTTTGCAAACTTGTCATCGCTATCCAAGGCCACTAATTGCCCCTCCGATAAATGCATCAAATCACCAGTCAAGTATCCGTTTAAGTCGTATAGTGGCAATGTCCTCTTTAACATTTCTACACCCTTATCATAGCTCTCTTTCGCAATCTGCTTACTGCTATTTGGTGCATCAAGCTGACTCCAGTCGTAAAGTCCTATGAGAACATAAAGCTGCGTGTCAAGTCTATAATGTGGAGCTAGATTTGAATAATCCTCATAATAAGCGAATTTGCCATCCTTACCTATGTAATCTGTAAATGCAGATTGTTTATCAATACTGTCATCAAAGCTTCTTAGGCATTTCTCATTTAGAAATCCAAGCGCCTTTTCTCCTGCCTCAAGATATCTCTCATCACCAGTTAACTTATAGGCTCTTGCAAATACACTTAAGGCTCTTCCCTGTGCCTTCGCCGATACCCATCCGCTATTTATAGTGTCCTCTCTATATCTGCTACCAAGCATCATAGGAATGGAGCCATCAGACTTTTGATGTTCTAAAAGCCAATTTGTGCAGCTTATAAATCTGCTCCTTGCTTCAGCGTTATTGTCTTCAATTGCTTCTGTATACCATATCAAAGCATAGCTCGTAGCAAGGTCTACGTCGTACTCAAATTTATCATCTCCTGCTATAATCTTTGGAACTCCGTTTTTGTCAAACCGCACTCTTTGATCGACATTCTTATCAGTCATTTCGTCTGGCTTCCAGTACGGTCCCATAGCTTCATATTTGCTGTTTATAAGCTTTCTATTATAGTAAAAATCTGTCTTTATGTGCATACCTCTGTTGAAGTATCTTGCATTTATGATATGCTCTTCCGGCATCAAAATTGAAGTCTTCTCGTCAAGCTTGTTTACGAAATAAGCCTCGTGACCTGATTCCTTTCCATCATCTGTGAAGTAATCAAAGCGGTAGTAGTGCCAGCCTTCATTTAGGTTTGCTAGATCCATTTCGTATGTAAACTGTCCATCCTTGACGTCAAGCTTCTTTACTTCCTTGCCATCAAAAACAACCTTTACCTTGCTAACGCCCTTGCTAGTAATTCTTTCAAATCTATAGCTCGCCTCCGTTTCAAATAAAGGCTTAAGTGGAAGCTGGAACTTATGTCTTACAGGGCTTGAAGTAAGCGCAGCATATGCCGCTCCTATTAGACAAAGCAGTAGTGCTATTATTACTACTATGTACTTTTTCTTTATGCTTTTTCTAGTAGCCCCTGTGATTAAAAGCTTTGATGCATAAGCGACAGATAGGGCTATCACTATCCACCAGTATGCTATACCTATGTAGTTGCTAGAAGCAAATCCAACTATTACAAAAATAATATCCATAGGAATGAGCACAGCTCTTACTCTATCTTTTTTCTCACCGCAAGCAATCATTACTGCCAGCGATAAGATGCAAATGCTTACAAAGAATATGAATATCCCTAGTCCGTAGTTTGCAATTATTTCAAGCCACAGCGAGTGTGGATTGCTCAGGACATAGTTATGATCAAATGGAGCAAGAAATTTATTTACCCCGTATGGCCCGTATCCAAGTCCCTTGGCATCTCTAATTGCATGTGTAAACTCCATTATATAGGTGTTCATTCTTATATAGGCTGATCCAGTCTGAGTATTTACACCAGAAAACTGCTCGAAAACCTCGTTTCCTAGTCCTCTACCCCCTCTCTTTAGAGAAACGGTTATTATCAGCTTTTCTAGACCATAAGCGTATATAGCTCCTGCGATTAGCCATCTATATTTGACTGTCGATACAATTGAATAAATCAAAAGGCCTAAGCATATACCAAATAGGCAGATTACTGCATCATCCTTTAGAAGAAGGAACTCCATCAAAGATAATTCAATCACATTCAGCGCATTAACATATAGCTTCTTCCCAAGCTGAGGAAAGAAAAGTGGTGAAAATAACGCAAGACAGGCACAGTAATCGTTTTCGTTAAAGAAGATACCCGTCGCAACACTAGGAATGCCACTACTTGAATTAGCCACGGCTGAAACATTGTAGTAGCTTGATGTGGACAGGTGATTTCCCGTTACAATCTCAAAGATTCCTAACAATGTCAAGGCTACTATCGATATTTTACAGAATAGGAAAATGCGATTTTCCGTACCTTCCGTCTTCACGGCAAGGAGAACGCACAGTGCTATGGAAAACTGTAAAACCATCTGAAACAGCTCTTTAAAAGCGTCCTTGTCTGTAATCGTTCCTCTTAGCAGCATTAAGGCTATGCTATATATGAACCATACCGCCATGAGTATTACAAAAGATTTATCCAAGGATTCGAATTTCAGTTCCTTCTTTCTATATGCACGGTAGAAGAAAACGCACAAAAGTAGTGGTATCGCCACTCTAAACAGCGTTACAACAATTCCGGCAACTCTAAAACCAAAGCCTATGCTCGCGCCAAAGAAGACAGAGAAGACTAGAGCTCCTATAAGTATGGAATCTGTTTTCTGCTTGGATAAATTCATCTTAACCCCTTATTTTAGCCTTGATTCTGATAAGAATCGAAAAAATATCCTTTATCGCATTCCTGTAAATTATACAGATAAAAGCGATCGACATAGCTGTGAGCAGGGCTCTAAAAACAAGTCCTATCTCATAGTGGTTCATAAATATTGAAAGAGCTATAATAGCTACATTGCTTATTAAAAGCTTTGATATGCCGTAATCGCACGGATATACTTTCTGCGCAAATACATAGAGCAGAATCGCCATAACAAAGTAACCTACATATGTTGTATATGCTGCAGCCTCTGGTCCATAGCTTGGAATAAAGACAATATTCAGCACTATGTTTAGCACTGCACCAATTACATTTGCCAGCAATATATATCCAGTTTTCTTTTCAAACGATAGGCCGTATCCAACTATAACTGAGACTCCGTACATAACCTGTCCAAAGAGAAGTCCTGGAAGAAGCAGGTAAGCTGCCCCATATGCAGTATTTGACATTACTGCAATGATTTCCTTACCCCACATAGTCACGAAGATGCATATTATCATCAAAATCATATAGTAGAATCCCAGCACTCGCTTATACTGGTATTTGGCATCCTCATCATCCTTCTTGTCAAAGGCAAACGTGGTGTATGCTGTAAATACTGCATTTGATATAATCGATAGAACAGAGCTAAATCTTGCTCCGATTCCATAGATTCCTACCTCGGCTGCCGAGAAATAGTGCAGTATGAAGTATCTATCTGAAAGGTTCAAAAACCAAGCAGCAATCGCAGTTGGAATAATAGGAACCGAGTACTTTAGCATTTGGTTTAAAAGAGCTTTATCGTACTCCCTATAATTAAATAGTTTAGGCAAGAAAATTAGGTATGCCAGAAGCTGAAATAGCTGTACTATCGCAGAGCTTAGTATCAAAGCAAATGCCCCTAGGTGAAGTACAGATACAAACACTATGTTTGTGCCTATCATCAAAAGCGATGCGCTTACATTTACCATAGCAAAGAGGAACATTCGATTTTCCATCCTTGCGTGCAAAGCATATGGCGTATACCAAAGGTTAAAGCTTATGGTTATAAGCGAAACAGCAACGAGAATTTGGTGCTTTTCGGTGTGGAATAGCCAAAGAGAAATATCCTTGCTGAATATCGCTATTATAAATGGTGTTATTCCGGCAATTATGAGCGTTATCAGTGAGGTGTTAAACACCTTGCTCTTATGCTCCTCTGTTCTCTCATCAAAGTAGAACGCACTGAAAGCAGAGTCTAGACCTAGCATAAGAAGTGGCATAAGTATAGCCGTCACATTGGTTATAGAATCCGAAATACCAAGCTCTGTCGGTGTCAAATACTTTGTATAAAGCGGTAACAGGAAAAAATTTATCGCTTTAATCATCATATTTGCAAGCACGAGTATTGCGCTTCCTTTTATGAAATTACCAAGTTTACTATCACTCATAACTAAAGCTCTTTTACTTCCTCAAAGGCAGCTCTTCCGCTGAGTTTCTTTGCCTTGCCTTCATATATTTGACCAATAACCTTGCCATTTTTCTTACAGTCATGGTAGATTTCTATGTACTTTCTACCAGCAACGCCAAGATCATGTCTAAGCTTTCCGTCATTTATCAGTCTCTCTAATTCGCTCTCTATGTTAAGAGGTGAAGCGCTAACTATAGGTAGCTCCTCTGGCAAGTTCTTCTGCATATTATCTGTTATATATGTAATTACAGGCTTGCCCATACCCATGGCTTCAATTGCGAATACGCCGTAGGTTCCTCCGAGAATCTGATCTACTATTATATCGGCCTTCGTATATTCCTTGAAGGCATCTTCCTGATTCATATTTTCAACTAATATGTATTCTATCTCGTATTTTTTCTTCAGATTTTCCACAGCCTTATGTACATGGCTTGTTCCCTTAACACCTCTATTTGATGGTGCATGAACAATGGTCACCGTCTTTTTATCCGGATCAGGATATTTAGGCTCAAATTTATCTGGCTCTATCCTTAAAGGAACAACAAATGGCTGAAGCTCCGCCGGAAAATGTGGAAGAAGCTCATCGTCGTGAACAATGAAAGCCTTAGCATATTTCCCTAGCTTAAGCATTCTTGTTCTAAGCTTCTCTTCATTCGTCAAGCCAACCTCCCTCCAATAGTGGTTCATTCTATATGCTATGGATTCCTGCCTAACGTCTGAGCCATGAAACTCAAAGAAAATATTCTTTTTTAGGAGCTTCAAAAATGGCAGGTCTAAATTCCAAGGCAAAAGACTATGCCCAAAGTGGAAATGGTAGGTGTCATACTTAAAGCTACACTTCAAGAAATTGAAGAATACTCTTACTGCATATATAGGATACATGTGTTTCTTACCTTGCACCATCATCATACATTCATCGTACGGATAGTGAACTGGAGACTCGTCCCACAGTATCAGCTTTGCATCATATCCGTTGCTTCTCAACCCTTTTACAGAGTAGTAGGCCTGACCAGCAACCTCTCTCATTCCATGCATTATTTTCATAATTAATTTTATAACACTAGCCTCTAGTATTAATTCTCCTTTTGTTTTTGAGCAAAATTACTATTTGTTAAGCAAGTCCGAAATCACCTGCTCAACTCTCTTTTCCCATGTGTTGTTCAATGCAGCTTTTTTTACATTTTCTAACAAAGCGTGGTAAAGTTCGTCGTTAGTATAATACTCTAAAATAGCATTTTCTATGCTATCTGCACCTTCCTTGCAGATTAGTCCGCTCTCGTTTTGCTGTATAAATCTTGCCATAGCTGGACAGTCCGTAGAAATCATCGGTAGTCCGTGGCTCATACACTCTAGTACCTTAACAGATATAGCCATGTCCATATAGAAATGTCTCTTCTTTGGAAGGACTCCAAGGTCACACCTTGCATAAATAGGTTCTAGAGCTTCTCCCGATGCTTCTATAACCTCTATCCAGTCGCTTTTTAGAAGCTCACTATTTTTAAGATGTACAAGCTCTTCCTTCTTTGTTATCAGGTTGAACTTCACTCTAAATCCACTTTTATTTATGCGGTCAAGTGCTATAAGCAAGTCATCTATGCCATCAGCCTCTCTGACTCCACCTGCATAAAAAATTTCTCTGGCGCCTAGCTTGACTTCGCCTCTAGGCTCATTGCATCCTGGTGGCAGTACACCCACCCTTCTAAAATTCACAGATTCTAAAATCTTTATGCATTCCTGTGACGGGAAGTAGACTACATCGCAGTATTTTCTAAATGCCACAAGATCTCTCCTGTGCATCATTTTTAGAATCGTTTGCTTCCAAAGAGGCGTTCCCTTCCATGCCCATTTTGAGAACTTCCAGTAAAAATCTCTATAGAACAAGCCGATAGGAACTCCCATCTTATGAACCTTCTTCAAAAGTGAAAGATCTATTTGATTGAAGAATGGACCCGAAGGTGGCTCGACATAGCATACATCTGGCTTATTGTTATCAAGCCAGTCTAGTATCTCCTTTACCTTTGCCTGTCTTTCCTTTCTTCTGTTCTGTTGTCCTTCTAAGAGCTTGACTTCATGACCTAGGTTTACAAGCGCATTGTACATTCTGAATGGCCTTACTGAAGATCCCGATGAAAGCTCTCCAAAGTCAGTAAATGTTATATATAAAACTTTTAATTTCATAGAGTGTCTTATTTCCTCTTCATCTCTGCGATTAATTCCTCGTGACTTCTAGCAAAGTTTCCGCTCACAGCTTCTCCCTCGCTCACTGATTTGGTAACAACAGCTCCCATATTTGCTCTGCTACCTGAGCCTAAATCAATGCCATTTCTGATAACTGCACCAAGTCCAATCCAAACATTGTCACCTATATTACAACGACCACCTATTGTAGCGCCAGATGCGACAAGACTAAGCTTTCCAATTTTGACACCATGGGCAATATACACAAGATTATCTATGCTGCTGTAATCGTCTACAATTGTATTATCCCATGGATAAATCGCTTTATCTAAACATACATTGTGCTGTATCTCGACATTTTTGCCTATCTTTACACCGCCGACATGCTCTACCAAAAAGCTCTCTGTTCCTTCTCCATTTTTCTTAAACTCAAAACCAGTTCCACCGATTACAGTTCCTGCTCTAATTACTGAGTTATCTCCTATAACAGTATTTTCTTTGATCGATACAAATTCCTCTATTGTTACGTTGTTTCCTATCGTAACATTCATATCCGCAATGTATGCCATCTTGCTGATATTACAGCCCTCGCCTATAGTAGTCGGATGGTTTTCCCTTCTATATCCATCTGTTTTAGTCAGGTAGTTGTGTAGCGAGAAAAACACAGCTCTAGGGTATTCTGTTGCAATTACTCCATAGTTTCTGTCTTTAGACTTTAGCTCTTCTGCAACTTCCCTTTTGGTTATTAGCATTGATATGCCATCAGGTACATTTTTGATAAAAGATATTTTTTCGGCAAATGTACACACATCTGAGCCATCATTGTAGCTGACTAGCCCTAATGACTCCACCGGCCTTTCATCCATCACCTCAAAGGCAATTCCCATTTTTTCTAAAATCTCACTTAAAAACATTTATACCTTCTTTCGAAAGAACCACCTAGATTTATTTATCACCCAAAATTGACTTTAGATGCTCTATGTAGAGCTTGTGATCAATTGCAAAGTTTCCCGAAACCTGAGAATTATCAGCAACATCCTTTGTAACTACTGCTCCCATAGAAATCTTACAATTCTTACCTACCTTAGTCATAGGCGCAATACATGACTGGACACCAAGAAAAGTATTATCTCCAATCTCTGCCCAACCTCCAAATGTTATGTTTGCTGCAGCAATAACATCTTCACCAATCCAAGTATCATGGCCTACCATTATGCAATTGTCTATGGATGAATATCGCCCTATCTTGGTTTCCCCGCCTATTACACCCTTTTGGATGCTTACATTTGTATGGATTGTCGATCCCTCATATAGGTGAACAGTTCCTGAACTATATACAAGTTTTTTCTTTGGCCCCTCTCCATAGTAATAGAATGCAGGAGAGCCTATAACTGTGCCGCTCATTACTCTAACATTATCGTCTATGACAACGCCGTCATAAATTACAACCTGAGGATCTATGGTTACGTTATTTCCTATCCTTACATTCTTAGGTGAAATCACAGCTGATTCTGCAATATTGCAATTTTCGCCTATGACAGTATCGAAGTTAAGTTCTCTTTGTTTTGATATAGCCTCATGTGCTTGGAAGAAAACAGTTTTAGGATCATCTGATGTGCATATGCCTCCATCAAATTCTTTACTTATATCCTCTGCTATGTCTTTAGGACATATTATGCAACTTACACCTGCATCCCTAACAGCCGGAAAATATTTCATAGACAGAATGTATGAGATGGTTTTGAGGCTTTCATCAAATCTGAGTCCTGAAAGCATGACAGTCTCGAACTCGCCATCATTAACCACTTCAATTTTTTCATCTATAACACTGTTTAATTCTGATAATTTCATGTTTACCTCCGTGGGCTTAATCACACTCTAAATATAGTCTTTTTCGTTAAGGATCTCGCTAGTGTTACTTATATTTTCTTTGATTGCCAAGTATCTATCGCGTACGCTAGAGTCAATTATCTTTTTTAGGGCATCTCCTATTGATATTTCTTTCTCGTAATACCAAAGCGGATGAACTAGCATTTGAATCTTATTAAACTTCTTTTCTGCGATTATACCATCGACATCTTCTCTCCAGCGTCTTCTGCTATCGGAGACATATTTGATATCTCCATCAAAAAAGACCTTGTCATAGGCATTTATTATTCCATCGGTCTTTATGTTCATATCGAGTGTAATCTTGTCAGGTCTGTGCATTGACATAAATCTCACCGTTTCCCCTATGATATCCGATAGGATCTTCGCCTCCTGAGTAATAGCTTTGCCGTAGTCAAAACTCCTCCTATCAGTTTCAGAACAGTAGACTGTATCATCAAAGTGCAAGCCGACATTATGGCCTAATCTAACAAGCTCTTTAATCAAATACCTCTCTCTATTTCCTCCGATATTATAGAAGTTTGTAAACATCAGAACAAAATAGGTTGACGAAACGCCAAGTTCATTTTCAATTTTAGCCATTTCAACAGCTTTTTCTAGCGACATGTCTACATCATGCCTTAGGATTATTTCCTGATCATATCTATTATAGTTAGAGTAATCACAGAAAGAATATCCTTGCTTCTTTGCTAGCTCTATTATGTTTTTATACCAAGAATGGGTAAATTCCATTATCTTTCCTCACCTATCTATTCCTTAATTAACTCAATTAATTTATCTGTAAGTCTCTTAAAATCAAACTCCTGAGCTAACATGCTGGCATTATTACACCACATATTATATCTATCTTCATCGCCGTTAAGCATATCTGCAATAAGCTCTGCCATATCGAACGGTCCATCAGAGTTCTTTGCTATTCCAATTTGATTTTTGTTTATTATGCCAAACTCATTTTCCTCACAATCCATTACAATTGGTTTTCCACTAGCAAGGTAATCAAAGAGCTTATTACCACTTATTCCATACTTAGACAGACCACCTATATCACCGTCCATAAGGTTTAAATCACTTTTGCTCAAAATGTAGGGAATGCATTCCTTATCGACTCTTCCCTTAAAAACAATATTAGTAAGTCCTTTTTCCTTAACCTTTTCTCTAAGTATTTCTAGCTGATCTCCACCGCCGTAAACTATGATTTTGATATTGCTTGCTATCTTTGATAGATGCTCTGCTATATCTATGAAGTTACCTGGCTTATTTGCAGCTCTAAGCGATCCCGTATATAGAACTTTCTTAAAACTATCGTCATCTAAATCTACGTCTTTGAAGCTCTTAGTCAGCTTATTCTCATTGTATACTTCTAGATCTATGCCGTTATTTATGAAGTGGATCTTATCCTTTGAAATATCCTTATCCCAGCCTCGATCCGAAATATATTTACCAGCACCTGGCATAGTAAATATCAGAGTGTCTGCTTTCTTATATAGTCTTCGTTCACCTCTATACATAAGCTTTGTAAGTATGTGATTTCTAGGAATAAT
>ERZ772932.1392-NODE-1392-length-11468-cov-2.392272_pt1 | contig 11468 bp, 9 predicted proteins | sample MGYA00511684_ERZ772932 | MGnify/ENA primary metagenome ERZ772932 (study PRJEB29015, sample SAMEA2738078) | human oral metagenome | biome: human oral; feature: human-associated habitat; material: saliva | place: China | collected 2210 ...
TGTTCTTAAAATAGGCAAAGTTTTCCCCGTTAATACCTTCGACAGCTTCACCCGTTTCTATACCTGTATCCATAAAAGATACTATTTCTTTTACAAGCTTTATTGCATCTTCATCTGAAAGATTTTCTACACCATAATTATAATCAATGAATTTTTCTGTTTTTGAATATTTATTTATCCCGCATCCATAAACAAAACACATCAGCAAGAGTATTATTGTGAATATATGTATTTTTTTATCTATCACTTTCCCCTCCTCTCAATAACGGTCTATCCGGAGCTACACCATAATCAGTTCCTCCGTTACTACAAAATCCATCAAAGTATTTATGTCCATTCGTAGTATAATAAATATGTGTTTTTTTCACAGATACTCTATCATTAGAATTTCCTTCAACCGTATATACAGTTTTATCTGCACTATTATAAGCTATAACAATTCCTGTATGCCCCGTCCCATCTAATTCGCCTTTTTTATTTCTATTTAAATGTATAAATAAATCTCCCTTTTTAGGTTCATAACCACTATCTACATTATGATATTTTTGGGCTTCTTCAACTTTTTCCGTTTTTACAAGATTCAAATTTCGGAACCGGTTTTCCTGCATCTCCTGCAATACCTCTATTATTTAATATTCCTGCCTCATTAGCACACCACGAAACATATATTGCACACCATGGCACGCCATTATCACCATACCATTTTCCATATCTGTTTATATTATCCCCTTCTATTACTTCTACTATCTCTCCATTTTTATTTCTTTTCTTTTTCTTTACTTGATTCTCAACAAACCCGGTATTTTCAACTCTTTCATTAAGTGCAATATTTATAAAATCATCTATCTTTCTACTCAACTCATCCTCTGCTGAGTTAGAATTATTGCTGCAAACCCCATTTTCATCAATATCATAAACCTTCCCGTCTTTCCCTTGTATTTTTTCAGACTTTGCCATATGACCGTCTTCATATAAATAGTACCATTTATCACCTATCTGTTTCCAACCTGTTCTCATAGCTCCGTCTGTATGGAAATAGTACCACTTGCCACCTATCTGTTTCCAGTCTGTTCTCATAGCTCCGTCTGTATTGAAATAGTACCACTTGCCACCTATCTGTTTCCAATCTGTTCTCATGGCTCCGTCTGTATGCAAGTAATACCATTTTCCGGATACCTGTTTCCAGCCTGTTTGCATAACTCCGGTAGACTCAAAGTAATACCACTTGCCGTCTATCTGCTTCCAGCCTGTTACAAGTTTTCCATTTTCTTTGTACATCCAGCCCATCTCGGTTTTAACCCATCCGTTACTCTCTGCCTTCTTTATATTACTTGATAAACTATTTCCATTCCTAGCAGTTGCTTTTGCTACTGTACGCACTCCTGTTGTATCATGATACAGCACATAATTTATATCTTTTATTCCCATAGCCTTTTCTCCTGATTTATTTAACTCTGTTTTAATCAGGTTTCCTGCTACTGTAGGAATAGAGCCTTGTCCCATTTTCAAAAAATCCATTTCTACTCTTTGTTCCAAATTTCCATTTACTAAAACTCGGGATGGAATCGAGCCTAATGCGTTTTTTGCCATTTTTTCCATGTTGAATTTTCTGTTACCGGCTCTTTTATTTGGTGTTTTATTCTCTATTTCCTTAGCATTAAATGACACCTTTTTTCCGCTCATATCTACACGGTTATTTATTTTTACAGATGATCCCATATGCCACCTCCCAATATCTCAAATACAAATATATGTACAAAGAAGTATTACCTATATTACTCTAATACTACATCTTCAATTTCTTACTCCACTTCATCATAACCGGATGTTTTAGCTTCCTCTCCTTTTTCTTCCCATCCATAATGATTTCCTGCATAATCAATATACATGAATTTTCCCATTCCGATTTCTAAAATATCTCCATCTTTCAACTCTATAGAAGTATATACAGCCGTTTCGTTTAATCTTACAAATCCCATACACTCTTCTCCTAACAGTGTACCCTTAAGTACTCTCATATCAAAAGCTATTACAGCATGTCTATTATCTCTTATATCATCATCGCCAAGGATTTGTATAGTCATAATATCGTTTCTACCTATATAGTTTTTTCCTTCGATTATGTTATACGAACACCCCTGTCTGACTCCCTCTATACAAACCAGCCATGCACAAATAGGAAACTCTTCTTCAAGTGAAAGTCTTTTCAAAAATCTCTTATCTTTGTACTTTTCCTCGAAAGTAGGCTTTTCCATTTTTAAAGTTCTATATTTTCTATTATTTAATAGCAAATCTTCTTTGGTCCCTATTTCTTTATATTTCCATTTATTCAACAGTTCTTCATGTTTTGATAAAAATTCTTTATATAAAAATTTGCTGTTTCCAATCTCTAAAATATTTTTATCTTCCAATACATATTTATCATATTGAGGTTTATCCTTAATGTATACAATCCCATCCGCTCTTGCAGGTAAAAGCATTCCCTTATTTTCATTCTCGTCAAAATATATAAGTGTATGTTTTTTCTTTATCTTCTCATCCCCAAGTATCTGTATCTCATTATCTCTGTCCGTACCTATAAAGTTTTCTCCGAAGCTTATTACATAACTCTTCCCTCGTCTTGCACCCTCTATACATACAAGCCATGCACATACCGGTCTCTCTTCCTTTAGGGAAAGTCCACATTCTTTCCTTAAACTTACATAAACTTTTTCAGGAGTGTCCAGATCAAAGCCACAGTGTGGACATATTGTTCCATACCTTGTTTTTGAAAACCTGTGTCCGTAAGGGCAGTCCATTATGTTTGACATCTTCTCCTCCTAATTGCTACTACTCCACCAAAATCTTCTTTGGGCTAAATCCTGTAGTCCTATGTCCTTCCGGATCTTTTGCACTGTTTAATATATCCAAAAGTCCGGTATAAATTTCTGTATTGCTTAGCCGGCTTCCCTTTAGCTTTCCTTCCTTAAATGCTATATAGTTTTCTATAATATTTCTGTCTATTCCTTCCTTACTGTTTATGACCATATAGCAAAAGATTCTATCAGTTTCTTCACATTTTTTTGTATTAAGGTATTCCTTAGCATATGCTTTTAATACATCTATATTAAATGACTTCTCACCATACCCTGCATAATCTGCATTCATAAGATGTATAGTATCATACTCAGATCTCATGTCAGCAAAGTCAAGATAAGTATCCCTTAATATAAACCCCGACTTAAGCAAAAAGTCGCAAAGTAAAATCTCTCCATCACTACTTTCTTCCTCTTCAGACAGAAAAGCCTCTATCTCGCTTATTATAAAGTCTTTATCCCTTACCTCTTTACACTTTAACTTTAAATACTCCCTTTGCTCAGTATTGGTGTATGCTACTTTTATTTCTTTATGTATCTGATATACCTCTCCTTTTAGCTTTACAATTCCCTTTCCTATGATAATATATTTATTTTCATGGTCTGAGTTTAATCTTAGGCCTCTTATAACTCCGTTTGTATATCCCTCATAAAGAATTGAGAGCAGATCCCTTGGGTAGTCTCTTAGTATTTCAAGTGCTTCTTTTTTTAAGATCCTTCCGGTCTCAAACAAAGGGTATCTATTTTCCATCAGCATCTCCTTTACGTATTTAGTGCTCTCCATCAAAGAAATCACAAATCCATTCGTCGGTTTCAAACTTATACTCCTGCCCCTCTCCTGCATATAATATATCTTTCAACCTATATACCGGTACTATCTGAAATCCCCATTTTTTATAGTCTACAAAGGCAAATATCTTAAGTTCTCCATTTTGTATATCATCCGTATCTTCCTGCTTAATATATCCGCTATATCTTCCTGCAAGCTCCATTCTGTCAGTTTCTCTTGCTTCATCTTTTTTGAAATGGAAAAGATACTCGAATCGTACGTTTTCAGAAGCGTCATACAAATACATTCTAAGCAATATATCTTCAAGGCTTCTAAGTAAACTTCCGGTCATCTTATTGCTTTCAAAACCGTCAATAAGGACCTCTTGTCTGCCTGAGTATGACAATGCTTTTATTTTATAAGGAATCAGAGCCTCCTCATCTCTTATATCAAATCCCGCATATCCGGTTCTTTTATCATAAAGATACCTCATAAGTCCATCCACACAGGCAAGTTTTAACTCTTCCTTTTTAACGCTCCCACCGCTTTGCATCATATTGCCGGGTACAAATTCTTTTAGCGCATCCCTAAACAAACCGATCTTGCAGGACTGCCCTGTAAGTCTGATCATGTCAAAGTTATAAAGTTCTCCGTTTTTATAAAGTCTTTCCATAAAAACTTTCATAACCGCATAGATTTCTCCTGCAATCAGCTTTTCAACTTCATAACGATTAAAGCTTATCTTAGGCATCCCCTCTAAAATCTCAAGTTTTTCTCCCTTAAAGACTGAGATTTTATATCTGTCCGCCTCAAGTCTTAAAAGCCCTGATTCCCCTTTTTTTTCTTCAGGTACTTCTATAACGATATCATTTCCTGAAAAAAGTTCCTGTTTAATCTCATCCGCCAATGTGAATAAAAAAAAGTAATTATTCCTTACCCTGTAATACCCTTCTTTTCCATAAGTTTCAAATCGCTTAAAAGCTGTGGGTAAAATATTTTCCGCCTTTTCATAAGCTTCCTGTAGTCCCTTATAAAAACTTTCAACACCTTCTTCATCTATGTATCTGTAAGGATCTGTAGGCAGTTCATTAATAACTTCAAGGCTTAAATCTTTATCCGTATCAAGCAGTTTTGAAACTATTCGCAGTTTTAAAAGTTGCATGATTTTATAGGTGATATTGTTTCCTCCAAAGTCCGTATTACCGTTTTTATAACTGTTTTCCATTGTGTAAGTCTGTATATCACCCTTTGCATGTACCTTAAACTTACATGCACTAAGATCCGTAGTTCCTCCTCCACAGTCCATTATCAGTGCCTTATAGCTTTCACCGTCTTTTAAGCGATTTTTCTCCCTCATCTTACTTATAAAACTATAAAGTACTGCCGTACTTTCATCCAATGTAACCTTTATTTCTAACGAAAGCATTTCCGACAAAATGCCAAGCATTTGCTCATAAACATGCTTTTGCTTTACGGGTACTGTAATATACACCTCTTTTATACAGCATTTAAAACTGTCTCTGGTAATATCCAGTACATGTCTTAAGTACGCCCCTATAATCTCTATTCTTTGTACGTATTTATACCTTCCTTTTGAGTCTGTGAGTTCTTCCTTCCTCTCAAAATCTCCTACCCATCTTTTAATATCATAAAAGACTGAAAAACCTTTATCCGTATAGCTTAGATTGGCATACCACAAAGCTTTTCTTCCAAAAGCGTACTCTATACTATCTTCTTTAACCTCTGTTACTGCCACAACTGTCGGAATCATCATTTCCATAAAGTTTTCTCCACCGACAGATTCGAAAAAAACAGTATGACAGATGGTATTCTCCTTTATGCCTCTTTGCTTTACCGTATTTATCTGCCTGTAATAGCTACTGTCAGCATACATAGCAACAGTTGTATTGGTAGAACCTAAATCTACAGCTATCGGCATGTGTAACTCAATAAGTGGAAGTACTTCAAAGTCCATTATAGGAAGTTTATAGGCTTTATATTTTAGAAGTGATGCATTTACTTCTCTATCTCCTATATATGTATGATATATAAACTCTGAAGCATCCCTTTCCATAAGATAAAGGTTGTAATCCTTTGTTTCAGTAACAATGCATGAAAGATCAGCCTCTTTTACCAAATATAAAGAATCCTTTTTATCTCCCATTGCTACAACATTAAATACGGCACACACCTTTTTATCCCCACTTACAATCAGGGCATTTGTATTTAAGAATTTATCTTTGTACTCAATTTTATAATCATCTAAAAAGTTTAACGCAGCACCTTCATAAATACTGATTTTCCCTGATATTCGAAGTTCTTCTTTCTCAGGCTCTCTTATAATGAACTTATCAAGGATTTGCTCTATACGCTCCCTTCCACCCGGAATCTCTTTTCTTATCAATTCATCTTCAAAGCTTTGGCAATATGAAAGAATCATCTCTATAAGCTCTTCATTTGTCAGGTTCTTATCAAGTCCCTTTACTATATGTTCCCTACGGCAAACTTCCCTCAGTCTGTATTCACTCATTAACTCAAGTTCACTTCTTGTATATGTCGCCGCCTGCTCTTCTTTAGTTATATTCCTGTTAAGCTTATAGCCCATAGTATTCCTACCGTCCTATACCTTTATTTTTATAATAGCCTAATATATTGCTATCTCTCCGATTCTCATACTCTCACCTACTCCTATGATACCAAAGTGATGTTTCCAAAAAATTTCCGTTTCATAAGATATCGGCAAAAAAAGTTTTTTCAGCATTTCCATCCTCTCCATATCTTCTTTTGTCTTATCGACCCCTGTAAATATAGTAAATTTCCTTAAATTTTCAGAGTGGTTGTAAAGGTTTGCTTTAGGATAAAGCTCTCTCAGTGCCTTTCTAAAAATTGTGATATAATCTTTACATTCGTATAAATCAAGCAGACAAAATATAATTCTTTTAGACTTTTCAAAGCCAAGAGAAAACAAGGTTTTTCTTATACTTTTTAGAAACCTTCCCTCTTCTATCTCTTTTAAGATATACATTGCCCTTAACTCTTTTTTATCTCCCCCACTTCTAAGATCCCATACTGCTACATAATGCATTATTACATCTAAGAATATTTCTCTTACCTTTTCATATCCCTTTACATCCGGAAGGAATACTTCTCCCAGTTCATTCGCGAAACGATATAGCGGATTTACCTCCACAATACTGTTTTCAATCATATCGGCATTCAGAAAGTCAAATGTGCTTTCAGTATACGGACTTGGATTCTCACTGTTTATAAATCTGAGATCTTCTAAGTTATATCCGCTTTTTTGTGCTTTCAATGCAATTTCCCATATGCAGTTCATACGCTGCTCCTGCTAATTAATATCTTTTTCATATTATCTGACATAGGCTTTTCCCCTCTTATCTATCACTATTATAGACTGTAACTGTTTTCTAAAACTCCTATACAGATATATTCATCGAAGCTTATCTGTAGTTGCGAAACGGCATATCTTACCATTGCTTCACAAAGGTTGCTGTCACCGGTTGTTAAAAACCTTAAAACAAGACCGGGACACTCATCTTTTATCAAAAATTCTCTACTTGAAAAATTGTTCATATCAGGAAGTATTATACTTTCATCTAAAACTTCTCTTCTTACCGGTACTCTTTCGCAGGATTTAAGTGATACATAATCTTCAATATTAAGTTCATCAATAATCCTTTCTATTTCCGCCTCAGTGTGTATTTCTTCTCCATTTTTATTTAAAAGTCGTCCAAGCATTCCCTCTTTTCTTTTGTTGCTTATTAATCCAATCGGCAATTCTTCCTTTGTATATCTTATATCAAAGATATTATAGCCCTCTAAATCGGAATAGCTTTCTTCATAGGATTTTACTATAATCTTTTCTTCTTCATGTCTTATTCCTACCATACCTTCCGTCTTTAGTACCAGTCTTAAGATAATCTCCTTATTACTTTGCTTAACCATTTCACGTTCATAGTATAATCCGTCTTTACTTGGACTTAAAAATGTGCTGCTCTTAAATACATTTCTTTCTATGTTCCATATAGGATAAAGTTCTTCTTTTATCATATCAGCATATTTCCCATATACTACTTCAACATCTATCGCACTTTCGGGAATCTCTGAAAGGTCTATATCAAAAAAACGATCCAGGTACACAGTATTAACGGTATTCCACCTAAGTCCGTTATAAGAAAATGTTTCGTAAAGTTTGCCTAATTCTTTTCTGTACCGAAGAGCTCTTTTCGGTTGTACTAAAATTGTGTGTTTTTCACCGTTATTTGTAAAACTTAATCTTATATTTTCTTGTAAAAAAGCCTTGCACATACTGTCGGTTGCGTCAAGGTAAATAGTTTTTATTGATTTTTTGTCCTCCTTGGAATCTCTTTTAATATCGGATCCTATATCCTCTATTACATCTAAATCGGATATAGGAAAAAACATCCTTAAAAATTTATTTTCATTTTTTGAAAGTAAAAGTATCGCGATTTCATAGCTTTCCTCTTTTCGCTCAAGCTCCTCGTAAACCTTATTGTGCAAAGCCTTATATCTTTCTTCAAATACTTCACTCATCTTATATAGGCCTTCGTATAAAACACTTTTTGCAAGAGCATATTCATCTTTATCTTTTATCTCGGAAAGTCTGTCCTTAACGTATTTTTTTACGTCAAATTCATCTAAATATCCCATACCCTTATAAACTCCTCCAATATCAGTTTGACGAAGACTCCGACTCGCTTGTTTGCTGTACTGTGGATTCATTAGTTGCTGTAGAAGTTACTGCTTCTTTCTGCTTTATTTCGTCAATCCTTTTTTGTACATCATTAAGCTTTTTATCCATCTGTATTGTATTTATCTCATCATTAAGCTTTACATAAAGTCTTCTTGCATACTCATAATTTTCTCTTGCTGTTTCAAAATCACCCCTTAAAAAGGCTTCATCTCCTGTAATCGCATAGCCGCTTGCAGTATTTTTTTCCTCTTCACTTTCACTGATTTTCTTATCTGCTGTAGAGATTTTCTCCTCTATTTCAGCAAGCCCGGCGCTTTCACCTGATTTTTCCAACAAATCTTTTGCTGTATTATAATTTGCTCTTGCTGACAAAAAATCTCCTTTACTTAATGCCTCGTCTCCTGCACTTAACATATCATTTGCCGATTGAAAGTTTTTTGACTGTTTGTCCGCTTCAGCCTGTTTTCCTTCCTGATCTTTTGCAATAGCTTGATCTACTGCTAAGAGTTTGGCCTCCGCCTTTAACTTTCCCTCTTCATAACCTATCTTTCTTGACTCATTTTTTGCGTCATTGTATCGTTCTCTTGCCCTTTCGTATATTTCAGAGTCAAAAAGTATATCTCCGTTATCCAAACTCAGATTTACGCTTTCATATCCCGAAATAAAATCAAGTTTTCCTTTTACATAAGAAAGCCCGGCATTATCTGCATATGGAATTTCATCCAATACAAGTTTATATAAAGATTTTGCTTCACTATAACTTTCTGTATTGTATTTTTCATCTGCCTCAAGTATTCCTTCAATAACTTGTTCATAGTGATAAAGCAACTCTTTCATATCCTTATCTCTAAGACCTTCAGCCTTCTTTATTGACTCTTCACATTCTGTATCCGCTTTTTTATAATTTTCCATTTCAATAAATTTAAGCATCTTATCATAATGTGTATCCATATCTTCTTTTAACTCTTTTCTATATCGAGTATAAAAATATATAGCAATAACTGTAGCTAATATTAAAACTACAGCAACAATCGAACCGATTAAAATAAGCTTCCTTCTTCTTTTCTTCTTCGTATCCGACTCAATAAATACTTTATCAATATAAATCCCTGCAATTGTATAATTATCAATATATTTTCTGTTTTTATCGAGTAGTGCAGTTTCCACTTCTCCAAGACATTCGCTCGGTTCTTTTCCACTGTTTTCAAAAATCTTATCAATTTCTCCCTCGGACACATTCTCCCAAATGCCCTTTGTATAGAGAATTAAAATATCTGTATCAAAAAGTTTTATTTTTCCTGATATTACGGGAGAAAAATCCTTCTGCCCCAAATATGAATATAAATTGCTTCTTTGTTCATGTCTTGATAAGGCATCTTCACTAAGAAGTTCATTTGATACCATCTCACTGCTTAAAGATGTATCAGTACTTTTATAAAAAACTTTATTATTTCTATATAATCTTATTCTTGCGTTTCCGGCGTATGCTAAACGCAAATTCTCATAATCGGTTACTGCAACTACTATTGATGCCTTTAGTCTCATGTACTTTTCAGACTTTAACAGTACTTCATTTGCATATTTTAGATACTTATGTATACTTGCCTTTGACATTGACGGTTTTTCCTGAAATTTTAAAATTACACTTTCCACCGCTTCCTTTGCAGACTCGGTATCTGCTATATCCTCAATACCGTCTGCCAGTACGTAGCAGGCAAAATTATCAAGCTCCGCATAAGCAAAATAATCACTGTTTTTAAGTGCACTGCCCTCTTCTGAAATAAAGTTTGTATTAAATCTGCTGTTTTGCTTACGCATTTTCTCCTCCTACATTCCAATAATTATCAGTCCCAGATTAGCCGTTTCTTTATTTTTATCTTTTATGATTTCTATAATCTCTCTTGCTTTTTCTTTACATGAGTTCTTTTTTACAAGAACTTCTTCCATTTCCCTAACTGAAATACTGTTTTGCACACTTTCAGTTAGCATTACAAGCATATCTTTTTTCTTTAATCTTATATCATTCCTACTTACAAGAGGAGGCATATAATCATCTCTTCCTACAAAATTATATGCCCTGTTTATATCGGAAATTCTAAGTGCCGCCTCTTTACTTAAAAGCCCTTTACTTACTTTTTCTTTTATAAGCTCCTCCATAATCTGCCCCTTACTAAGGAGTATAAGTTCTTTTCCTCTAAAAATATAAATATTCATATGCCCGACTATGGCGTATTTCAATGTATTTCCATTTAGTACAATACATCCTGCATAAGCCTTCCCCATATCCGGTATATTTAGTACATTTGTATTAGCCAGTTTAAATACCTTTTCAAAGAAGCTGTCCGGACTTTGTGTACTGTCATATTGGTCATATAATTTAGTAAAAGTTCTTACCGTAGTCAGTGCCGCAACTTTTCCTGCATAATCTCTTCCTTCCCCTGCTGTAAGAACCGCCATCATGCCGCCATTTAATCTTTTAATACCATATGCATTTGTCTGAATCTGTCTTTTTCCTATATCAAGTACAGCTTCTACATCAAATATACCGTTTTTCCCTTTTTTTACTTGTATAGATATCCTTAGAATTAAAATTCCAAAAGCAATTATTATGCAAATTACATTTGCCCATAAAGCAATTTCCATATTATTTACCTCATAATTATTTTTACCATGAAAACTGCTTACCACATAAGGCAATATATAAAAACTCACTCTCACCCATGGTAATTACATCATAGGTTTCAAGTATCTGCGGAGTATAAACGGCTTTGCCATTTAAGTAAGTAATGCCTCCACCTTCTGTACAGATAAGTGTCGCTTCAAGATCTTTTTCATCAAAAGATAAAATAGCATGATTTTCCTGCTTTATGGCATTATCTACAATAATTTGGATATCCATGGCATCCGTTCTCCCGATATAGTTTTTTCCAAATACTATACGATAGTCTTTTCCGTATCTTGGTCCCTTAATACAAACAAGCCATGCACATACCGGTTTAGTTTTTATCCTTATTAAGCTTTCTTCAAGCTCATTATCATCAAACGACTCTTCAAGTTCTTTTCTTTCAGTCATGTCCATATTGCAGTACGGACAAATATTTCCGTATCT
>ERZ772932.1398-NODE-1398-length-11416-cov-3.783910_pt1 | contig 11416 bp, 13 predicted proteins | sample MGYA00511684_ERZ772932 | MGnify/ENA primary metagenome ERZ772932 (study PRJEB29015, sample SAMEA2738078) | human oral metagenome | biome: human oral; feature: human-associated habitat; material: saliva | place: China | collected 2210 ...
TGTCAAAGCGCTCCACCGTCCCGCTCATGATTTCATTTTCATGCTCTTTATAGGTGTTGTAAGTGATTGCTCGGGTCTGCTTACGCATCTTTTCCATGATGGTTTGCTTGGCAGACTGAGCAGCGACACGGCCAAATTCAGCTGGCGCTTCTTCAAACTTGATCTTATCTCCCAATTCATAAGCTGAACTGATAGCCAAGGCATCTTTGAGACTGATTTCCAAACGGCTGTCAAAGACCTCGTCCACGACTTCGCGAACAGTATAGACACGGAAATCTCCTGACTTTTCGTCAAACTCAATGGCTGCGCTGTCTGCCTGACCATAGCGACGGCGATAGGCTGAGCGGAGTGACTCGGTCACTGCGTCAATGATATCTTCTTTCTTGATTCCTTTGTCTTCTTCCAAAATGCGGAAGGCCTCTAGCATTTCTTTACTCATTTTTATATGACTTTTGCCGAAACAAAAGTGTTCCTTTCTTTTCTATATTGTTTTTGCGGCTAAAACTTAACGGCTAATCTGGCTTTGGAAACCAGACTGTAGGGAATTTCGACTTCTTTTCTGCGAGTCTTGTCCAGATATTCCATGTGCAGAACATCCTCTTCAAAACTCAGCAAGGTGCCTTCAAAGACTTTCTGCTTGTCAACAGCCTTATAGAGACTGACATGGATATAACTGCCGACTGCATCGGCTAGCTGTTCCTTGGTCTTGAGCGAGCGCTCCAAGCCAGGACTGGTCACTTCTAGAAAATACTGTTCCGGGAAAGGATCTGGCTTGATTTGATCCAAGAGCGGACTGATAATATCCGTCAAATCCGCTGTATCATTGACCGTAATACCTTCGGGCTTGTCCACAAAAACACTGAGAACGTAGTCCCCGCCCATCTTTCCGTACTCAATATCGACTAATTCATAGGGGGCCAAAATGGCTGGTTCAATAACCTCCCTCACCAATTCAACAATCGTTGCGATATGACGACACCTCCTCACAGATAAGAGGCGAAGATACTTCCTCGCCTCTCTTTCCTTATTCATTACTAGTATTATAGCACGACAAGTCCCAGAATGCAAGGGAAATATGCTGTGCAAGCTTTTAAAGACAAAATGCCACTTAAAACACTCTTATTTTAAAGTAGAATTCTTTCCTAATAATAAAGTCTTCAAGGAGTATTTCCTCGAAGACTCTTTCTTATTCAAATGCTGCTTCCACCCGATAGATGACTTGTCCTTTGTTAGCAAATTTCTGCTCATACTCAGTCAGGACATTGTCCTCGAAGTCGCTGGCATGCAAATCCAACCAAACGCCCTTTAACTTCATACCATACTGTGAAAAGCTTACTAGGCTATACTCAAAAAGACCACGATTGTCCGTTTTGAAGTGGATTTCTCCATTTTCCGGCAAAATCTGCTGATAGGTAGCCAGAAAGGACTGATAGGTCAGACGACGCTTTTCATGACGTTTCTTGGGCCAAGGATCCGAGAAGTTCAGATAGAGGCGGTCAATCTCGCCCTCTTCAAAATAATCAGTCAAATCCGAACCGTCCACCCAGAGCAGCTTGATATTGGGAACACCTGTTGCTAGCACCTTGTCCAAGGCATAGCTGAGGACCGATTTCTGGATATCAATCCCGATGTAGTTGATCTCAGGATTGGCCTTGGCCATGCCGGATACAAAAGCTCCTTTACCGCTGCCAACCTCTACATGAATGGGATGGTCGTTGCCAAAAATCTCCTGCCATCTACCCTTGGCGTCTGCTGGATTTAAAATCACATACTGGGGATGCGCTTCTAGCAGTTCCGTCGCTCCCTTACGATTCCTTACTCTCATTGTCCTCTTCCGTATTTGGAACGGAAGTTTCGTAATGCGTAAATCTCCCGGTTCACATTTTCTAAATCATTGTTTTCATAGTATTTAGCAATCTGCATCAGATAAGAATACTGTCCAAACCAGTATAGCTTATTGAAAACAGTCTGATTATACTTATAACCATAAGCGCTCAGCCACTCTTGCCAACCTGAATCAGGCACATAATGGCTCAAAATATGTGCTACATCCATCATCCTGTCTGTCAAGCGCACAGAATCCCAATCCACCAAGTAGATAAGCCCGCTGTCGGTCTCTACCCAGTTGCTGTGGCGCACATCTCCGTGAACGATGGTCGCGTAGTCCTCACGAAAGGCTGGTACTGTCTGGCGTAGGTCGCGGATAACTGATTGCAGATATTGATTATTCCTCAAAGCAAGCGGCACTTGATTGAGCCAAGCATTCAGCAAATCAGTCGGCGTTTCCAGTGTATAGCCCAGCTTGGTCAGCTGTGTCATCAATGGGCGCGAGCGATGCAGCCGTGTCAAAATATTGATTACTTGCTTTTTGGACATATCATTTGGGGTCAGAATAGTGCCTGAAAGCCACTCCTGCCCGCTCATAACATTGCCGTCCGGCATCCGGCGACTCCACAAAAGCTGCGGTGCGATTTGTTCTCGAGCTAAGCCTGCTAAGATAGGGGTTGTATTCATCTTGACGAAAACGCGCCCCCCGTCCGGATAAGTCCCCATATAGGCCTTTCCGCTCTTACCAGCTATCGGTGTCAGGGTCAGCTCGTTATCAACCAAGTCCATGTTTCCCCTCCGTAAAAAGTTTCTTTATCATTTTACTAGTTTTACCTCTTTTAGTCAACCAATCTCCGTAACTTAAACGGCAGATAGAACAGATAGAGTAGGGCAGTTGCTCCCAGCATGGCCAGCACTGCTGTCTTGTCTTGGAAAAATAGCAGAGCAGTCAGCACTTCAGCCAAGAGAACACTGATGCCAATCGAAGTGATAATTTGTCTTGCTCCCTTCAGCTTTTCCCCTCTTTCTATCGGAAAAAGCTGGGTCAAAAACTGATAGTCAAAAGCTTCGTACAAGGCTGTTAGCTGGAAGAGTAAGAGATAATTGAACAAGACCGCAAAAGCTGCAGCAATCCAAGCTTGGCTGACAAAAACCAAGGACAAAAGAGCCAAAAAGAGCAGTCTCAAGGTCAGAGCAAAGAAGTCTCCATTTCGCAAGTAAGAGCGCAAAAAGAGATTCTGCCAGGTTTTGCTATGCTGCTTGCCCAAAAGTCTCGTCAAACCATCCAGATAGGCCCGGCGCTTGACACTGTTTGAAATGCCCTTGACATTGGTAAAGAGAGCAAAGAAGCGCAGAATAGTTTGCTTTCGGGCTGCCTCATAAGCGATTAGCGCCTGCCAGTCCAAGCCATTTTCAGTAAAGAACTTTTTGGCCTTAGCCTGAAACAAAAACCATTTCAAAACTAGCATAAGGAGGCAGTAGAGCCCAAAGCCCCAAACGGGCAATCCCAGAGCCAGAAAAAGCGGGGCTAACAATAGCAACATTCCAGTCTGTAAGACTGCATACAAGAGATAGGAACGTAGAATCTGAGCCTTGATAAAAGCTCTGACTTCTGCTTCTCTGACCAAGAAAAAGAGAGCATCCGGCTTTTCCAGATAGGTCGCAATCCGTCCAAAAGGCAAGATAAAGAGCGATAGAATAACCAGACTGGCAATAATGGGTAGGTGGTTGGTCGGAAAATGTCGCAAAAGCTGACTGTACTGAACACCTAAAAATCCCATAAAAATCAGCAGAAAGAGCACGAAATGATCATTAAAAACATAGCGCAGGTATTTCAAACACTGCTGACGAAAATCCTGTTTTCGTTTGGCAAATAATTCTTTCATAGCGCTGCCTCTTCTGTCAGGGCTAGATAGATGTCATTCAGACTAGCATCCGGCATTTGAAATTGAGCCCGCAACTCAGTCAAGCTGCCCTTGGCCCTCACCTGTCCCTTGTGCAGAATTACAAAACTATCGCACATCTTCTCGGCAGAGTCCAGAACATGGGTGCTCATCAGAATGGACTTGCCCTTCTTCTTTTCCTCCTCCAAGAGCTGGATAAGGTCTGCAATAGCTACCGGATCCAGACCCAGAAAAGGCTCATCCACAATAAAAAGGCTGGGATTAACTACAAAAGCACAGATAATCATCACTTTTTGCTTCATCCCTTTTGAAAAGTGAACAGGAAACCAATCTAATTTTTCCTCGAGTCGGAACATTTCCAGTAGCTTATCCACGCGCTTAAAAGCTGTTTCCTGCTCAATGTCGTAAGCCATAGCTACCGTCTCAATGTGCTCGCGCAGGGTCAATTCTTCGTAGAGACTAGGCGTTTCCGGGATAAAACCGATTTTCTTGCGGTAATCGCTGGGATTGGTCCGCAACTCCAGTCCATCAATCTGAATCTGGCCCTTATAAGGCGTCAGAAGACCAATAATCTCATTGATAGTCGTGGACTTGCCCGCACCGTTGAGACCAATCAGACCAACCAGCTGGCCATTGCCCACTTCAAAGCTGACATCCTTTAAAACCGGGATATTAACATAGCCGCCCGTAAGCTCTTTGATTTCTAACATATTTTCTCCGAATTCTGGTATAATGGTTCTTATATTATAACAAAATCTAGCGAATAGAGGTACCATTTATGGCTGATTGTATTTTTTGTAAAATTATTGCCGGAGAAATCCCTTCTTCAAAAGTCTATGAAGACGAGAAAGTCCTTGCTTTTCTGGATATTTCCCAAGTAACACCAGGTCATACCTTGGTTGTCCCTAAAGAGCATTTTCGAAATGTGCTAGATATGGATGCAGACAGCACCAGTCAGCTCTTCGCTCGCGTACCTGACATTGCCCGTAAGGTGATGAAAGCCACAGGTGCAGCCGGTATGAATATCATCAACAACAACGAAGAAATTGCTGGACAGACTGTCTTTCATACCCATGTGCATTTGGCACCACGCTACAGTGATGCAGATGATCTCAAAATTACTTTCGCAGCCCACGAACCAGACTTCCCAGCTCTGGCCGAATTAGCTGAGAAGATTGCGCAAGCTTAAGGAGGGAATATGAAACTTTCAAATATTTTTCTATTTATCGGTGCCGCAGCAGCCAGCTACAAGCTAGTTGAAAACCGTCAAAAAATTCAAGAAGAAATCATTGAAACAACAGATAGCCTTGACAAAGTAAAGGACAGTCTAGCCAATATCCAACGAAATATTGCCATCATTCAAGAGCAAAAAGAGCAAGTCAAAGACATGGCCCAAGATCTTACTTATAAATATAAAGTCCTTGAAAATCAAGCTCAAGTGCAGATCCAGCAAGTCAAAGACATCTGGGAAAAGTACGAGGCTTGATAGAGAAAAGGCGTATGATAGGGGAACAATAATTCCAATCAGCCGCCGCGTCAAGAGCTTTCCGTCATAACCAAAAGAGACCGAGACATTTTGTCCCGGCCTCTTTTTATATTTAACTTTTTACTCTGTAGTCGCATTGACTACTGGCTGACTTTGCGGAGCGCTGACACTGACATCTGCCGCTGGGGCGGAGGAAGCCGCTGGAGCAACTGGAGTCGTATTCGTAGTTCCAACTGTTGTATCTGTCGTCGGATAAGAGTAATTCTCATAGCCATTATTATAAGTTGGCTGACTATAAGGAGGCACGTAGTTACTATTGCTTTCTGTACTGCTAGACGCACTGCTGCTATTGCTGCTTCTTAGACTGTTGCCGCCCATAATATCTTCATAGAGAACAGCATTGGTCTTCAGACTCTTAACTGTGTCCAAGCCCAGAGACTTGCGGATTAGATTCTGCATGCTCAGCAGATGCTCTGACGTCACCAGCTGATAGCTACCACCGTCGGGCAAGGTCGCATCTTCTCCACGCAGCTGCTCGGACTTGATGTTCTTAAAGGCATCCTGATAGCCTAGCAGTTGTGGAATGCTTTTTGAATCAAGCGCGATATTGGTCTGCATGTTGCTGCTGACAGCTTTTAAAATAGCCTGATAATGACTGACACTGTTGAGGCTGAGAACTTTTTCAACCACTTTCTTAATTACTTCACGTTGACGCTTTTGGCGGCCATAGTCACCCTCTGGATCCTGATAGCGCATGCGAGCATAGACCAGCGCCTGATCACCATTGATAGTTTGCTTGCCTGGCTCAACCTTAGCAGTATACTCAGGCTCATTATCCTCAATAGAAATTGGGAAGTCAAAGGTATTATTGACCTCAATACCACCTACTGCGTCTACTAACTGAACCAAGCCCTGCATATTGATCATCACATAGCGGTCGATGTGAATATTCATCAAGCCCTCAATGGTCGAAATGGCTAACTCTGCTCCGCCTGTCGCATAGGCTGCATTCAGCTTGGCTTCAACTGTCTGACCGTTCTCATCAATCTGAGTCAGAATATCACGTTCCAAACTCATCATGACCGTTTTCTTGGTCTTTGGATTGACACTCAGGAGAATCATGGTATCGCTGTTCCCGACCCAAGTATCCTCGCGGGACCCGCTCCCTGTATCTACACCCATCAGCAAGATGGTCATGGGCTTAGTCGCAGAAATGACATCTGTCTCATTTCCCAAGCCCTTATAAGTCTTGGACAGTTCATCTGTTGACTGACCATAGATTGTCCAAGCATAAGTACCGATACCAGCTGTCGTTACGACAAAGAGGCTGAGAAACATCATTATAATCTTTTTAAACATATCCTTTTTAGTCTATCAGTTTACCCATCAGGTAAACATCAAGAAATATCCCTTCTTTTAAATAGGCTCCTCTTTTTTGTAAGCCTTCAATTTCAAATCCTAAATCTTTATAAAGGTGAACTGCTCGTTCATTTCTAACCTGAACGCTCAATTCCAAACGTCTAATAACTTGAGAATCTTCTGCCCAAGTCAGTGCCTCTTCCAGCAGTATGCGTCCCAGTCCTTGGTTCCAGAAAGCTTTCTTCACAACAACAAAGACTTGACCAATATGGCGAATTCGCTCATGGAAATCAGCTGTGATGCTGACTAGGCCAGCAATCTCACCATTTAAAAGCGCCAACAGATAAAGTTGATTACTAGAAGCAGCCTGATGCTCAATGAATGAAGCCATCTCCTCTTGATTCATCAAAATTCCAGCTTCATCCAGCGTCATATAATCTGACTCAGACCCAACCTGATTGAGGAAGGCAATCAGCTCAGAAGCATCTGTTTTTTCCGCTTCACGCAAGCATAATTCATATTCAGTCATTCTGCAGTCCCTCAATTAGCTCTTGAGCTCGCTTTCCTTTGGCTTCAAAAACCAATTCACGCCCGTCTTCCTTTTTTAAGAGGCTTAATTTGAGATAGTCTTCAGGCAGATTTTCTCCCAGCAGCTCTCCCCATTCAATGACTGTCACACCTTCCCCGAAGAGAAAGTCATCCAAATCAATGGAGTCTGGATCGTCTCCGATGCGGTAGACATCCAAATGATAGAGTGGCAAGCGCCCCTCGTATTCCCGAACAATGGTATAGGTTGGACTTTTAATCATCTGACTGATACCCAAACCTAGAGCCAGACCCTTGGTAAAGGTTGTCTTTCCTGCTCCTAAATCTCCCGTTAAAACCAGTACGTCCCCTGCCTGAAGCAATGTGCCCAGACGCTGACCCCACTGGATTAATTCTTCCTCATTATGACTAAACATTCTCTTATTATACCAGAAAAAATTTTTTTCTGCTTAATTTTGCAAAAGAAAAATCAGCTAGGAAAAGCTGATTTTTTATACCAAAAACATATCCTATACAAAGGGTACTAAAATCAAGGAAATCCAGCAATGTTTAGACCTAATTTAAAGCCAGATTTACGAAATTCAAAATAAATAGAAGATCCAAAATCCAAATCATAGAATGCACATCCTTGGCTTGACCTTTGAAGACCTTGACCAAGGTGTAGGTGATAAATCCAGCTGCTATCCCGTGAGTGATAGAATAGGCAAATCCCATAAAAATAGAAGTAAAGAAAGCTGGAATGGCCTCTGCCATATCATCCCAATGGATATTTTTCAGACTAGCCAGCATCATAATCCCAACAATAATCAGAATCGGTGCAGTTGCAGCGTTGGGAACAACAGCTAAAAGCGGGCTAAAGAAGCTTGACACCGCAAAGCAGATAGCTACGACCAAGGCGGTCAGACCTGTTCGGCCGCCAGCTCCGATACCAGCTGCAGACTCCACATAAGTCGTCACGTTAGAGGTTCCAGCAATGGCTCCAATAGATGTCCCGATGAGGTCCGAGTAAAGCGCCTTATCCAAACCTTCTGATTCATGGTTTTCCCCTGAAGTTGCTACAATCCCGACCTTTTCACCTGTACCGATTAAGGTACCAATGGTATCAAAAATATCTGTCAAGGAGAAAGCCAGAATAGCCATAAATGTCTGAGGCCAGCGAGTCGAATCTGCTAAGAGGGCACCCAGACCTTTCGGACCTACTGCCACCCCAAAAATCTGTCCCAATTCACTAACAGCAGTGCCAATGTTATTCTGCCCAAAGTCAATAGCTGACAAATCAACCAAGCCAACCAGAATAGCTACCACAGTCGTTACTAGGATGGATAGGATAACACCACCCTTGATATTTTTCACGATAAAGAAGATTGTGATGGCTAAACCAACCAAGGCTACGATGACAGCTGGATTATTAAAGTCTACCAGACCGGGAGTTGCTGCTGAATTAGCCGTGATAGCTGCTGCAGCCTTATCTGCTCCCTTGCCAGCTACTGTATAATTGCCTGGATCGATTGAAAACTTGAGCAAGCCAGCATTTTTAATACCTACATAGGCCAGAAAGACCCCGATTCCTGCTGAAATTGCTGCGCGCAAGGAGCCAGGAATTGACTCGATGATCATTTTACGCACCTTGGTCAAAGTGATAATGAGCGAAATAATCCCGCAGATAAAGACCATAGCCAAGGCTTCCTGCCAAGTGTAGCCCAAGGCAAAGACAACCGTGAACGTGAAAAAGGCATTCAACCCCATGCCCGGTGCCTGCGCATAAGGCAAGTTGGCAAAGAAAGCCATCATCAAGGTACCTGCAACAGCCCCGATAATCGTAGCTAGGAAAACACCCTGTTTGGGCATACCTGTCTGAGCCAGCATAGCCGGATTAACAAATAAAATATAGGACATGGCAAAGAAAGTCGTCAGACCCGCCAAAACTTCTGTCCGGACATCTGTTCCTTTTTCGGTCAGTTTGAAAAATTTATCCATTTTTCAACAAATCTCCTTTTGAGTAAAATTTCTAATATCTAGTTCAAAAAATAAATAAAAACAGATTTAATCCTGTTTATTTGCGAACGATAATTCAAATTATAATAAAAAATATTCACTTTTTCAAGATGAATGTCTCGCTTTTCTTATTTTTTATTATCTCTCATCAGAAATACCAAACTCATAAATTGCAAAAAGGTAAAACCAAGAATAAATGGCAGACGATCAGGCTGTATAGTTTGCAAGAGCTTCTGTAGAACCAGCTGAGGATGAAGCAACAAATCCCAGCTATTGAGGCGATCGTAACGTCCTATGTAGATAGCCAGACTGGACACAGCCGACAGAGCTGCCGTCAGCAACAAGTCCAAATACCAGTTAAGCTTCCAGCGTTCCTTGATGACATACCAACTCTCCATACCACAGAAAATCCCGAATAAAATACTGGAAACAAAAGCTAAAAAGAGCAGGAAAACACTTGGCTTACTCAGAACATCTATCACCCAAGTCATATGAATCAAATCAGTAATCATATAGAAAGTGTTGGGGAAGAAAAGCCACCACAAGAGGAAAAGAAGAGGATAGATCCATTTCTGCTTCTTGAATAAAAGCGTCAAGACAGCTGCATCATAGCTGATTAAGGCCAAGGTCATATTCCAGATGAGATAGGTTGGACCGCCATTTAGAGATTGGATATAGATAAAAAAGGCAATCATCAGAAAAAGAGCATGAATCATGATTGGTTTACGCATAAAAAAGCTCCTCCTTGGTGTGTCATAATTGTGACTGATTAGAGCACCATTATAACATAAGTCGTGTTATTTACACTGAATTCTGTTATAATAGTCTGTATTATCACTGAAAAGAGATTCACATGACAAAAAAAGTAATCGCTGTGGACTTGGACGGAACCTTGCTGGACTCTAATAGCAATCTGTCTGATTTCACCAAAGAAACCATCAAAAAAATTTCCCAAAAGGGCCACAAGGTTATTATCACAACAGGCCGGCCCTACCGTATGGCCTTGAAATATTATAAAGAATTAGAGCTCAATACGCCCATGATCAACTTCAATGGATCTCTGACTCACATTCCAGAAAAGAAATGGGATTTTGAAAAATCGCTGACGCTGGATAAATCCTTTCTGCTGGATATGGTTAAGCGCAGGGATGAGATTGAAGCGGATTTCATTGCTGGCGAATACCGCAATAAATTCTATATCACCAATCCCAATGAAGAAATCGCTGATCCCAAGCTCTTTGGCATCGATGCTTTCAAACCAGAAAACCAGTTTCAAGCCAATCTGGTAACGGAGAATCCTAACGCCATTCTCCTGCAGACGCGAGCAGCTGACAAATATGCTCTAGCAGAGGAAATGAACGCTTTTTACCAGCATGAACTTTCTATCAACTCTTGGGGCGGCCCACTCAACATCCTAGAGTGTGCTCCCAAGGGTGTCAATAAGGCCTTTGCCCTTCAGTACCTGCTTAATATTCTCAATGTAGACCGTAAAAATCTGATTGCCTTTGGCGATGAACAAAATGATACTGAGATGCTGTCCTTTGCTGGCACTGGCTATGCCATGAAAAATGCTAATGCCGCCCTACTGCCCTACGCTGACCAGCAGTTATCTTTGATGGCGTCGCCCACGAGCTCAACAAACTCTTTTTATAAAAGTAGACAATTAGGCAAACTCTGTTCGAGAGTTTGTCTTTTATTTTTTTCTTCCCTCAAACTCCGTTAGTTGCAAAAAGCTTTAAAAATAGGAGTTTATCAGCTATGTCAGAATATTAGAGTGAATTCACACTTAGTTTTGTAAGCGTTTGCTATTTGTTTGAGTTTGTGATATATTTAACATAAATAACAGGAGGAAACTTCTTATGAAAGCAGTTGTTGTAAATCCAGAGGGAACTGATGTCCAACTCGTTGAAAATAAAGAAATGCGTCCGCTTGAAACGGGGGAAGCTCTCGTTGACATCGAATATTGCGGTGTCTGCCATACGGACCTGCACGTCGCGCACGGTGACTTTGGCAAGGTGCCGGGCCGAGTTCTTGGTCACGAAGGTATTGGTATTGTAAAAGAAATCGCTCCAGATGTAAAAAGTCTCAAAGTCGGAGACCGCGTCAGTGTCGCTTGGTTCTTTGAAGGCTGCGGCGCTTGTGAATACTGTATAACTGGTCGCGAAACCCTTTGCCGTACAGTAAAAAATGCCGGCTATTCTGTCGATGGTGGGATGGCAGAGCAATGTATCGTAACAGCTGACTACGCTGTCAAAGTCCCTGAAGGACTCGATCCTGCCCAAGCTTCTTCTATCACTTG
>ERZ772932.1408-NODE-1408-length-11363-cov-5.987354_pt1 | contig 11363 bp, 11 predicted proteins | sample MGYA00511684_ERZ772932 | MGnify/ENA primary metagenome ERZ772932 (study PRJEB29015, sample SAMEA2738078) | human oral metagenome | biome: human oral; feature: human-associated habitat; material: saliva | place: China | collected 2210 ...
GCGGACAATTAGGCAGAATGTTTACCGTTGCCGCCAAAACCATGGGCTACAAAGTAACCGTTCTCGACCCCGATCCGAACGCGCCGGCGGCGGAATTTGCCGACCGCCATTTGTGCGCGCCGTTTGACGACCAAGCCGCTTTGGACGAATTGGCAAAATGCGCGGCGGTTACCACTGAATTTGAAAACGTCAATGCCGACGCGATGCGCTTTCTGGCAAAGCATACCAACGTTTCCCCCTGCGGCGACTGCGTTGCCATCGCGCAAAACCGTATTCAGGAAAAAGCGTGGATACGCAAAGCGGGATTGCAAACCGCGCCGTATCAAGTGGTTTGCCGTTCAGACGACATCAGCGAAGAAAGCGCGCAATTTTTGCCCGGCATCTTGAAAACGGCTACGTTGGGCTACGACGGCAAAGGTCAAATCCGCGTCAAAACGGTGGACGAACTCAAAGCCGCGTTTGCCGAACACGGCGGCGTGGATTGCGTTTTGGAAAAAATGGTGGATTTGCGCGGCGAGATTTCCGTTATCGTATGTCGTCTGAACAATGAAAACACGCAAACCTTCGACCCCGCCGAAAACATCCACGAAAACGGCATCCTCGCCTATTCCATCGTCCCTGCGCGGCTGAGTGCCGACGTGCAGCAACAGGCGCGGCAGATGGCGCAACGCTTGGCGGACGAATTGGATTATGTCGGCGTGTTGGCGGTGGAAATGTTCGTCGTCGGCGACACGCATGAATTGGTCGTCAACGAAATCGCCCCGCGCCCGCACAATTCCGGCCATCATACGCTGGATGCCTGCGCCGCAGACCAGTTCCAGCAGCAGGTACGCATTATGTGCAACCTGCCGCCCGCCGACACCAAGTTGCTTTCTTCATGCTGCATGGCGAATATTTTGGGCGACGTTTGGCAGGAAGACGGCGGCGAACCGAATTGGCTGCCGTTGCAAAGCCATCCGAATGCACACCTGCACTTATACGGCAAAAAAGCCGCGCGGAAAGGCCGCAAAATGGGGCATTTCACCGTTTTGTCCGCCGATGCCGATACTGCTTTTGAAGCAGCGGGAAAATTGCATCAAAGTCTTTGAACATAAAATATAATAATGGAAACAGCGTTCAGGCGACCCTCTGTCCGTTTACGATAGAAACGTCGTCTGAACACGCATTACAACACATCTTACAACACATCTTGCCATGAGCCTTCTGACCATACTCCGTCCCGCAGTCGCGCAAGACTGCCAAGCCATCCACAATGCCCATCTGCATGCCGTCCAATATACCTGCATCCGCAGTTACGACGATAAAGTATTGCATGCGTGGGAAGCCCTGCTCGATATCGACAGCTACCTCGAAACCATTTCCGATCCCGGCAAAGCCTTTTGGGTGGTGGAATACAGGGGGACCATACAGGGTTTTTTCCAAGTGGACTTCAAAGAAGCCCAATTGGACGCGCTCTATGTCCATCCCTTCGTCCATAATCACGGCTTAGGTACAGCCTTGCTGCGCCGTGCCGAAGAGCTTGCCCATCAGGCGGGGTTGAGCTTTTTGAAACTGTACGCCTCGCTCAACTCCGTTCCTTTCTACCGCTTGAACCACTACGAATCTTTGGGTTCCGCCGTATTGCAGTTGAACAAAGACGTCAAGGTCAAGTGCGAACTGATGCGCAAATATCTATAAGCCGTTTTCAGACGACCTGTACACGGAGCGCCGAGGTCGTCTGAAAATGTGTTTTTCATGTTCAACCTCAAAATATCCCCATGATGAAAACAGATTTTCAATCCGCCTTGAAAGCATTAGGCAAGCAAGCCAAAAAAGAAGCCGAAGCGCGGGCGCAGGAGCAAGCCTTGGCGAAGAAGCGCGAGGAAGAGAATATCGATTTCGCTAAAGCCGTAGGCGCAGTAACGCCGCTGAAAACCGCGCCGCGCTATGAAGCACCGCGTGATAAAACGCCCATCAAACCCCGTCCGAAAGAGCAGGAAAGTTTGGCAGCCGAAGATTATTTTTATGTCGGCAGCGGCGCTTCTTGGGATGAACCGCCCGCTTCGTTTAGTAAAAACGGACAAGGGAAAAACGACTTGCAACGTCTGCGTAACGGGCATTATCCCGTAGTCGCCGATGTCGATTTGCACGGCTACACGCAGGAAGAGGCGCAACAGGTTTTAAACGAATTTATCGAATTTACCCAAAAGCGTGGCGTATGCGCCGAAATCATCCACGGCAGCGGTTTGGGTTCGTCAGGTTACAAACCTGTTTTAAAAAACATGACGCGCCGCTGGCTGATGCAACATCCCGATGTATTGGCTTATATTGAGCCGAGAGAAGGCAATGATGGCGCGGTGCGGATTTTGTTGAAACGCAGGCGCAGGGAAGATGAAGAATAGTTTTGTGCTAGATTGATTGCGCTGAGGCAATATTGTCTTGAGTGCAATCTACCGAACAATGTCAAAGGTCGTCTGAAACTCGGAATAGGGTTTCAGACGACCTTTTCGATTTTGGCAAATGCGTAAATACTGTTTACGGCAGGAGCTTGCCCGGATTCATAATGTCGTGCGGGTCAAGCTGGGCTTTGATGGCGCGCATCAGGGCGATTTCGGACGGGGTGCGGACGCTGGGGAGCCAGTGTTTTTTGATGGTGCCGATACCGTGTTCCGCCGCGATGGTGCCGTGGCAGGCGAGGATGTGTTCATAGACGATGGTGTTGACGGCATCTTCGTAGCGGTAAGCATCGTTGCTCAAAACGTCGGGCAGAAAGGTGTTGTAATGCAGGCTGCCGTCGCCCAAATGTCCGAAGCAGACAATTTGTATGTCGGGAAAGCGGGTTTTCAGGGCGGGTGCGCATTGACGAACAAAAGTAGCGACTTGGGCAATCGGGACGGCGATGTCGTGTTTGATGCTGGTACCGAGCTTGCGTTGGGATGCGGAAATGTTTTCACGCAGCGCCCACAGTTCGAGGCGCTCTTGTTCGGATTGCGCGATGATGCTGTTTTCTTTGCCGTTTTGATAGAGAAACTCGGCAAGTTTTTCATCGAGCGAGGCATCGGGAACGGAGTCGGTCAGTTCGAGCAGGACGTGCCAATTTGCATCGGTCGGCTGTTTAAGGCGGCTGAACTCGGAAGACAATGCCAAAGCGTAGCGGCTAATCAACTCGAAACTGGTGAGGCGTTCGGCAAAATGCCCTTGTACGGCTGTTAAAAGCTGTACGGCAGATTCGATGTCATCCAAACCTACCCACGCGGTCGCTATGGTTTGCGGACGGGCGAAGAGTTTGAGCGTAGCGGCGGTGATAATGCCGAGCGTGCCTTCGCTGCCGATAAAGAGGTGGCGCAGGTCGTAACCGGTGGTATTTTTGTGCAGCGGTTGGAGATGGGAAACAAGTTCGCCATTAGGCAGGACGACTTCCAAACCCAATACCAAGTCGCGCATACTGCCGTAGCGTAAAACGTTTAATCCACCGGCGTTGCAGGCAATATTGCCGCCGATTTCGCACGAGCCTTCGCTGGCAAGACTGAGGGGAAACAGCCTACCTGCTTCGGCTGCTGCTTTTTGGACGTTTTGCAGGATTGCGCCCGCCTCGACGGTGATGCTGTTGTCGGCAAGGTTGATTTCGCGGATGCGGTTGATTTTGGAAAGGTTGAGCAGTACGCCGCCGGAAGCTACCGCCGCGCCGCACAAACCGGTATTGCCGCCCTGCGGGGTAACGGGGATACGGTGTTCAAAACAAAACCGCATGATTTCTTGTACATTTTCTATGGAATGCGGTTGCAAGATGATGTCCGGTTCGGAAACAAAGCGGCGGCGCTGGTCGTTTAACAAGGCCGGAGTGGCTTCGAGGATTTCGGCGGGGGAAAGGAATTCAAGAAAACGGTCGTACAGATTGGGCATAACGGGCAGCAGGATGGTTTGTGTGTGTACGGAAGATTATATAGCGGATAAGGGAAGCGAAAAACGGTAAAGGTCGTCTGAAAAACAAAAAAGCAGGATACAATCCGTATCCTGCTTTTTTAACTGTAAAAATATTATTTTGCAGCAGAAGCGGCAGCAGAAGCTGCGGTGTCAGCAGCAGAAGCGGCAGCAGAAGCTGCGGAAGCTGCAGTGTTTGCAGCAGCAGAAGCAGAAGCAGCAGAAGCAGCGTTGTTGGCAGCAGAAGCTGCAGTGTTGGCAGCAGAAGCGGCAGATGCAGCAGCATCAGTTGCAGCGGAAGCGGCAGAAGCAGCAGTTTCAGAAGCGCCGGAAGCGGTAGGAGCAGCAGTATCAGCGCCTTTGTTACAAGCAGCCAAAGCCAAAGATAACAGAGCAGCAGCAATCAGAGATTTTTTCATTTTGAGAACCTTCTTTAAATCGATTTAAGTAGAACAAAACAACAAAACGACATATCAGTCGTTTCATTTAGAGTAAAAATTCATTGCTGAATTTCCTGCATTATGCCCCACAGGGTGCTTCGGTGCAACGATACGGACGAATTAGTAATTTTTAATCAATCTGAAATGGACGAAAGACGGGGGTAAAACTAGTCCGCATTGGCTGTTATTCAATGTACATTTGAAATAAATTGTATAGTAAAATTTATTTATTTCATGCGTTTACATTTGAATAATGCGCTATGGGCCTTTGTTTTCAATCGGTTTAAATGAAATGCGGGCAGTTGTTGCGCATAAAAGCAAAAAGTTGTAAAAAAGTTACACAAATATAAAGATTATCAAAATTTACGCTTTTACGCGCAATATGTTAAATATTGTGCATATAAATTTATAATTGTTAGTTTTGATAATTTTGCGATAAATCTCCGTGCATGACGGCGGTGTGTTAGAATGCTTTAGATTTGTTGGCAGAGGGTTGTCAATAAAGAAAACCTGTTTTGATAAACGGTCATGATAAAGGATAAAAAATGGCTATTGAAAAAAATTCCGTGGTTTCGCTTCACTATGAAATGTACGATGCGGACAACCAACTGCTGGACAAAACCGAAGAACCCATCGCCTATCTGCACGGCGGATATGACGGCATTTTCCCTTTGGTGGAAGAAGCTTTGCACGAGAAAAATGTCGGCGATACGGTTGAAGTAGCGCTGTCTCCCGATGATGCGTTCGGCGAGCAGGATCCTAGCCTAGTGCGTATTGAAGATGTCAACGTATTCCCTGTCGATGTGGAAGTAGGCATGATGTTTGAAGCCGATGATCCAGAAACCGGCGACGTTTTGATTTACCGCGTAACCGACGTAGCGGACGGCAAAGCCGTAGTTGACGGCAACCATCCGCTTGCCGGCATGAAAATTTTGTTCAAAGCGACAGTTGACGGTGTACGCGATGCGACTGAAGAAGAAATCGCACACGGTCACGTTCACGGCCCGCACGGTCATCATCACTAATTAAATTGATTGACAATCTAAGAGGTCGTCTGAAAACAGGATTGGGTTTCTGTTTTCAGACGACCTTTTTGTATTTTTCTGAGACTATTTTGGCTAAATAGAGACCTTGGCAAAATAGTCCCCTTTACCTTTTCCTGTATCGTCTTCAGATGACTTTGCGCGTTCATTTTGCTCAGACCAAAATAGGTCGTCTGAAAAGTACGGTATGGTCGAGTTGGTGCGGAGCCATTTACGAATACCCGCCCAGCAACGGCGCAACAAAATCCCACCATTGTAGAGCAAGTCCTGCATTGATTTTGGTAAGATTGTCGAGGAAATAGAAAAACGGCGGGTCTTGCACACCCTCTTGGTCTGCCAATTCCTCATTCCATGCTGCTTCCCACAGGGAAAAGCCCATGGCCGACTCTTGGCGACGTAAATGTGGGACATTTTTGAATTGATTATTATGATACTGCCAATGCAGCATGCATTTATCTTCCAGTTCGACAGAGGAAATCCGGCCTTGGAAAAAGGCGCAGGTAGCAGAAGGGTAGTCGAACAACATCAAGTGGCTTTGGCTGTAAGGGCGGACGTATCGGTCTAAAAAATCCAGAGATTTCAATATGATTTCTTGAGTCGGAACGCGCTCGAACAGTTCTGTTTCATCGTACCAATCTTCTACCAAAATGCTTTCAAATCCTGAGTATGCTTTTAACTCGGTCAGCTGTTCGGGCGTAATCAGTTGAATTTTGCCTATATCGTTTAATCGCATTTGGCGGTATCGGACAAATGCTTCGGGCAGCTTGATATCATATTGTGCCAATGCATGGAAAAAAGTTGATTCGTGTGCTTCTTGGACATAATCCGCCGTGTATGGTGCGAGGAAATTGCGCGCTGAGAGTAGGGTAAGTAAATCGCTGCCGGGCGGATAGTGCGGAGTGGTATGGGTTTGCGTCCATTCACTCTTGGGGCAGAGTATATAGCCCCAAGCGCGTTGGTGGGCATCGTAAAGCTCGCTTGAATACCATTTGCTGTTATGGAGAAATTCAGTTTCAATGAAATCGAGGCAGATGCGTAGGCGGAGAGTAGAGAACACAGCGGTTTAACCGGTATTGAAGATGATTAGGGTGGGGCTTTGTTGATATGATACGTTTGTACCGCACACAACCTACCTACGAAGGCTACCGCTTGCTGCGAATATTACCGTAATTGCTTAATAAGATATTTATAAACTCCTCTCCAAACTCTCTTATTAATACCTTCTCCATAGCCTTAAATCTTTCAATGTCTACAAACCAATCTCGATCCATCATATGGAATAATCTTATAGATTCTTTTTTTGAACTTTGAAATGCAAAAACACCCCAATTAACAGGTATATCCTGAACCGCAACCCAATTTAAATCAGTATCTGCCATAATAACTCCACCGTTGCCATAATCATTCGTAATGCCTGTTATTTTTCGTATATTTTTTATTAAATTATCATGCTCAAGAATCCAGTTTTCCACAACAATATTAAAATCACAGTCTAAAACATTAACTTGCTTATTAAAACCACCTAAATCTAACAAGTCAGAAAATTCCCCAAGAAACTTTAAATCCATTCCAAGCACAAAATCAAAGAACAAAAAAGTATCATAATTTGGTATTAAAAAATTGTTGGGTAAAGAAAAATTCTGCCCAACAAAAATATCATTTATGTTTTTCATAAATATTTCCTCTTGTGGGATAGAGTCGTCTGAAAGATGAATTTGGATTTTTTCAGAAGACCTTTCTGGGGTATTGACCAAACCTACGAGAGCTATGTGAATTTTCAATACATATGTTACAAAATATGATATCAATTATTATCACAATAATAAACACTTATTGGTAGGCTAACTTTATATTTTGCTAACTCTACTAATAATTCACTATTGAAAATTTCAAAATTGCATTGATCTGAGTAGAAAGCTTCAATAAAAATTCTAAAATCATCAGCATTATTTAATCTTAATAATTGATGATTTTTTCTAAAAAAATCTACGAATTCCTGTTCATATTCACCGTCCCAATATTCTTTTGAAAATTCATTTTTGTGGTTTAATTCCAGACATCCATAATCATTTATTTTACCAATGTCATCTTTTTCTCCAGTATCAAAATAGCTAGTAACTTTAAGAGAAGTATCAAGTTTATTAACTATTTTACTAGGATTAAAATTATTACCAAAAATCGTAATTGTAAATCTTAAATTCATAAAAATACTCCTTGCTATTTTGTAAATTTAAATTTAATTCGCTGTCTTACCCCATTGTGGAAAACCATTGCTGATGGCTGATCGACTTTCCCATCGACACCTCTTCAGGTATTTTTTGGATGAAAATTATAAGGAGAGGTCATCTAAAAATTAATTTCAGACGACCTTGATGTGTTTTGTCGGAATTTGACATAATCTACGCAGGCTAATCATCTTCTATATATGGACTTGCTATAATAGTAACAATCCTGCTATTTTTCTCCCAAACTTGCAACCCTATTATTTCAAATTCATAAACAAATTGTGGTATGCCATCATCTTCAAAATCTAATTCATCTATTTTACCTATAAAATTACTCTCAGTAATTATTTTAAACTGCTCAATGGTTAATCCAATTAAATTAGTATCTTTATAAAATAGTTCTTTATAGCAAAATATAGAATCAATTTTATTTTCTCTTACAGTAATAAAAAAACTACCATCTTGAGATTCATACTCACATACTCCAAATTTATCCGGTGGACTATATCTAAAAAATTGTAGGATAGAAATATATTTATCAATACTTTCTCCAAACTTAAATGGACCTACAGATTTAAACAGAGATAGGTTTAATTTCATCGTTTTGATCCTTTGCTATTTTCTACACCTTTTGCTTTTCGTTCCGCGGTTTTCTTAATATTACTTATTTTTTCTCTAAATTAAGCCTCTCTTTTTTAGGCATTCCAGGTTTAATCTGCTCTTGTAATTCCTTAATTCGTTTTTCAGCTGCTTTAAATGATCTACACCATCTCCATGTTTCTCATTTTTAGAACTATCAGAATTTCTAGAACCTTTTTTCTGTTTCCTATTATCTTGCTACGCTTTATATTTTTTACACTTTATAAATACTTTGGAGTAAAAAAACGCGTGTGAGCCTTGGAACACGCAGCCTACATATGGGCAACGGTTTGCTAGGGGAGGGGATTCACTCAAGGTTTGTTATTCATACCAAATACCATTTCCATCACTTCCATAGTCAGGATTGAGAAGCAAGAAATTAACAATATCCAATATTAGTAATGGAGAGGATAAGTCATCATATTTTTTTATTATATGTGATGCTTTTCCATTGGAATAATCACAAATAACTCCTCCCTTTTTTACGATGTTGGTCATTACATCCTTTAATATTTCAATAATCTCGCAATTTGATAATTCAGGAAAATCATCTTGTATGCCAGCCTTGGTTCTCCATAGCCAAACTTCATCATCTAATATTTCGTTACTTCTTTTATCAATATAATCGTTTAAATCACAGTATCCTTTAGCTTTTAATTTTTTATCAATATATATATGTTTTCTAGGCTTATGCATAATAAAAATCTCCTAATGTTATATCATTTTTGATGGATTTTAAAATCTCGTGGAAGCCCTTTGACATTGAAATCCAGTGTTTTACCATGTCTTGACGAGTGCCTAATACCAAATTTATCTCCATTTGGTAATCCTGCCCAGTTTGTTGTACTCGAACTGGGTCGTGCCCGTCCGCTGGTCGGTGCTGTGGGTCAGGTTGCCGGTGCGGTCGTAGCCGTAGCTGCGTTTGACGGCGGTTTGGCCATAACCCGCCGCTGCTTTGGTTTTGCCTTTGCCGGTTTCCGTCAAATCATTGAGGGTGGCGATTTGCCTTTTCAGACGACCTAAAGGATCGAGTTCGTAGCGGCTGGCGAGTTTACCCTGTGTGCGGAAGATTTCGCGGTGCAGTTTGTCGCGCTCGATGTCGGTAATGACTTCGTCGTCGAGGCTGATTTGGTGCAGGTGGCCGCTGCCGTAATACAGGTAATTGATCTGTCTGCCGTCGGGCAGGACGGTGGCGGTGCGGTTGCCGTTGAAGTCGTAGTGGTAGCGGACGGTTTCGGTAACGGGCAGGTACAGCATGTCGTACTGCGCATCGCGCCAGTCGGTTTCGGGCAAACCGTTTCGGGCGTTTTCTTCTTTGCTTGGCACCTTCCATTGGTGTTGGGCGATGAGTTGGCCGTTTTCGTTGTAGTCGAAGCAGGTGATGCTGTGGCGGTTGGCGGCGCGGACGAGGTTGCCGTTCGGGTCGTATTGGTAAGCGGTTTCCTGAACCTTGTCGTTATCGCGGGCAAGGGTGTGGATTAAGCGTCCCAATATATCGCGTTTGAACTCGGTCATCCGCAGCGGGGTTTGGCTGTCGAGGTCGTCTGAAAGCGGGGATGCGTCTTTTTTGGGGACGGGCTGTCCGCCCAGTTGCGCCATCAGTTTGGCGGCAAGGGAGGCGTCGTCGCCGAATTCGCGCTGCTCGACCAGCTCGTTGCCGGCGTTGTAACGGTAGCCGGTCAGCTTATGGTCGAAACCGCTTTCGGCAATGAGGCGGTCGAGGACGTCGTAAGCAAAGCGGTAGCGCGCACCGTTTTCATTGGTCAGGCCGACTAAGCGGCGGGCTTTGTCGTAATGGTAGCCGAAGGTGTGTCCCAAGGCATTGGTGCGTCGGGTCGGCAGACCGTCTTGGCCGTATTCGTAGGAAGTGGTATGGCCTTCGCCGTCGGTATGGGTTTTCAGACGACCTGCGGCATCGTAGCCGAAGGTCTCTTTGCTGCCGTCGGGATAGAGGGCGAGGGTGAGGTTTTGGTCGGCGTCGTAATGGTATTCGGTGTGCTGTCCCAGCGCATCGGTAATGCGCGCCAGCTGTCCTTCGGGGGTGTAGGCCAGTTTGGTTTCGTAACCGGAGCAGTCGGTAATGAGGTCGGGTTGGCGGTTTTCATTATAGTGATAGGCGGTGCTGCTGCCGTTCGGATCGGTTACCGACAGCAACAGGCCGTTGTCGGCGTATTCGAAACGGGTGGTATGTTTCAGCGGGTCGGTATGGGTCAGCAGGTTGCCCGCTTCGTCGTAGGTATAGCCGTCATAACGGCCTTCCGCATCGCTTTTGCGGATCAGGCGGTAGCAGTCGTCATAGTCGAAATGCAGGATGGCGCCGTCGGGGCGGACGATGGTTTCAACCTGCCCTTCGTTGCTGTACTGATAGCGGGTAACGCGCCCCATCGCATCGGTATGGCTGAGCAGACGGCCCAAACCGTCGCGTTCCATCAATACGGCGCTGCCGTCGGCAAACACCCGTTTGGTCAACTCGTTGTTGTAGTCGTAATGGTATTGCTCGGTACGACCCAATACGTCGGTTACCTCGGTATAACCGTCATGATAGGTAAAGCGCCATTCCTCGCCCAAAGAAGTCCAGTTGCGCAACACCTTGCCGGTCGGGGTGTAATGGTCGTATTCGTATTCCGATACCAATCCTGCCGCATCCGTGTGCGACACCATCAGATTGTTTTTATAGCCGAAGCTGCGTTTGACGTTGCCGTCGCGGCCGATGACGCGCAGCAGGTCGCCACTATTATTGTATTCGTAGCGGACCAGCGGGCTGCCGACACGGACCGCTTCGCCGAAGACGGGCAAACCCTCCAACAGCGATACCGACAGCAACCGCATTTTGGGCGACTGTTCGTCCGCCACATTGCCGAAGTTCAGCGAGAACACCCGGCCGTTGCCGTCGATGACGTATTGCGGCAGACCGGTCAGCGGATGATAGACGAAACGCTGATGGTTGCCGTTGGCGTCTTCCACCGCCACCAGCGGGAAGAAGGTGGAATCTTCGTCCGAACCGTCTTCCGCCACCACCAAAGGCGCAAAACGCAGCGCTATCGAACCGTCCAGCGACGCGATGACATAATGCCCGTCCGGATTTTTACTGAACCAGATCTGTTCGCTCTCGAACA
>ERZ772932.1410-NODE-1410-length-11362-cov-7.548068_pt1 | contig 11362 bp, 8 predicted proteins | sample MGYA00511684_ERZ772932 | MGnify/ENA primary metagenome ERZ772932 (study PRJEB29015, sample SAMEA2738078) | human oral metagenome | biome: human oral; feature: human-associated habitat; material: saliva | place: China | collected 2210 ...
CCGTATCGTGTACGATATTACATCTAAACCACCTGCTACAATTGAGTGGGAATAAGATGGTTTACTTAATATAGCTAACATATAAAATTACATAATATAATTTAGTCATCCAAAGAGTCTGTCTTTGGATGACTTTTTTTATAGGTCTTCAAAGTATGTATTTTGGATGGGAATAGAAATTTCGTATTAGTGATTAAAATGGTAAAAGTATCATATTTATTTGTTGTTACTATGAAGAATAAATGAAATTAATGATGTGTTCTAATTATCTAAGATGTTATAATAAAAAATATTAGGATTTATAGTATATTTACTAGATTATGCGAATTTTATGAAAATAATCTAGACTTGTAAGTTTTAATGAGGATGGTATATAAGTTATGGCAGCAAAAAACAATACAGATATTGGGTTTGAAAAACAAATATGGGATGCGGCTTGTGTTCTTTGGGGGCATATTCCTGCTGCAGAATATCGAAAAGTAATTGTAGGGTTAATATTTCTTCGTTATATATCAAGTGCTTTTGAGAAACGCTATGAAGAGCTTATAAAAGAAGGCGACGGCTTTGAAAATGATAGAGATGCATATGCAGAAGAAAATATTTTCTTTGTTCCAGAAGAAGCTCGGTGGAGCACAATTGCATCTGCTGCACATACACCTGAAATAGGACTTGTTATTGATAATGCAATGAGAGCTATTGAAAAAGAGAATACAACACTTAAAAATGTTTTACCAAAGAATTATGCTAGTCCTGATTTAGATAAAAGAGTACTTGGCGAAGTTGTTGATCTTTTTACCAATGAAGTCAAAATGGACGGTACCGAGGCGAGTAAGGATTTATTGGGAAGAACATATGAATATTGTATTGCTCAATTTGCTTCTTATGAAGGCACCAAGGGTGGTGAGTTTTATACACCGTCAAGTATCGTTAAAACTATTGTCTCTATTTTGAAACCATTTAATAATTGTCGCGTATATGATCCATGTTGTGGTAGTGGTGGCATGTTTGTGCAAAGTGAGAAATTTGTACAAGCTCATAGTGGTAATAGAGGAACTATCTCTGTTTATGGTCAAGAATCGAATGCTGACACTTGGAAAATGGCAAAAATGAATATGGCAATTCGTGGTATCGATGCAAACTTTGGTCCATATCAGGCAGATACATTCTTTAATGACTTACATAAAACATTAAAAGCCGATTTTATTATGGCAAATCCACCGTTTAATCTATCTAATTGGGGACAGGAAAAGCTAAAGGATGATGTCCGCTGGAAATATGGCTTACCGCCTACAGGTAATGCGAACTATGCGTGGATTCAGCATATGATACATCATCTTGGCCCAAATGGGAAAATTGGCCTTGTTTTGGCAAATGGTGCACTATCTTCACAAACTAGCGGTGAGGGCGATATCAGAAAAAATATTATTGAAGCGGATCTCGTGGAAGGTATTGTAGCTTTACCTACTCAGCTATTTTATAGTGTTACGATACCGGTTACCTTATGGTTTATTTCAATGAATAAAAAACAAAAAGGAAAAACTCTATTTGTTGATGCACGTAATATGGGCTATATGGTTAATCGTAAACATAGAGATTTTACTGATGATGATATTCAACAATTAGCTGATACATTCTCGTCATTTCAAGATGGCACTTTAGAGGATGTAAAAGGCTTTTGTGCTGTTGTTAACACTAAGAAGATTGAAGAACAAGATTATATTCTTACTCCAGGTCGATATGTTGGTATTGAAGTTGTTGAGGAAGATGAGGAGCCATTTGAAGAAAAAATGAGTCGACTTACCTCTGAACTATCAGAAATGTTTATAAAATCCCGTGAATTAGAAATGGAAATTCGTAAAAAGCTAGGGGCGATTGGATATGACATTAAATGATGACGTTAAATATTATTTAATTTTTGATACAAATGTTTTATTTCAAGCGTACGAAAAAAAAGCTGATTTTACCTCATTTAGTTTTAATTCAACATATGAAAATATCATTGATATGATTAATCAATTGGATATTTATAGTCAAGTAGTATTAGTAATTCCTTCTGTAGTTTGGGGAGAACTAGAACAACAGATTATAGAAAAACACGATGAATTAATATCAAAGTATATAAATACAATAAAAAATAAGACTTTTCCTGAATATTCTATAAAAGAGAATCCTTCAATAGATTATTCAGAATATATAAAAACAAAAATCAAAGAATATAAGAATGACATTAAACAAGGTATGAGTGAAGTAATAGAAATTCAAAATGCGTCCAATAGCAGATTTAGAAGTATAATAGATCGTGCATTTGGCAAGCGTCCACCATTTGAAGGGAAAGATAAGAAGTCTGATAAAGGGTTTAAGGATGCATTGTTATGGGAAAGTATTTTAGAATTTGCGTTAAATCAATCTAAATCGGAAATCATATATTACTCGAAAGATAATGCTTTTGGAGATTTTTTGATTCAAGAGTTTTCGGAAGTTGTAGATAAATCATCGTTATTCATATGTAAAAATGAAAATGAAGTAAAACTACGATTAGAAGCGTGGGCACAGGATATTGATAAGTATTCATATCAACCTATTGAAAGTTTTGATGAAAATAAGGAAATCATTGATTGGCTTAATTCTGAGGATTTCTTTAGGCAAATAACTGAAGGTAATTTTGATTTTATTGAAAGGGGACGCCTGATTAATTCTGTGTCTGCATATTTAATTAATATTAATGATATTGAATGTTTAAGCTCAAATGAGGATATATGCAATTATTATATTGAACTAACACTTAAACTTATATATAAATTCAAGGATGGTGCAGAAACCGCAGAAGAGATAGATGTAGGATTGGATGTTACAGTATGGGATGAGAGTATTTATATGTTAGAAGATGCTTATAGTGTAGATGGTGATTAGTTTTAAATAGGTAAAGTTTAGTTATGGATTGTAAACATTTGATGTTAGATATATATTTTCCATTAAGAAATAGAGGTGGTGGAGATGAAGTGTAAACTATCGGATATTTGTGAGTATAGAAAAGGAAAAGTAAATACTTCAAATTTAACGTTAAAAACATATATATCAACTGAAAATATGTTGCCTAATAAGGCAGGAGTTGTTGAGGCTAACTCTTTGCCATCTACTATATTGGTTCAAGAATATAAAGAAAATGATACTCTTGTTTCAAATATAAGACCTTATTTCAAAAAGATTTGGCAAGCAAAATATGATGGGGGATGTTCGAATGATGTATTAGTTTTCCAAGGAAGCTTGAATGTAGATAAAGACTTCCTTTACTATATACTTGCTAATGATGATTTTTTTGCATACTCAATGGCAACATCTAAAGGGACAAAAATGCCAAGAGGGGATAAAAAATCAATAATGCAGTATGAACTACAGTTATTTGATATAAAAATCCAGAAAAGAATAGCAAGTATACTAAAGTTATTAGATAAAAAAATCGAATTAAATAATGTTATAAACAATAATTTAGCAGCTTAACGGTCAAGGTTGGAAACGTCTATCTTACCAGACATCAGCTGCGACAATAATGTATCTCGTAAATCAACAAGACGAGAAGTTTCAGTTTGTCTTTGCGAGATCGTTTCAAACATTGGAGCCACAGTCTCATGGAAACGAGTGAGTATATCCTTTGGAGGAATCAAAACAGAGGTATTCTTGAAATCTGTCTTATTAAATTTAGGTTGAGCGGATCCTCCTTTTATTCCCTGTATGAGCGCTTGGCCTTGGAGATACTTAAACCAAATATAAAGGTAGTAGCGTAAATGGTTGTCCTCTGGTTTAAGCATAATAATGTTATTTCCAAGGGTCATGCGACCATCCAGCTTCGGGCAGAGAAATACACTTCCCACATCACCAACATTGGAAATGATAATCTCTCCGCCATACAAGGTAGATTTGGATAAGAACTCATAAGAATGCTGGTCAACAAAAACTCCAAATGAGCCTGACTTCAAATCGGTGTTTCTGATGAAATAAGCATAGTTTGGCTCTTGATATAGATTAACATTAGCTTTTAAAGACGCAAAGCTTCCATTGGCTACATAGTCGGTTACGAGCATAGGCAAACTGCCAACCTTAACAACTGTGAAGTCCTCTGGTATTTCTCCAAACTCAGAGTTTATACGAGGGCTGTTAGGTGACAAGGAAAATGCAGAAAACCAAGAGCGAAATAACACAACAGCTTGCTCCTCTAAATTATTGTTTAGCGCTTAAATACGACTTAACTTCTATGGGTGGATGGAATTATTTTTAGGGGACTTCCACCCTATAGTCGTTCTCTAGTAATTTATAAAGGGAGAATTGACTGTGAAACAAGATTTAATCAAAGATGTTGTTCAAGTAATGTTACCGTACTTGAACAATACACAAAGCGAAAGGTTGCAAGAGGTGTTACAATACACCCTCGTAAGGTACGAGGTAACAGAAAACAAGCAACAAGAAAAAATTTCGGAGCAGAACTTTGTAGAACTGTTCTTATCGGCAAAGCGAATAGAGGGCTGTTCTGAAAAATCTCTTAAGTACTACAAAGCTACTATTGAAGCTATGCTTAATGAACTCCAAAAAGATGTCAAACATATAGTTACAGATGATATAAGAGGATACCTGACAGATTATCAGGAAAAGAAAAAGTCAAGTAAAGTTACAATAGACAATATACGCCGTATTCTTTCAAGTTTCTTCTCGTGGTTGGAAGATGAGGACTATATACTGAAAAGTCCTGTCAGGCGAATACATAAGGTCAAAACAGGCACGAACATTAAAGAAACATACTCTGACGAAGCATTGGAACTTATGAGAGATAACTGTACCGAGCCGAGGGACTTGGCAATGATAGATATGCTTGCTTCTACTGGTATGCGTGTAGGAGAAATGGTGCTACTTAACCGCAATGATATTGATTTCAATGAGAGAGAATGTATTGTTTTCGGTAAGGGCAATAAAGAAAGGGTTGTTTACTTTGATGCAAGAACGAAGATACATTTGCAGAATTACTTAGGAAGCAGAACGGATGATAATCTGGCTCTGTTTGTGTCGTTGAAATCGCCACACGAAAGGCTGAAAATTGGTGGAGTTGAGGTTCGTTTGCGTGAATTTGGAAAGCAATTAGGGTTACAAAAAGTGCATCCGCATAAGTTTCGCCGCACACTTGCTACGATGGCAATCGATAAAGGAATGCCGATTGAACAACTGCAGCAACTGCTTGGCCATAAACGGATTGATACGACGCTGCAATATGCGATGGTAAAACAAAGCAATGTAAAATTGGCACATAGAAAATATATAGGTTAGGATGGTGAAAATATGGCTGAATGGGTAATGAAAAAGCTGAAAGATATAGCGGATTTTAATCCAAGAGAATCTCTTGCAAAAGGGACAGTTGCAAAAAAAATCGGTATGGATAAGCTTCAGCCTTTTTGCCGAGACGTACCGGGATATGAATTGGAGCCATTCTCCGGCGGCACAAAATTCCGCAATGGAGATACGATTATGGCCAGAATTACTCCGTGCTTGGAGAATGGAAAGACGGCAAAGGTCAGCATTCTTGATGATGGAGAAGTAGGCTTTGGCTCTACAGAATACATAGTGTTTCGTGCTAAAGATGGTGTGGATGAGGACTTTATCTATTATCTGGTTTGTAGCCCACTTGTCCGTGAGCCAGCGATAAAGTCGATGGTAGGATCGTCTGGAAGGCAGAGAGTTCAGACGGATGTGGTTCAGAATTTGGAGATAATGGTTCCAGATTATGAAGAGCAGAGAAGGATATCCGGACTCCTGAAATTACTGGATGATAAGATTGAGCTAAACAATGCGATAAACAATAATTTAGAGCAACAAGCTCAGGCTATATATCAGCAGATGTTTATTGATAATGCAAGCTCAGATTGGACAGATGGTGCATTGAGCGATATAGCCGATATTACTATGGGACAGTCCCCAAGTAGCAGTAGCTATAACGAAGATGGTAATGGAGCAATTTTCTTCCAAGGTCGAGCCGAATTTGGTTTCAGATTTCCGACTGTTCGCCTTTATACAACTGAACCGAAGCGAATGGCTTGTGCTAATGACACTTTAATGAGTGTAAGAGCACCTGTTGGCGACCTAAATGTGGCTCATACCGATTGTTGTATTGGTCGAGGACTTGCCTCTATTCAGTCAAAGAATAATCATCAATCGTTTGTGCTATACACAATGTTTTCTCTAAAAAAGCAATTGGATGTTTTTAATGGAGAGGGCACGATATTTGGCTCAATTAACAGAAATTCGCTGAACGAAATACCTCTCCTTATTCCCCCAAGTGAAAAGCTTGATGAATTTGAGGCATTAGTTTCTCCGATGGATGCCTTTATTCGCAACAATTACGATGAAATCTGCCGTTTAGAGCAACTTCGTGATTCGTTATTGCCTAAACTTATGGCCGGCGAGCTTGATGTTTCAGACATTGATCTCTAAGCAGCTAAATTATTGTTTATTGTATATATTGGAAATATTGCTATAGAAAGTGCATTTTAATAATAGCGGGATATAAATATATTAGGGTAGAGTTTTAAGGTAAAAATTATCTTTTTTATAGGGAGTAAAATAATGCTAAATTTTTTCCGAGAGGAAGATTATGAAAAATCATTAATTGAATTATTTCAAAATGATTTAGATTATGAATATATATATGGCCCAGATATAGAAAGAGATTTTTATAGTCCTTTCTATGAAGACGTTTTAATTGAGTCTTTATATCGTATAAATCATTGTGCAGCTAATGATGCGATTCATGATGCATTATTTAAACTTAAAAGTTTTGAGAATGGGGAGCTTGTACAGAAGAATGCCATCTTTATGGACTACTTACAGAATGGTATTCCTGTAAGATATTTTGTTGATGGAGAAGAACGTTCTTCAATTGTTTATCTTGTGGATTATAAGAACCCTGAAAATAATTCATTTGTTGTAGCTAACCAATGGACTTTCATTGAGAACAGCAATAAACGCCCTGATCTAATTCTATTTCTAAATGGTCTGCCAATAGTATTAATGGAGCTTAAGTCTCCATCGCGTGAAGAAACAGATGCTTCCGAGGCATATAGACAGCTTCGTAACTATATGCAAGAGATTCCATCAATGTTCATTTATAATGCTATTTGTGTTATGAGTGATCAGTTGATTTCTAAAGCGGGTACAATTACTTCAGGTGAAGACCGTTTTATGGAGTGGAAAACAAAAGACGGTAATTATGAGAATACCCAATATGCACAGTTTGATACATTCTTTGAGGGAATATTCCAAAAAGAACGATTGCTTGATATTATTAAAAACTTTATTTGTTTCTCAAATGAAGGACTAAATAGCTATAAAATCCTTGCTGGATATCATCAGTATTTTGCAGTAAAAAAGGCTATTGAATCTACTAAGCACGCTACTGTTACTGATGGTAAGGGTGGAGTTTTTTGGCATACTCAAGGTAGTGGCAAGTCTCTTTCCATGGTATTCTATGCTCATTTGTTGCAGGAGGCCCTAGATAGCCCGACTATTGTTGTTCTTACTGATAGAAATGACCTTGATGATCAACTCTATAGTCAGTTTGTAAAGTGTAAAGACTTTTTACGACAAGAGCCGTTACAAGCAGAAAGTAGAGAAAATCTTAAAACCTTACTTGCTGGAAGACAGGCAAATGGCATTATTTTCACTACGATGCAAAAGTTTGAGGAATCGGATGAACCTCTATCTGAACGTCATAATATTATAGTTATGGCAGATGAAGCACATAGAGGGCAATATGGGCTTGCTGAAAAAATTAAGATTACAAAGAATGAATCTGGTGAGGAAATAGCAAAACGTGTTATTGGTACAGCTAGACTTATTCGCAATACATTGCCTAATGCTACATATATTGGGTTTACAGGAACACCTATTTCTTCAAAAGACCGTAGCACACGGGAGGTCTTTGGCGATTATATCGATATCTATGATATGACACAGTCTGTTGAAGATGGTGCAACACGACCTGTTTATTATGAAAGTCGTGTTATCAGATTGAATCTTGATCAAGCTACATTGAGGTTGATTGATGCTGAATATGATTTGATGTCTTTGAATGCTGATAGTGAAGTTATAGAGAAAAGCAAACATGAGTTGGGACAGATGGAAGCCATTCTTGGTAATGATAATACTCTAGATTCTCTTGTGCATGATATTCTTGATCACTATGAAAATAATAGGGAGTATTTACTTACAGGCAAGGCTATGATTGTTGCCTATTCTCGCTCTATTGCCATGAAAATCTATAAACGTATTCTAGAGCTTCGACCAAATTGGGAAGAAAAAGTTGCTGTAGTCATGACTTCTGGTAATAATGATCCCGAAGAGTGGCGACAAATTATTGGCAATAAACATCATAAAAACGAACTTGCTAAGAAATTTAAGGATAATAAGAGTCCTTTAAAGATTGCTATAGTTGTTGATATGTGGCTAACGGGTTTTGATGTTCCTTCTCTTGCAACCATGTATATTTACAAGCCTATGACTGGACATAATCTAATGCAAGCAATTGCTCGTGTTAATCGTGTATTCCGTGATAAAGAAGGCGGGCTTATTGTTGATTATGTGGGTATTGCTACTGCTTTGAAACAGGCGATGAATGATTATACATCTCGTGATAAAAAGAATTATGGTGATACGGATGTTTCTATGGTTGCATACCCTAAATTCTTAGAAAAATTGTCTATATGCCGTGATATATTCCATGGATATGATTATTCTAGATTTAAGAGTGGTACGGACCTTGAAAGAGCTAAAACTATTAGTGGTGCAGTGAATTTTATTATGGATAAAGAACGGGCAGATGATAAGGATGTATTTGTAAAAGAAGCCCTTATGCTTCATCAAGCTCTCTCTCTTTGTTCATCGTTAGTTAACGAAGATGATAGATTTGAAGCAGCATTCTTTGAAGCTGTTCGTGTACTTGTTTTGAGACTTACTAATACTGGCGTTGGTAAAAAGATTTCATTACCAGAGATGAATGCAAGAATAAACGAACTTTTAAAACATAGTATTAAGAGTGATGGTGTAATTAATTTATTCTCTGATATTAAAGAAGAGTTCTCTTTATTCGATCCTAAATTCTTACAAGATGTTGCTAATATGAAGGAAAAGAATCTTGCGATTGAATTGTTGAAGAGATTAATTTCTAACCAAGTTTCTGTTTATCGCAGAACAAACGTAGTTAAGTCTGAAAAATTTAGTGAAATTATGCAACGCTCTCTCAATGCTTATTTAAATGGGATGCTAACAAATGAAGAAGTTATTGCTGAGATGCTAAAACTAGCAAAACAAATCGCAGCTGATAGACAAGAAGGGGAAAAACTTGGTCTGACTGCAGATGAGTTAGCCTTTTATGATGCATTGGTAAAACCACAGGCTATTAAAGATTTCTATGAAAATGAAGAGCTAATCTCGATAACGAAAGAATTGGCTGAGACCTTGCGTAAGAATAGGACAATAGACTGGCAAAAACGTGAATCAGCAAGAGCTAAAATGCGTATGATCATTAAAAAACTTTTGAAAAAGCATAAATACCCTCCAGAAGGAATGGATGATGCAGTTCAAACTGTAATAACACAATGCGAGCTATGGACGGATAATTATGATATGGAAGAAGAACATAAAGTGTATTCCTACCCGATGCCAACGGAGAAACCGTTATCCCTAGTTGCCGATAATATAGGGAAAGATAATTGATCCTACACTGTGATAATAGAGAGAATACTTATGAATAGGATTTTGTAATTCTATAGCTTTATATTTTTGACAAAACGCGCCTATACTAAGTAAAACGTTTACTGTAATAGTTCATTAGTTATAGTGGGAGTTATTCTATGATTACTCTTAGACAAGGAAAAGCAAAAACGATTTTAGAAAGTTCTTTAAATAGCGCTTTTACTGCGGTGGAAACATATAATAGGCCACGCACTCAGTTTAGAATTGAAAACTATATTATTCTAATGATTATAGCTTGGACAAAATTATTTCATGCATATTTTCACACTACAATCGGAGAACGCTATTTCTATAAAGAGCGAAATGGAAGATATAAGCTAGTTGATGGTGAGAAAAAGGCCTGGGAGTTAACAGAATGTATAAAAAATTATCAAAATAATTCTGAGGATAAAAAATTAACAGAGTCAATTATTGCAAATTTAAAATTTTTTATAGGGATAAGAAATAAAATAGAGCATCGTTATTGGGATTCTAATTCTCTTGATATATTGATTTTTGGTGAGTGCCAATCTTTGCTTTATAATTATGAAAATTTAATAGTTTCATTATTTGGAAATGATTACTCATTGAATACAAGCTTAGCCTATGCTTTGCAGTTTTCGCATCTTAGAGCTCGTGAACAATTGCAAGCACAAAGAGATTTACTTTCTAAAGATATGCAGGATATAAACAGATATATTGATAAATATAAAACAGATTTATCTGATGAGATCTTTAATAGTCAGGAATATAGTGTAAAATTAATACAAATACCAAAGGTTAGTAATACTAATCGATGTGATTTATCGGTTGAATTTGTTAACTGGAGTAATCTTAATGAAGAAGATAAGGCTAATTATAATAAGCTAACTACTATAATAAAAGATAAGGTAATTAAACAGCCTGTATCAAATGCAAATATGTTGAGACCAAAAGATGTTATAAATGCGATTAAAGAGAAAACGGGAGTTGAAATTAGTCAGAGAAATCATTGTGATTTATGGAAAGCCTTTAAGGTTAGGCCTGAAACTAACGCAACTTCAAAGTTTGATACAGATACAAAATATTGTATTTATGATGAAGCACATAAGGATTATTTATATACAATTGAGTGGGTAGAGTTACTTTCTGTTCTGATTGAAAATCATGGATTTAATAAGGAGAATATACATACTAACTGTAAGGGTGGGATTAACGTATCAGATTATATTGTGGAATCATAAAACCACCTGCTATGCGGTTGCGGCAACGAAAGTTATACAAAAAATCACCTTGCTTAAGTATAATGTAGGTGTTCAAGCCGCATTATATGCAAAAGAAAGGTGATTTTATATGGCAACAAAGACACAGAGCCTTGCGCACACAAAATGGTTATGCAAATACCACATAGTATTTACACCTAAGTATAGACGTAAAGTTATATATAATCAATACAGAAATAGTTTACGTGAAATACTGAGACGTTTATGTGAATATAAGGGCGTCAAGATTATAGAGGGGGAGCTTATGGCAGATCATGTGCATATGCTAGTATTAATCCCACCTAAAATATCAGTTTCATCTTTTATGGGATATCTAAAGGGTAAAAGTGCAC
>ERZ772932.1413-NODE-1413-length-11340-cov-4.081170_pt1 | contig 11340 bp, 9 predicted proteins | sample MGYA00511684_ERZ772932 | MGnify/ENA primary metagenome ERZ772932 (study PRJEB29015, sample SAMEA2738078) | human oral metagenome | biome: human oral; feature: human-associated habitat; material: saliva | place: China | collected 2210 ...
CGCCGGTTTTCAAGACCGGTGCCTTCAACCACTCGACCATTCCTCCGTGATTTAAGCGAGGTGAATAATACGTTTTTTCCCCCACCCCGTCAAGCAAGAAAATAAAAAAATTATCTGACTGACTACTTTTAAATCACTATGTTTTAAAAATACACAAAATAAAAAACGGAACCTACTGGCTCCGTCTTTATTATTGAGATATTACTCTGCTTTCGCTTGTGTCGCTTCAGAATAAATATGGCTAATTGCACTATGATGGCCTGCGGCGCCTTTACCGTTAAAGTAATAGCGAGACTCCGTCCATTCTACAATTGGGAATGGTTTAGACACTTCATTTGATGCTTTAGCTAATGTCATCGCTGCTTTAGTGTGTTGTACCGCTGAAATGGTACCTGCACGACCAGTGAACACATAAGAGCGAACAAACTCTGTTTTCTCTTGTGGTTCAACTTCAGCTGTTTCGACTTGAGCAACAGGTTCTGATTTATGATGCAAGCGTTCTAATGATTCTTGCACTTTCTGTTGCACTGCTTCATTTGCTGGTTGAGTAATGAAATCTAACGCAGGTTGTGCTTCAACTGATTTCTCTTCCACGACAATACCTGTTGCAGGTGTGATTACACCTTTTTTCGTTTTTTCTTGCTCAAGCAATTCATCCACAGATAAGAAATTGCTTTCTTTCGCTGCATTCACAACAGAATAATCGACACAAACTTTACCGCTTGCTAATTCAGGTGAAGCAACTGCCGCAAATAATGGCATTGGTGACTTCACTTCATTACGACGACGGCGTTGATTATTCGATGTACGTAAATGACGTGGAGTACGACGCTGACGTTCTTGACGTGGTTTATCTTCAGCATTATCAGCAACATTGTTTTCAACCACTTCATTTTGAACAGTCTCAACAACGGGTACTTCAACCGCTTCAATAACATTCTCGTTTACATCAGTTGCATTGTCATCAATACGAACACGTTTACGTAAATCACGACGTTGACGACGCTCTGCTACCGGTTTCTCTGCTTTTTCTTCTTGACGATTATCATCAGAAACATTAGCAAAATTAACCGCACTTTCAGATGTCACTTCTTCATTCGCGTTACGACGATTGCGACGATTATTTACACGCTCGCGAGTTGGACGCGCATTTTCTTCATCTGTATTTTTCGCATTATCGTTGTTTTCGTTATTGCGAGAACGACGATTATTACGACGATCTTGATTACGACGATTATTACGGTTGTTGTTACGATTGTTGCGGTTGTTTTGGTTTTTCTCTTCTTCTTTTGGTTCAGAAGCAAATAAACCTTTAATTGCGGCAACAATTTTTGCAAACAATGACGGTTCTTCCGATTTACGCTCAACTGGTGCTGGTGCAGCCGTTGGGATCGATAAAGATACTGCTGCACTTTCCATCACTTGCTCAGAGGTCACTGCTGCAGTTTCGATATTGCGAGAAACAAGAGACTCTTCTGGTACAAATGTATCGTCTTGTGCATCATGGAATTTCGTTAAGTTATAGCTTAATTCATTTAGCTCTTCGCCCTCACGAACACGGAATACGCTGAAATGTGGCGTTTCCATTGCTTCATTTGGCACCACGATAATATCTACATCATGACGTTTTTCGATGCTATGAACGGCTTTACGTTTTTCATTAAGTAAGTAAGACGCTATTTGTACAGGCACGATGGTGTGCACTTGTTTGGTGTTTTCTTTTAACGCTTCTTCTTCAATTAAACGTAAGATAGAAAGTGATAAACTTTCATTATCACGCACTTTACCTGTACCTTGACAGCGTGGGCAAACATGGTGAGAAGACTCACCTAATGATGGGCTTAAACGCTGACGTGACATTTCCAACAAGCCGAAGCGAGAAATACGGCTAATTTGAATACGTGCACGGTCTTGACGCACGGCATCACGAATACGGTTTTCAACTTCACGTTGGTGACGAACAGGTGTCATATCGATGAAATCGATAACCACTAAACCACCTAAGTCACGTAAACGTAATTGACGAGCAATTTCATCTGCGGCTTCAAGGTTGGTATTTAATGCGGTTTCTTCAATGTCACCACCACGAGTTGAACGCGCCGAGTTGATATCGATCGCCGTTAACGCTTCTGTCACATCAATGACAATCGAACCACCAGAAGGTAAACGCACTTCACGTTGGAAGGCGGATTCAATTTGTGACTCAATTTGATAGTGGCTAAATAGTGGCACTTCGCCTTGATACAGTTTCACACGATTGATGAAATCTGGACGCACAAGTTTGATGTGTGCTTTTGCTTTTTCAAATACTTTCGGGCTATCAATTAAGATCTCACCGATATCACGACGCAAGTAATCACGGATCGCACGAACGATCACATCACTTTCTTGGTGAATTAAAAACGGAGCTGGACGGCTTTGTGAAGCTTGCTTAATTGCTTCCCAATGATGTAAAAGTACTTTTAAGTCCCACTGTAATTCTTCTGGTGATTTACCTACACCCGCTGTACGCACGATAAGACCAACGCCTTCCGGTACATCTAAAGAACTCAATGCTTCTTTTAATTCGATACGTTCATCGCCTTCAATACGGCGAGAAATACCACCTGCACGCGGATTGTTTGGCATAATCACCAAATAACTACCGGCAAGGGAAACAAAAGTAGTTAAGGCTGCGCCTTTATTGCCGCGTTCTTCCTTGTTCACCTGAACGATCACTTCTTGGCCTTCGGTCAAAATATCACGGATATTTGGACGACCTTGGAACACATAATCAGCAGGGAAATACTCGCGGGCAATTTCTTTTAAAGGAAGGAAGCCATGGCGCTCTGCACCATAATCCACAAAGGCAGCTTCTAAACTCGGCTCTACGCGAGTGATTTTCCCTTTGTAAATATTGGCTTTTTTCTGTTCATGACCCGGACTTTCAATATCCAAGTCGAATAAACGCTGGCCATCGACCAACGCAACGCGCAACTCTTCTTTTTGAGTCGCATTGATTAACATTCTTTTCATTGTCAATTTCTCGTTTGAATTATCTAAAATACCTTGAAAATTAACCGCACTTTACAGATTTACTGACCTTAGCCATCGACCTCGTGTTTCTCGCGAACAGTCAATCTCACGACTGTGTGTTGCTGGGTGCATTGATAGCATACTCAATTGTTATCTAAGACAATTTTCGTAAAACAATGCGATGTGTTAATTACGCATTGCAAGGAAGCGTCAACCTTCAAGAAAAACATGTTGATTATCAATGTCTTATGCCATTTGCCGCATTGAGTTTTGACCAACATACAAAATCGCTTTCTAAATGCCAAATTTTAGGCGCAGAAAGACGCTCTATTATCCACATTCAGGGCTAAATTAGCAAGGCATTCTTGCTATTATCACCAGGGATATTGTGATATGATTCAGCCCAATTTTTAAAGGACAGATTCAATGACTGAAAAACAAGAAAAAATCATCAATCAATCCGTCAAAATGCTCACGATTTCTGAGGATGAAGCAGGACAACGCATTGATAATTATTTATTGGCAAAATTAAAAGGTGTGCCAAAAAGTTTGATTTATCGCATTCTGCGTAAAGGCGAAGTACGTGTGAACAAAGGGCGAATCAAACCTGAATATAAATTGCAAAATGGTGATGTGGTGCGTGTGCCACCAGTTCGTGTTTCTGAAAAAAATACTGCCCCAATTTCTAAAAACTTGAATAAAGTCGCCTCCCTTGAAAGCCATATTATTTTTGAAGATGATTGTTTATTAGTATTGAACAAACCTTCTGGCATTGCGGTTCATGGCGGGAGTGGCTTGAATTTTGGTGTGATTGAAGCCTTACGTGCATTACGTCCTGAAGCCCGTTTTTTAGAATTGGTTCACCGTTTAGACAGAGATACATCAGGTATTTTATTAGTGGCGAAGAAACGCTCTGCCTTACGCAACTTACACGAACAACTTCGTGTTAAAACGGTACAAAAAGATTATCTCGCGCTCGTGCGTGGACAATGGCAATCTCATGTAAAAGTCGTGCAAGCCCCTTTATTAAAAAATGAATTGGCCAGTGGCGAACGCATCGTTAAAGTCAGTGAGCAAGGTAAACCTTCAGAAACGCGATTTGCCATTGAAGAACGCTATCAAAATGCGACCTTAGTAAAAGCGTCGCCTGTAACGGGAAGAACCCATCAGATCCGAGTTCATACTCAATATGCAGGTCACCCAATCGCGCTGGATGATAAATACGGTGATAAAGAATTCGATAAATATATGCAAGATCTCGGACTCAATCGTTTGTTTTTACATGCATTTTCTATTCGATTTGAACACCCTAAAACGGGCGAAACATTACGTTTCAATGCACAACTAGATGAAAAAATGAAAACAATTCTGAAAAAACTGCGTGAAAGCAAAGAGATAAACCCATAGACAAGAAAAATGTTTATTGCTATATTTGATGACGGAGACAACTCGTTTCTATCATTAATTAACATATAACAACAAAGGATAGCAAAATGGCAAAAGGACAATCATTACAAGATCCTTATTTGAATGCGTTACGCCGTGAACGTATTCCTGTTTCGATTTATCTCGTTAATGGGATTAAATTACAGGGTCAAATCGAATCATTCGACCAATTCGTGATTTTATTAAAAAACACTGTTAATCAAATGGTGTACAAACACGCTATTTCAACTGTGGTTCCAGCACGTTCTGTTTCTCACCACAATAATAACGGCGGTCATCATGCAGCACAAACTTCTGACGCTGCAGCGGAAGTAGAAACACAAGCAGAATAATTCTGTTCAATGAATGATTTCATCAATTTAAGTGCGGTTGAAAATTCACCTGAAATTTCAACCGCACTTTCGTCATCTAAAACAGGCGACAATAGCCCATCGGCAAAAGATAAAGCTGTCGTCGTGCATGTTTTCTTTTCTCAAAATAAAAACATTGAAGATCTGCAAGAATTCCAACTTTTAGCGGAATCTGCCAATGTTGAGATTTTACAAATCATCACCACGAGCCGAGCGACGCCACAAGCGAAATATTTTATCGGTGAAGGAAAAGCACAAGAAATTGCGGATGCAGTAAAAGCCTTAGATGCCGATGTTGTTTTGGTGAATCATCAATTAACCCCTGCACAAACCCGTAATTTAGAAAGCATCTGCCAATGCCGCGTTGTGGATCGCACTGGGGTAATTTTAGATATCTTTGCCCAACGAGCTCGCTCACACGAAGGGAAATTGCAAGTTGAATTAGCTCAGCTTAAGCATTTATCCACTCGATTAGTTCGTCGAAAAACAGGCTTAGATCAGCAAAAAGGTGCGGTTGGATTACGTGGTCCAGGGGAAACGCAATTAGAAACGGATCGCCGTTTAATCAAGGTGCGTATTGCACAGTTGCAAAATCGTTTGGCAAAAGTCGAAAAACAACGCAACCAAAATCGCCAAACCCGACAAAAAGCGGATGTCCCTACCATTTCTTTGGTTGGTTATACCAATGCGGGAAAATCGACACTATTCAATTTCATCACACAAGCCAATGTCTATGCGGCGGATCAGCTTTTCGCCACCCTTGATCCCACATTAAGACGTTTACAAATTCAAGATGTTGGTACGGCGATTCTAGCCGATACCGTTGGTTTTGTTCGCCAACTCCCCCATGATTTAGTGTCCGCTTTTAAATCTACCTTGCAAGAAACAGTAGAAGCCAGTTTGTTATTGCACGTCATTGATGCAGCAGACGCTCGAAAGATCGAAAATATTGAAGCGGTAAATTTAGTGCTGGAAGAAATTAAGGCTTACAAAGTACCGGTATTGTTGGTGTATAACAAAATTGATTTATTGGAAAATGTGGCGCCCCATATTGAATATGATGATGAGAATAAGCCAGTTGCCGTTTACCTTTCAGCACATTCAGGTGAAGGATTAGAGCTGCTACTTGAAGCCATTAAAGTGCGGTTGAAAAATGAGATACTTTCTTTCACCCTCACGCTGCTTCCGCAAGAGGGCAAAATTCGCCACGCGCTCTATCAATTAGATAGCATTCGTCACGAACAAATTTCAGATGAAGGCGAATTTATCCTCAATGTACAAATTGATAAAGTCGAATGGCTCAAACTTTGTAAACAATTCCCTAAACTGTCAGAAATTATTTACTAATACCGTATTGTTTTAATTTATTGGCGATCGCCGTGTGTGATACGCCTAATCGTTGTGCCAATTTTCGAGTACTTGGATACTGAGCATAAAAAGCACGCAATACACTCGCCTCATATTGTCCCATGATCTCATCCAGGGTTTGCTCACCAAAATCATCCGCAGAAATGACCGCACTTTGTACGGGTTTTAAATTTAAACTTTCAATATCAAGCTGGTTATTTTTTACTAAGGAACAGGCACGATACAAGACATTGTAAAGCTCTCGCACATTACCTTGCCAAGGCTGCCCTTTCAAATAATTCAAAAAATCAGCATCATATTGCGGCATTGGAATCTTAAGCTGCGTGCTGATTTCTTGTAAAAAACCGTCCGTTAAAGGCTGAATATCTTCCACTCGCTCACGCAATGGCGGTACATTTAGCGCCAAAACATTTAAGCGATGGAATAAATCACTGCGTAATTTCCCTTGCTCTAACAACTTTTCCATTGGCTCTTGTGAAGTACAAATCACCCGAACATTTGCATGATGTTCTTTTTCTTCACCCACTCGACGGAAAGAACCATCGGTTAAAAAACGCAATAATTTTGCCTGTAAACTTAATGAAAGTTCGGCAATGCCATCTAACAACACCGTGCCTTCGTTAGCATATTCAAAAAAACCGATGGTTTCACTGTCACCCACTTTACGCCCAAACATTTCGCTTTCCGCATCTTCATCCGGCAGGCCTGCACAGTTTACTGCAATGAATTTTTTCTCACGGCGCAAGCTCGCAAAATGGCAAGCTTTTGCTAATAAATCTTTACCCGTGCCCGTTTCGCCCTGAATTAAAAGCGGCACATCAAACATCGCAAAACGTTGTGCATTTTCGACCGCACTTTTCATGGAAAGGCTTTGAGTGACAAAGCAAGAGAACGGATCTTGTGGATTAAATGTCAGCATAAAATAAGCTCAATTTTATTGAATGATGCCGATATGATAGGGAGTTTATTGATATGTGTAAAGATTAATTTACATATAAAAAGGGCAATCCTTGACTGCCCTTTTAAATAATTTTTCGTATTATTTTTTCACTGCACGATCAAGTTCTTGTGCGATGATTTCCATGCTTTCTAAACCACCAAACGCAAGATACCAATTGGCTGCATCAAGGTACACAATGTGTCCATCTTTATACGCTTTGGTTTGTTTGATGATATCGTTATCCAATACTTTTTGTGCATTGTTGGCTTTTTCTGTAATGGCCGCTGTACGATCCACTACGAGTAAAAAGTCTGGATTTTTTTCTAAGATATATTCAAAACCAACGCTTTGTCCATGTGTAGACGATTTGATGCTGTCATCAATCGGTTTAAAACCAAATTTTTGATACACCATGCCATAACGAGAACCATCACCAAAAGCACTGATTTTACTTTCATTAACCAACACCAATAGTGCCGTTTTGCTTTGTGCGTCTTTCGCAACTTGCGCAACTTTACTGTCTAACGCTGATAATTTCTCTTTTGCTACATTTTCTTTGTCAAAGATCTGTCCAAGTGCGGTCACATTTTGTTGAAAACTTGGATAATAATTTGTGTAGTCATTTTCAACATTAAATACTGGTGCGATTTCTTTAAATTTGTCGATCATTTTTTCTTGACGTTTAGACGCAATGATCAAATCTGGATTAAGTTCGTTAATTTGCTCCAATGATTGTTCTTTCAAATCGCCGACATTTTTATATTTTTTGTCTGCAAATTCTGAAAGATAGTTTGGAATTTTTCCGCTTTGTGGGAAGCCCACTATTTTATCTTGCACACCTAATGCTCGAAGTGTATCTGCTGCACCAAAATCAAGCACAATGACACGCTGTGGATTTTGTGGCACAACCTGTTTTCCAGCGGCATTTTCAACGGTAATATCCGCAGCTTGTGCAATACCGGTAAATGCAAAGAGTGAAAGCGCTAAAGTTGATAATGTTTTTTTCATGAAGATTTCCTTATTTATCTAAAATAAACGGCAATTTTATGGTCGTCGATATCCTGAATAGGTATCGTCATATCGTAAATATCTTGTAGCACGGGCGATTGCATAATGTGGTTAACTTCCCCTTGGTGCACTAATTTTCCATTTTTCATGGCAACAATGTAGTCTGAATAACAAGAGGCGAAATTAATATCATGAATCACAATCACCACGGTTTTGTTGAGTTCTGTCGCTAATTTACGCAAAACTTGCATGATCTGCACTGAATGTTTCATATCCAGATTATTTAATGGTTCATCCAACAAAATATAATCCGTATCTTGTGCCAGTGTCATCGCAATATAAGCGCGTTGTCGCTGCCCACCACTTAAGTTATCGATATATTGATGACGAATATCATCTAAATTCATATAGGCAATGGCATTATCAATAAAAGTGCGGTCAGTTTGGGTTAAGTTTCCTTTGCTATAAGGAAAACGCCCAAAAGCGACTAAATCTTCAATGGTTAGACGCAAATTAATGTTGTTAGTTTGCTTTAAAATCGCAAGTTGTTTCGCAATATCGCTACTTTTCTTACGATTGAGCAATTCACCGTTGAGATAGATCTCGCCACTATCAGCATTCAACAAACGGCTCATAATAGACAGCACAGTACTCTTCCCCGCGCCATTCGGCCCGATAAAAGACGTAATTTTCCCCGTAGGAATGGTAACGGACACATTATCCACCACCTTTTTGCTTCCGTAACTTTTAGTAATATTGCGAATTTCTATTGCCATTTTTTGTTTGCTCTTAATAACAAATAAATAAAGTACACACCGCCGACAAAATTAACGATGATGCTTAATGTCGTGCGGAACGTAAAAATATGGGTCACTAATAATTGCCCTAAAACCAAGGTAATGATGGAAATTAACATCGCGGCAGGAATGAGTACCTTGTGACGATAATTACGAACAAATTCAAAGGTCACGTTCATCACTAATAGCCCAAGGAAAGTAAGTGGGCCAACAAGTGCGGTCGACACTGACGTTAAAATTGCCACGAGAATTAATAGGACTTTTAAGGTCTTTTGGTAATCGATACCTAAGTTAATGGCATTTTCTCGCCCTAACGCCAACACATCAAAGCAATGCCAATATTTCAAACTGAAAACAATCGTCGCCACTAAAATGGCTAATGCGACCCACAAGATTTGTGTATTGATTCGGTTGAAACTTGCAAAGCCAATATCTTGAGCAATCTGGAATTCATTTGGATCAATCAACACTTCCATAAACGTCGTTAAGCTACCAAAGAAGGTGCCGAAAATAATCCCAACAAGCAATAAGAAGAAAATATTTTGGTTTTCTTTCTTAAACAGGAAGTGATAAAGCACTAATGAAAACGCCATCATTAATCCCGTACACAAGACAAACAATGCAATCGAATTCATGGAAAGCAATGTGCTTGAACCGAAAAGGAAAATAATCGCCGTTTGAATCAGTAAATACAGCGAATCTAATCCTAAAATACTCGGCGTGAGAATTCGGTTATTCACAACCGTTTGGAAAATCATCGTAGCAAGTGCAATTGCCGCGCCTGTAATCACAATCGCAATTAAGGATAAGGCACGATTTTCCAAGGCATATTGCCAACGGTTTGGTAAGTTGTAGCCTAAATAGAGTGCAAGAGAAACAATGGCTAACAACGACAATACAATCAGTTGAGAAGAAGATTTCTTAGCCATTTCTATACCGCTTTAATAATAAAAATAAGAAGATACCACTACCAAATACACCAACCACGGCATTAATGGAAATCTCATAAGGATAAATCACACTTCGACCTAAAATATCGCAGAATAAAACAAATACGGCACCTAGCAAGGCCGTATGAGATAACACTTTCTTCAAGTTATCCCCTAAATAAAGCGTGACGATATTCGGAATAATTAACCCCAAGAAAGGGATCACGCCAACAGACACGATAATAATCGAAGACACCACTGCCACAATGAGCAGACCGAGATAAAGTACTTGGTTGTAATTTAGACCTAGATTAACCGCAAAATCTTTCCCCATCCCGACAATAGAAAAACGATGCGCAAATAAATAAGCCACGATGAGTGTAGGAATACTGAAATACAACAATTCATAGCGACCAGACATCACAAGAGAAAAGTCCCCTTGTAGCCACCCGGATAAGTTTTGTAATAAATCTTCTTTGTAAGCAATAAAGGCGGTAATTGAACTGATGATATTACCGAACATAATCCCCACTAAAGGCACAAAAATCGTGTCCTTGAATTTCAAACGGGACAGAATCGTCATAAATAACAATGTGCCAAGGAAAGATACAATCACCGCAATGGTGGTTTTTAACAACATTGAAGCTGTTGGGAAAAACAGCATCGCCATTAAAATCCCTAATCTTGCACTATCCATGGTGCCCGCAGTGGTGGGAGAAACAAATCGGTTTCGACTGAGTTGCTGCATCACTAAACCACAAATACTCAAGGATGCACCCGCAATCAAGATACTGATTAAGCGAGGCACGCGACTAATTAAAAAGATCTGCCATTGATTACCTTCAAAATTCAGTAATCCTTGCAAATTAACGGTACTTACCCCGAGAAAAAGTGAAACAAAGGAAAGCACGATCAAAAGAAAAATCAGATAACGTCGCTTAATCATAAAAATGAGAATAATTCTAAAATGCAAAAAGAATAGCATATTGAAGGAAAAGAGAAAAGATGAAGTGCGGTCAGTTTTCGGCTAATTTTTAGGCGTATAAAAAATGCGGTCAAATTTGACCGCACTTTATTCACTATAATTTTAACGTTATTTCCACTTCTTTTGCACGGATTAAGAATTGTTTACGTTCTGCTGTTGCCATTCCGCTACTGGTACCCGGTAATTTCACTGTAAGCGGGTTTACTGCACGATCATTTATATGGAATTCATAGTGTAAATGAGGCCCCGTTGAGATACCTGTATTTCCTGTTAATGCAATACGCTCCCCTTTCTTCACCATTTGCCCCGCTCTGACTAAAGCTCGGCTTAAATGCATATAAACAGTTTGATATTCCCGACCATGACGTATCACTACATAACGTCCTGCACCACCTGCTTGATAAGCCACTTTTTCCACCAAGCCTTCTGCTGGTGCAATAACTGGTGTGCCTGGTGCCACGGCAAAGTCTACCCCTTTATGTGGGCGAACACGTCCCGTTAC
>ERZ772932.1414-NODE-1414-length-11337-cov-10.748183_pt1 | contig 11337 bp, 8 predicted proteins | sample MGYA00511684_ERZ772932 | MGnify/ENA primary metagenome ERZ772932 (study PRJEB29015, sample SAMEA2738078) | human oral metagenome | biome: human oral; feature: human-associated habitat; material: saliva | place: China | collected 2210 ...
ATAACAAAAACGTTGAATCTATTACATTTGCTGAACACGAAGCAGGATACTTAGCTGGATATGCAGCAGCTTTACAATCAAAAACTGGTAAAGTTGGATTTATCGGTGGAGCTAAAATCCCTGCAGTAGTTAAATTTGGTGTAGGATTTGTTCAAGGAGCTAAAGCTGCTAACAAAGACATCAAAATCGTATACAACTACAGTGGATCATTCAACGATACTAACAAAGGTAAAACTTTAGCAGCAACTATGTACGATGCTGGAGCTGACGTTATCTTCGTAGCAGCTGGTGGAACTGGAAGTGGTTCAATCAAAGAAGCACAAGAAAGAGCTACTAAAGATCTTAAAGAAAGCGGAGAAATCAAACACTGGATCGTTGGTGTAGATAAAGACCAATATTCTGAAGGTGTATTCAAAGCTAAAGATAAAGATGGAAAAGATGTAGAAAAATCTGTAATCTTAACATCTGCTGTTAAACGTATCGATGTTGCAGTAACTCAAGTATTAGATGCTATCAAAGCTGGTAAATTCGAAGGTGGAAAAGCTAAAGTATTCACTATCAAAGAAGATGGTGTAGGTCTACCTGCTGAAAATCCAAACTTAAGCAGTGATATCAACAAAAAAATTAAAGAAGTTGTAGAATCACTTAAGTCTGGTAAATCAACTGTAGCTGCTGAAGCAGATAAAGTAACAGATAAAGCAAATATCGAAGGTGAACTATAATTTTTAAAATTATAATTCAAAAAAAGGTCTAGTATTATACTAGGCCTTTTTTATTGAAAAATTTTTTAAAAAAGCTATAAATTTGCAAACGTAATTATTATTTTTTAAAATGTGAATAATTAAAAAAATTTTCTACAATATTAAGCTTTGAAAAATTTTGGAAATAACTATGAAAACACAATGATATTATGCAGTTTTTATAGTTTTAATTTTTATAATTATAATATTAATAAATAATATAAAATTAATTAACAGAATCGTACTAAAATGCTATACTAGATTGCAAAAATATATTATAATAGATAAGTAACAATATACAAAAGAGAGGTAAATATATGTACGCTATAGAAATGCTAAACATAACTAAAAAGTTTGGTGACTTCTACGCAAATAAAGACATTACTATTCAGGTGAAAAAGAACGAAGTTCATGCATTGCTTGGTGAAAATGGTGCTGGTAAATCTACGTTGATGTCCGTTCTTTTTGGTATGTACCATCAAGAAGAGGGTGTCATTAAATTAGATGGGAAAGAAGTTGACATTAAAGATCCTAAACATGCTAATCAGCTTGGGATCGGTATGGTTCACCAACACTTTAAATTAATTAAAAACTTCACTGTTGCTGAGAATATCATCTTAGGAATGGAAGAAGTAAAAGGCGGAAAAATCGATTTAGATTCTGCTGCTAAAAAAATTACAGAACTATCTAAAAAATATGGATTAGAAGTAGACCCGAAAGCCTTAGTAGGTGATATTACAGTTGGGATGCAACAAAGGGTAGAAATTCTAAAAATGTTATATAGAGATGCTAATATTCTTATCTTTGACGAACCTACAGCGGTTTTAACTCCTGCTGAAATTAAAGAATTTTTAGCAATTCTTAAGAATCTTCAAGCAGAAGGGAAAACTATCTTATTAATCACTCATAAACTTAACGAGATTATGGCAGTAGCTGATCGTTGTAGTATTATTCGTCGTGGTGAATACTTCGGAACTGTAGAAGTAGCAGACACAACAAAAGAAAAACTTGCTAGTCTTATGATTGGTAAAGATCTAGAAATTATTAAATATGAACGTTCTAGAGAAGGTAAGAAAAAAATATTAGAAGTATCTGGTCTTTATGCAGATACTGAAGAGAAAAAAGATATACTTTCTGACTTCAACTTAGATGTTCGTGAAAGAGAAATCCTTGGTATTGCTGGGGTTGATGGTAATGGTCAACAACAATTTGTTGAAGTACTAAATGCTCTATTAAAAGAAACTAAAGGAAAAATTGTCTTTGATGGAAAAGACCTTGCTGGAGTTCCAACAGCAAAACGTAAAGAATTAGGTCTTGAAATTATTGCAGAAGACAGACACAAAGATGGATTAGTTCTTGATTTCAGTGTTGAAGAAAACTCAGTATTAGAAAACTACTATACAGAGAAATTTTCTTCACGTGGATTCTTGAAAAAACCAGCAATCTCTAAATTTGCTAAAGAGCTTTGTGAAAAATATGATGTGCGTAAAGCTGGTGACGAAAAAATTGCGGCTCGTAGTATGAGTGGTGGTAACCAACAAAAACTTATTATCGGACGTGCATTAGAATTAGATCCAAAATTATTAGTATCAACACAACCTACACGTGGTCTTGATGTTGGTGCGATAAATGGTATTCATAAAATGTTAATTAATTACCGCGATAAAGGTAATGGAGTATTATTAATTTCATACGACTTGGATGAAATTCTAACATTATCTGACAGAATAGCTGTTATTCACAATGGTAATATAATTGATGTCGTAGATAATGATGAAAATGTAACTAAAGAACAACTAGGTCTTCTAATGGCCGGGGTTAAGAAGTAGAGAGGAGAGCGTATGTTAAAAAAAGTTTTAACTAATGCGGTGCTACCAATATTAGCTTCGTTTATTATAGGAGCAATTCTTATTTCGGCAATTGGAGCGTCGCCAGAAGATGTTTTAAGTGTTATTGGAGACATTTTTTCTGATTCAAACAGTATAGCAGAAATTTTTGTATCGACAATTCCACTTATTTGTACAGGTTTATCAGTAGCCTTTGCATTTAGAACAGGGTTATTCAACATTGGGGCAGAAGGACAATTTATTATGGGTGGTCTTTTTGCAGGTCTTGTTGCTATCAAAATGGAAGGAATGAATTTTTACTTAGTATTAATTTGTTCAATCCTAGCAGGTATTATTGTAGGTGGTATTTGGGCTGGTATCGCTGGTTATTTAAAAGCTAAATTTAATATCAGTGAAGTAGTTGTAACAATTATGTTAAACTATACAGCATTATACTTCGTACAATTCGCTGTTCCTAAATTTATTAAAGGAACAAATGATATTATTTCTAAACCAATCGTTGCAGAAGATGGTACAGGATATTTACAAAATAGTCTTATCGAAGGAATCTTTAGTAATCACCGTTTAGGTACAGATTTATTCTTTGCAATTTTTGGAGTAATTATTTTCTATATCGTTATGGAAAAAACAGTGTTTGGTTACGAACTACGTTCAGTAGGTTATAACGCAAATGCATCTAAATTCGTTGGTATGAAAGTTAATAGAAATACAATCTTATCTATGGCTATTTCTGGTGCATTTGCAGGTCTAGGTGGAGCTCTTTACAACATGGGGCCGGTTGGACAAGTAGTAGCAGGTTCTACATTCCAAGGATATGGATACATGGGTATCGCCGTAGCACTTATTGGTGCTAATACAGCTCTAGGTTCATTACTAGGAGCATTACTATTTGGATTCTTAGGTGTATTAACACCTCAATTATCATTTGTTGGTATTCCAAAAGATATCGCAAATATTTTAATCGGATTAATCGTTCTATTTGTAGCTGCTAAATCAATCTTTGATTTCAAATTCTCTAAAAAAGCAGCAAGCAGTAAAAAGAAAGGAGATAAATAGATGGATACAATATTATCACTATTAGACTCAATGTTGCAATATACAGTACCTATACTTATCGCAGCAATAGGTGGTTTCTATTCTGAAAAGAGTGGGGTTGTAAATATTGCGCTTGATGGTTTCGTAATTTTCGGTTCATTTGTTGCTTCTTTCATAGCTCTTAGTGCATTTGATGGAGCACCTACATTTGGTCAATTAGTACTTTGCTTATTAGCGGCAACAGCGTGTGGAGGACTTCTTTCATTAATTCACGCTTTTATTAGTATTAACTTAAAAGCTGACCAAGTAATCTCAGGTACAGCGATTAACTTAATTACACCAGCTATCGCATTATTCTTAGTAAACCACTTTAACGGAACTTATGAATTATTATTAGCTAGTGGATTCCCAAGATATACAATACTTGGTAATTTCACAGTTTATCCAACGATCATTATAGCTATTATCCTAGTTTGTGTTACTTACTACGTTATCTATAAACGTCCATTTGGATTAAGATTACGTTCTGTAGGGGAAAACCCACAAGCAAGTGATTCATTAGGATTAAATGTATTTAAATATCGTTACATTGGGGTATTTATCTCAGGATGTTTAGCAGGATTAGCAGGAGCAATCATCGCTACTACATTCAGCCAAGGGTTCAACGCAGCAATCACAGTATACGGATTTGGATACTTAGCATTAGCAGCACTTATCTTTGGTAAATATAACCCAATTACAATTACTTTAGCATCACTGTTCTTCGGTGGAACAAAAGTATTTGCTGAAAAAGTATCTATTTTAGCACCAGATCTACCAATTCCGGTATCATTCTGGAATATGTTCCCATTCGTAGCAACAATTATTGCACTTATCGTATTTTCTAAGAAAACTTCTACACCAGAAGCTCTTGGAGTACCATACGATAAAGGTATGAGATAATTTTAAAAGATTAAGAATAATAGACTCTAAAACCAAAAAAGTTTTTAGAGTCTATTTTTGTATCCAAATATGGTATAATAAAGGGAACTAATAAATGGAGGTCAGAAATATGAACAAGAAACTATTAGCTTTGCTTGCAACGGGTGCTTTAATAATAACTGGTTGCGCAACAAAAGGAAATGTAAAAAACAAAGAAGATGACAATAAAAAAACAGAACAATCAAATAACTCTTCAGAACAGAAAAAGGAAGAAGATAACAATACAAATAAAGAACAAAATACTACAGAAACTACAGAAAACAAAGATAACAGTGAAAACAATGGTAATAACGGAAATAATAACAATGATAACAACAGTGTAAATAGTGAAAGTAAAAAAAATAATAATAATACGCAAACGGTAAAAACAGGTAATCATGATTTTGCTGCAGCAAAAAAATTAGTAGACATAGTAGGTGTTTCAGGCAATGACGTATCTAGATTATCATCTCAAACAAACTTACTTCACTGGCTTACTCAATCAAAAATTAAAACAACAAAAGCTGCAAATGGAGAAACATTATTTACAGTATCTAGTGCAGATTACTTAGATGTTATCAATGCAGTTTCTTCAAAAACATACACTAAAGAAGAAGCGATTAACTTGCTAAAAGGATCACACTTTAGTGAAAAAGATGGAAACTCAGCAAAATCTAATGCAGTACCTAAGGAAGATGAGGTCTATTATTATAAAGGTGATAATGTTATCGCATTTACTACAAGAATAATGGGTAATAATCATCCACAAGAGGTTGAACCACAAGATAAATGGGTAGTTGAAGGTGATAAAATTAAGATCAATGTTGTAGATAAAATGACAAAAACAAAAATTTCAACAATTACACTGAAAATTAATAATAAACAGTACGCTGGTGGAAATGTAAAATCTAAATACTATGTAGAGAGTATTAAAAGTAACTAATAATAAGTAAAAGACAGGAGAATTTTTTCCTGTCTTTTTTGCTTATTAACTATAAGTTGGATACTTTTTTATATTTACTTATATCAGGTAGTTTTCTATCAAAACACCAACTTTTTATAATCTCTCTTAATTGTTTCTTGTTTTGAATAACTGTTCGATAAACATTTTTATCATTTTTTATTTCAAGAGCATAACCATTAATTTCAGTTGTTTTATCCTTATTAAATAATCGAGAAAAGAAGCTAGGTTCTTTATAAATTGGAGCGCATTGAAGAAAACTACTGTCTTTTCCGTTAATATCAAACCATAGTGATAGATATGCTGACTTTCTCTCTGGATTATCAAGGGTATAAATAGAATTTTCTACTTCGTTCCAAGTACATGGAGTAATATGGGTACTCTCTGTTTTATATTTTAAAATTTCGATATCAAAACCTATAATATTATCAATATTATTGAAGTCATAAACGCCAATATTATACTCATCAAATATATCTAAAAGAAAATCCAATGCATCATCTATAACATTATAAGAAAATGAACATATAGCACCATGTTTTCCTAAAGTATAGTCAGTTAAATGATCCTCGATATCCTCAGATGAAAAAGCAATTTCATCAGGTAATGCATATTCGCCGTTCATAGGAGGGAAATGTTTAAACATTTCTTTTGCCCAAGCAGTTATAGCTGGAGAGCATCCTTCAAGTAAATTATAGTCTTTGTCTTCTTCGTATCGAGAAAATTCTTCTAGATAGCTTAGGACATCTAGAGAAGTTTTTATCTCTTCTCTTTTTTCAAATATAAATAAATCTAAACTCATTTGCTATTACTCCTGTTTCTTATTTTCTAGGTCAATTATATCATTATTTACTTGTATTTTATAAATATTATGTTTTTGTAAGAGGGATCTATTTATAAATAATACACAAATATATCTTAAAAAATACAGAGAAATTATAGATATTCATTATCAACAATAAATTATTAAATATTTTTTCAGGTGTTAAAATTACTTTGCTATTGTGTTTATATTAAAAAAACTAATATAAAGGGATAAAGAGGATTTCTTTTGACAAATTAGGGATATTTGATATATAATATTAAAGCAATTATTATGCTAAAATTATTAGGAGGAAAAAGTATATTATGAATAAATTGCAAAAAACATTAACAGTTGCACTAACAGCTTTAGCTTTAACAGTAACATCACAAGCACCGTTTGCTGCAGCAGCAGATGTGAATAGTGGAAAAGCAACTTCAAATCAAAAAGCTAGTGGAGATGAGCTTGTTGATCCAATAACTTTAGTTGTTAGTTACAATGTAAAAACAAGTGATGGGCTAGAAATATCTCCAAAACAAAGAATAAAAGTACCACGTCCGGACTTAAGTACACCACTTAGTTATTTTAAAGATTATTTACCAGAAGTAAAAAAAGAAATTAACTATAATGGTAAAACTTATCAATTAATTAAAGAGGACGGTATTTCTATTCAAGCATCTATCCACCCAATGGAAGCTTATATGAGATACTACTATGCTGAGAAAAAACCAGTTGTAAAATCAGAAAAACCATTACGTGTTCCAGCAGGAAACAATGGTGCAAAAACTCGTGTTCCAGTTGCTAAAAAACAACAACCAAAACAAGAGGTTAAAAAATACAGACTTCCAGCAGGAAATAACGGAGTAAAAACTCGTAAACCAATTGTTAAAAAACAACAACCTCAACAACCACAACAACCAGAAGTAATCAAAGATGTAGATTACCTATAAAATAAAATCCCGCTCTATTAAGAGTGGGATTTTTGTTTAAAAATATTTGAAATATATATAATTAATTTTTAATCTCCAAAAAGCTATCTGATGATGAATAGTAAACAAAAAATATTAGCTCCGCTATTAAAATCATATTGATTTTTAAAGGAGGTAGATTATTATTTATAGATATAAAAATAATCATTAGTGTTGCAAATATAATAGAAGTATAGTTGATTAGTTTATTATTTGTTTTATATTTGCAGTTTAGTATTCCTGTTACCAAGATATAAATACTGGCTAATGCTACTCCTAGTAAAGTGTAATTATATAATAGATAGCTTAATGTTGCAGTGAGAATAAAAGTAGAAATCATACTTGTTTTTTTAGTTATTAATATTTTCTTCATAAACTGTTGTCTCCTTTATATTATTTTTGATTTCATAATATATCTCAACAATAGATAATTTAGCATATATTCTCAAAAAAATCAACAAAAAAATGTAATAAAGTTTTGAAATATTGATAAAATATTTTAGTAAAGAAAAAAGCTGTAATACAATGAAAATAAAGATATTTTTGCAATGATTTTTCAGAGGATAATAAAATTATATTGTAAATTTAAGATAAATATCATGCTTTGATAATTACTAAGTTTACAGTGGAGAAGAGGATGACAAATAAAAAAACACATAACTTGTAAGGTAATGTTAGGTTATGTGTTTTGAATTTTTAAATTTAATTAAATTTTGATAAAATAGAGAGTGTAGGTATACTATTAAATTGCTTATTTTTTATTTTCTACTATTTTCTTTATAAAAAAATCATTCTCATGTATTTTAATATCTTTAAAAAACGCTCTTTTTTCCCCTTTAGAAAGACTATTATTAATCATTTTTAGAATTTGTCTACCTTCCCATTTATCTGCACGATAATAATAATCTCTTATTTCCAGTAACTCTCCTCTTGATAGTTTATTATCTAACGACTCTAATAGCGCTCTACCTATATAATCTCCTGAATTTCTTTTTAAAGTTCTAAACGAAGTCAATAGGATTTCTTTATTTACATAAGTAGGAGTAGAATAAAGTCTAACTAAATATACTTGAATATATTCAGGTACATCAACATTTGACATCCATTCTTTAAAATCATTTTGTATTTTAATTAAATCATCCTTTTTCATACCAGGACATTTAATTACAGCATCAATAAAATATGGAATAAATTGAGGAAATTTTTCCAATATTTTAGGTAGTTCAGTAAATCTACTATATTCTTTTTTTGCATCTATGGTACGTATTATAGTAGTAAGTGTCTTCTCATCAATTAACATACTTGTATTCACTTTATCAAAAAGATCATTTAAGTTGTTATTTTCAAGGTTTTTAATTTCTTCATTAGATAATTTTCTGAATTTTGTAGGAATAAGTCCGGAATAACCTCTTATTATTTTAGGTAGATTAAAATGAGTATCTTCTGTTTCTTCAGAAATACTAATATCTGGGTTTTTATTTGTGCTAGTGTTATTACTATTAGTGTTGTAATTGGTAATGTCCTTGATTTTAGTTTTTTGAGTGTTTAAAAATATGCCTTCTTTACTTAATTTTAAAGTTAATAATGCTAGGCTACTGTGTGCTTCAAATGCATTTTTTGCAAAGATTCTATAATCATCCACAAATCGACAGAATTCAATTCCTTTTGATATAAGATAATTATCAACTTCAATTAAAGCCACTTCTGCGAGTATTCTTGAAGCATTAGATCCAACAGGTAATCCGTAAGAATCTCTATTTGCCCAGTATAGTAGTAATTCGTTAATTAAAGTAACAATATCTTCATCAATTTTTGCATTTGATCGTAATATAGATTCAATTCTATGGATATTTACTCTATCATAAAAATTAGATATATCACACTCAACTACAACGTTGTAGTCGGGTGATTTACTTTTGTCCGAGGTGGCTTTCTTAAAAGAAGTATAATTAAATTCATTATCAAAAAGTTTAACTGAATTTGTATCATTTATAAATCTGTACGAGAAAATTTTATTTTTATCTTTATTAATTCTCATTTTTTCAATATTACTAGCAATGCTAAGAACTAAAGTTAGATATACAATTTCGTCATAAACATCAATTAAAGCGCATTTTCTATAATCTGATAAGTTCTTTTTCGGTACTAAGACGTGTCCTAATTTGTGTACTTTTAATTTTGAAAATTTTATCTCTCTAATAGCAGGGCAAATTAAATCACATAGTTCATTTTGTACCTCTTCTTTTTTTAAATAATTAATTTCAAAGGGTCGATTAAATAATTCTACATCTGTAGTTCCTTCATATAGTATATTTTTTATAGCTCTGTAACAAGCGTTTCTAATCGGATTTTTTTTTAACATATATCTTGAAATATCTCCTTTAGTAATTATAATTTAATTTAGTTTATTTAACAAAGCTTTAAAGTATTTAAAATTTATATATTTCACTATGTTAGCAGTTAGAACTAATAATCTTTCCCTCATGTTTCTCGTTAAGATTAGAGTTCTTGTTTCATAAGCTGTATCTAAGAATTATGGCGTCGTTATACTCCTATTAACTCCTAGTTACATCACATTATACCCACTTAAATGAAAAAAATTCTTTTATTTAGTGGGTATAATTTTTTGATACCAGCAAGAAGAATGGTAGAGTTAGTATAAGTTTTTTTGATAAAAAGTATTGATAATTTAATATTTTAAATCGTTTGATAATTATAGTATAGCTATTATTTTAGCAGTTTCTTTTTTTTTTTGAAATCTGAATAGAAATAATTTTATAATTATCACTATTATCTGAAGCTTATTTCTGATCTCGTTATTTTTATATCACTATCACAATGTCTAATGTAAGGTGCTACAAAGTCGATATTGATAGATTTAGGACCCAGTATTAAATTTGAATATTTGAGATTTCTTTTTAAATATTGATAAACAAAAGGGAAGTTATGCGTTGCATTGTATTCTATTTTTTCATCTAAATCAAACTCAATATCTCTTTCAATATTAGCTATAATCCTATATTCATTTTCATAGGAATAATCACTTTTTTTAAATAAGAAATCTACTTCTTGAAGTAAATTAATATCTTTTTCTTCTTCCTTTAAATTTTTTAACTTGCTAATAGCTTTTTCTAAATTTTTTGCTGTATCTTCTCCAATATCATGGGATATTTTTACCTTTAGTTCGCCATTTTGTAGATCAACATAAGCTACTTTATAAATATCTATACATTCAATCTTAGAGATTTCTTGAAGATAGTCTTCGCTATATATTAACATTACTCCTTTAGCATCTTTCGCATAATGGTTCCACATAGGTAAGTTATCTTTATTCGATGTCAATGAGGCTATAAATTTTGTGGTTGGTTCCCAGACGTTTTTATTATCATTAGTAATATAATCTAATATAATTTTCCCTTCTAGTGGATCATTCATTTGCCTAGCATTTGTTAATCTTAAATAAGGATTCTCAGATTGAGGGGTTATAAGTTTATATAAGGTATCTAATGAGGTGTAATGTCCAAGATCAATCGAATTCTCTTTTAAATCGTTTAAATCTACTTTAAGTTCATCTTTTATAACTTTAATTAAGTCATAAAGTTCTGTGTTTATTTTAAGTAGATTATCTATTCTCTCTACGAAATTAGTGTAACTTGCATATGTTTGTTTAAAATAAAATAGTATGTCTTTTATAAGACTTAAATTTTTATTAAATATCTGATGTTTCTCATTTTCAAGTAATTCTAAATTTGTTAAAATCTTTTTAGCATCGTTAAATTCCATTTTTGATTTATTTTCATTAATCCACTCTAGAAGCATGACGATTTGCTTATACTCTAAATTTTTAATATGATTAGGGAAATTTTTTAATAAAGAATAAGAATTATATTCTAAAGACATCTCGTTTTTTAGTTCTGTAAAAGAAACTATTAATTTGTTTTTTTTCTTTGTAATGTTAAAGTCTCGAAGAAGTGATTCTTTATACCAATCTAATTTTTCTATATTAGTGATTATAAGATCGGAA
>ERZ772932.1419-NODE-1419-length-11314-cov-16.701572_pt1 | contig 11314 bp, 17 predicted proteins | sample MGYA00511684_ERZ772932 | MGnify/ENA primary metagenome ERZ772932 (study PRJEB29015, sample SAMEA2738078) | human oral metagenome | biome: human oral; feature: human-associated habitat; material: saliva | place: China | collected 2210 ...
CCGTTTTGGGGTCAATATCGATATCACGGTAACTAGATTTTGATTTAGGACTATTTACTTCTTGTTTGCGGTTTAGTGTCTTTGTAACGTGAACTACAGCTCTATCTAGATCAATATCAGACCATTCCAGCGCCAATGCTTCATTGATACGACAACCAGTAGCAAGTAGGAAGTTGTAAAGTGTTTTCTCGTAAAAATAGCGGTATCTATCACTATCCAAGTTGTCCAGATAGTCCAAAAACCTTTTTAACTCAATGTTATCAAAGTGTTTAATCTTTTGACGCTTTTCTTTCTGGGTATTTCTTGGGAGAATGACCTCACGAGCGGGGTTGAATGGTATGGCTTTCATAACCACACCATATTGTAAGATACGCTTGTTTACAGTATGGATTTTCTCATAGTGTAAATAAGCCCCTTGCTCCCCGTTATTTGTCTTTCCAGCTAATTTGTTAATTATGTTTTGAATTAGTGGAGTGGTTAGTTTATCCAGCTTATAAGCCCCGAATAATGGCAGGATATGTTTATTTAAAATCTTACTCATGTTGCCTTGAGTATTTGGTTTTACTGTATGCTTATAGCTTTCCCACCATAATTCAGCGAGTTCTTTATAAGTTTTAATTGTCGCTTCTTTGAATCTAGTAGAACCATTTTGAATGAAGTCTATTTCAGCTTCCTTGGCTTTCTGTTTGACCTCTTTTCTAGTTCTAGCTGTGATACTAGTTTTTACATCTTTTCCCGTTACTTGGTCGATACCAAGGTAAATGTTAGCACGGTACACGGTTGTACCGTCTTTCTTTTTGTATTCTGTAATTTTCATGATCTAAACCTTTCTAATTCATCAGCAGGCAAGCCGTAAAGGTTTTAGTTTGTGGTTTATATCATGCCAGGGCTTCACAGAGTGCCCTGTATTCAATTTTAAAGGGTCAGACGGTTGATTATATATCGGATGGTAGAAAGCGTGTATAGAGCCTGTATTAGACGGTGAAAACACGCTTTTTTGTTTAAATCGAACTTTTCGGACACCCTAAAGAAAAATAGAAGTGCTAAGGTTTGCTATGGTTTGATATATAATCCTTGAAATTAGAAGAGGCGAAAATATCTATTTTATAAGAATTATTTTAGTTCAATTAGTTTGTTGTAAATTTTTTCAGTTAAGGCTTTTTGTTGGCTAGCAGTGAGGTGGTGAGAGGTACGAATTACGATAGTACCATATACGTAATGAGATCCAGGGTCTAATACTCCACCGTCAAATGCTGATAGGTAAGTATTTCTCTTTTCAGCTTCTTCTTTGGTCTTGTATACTTCAATAGCACCGCCTGCTTCAGTTCCCTTATCTACTAGATTAGCACCCTCAATAGGTTCGGTTACTTGGTTATCTGCAAAATAGATAGAAGCAGTATAGCCACCTTGTTTATTTAATAAACCATTAGGGTCATTTTCTTCTGTAGCGTGTTGCACTTCTTGGATTGTATCTACTTCTTTCAATCGTTCCTCAATAAAAGAATCTTTAGGATTTGTAATCTGCGCGAGTTGCTTCACACTGTTTTGATATGCTGTTAGTTTCTCAGTGATGTTTTTTTGTGCGCTAGAATAATCTACAGGTTTTGCAATTTCTTTTGCTTGATCTTCAATTTTTTGTGTATCGCTTTCCATTTTTGGAGCTTTACGAATTGAGGCTTTTGCTTCTTTAACAGCAGTTTTTAAATCTTCTAAAGTCTTTGCTTCTAATGGTTCAGCTTTTTCTTTAATGATTTTTTCAGTATCAGCAATTTGTTTTTCAATTGCTTTATTATTCTCATTAAGAGTATCAACAGACTTTTCAAAATGACTAATTGCAGTTTGGTGAGGGGCATAAGATAAGAAATAGTAGCCCGCTCCACCAGTAGCAAGAGCTAAAATAACAGCAGTAGTGATAATTTTCTTTTTCATAATGTTTCTCCTATATGTTTTTGTATATCTGAATTAGTTATCTATCAGATGTTTTTTTCTTTTCGATAGCCTTTTTTCCCTCTTTGTCTAGCATATGAAATGCAAATATCATAGCACTAAAGGCAATGATTGTACAAGCAAACAAGAACCAGTCAAACAATTCATTATTATTCAATGTCCTATCTCTTTTCTAATTCAGCAGTAGTTGATATATGTATATCTTTTAATCTTATTGATAATTGTCGATAAAAATTAGATCGATTTTATTTTTTAGTTAGAAAATATGCATCTATGTATACTAAAGGTACTTTTTTCTTACCGTTACCTACGGAATCATACTTATAAATTAGTGCAAAACGACCATCTACGGTCAATGTATCTCCCTCTAAAAAATTACTTTCCATGCGGTCAGTTTCGATAAAAAACATATACATATTTTCAGTGCCTTGTAAAGCAAGTATTTGAGTATATTTTCCTTGTTCCACAAGTTGTATTATTTTTGTATTAAACACATTCATTTTCTTAAATACAAATGAATCTGGGTTTCTAAGAATAGTTCTATAGTCATATGCAGGATAATCTTTTTCATTATATGTGTCTGTGGTGACTGCTCCAGCTTTTTCAGCAATCTTATCAAATAGATCTTCAACAGAATATTCTTCTTTTTCAGAAGATTTTTCTGTCACAGGTTCTGACTTACTAGTATTCTCATTTTTTTGAGAACTACACCCCATTAGGGTTATTGATAGTACAATTGCTGTAATATAGAAAAACTTTTTCATGATAATCCTCCTAATTATCTATTCGCTTTTTTTAAAAGAAACCGCATCTTTTTTGGCGAATTTTTTGGCAATAGTTCTGAGTAGCTCCCTTTCATCATCGGTACAGAAAAAGTAGTTAAGTAGTAATTCTAGTGCGAATGGTTCAAGGTGCTTTCTTAATTTTTCGTAATCATGGAAATCTAAATCTGTTTTAGATAATTGCATGTAGTCGAATTCTTGCCACGAACGGTATTCTCTAGGTGTTGGAATATAATCATCAAAAGGATCTTTTTTACTATTTGAGTAATTTAGTAAGTAGCCAACGCTTACCCCAAAAAAGTCGGCTAATTGTTTTGCTTTCTCAGGTTTTAGCTGACTATCACCATTTTCCCACTTTTGAAAACCTCTACGACTAATTCCCATGGCATCAGCAACATCTTGCTGAGTTAATTTCTTTTCTTTTCTTAATTCTTTTATTCTATTCATATTACTTTTACCTCAATCTGTATTATATCATAAAAAACTAAAAAGCTAACAAAAAATTCCCTTTTTAGATATATTACCGTTGACAAGGAATTAAAAGTGCGCTATACTACATTCAAAAGCTAACAAGTGGTTAGCAAAAAAATAGAAAGGAGGGTGCTTTATGTTAATCACTGATACACAAGCAAAAGCAATCAGAAGAAAACAAGCTGATAATTTTATCACTGCAAAACGTGCAAGTGAAGAAATTGGTGTAACTCAAGTTACCTATCGCAAGTTGCGACAGGGGGGTGAAGTGAAAAAATCGATCTATATGAAAGCTATGGAATGGCTTGCAAAAGATTATTGAACGCAACAAAAAAGCCCTAACGGTCGGCAAACTCATAAGGCTTTTAACTATAAATACTAAAACACAGGACAGCAGGCAAGCCGTAGAGGTTTTAGGAAATTTTATTTACTTAAATTATACCATATCTTGGTATAGAGCGCAAAAAGTTGTACAGGAGGTACATAAAATGGAAACAGAAAAAACAGAATTAGAACTAACAGAATTAGAATTAGAGGAATTTTTAGAAGAGGTGGAAAAGGTTCAGGCACAATTAAGATTTAATAAAATTGTACAAGAGATGAAAGAGAATGAACCTAATCTTTATCAGATCCTATTTGATTTTCTACATAAGAAACTCTCTCTTGATGAATTGAATGACTTTCTTTCATTGGAGGGTGAAGCACGGTGGGCATATATAGACAGCTACCAAGCTAGATAAGGAGATCTAAAATGATTGATGATTTATTAGGCGTTGGAATTCTCTTTCTATCATTCGTGAGTATGTTCTTCCTTGCTGAGTGTTTCCATGAGTGGGCTGTAGCTTACAAGAAAAGGGGATATTTCAGCAAAAGACAGCTAAAACGTATGAAGAAATGGCTTGAGATCATGGAGGCTAGATAATGGCATACCAGCAAGAGGAACGGGAAACAGTTGTAAGATATGATGAGCAGGATAATGCTTGGTACTTTGAATCAAATGTAAGACGGCATATTTCAAAGTTTTTGAAAATGGCAAAGGCATTTGAAGAATTTAATGAGGAAAAGGAGGCTGGGCGAGTTGTTTCTATTCGTGCCAAACTTTCAGACCTTGACAACTTTTCAGTAAGTCCATTTGTCAGAAACAAACGCAAAGGACAAACCAATAATTTAATTCACGCACAGAATCGATTTTAAGGCTCAAAACTAGCCCTTTAATCGGTGAAATTCAACTTGAAATATAACAGGGGTATGATTATACCTCCCAAACGTGCAACCGCAGGAAAAACGATTTTAGAAAGGAAAATGAATGTTTAGTTTAAGTAAAGAAAGTGAACAAGAACTAAGTCAAGGAGTTTTGACTTTGATTGATACGTTTTTAAAGTCACAAGATAAAGTTTTTCAAAAATCTTTGGGGCTTATGACAGCAAAACAATTGAAAGATGAGTTAGATATAAAGGATAATACACTAAAACGGTGGGAAGAAAACGGCTTGAAACGCTATCAACCACCCCTAGAAGATACACGGAAAGCCTATTATAAAGTAAGTGATATCTTGATCTTTTTGGGAGCTGATAAATGAGAACAATAGAAGTTACTGTTCACTCTGATAAATTAACAGCATTAGATTTTCTCAAGGATAATCCAACTTTGGTACTGCAAAATGGAAACTATTTTAAATTTGTTTATTTTGAACCAATTGGAGCAGGATTGACAGACTTTCATACTAAAGGGATAATGATAAGACTGTATGATAATCAACAGAAAAATTCTCATTGGAAAGTGGCAAGAAAGAACTCTCCAAAACTTATGAAGCCTGAACCATTGGCAGTATTGCAGAAGTTAGAGGCTGGTAAGTTGAACGAAGAAAGAGAAAGTCAAGCTATAGAATTAAATGGCTGGTTATTCGATATTATCACGAATGGAATCTATACCAAAGAGGATACAGCGCTTTTTATTCGGTTGCTATTCCTGCATGGTTATAGCTTCGAGCAGGTTACACAGCTATTCTCTTCAATTGTGAAGCGTGTGGCACTTGCAAAGTGCTTTCTAGAGCAAATGAAAATAATCTATAAGGGGGTGAGTATTTGAACGATAATATTAAAGACTCTCTCAATAAAATTGTATCAATGAAATGGTCGGAAGATGATTTTGGACAATCCAAGATGAAAGCTGACTATAAAAAACAACTCTCAAATATCTTGCAATTAGATAATTTTAATAATATCCACCATGAGGGGCGCGAGTTCGTTGTTGCTAGTAGTGAAATTATGTATATTGCAGACAAGAACGGTGAAGAGATCAATTTCATTTCAGGAAAAATCATTTCTAAGAAATCAAAGAAAAAAGATGATGAAGAAAAATATTCGTTGAAATTTGATCCAATTTTTCCACCATTTAGCAAGTTAGTTATTGACTATCTGTTAGGGCGCTACGTGTTTCACAATGAAAAATTGTATGATGTGAATAGCAAACAAGCTAAGATAATCGATAATATGACTTTAGTCAGTTTGTACGGTTTCAAACATAGCACAGAATTCCTTTTAGATATCCTCAAAGGTATCGATAAACATTGTCACGTTGAATCTGTAAGGAAGTTAGAACCTTACCAGATAGCAGGGAATGACTTTATTATTGACTTAAAAACTCACACGGTGACCCGTAAAGTTATAAATAATGAGGTATCTTATTTCAAGTATTATCCCGTGGATTTTGAAACCGCTAGAGCTAGTAAAACGATAGCAAGCGAATTTATGAACTATGTTATTGATGATCCAGAAAGTCTCCATAATGCACAGTTGCAAGCCTATTATATAGCGCAAGTGGCAAGTGGATTGAGAAGTAAAACGAATTTCTTTGTTGCCAAGTCTGGAGTGAGGACAGGCAAAGGATTGCGTCATATTGCTTTATCTGGATTGTTCAATAAGATTGATGTTGAATTAGATAATCTGACCTCAAGAGGTTTTGACGCTTTAAATGCGTGGGCGCTATTCTCTGGTGGAGAAATGGCTCTTGCAACTGAACAGGGTGACATCATAGGCGATAAATTAGAACGTGTGCTGAAAATCATTGCTACTGAAAGAACACACGTAGCCCGCAATGTGGGAGGTAACCAAGGTTTGGTTTATCTTACCAGCGTATTATGCATTGATACTAATAGGATTGTTTCTCTCTCAGAAGAAATGAACGGGCGCAAGATATTAATTCAATACAAGGATCGCCCAAGTGGTGAAACAGATCAAGAACGTGAAGAAGTGTTTGAGAAGTATTGGCAAGCATTTACTGAATGCGATAAATCACCAAAGATTGAGGGCTGTATAGGTTTCTTATTAACTAGCCTTGAATATTTTAACCAGCAGGGGAATAAATTCATTTGGAAAGATGTTGAGGTTTATAATGGAAATGAGTCTCTAGACGATTTTCAAATAGAATTAATAAATCTATTGCTTGCTAATAATTTTGTACCAAAGGGGAACTATCTAGAGCAATTATTTCTTAAATGCTACGGTAAAAACAACAATAAGTGTGGCGAAGCTATAAAAATTATCGGAGTTGAAAGCTATCGGAAAAGGATTGATGGAAAACTTGTGGGTGGCTATCGAATCACAAATAGAAGAAGATTCAACTCATTTGTACCTAAATCGGCAGAAGAGTTCACCAGTTCTCCACCAGTTCACCAGTAGTAGTGAACACGTAAAGACCAGTATTATCAATACTTTTCATTGTTTAGTTCACCAGTTCACCACTTAATAGGGTGGAAAAAATAAAAATAGACATTAGTAAAAAAAATAATAATTATATAGAGAAAAGTGGCGAACCTACCGAACACTCTTGGAATTGCTTGAGGCTCTAGCGTTTGAATGTGTTCACCACTTGTTCACCACCATATGGGGTTGTGAACTTTTAATCAGGAAGAGAGAGAACAAAATGAATGAAAAAATTTTAGTCAAAAAAATGGAAGATGGCTACCTATTTTATTTAAAAAATGGTATAATAGAAAATGTAAAAGTTCCCGTATATGGGAAACTGACACTAGTCTATCAAGGTGGCAAGGTGTGCTATGTTGAAAAGGCTGAAACAATAAAATAGTATCTATCGGAACAACCGAGGGTGTAACATTTCATGAAGATTATGTAGGCTTCATGAGGGTTCATTCTCGGTTTTTTGATTAGGTACAGAAAGAGGTAAAAAGATGACTTACACAACTATTAAGAACGAACTCAAAGCATTTGCAAACAAGAAAGTAGACTATATGCGCTCATACATTGAGTTACAGGAGAAACTAAAAAAGCAGGTTGCTGAGGGCATGAAAGGGAGTAAACAAGCTCAGATCGAGCTAGCTGACCTCAAGAGCGAGGGAGAAACGTACTCACAGAAAACCTATGATAAGATCACGGCTGATATTGAGCAGGAACAAACCAAACAACTTGAGGAACTCAAATCAGAAAAGAATAGTGTGACTGCTGATGATGTGGCTGAATTAATGCTACTTGAAAGTACAAAGGATATTTCATGGGAAGAGTTCGAACAGTATCTAGAGAAATACAAGAATAAACCACTAGCAATTAAAAAGCTGGTAGAGATCGCAGAATCTCATTCAGATTTAACATTCTTTGACTATGGGAAATACAATAATAAAGACCGTAGCGAAAAATTAGCTGATTTTTTGAAGAAACAAGCTAAAACTTATCACAAAGATTTTCTAATTAATGGGGATAAGATGTTACTTGTCACAGCAGAATTAAGTTTAGAGCTTGATGAAACGGCTATCGGGCGTTTCTTTGAAGAGAATGAGCTTTAAAAATGTCTGAAATTGCCTCAGAATGTCCGATAGAGAGGGGGTAGGCATGGAAAATTTAACTTTAAAAGAAGAAAAGTTCCTGACGGCTTTAATGCTTGCCCCATCTGTGGGCAAGGCTTGCGAAAAAGTGGGGATCTCTAGACGCACGGCACAGCGTTACATGGCTAAAACCACGGTAAGAAGTGCATACCGCAAGATGAGAAACCAAGCAATGGAGCAGGCTACGAGCAGGCTGAATAGTGTTGCTGTGGACGCTGTGGAAGTCTTAACAGCTATCATGAATGATCCTAAAATCAGCCCATACGCACGGCAACAATCAGCCAGAACTATTCTTGAGTTTGCGTATAAAGCATACGAAAATGAAGCAATTATAGAAAAGCTGGAAGAATTGGAAACAGTTATCAGCATAGATAATAAGGATATTTAGAGTTGAATAAAAGAGAGCTTTTAAAGAAAATTGATGAGCTAAAACAGATACAAAAGATGAAAACGGGCGGTATAGTCATTGTAACTGAATCAGATAAAGGGATTGAGTATATCAATGTAAATGGTAAGGACTATCTAGACCATGAAGCATTGGCGGTATTAAGAACATTTTCAGATGATAGTATCATCATATTCGATAATATAGATGATAGCTGGGAACGTAGAACTATTTCAGATGATTTTAAAGAGATGATATTCTTTCCAACTGTGGAAGATAGAACGGATTATATTCGTGTAAATAAGGGGATCAACCCCCTTTATCATGATGAATCTGATCCATACCATACAATATCAAAAAAAGAGTGGCTTGACTTTTACAAAAATACAAGCCCCTGAACCCTATTTTTAAATGTATTTGAAAAGGAGGCAAAGCATGAATATAGGGCAGGAAGAAAAAAGGAACAAGAAAGAGCTTGCTAGAAATGTACTGTGTCAATATCGCTCTTTATGTAGAATAGCTGGGGTTGATTATCTAACAGGCGATTTACTTGATAGTTGCATAGATCAACAAAATCAGCGTCAAAACATGGCTTTAACCGAGGTGAATCGAATTAGAAAAGCTATCGAGGGTATTTCATCAGCAATTGATAAACGTATCCTAGAAATGAGCTTTATTGGGCAAAAAAAGGTGTCTGTTTATGAACAAATGGATATACTTTCTATTTCAAGCAGTAACTATCATAGGCGTAAGGCAAGAGCGTTGTTACAATTCATAGAGAATTGGTAATCCATATACCCAATAAAAATAAACGGGCTATATCTTAACTCACAAAAGGACGCGCCCTTTTCTGTACGAAAAATTCCTTTTTTGAAACCCGTTTGGAGTATGAAAAACGATCAAGATATGCTATAATTTAATCACTTATTAGGATTCAATAGCCTTAAATAATACACATATAGAACTTGATAATAATGTTAGAGTTTTTATTAATAAAGAAAGGTGGGGATCAGTATGAACATGCGAGAATTAGCGGATCATATTATTTCTGTAGCAAATCAAAATGGTAGATCGATAACTAATTTGCAACTTCAAAAGATATTATATTTTACTCTACGTAACTCAGTTCCAATAATTGGAATAGACGGAGCTGAAAAAACGTATGATGAGCCATTTTTAGTTTGGAAATATGGACCTGTTGTAAAGTCGCAATATGATAGATTTTATTCCTATGGTTCCAGTCCTATAATAGAAGAACTTCCAGAATCTGAAGAATACGCTGGTTTAAATGATTTAATTATTCAATTTTTGGATATGGATGTTTTTAGAATGGTGAATGCAAGCCATACACACAGTTTTTGGAAACAAAATGAAAGTAGTTTAGTATATGGTCGTAGTAATATAGAGTATCCTTTGAAAGAAGTACTTCGTAAAGATGAAAAATAGTACACAGTTTGATATATATAGTGCCTACTATAAATTATTTTTAAATGAAGCAGAAGGGAAATATTCCCTATCTGATAATTCTGGTGAAGAAGTAGTCTCGTCAGAAAATTCTGCAACAGAAGATGAGTTAATCTCCTCAGAAATGTTTGAGTTAGAAGCAAATGAAGAATCTGTCAGTGACAGTTTAAATAAGGAGTTAAAAGCTGATGTAGATGCACTTAGAAGTAATTTAAAAAAGGCAATTGAATCTAAAACAGTTGATGTAAATCGCTTAAATTATGCATATATAACTAAAGAAGTTTATCACGAGAAACAAAACAATATATATACTTTTGAATTTATTCAATTACTTCAAGATAAGTATTTGGATGAATCGATTGAAAGTCAAATACTATATAAGTTGTTAAGACATACAGAATTAGCTATAGTTCAGAAAACATCTATCAAGCAATCTCTATTGGATAAAATAACTGAATTAGAAGGTAAACTTAAAAAGGAACAGAAAAAAAGTGAAGATCTCGCAAAACAGTTAAAAGAAGATCTTACAAATGAGAAAAATGAAATTGTAGGACTAACTGAAAAATTAGGAAAAACAACCGAAGAATGGGAAAAATCTAAAAAGGAGATTGATGAACAAATTAAAAAAGTAATGCCTGAAATAATTGGTATTATGGGAGTTTTTGCTACAATTATTTTCGCGGTTTTTAGTGGCTTTAATGAGATCACTACTTTGGGAGAATCATTGTCATCTACACCAATATTTAAAGTTATGATTTATATTGGGACGACCTTTATCGTGCTTATTGGAATCATGTTTATATCTTATTTCGCTGTTGGAAAATTTTTTAATAAAAATTTGAAGAGTTGTGGATGTAATAATAATAGAAAATGTAATCATAATTTGCTTGAAAAGTATCCGACAATATTAATATTTATTTGGTTTGGTATCAGTTTTATTGCAATTGGATTTGTGCTGAGATTCTACAACGATTATATTCAATGTATACTGTTCCAAAATTCAAAGATAAATTTAATGATTGTATTAATACTACTTTTGTTGATACCCATTGCTGGGGGACTGTATATTTTGTTTAAGGGGATATTTATTCCAAATAAAAAGAAAAAGAAATAAAAATAGAAAAGCAGAACAGAAGATGAACAACACAGAAGATTCGTCTGATAACAATTAAAAAAGAGCATAGATTTAACTACACTCGTTTCTTGCCTGCTGAACTCGTAAATGATAGATACCCTAAGGGGTATTTTTTTGTTCAGTAATTTGTGGAATTTGGGGAGTGATCTAATGATGTTAAATGAACCATTAAAAGTTGAAAAATATTATTAAATCAAGGTTACAGACTGTTAATATACTATAATAAATGCCGTTTGAAATTCTATCATAAAATATGGTAGAATAGAAAACAGGAGGTAAGGAATGTTTCGAAA
>ERZ772932.1420-NODE-1420-length-11314-cov-13.750955_pt1 | contig 11314 bp, 7 predicted proteins | sample MGYA00511684_ERZ772932 | MGnify/ENA primary metagenome ERZ772932 (study PRJEB29015, sample SAMEA2738078) | human oral metagenome | biome: human oral; feature: human-associated habitat; material: saliva | place: China | collected 2210 ...
ACCTGCTGATCGGTCAGACCGCTGAGCTGGAGAAGTTCCAGTGGTTCATCCGCGCATTCCTGGAAAACGGTGAAGGCAACATCTAAGCCAGCGTTCTAAAGACACGAATTTTTAGAATCACGAAACCGGGCGGGTGCGCTCTCCTTTGTGGAGGGTGCACCCGCCCCGTTTCTGTGCTGTTTCGGTGCTTTTTCCCGACGTTTCGCCTCGCCCGCGGGGTACTCTAGAGTACGTTGAGGCGAACATTATTATCGGGTTAGGCCGTCCTAGATTTTCTGTTCAGAGTGCTCTAGAGTGGTTCACTGTTCACGACAGAGCACACAGACATGAACGCATCATCAGGCGCAGGGATCCAGCCCTGCACGCACGGCACCCGTGGAAAGGGAACTATGAGCACGCACGCCCAGCACGAGCACCCCCAGCACAAGAGCACCCAGCACGAGCACGGCGAAGAGACCGAGAAGCTTCAGCCGGAAAACACCGCTACCGAGGCTCCGCAGGCCACCCGCCATAGCGCCGTCACCTCCCCCTCCCCCACGCAAATTAAGCGTTGGCGCCGCTACCTCGCCGATGAGGAGTCGGAGGCGCGCATCTACCGCTACCTGGCTCGCCGTGCCGAGGGTACCGACCGCGAAATCCTGCTGCAGGTTGCTGAGGCGGAGAAGCGTCACCAGCAGCATTGGCGTGACATGCTCGGCGAGCACGCGGATGTGCACGTGCGCCCCTCCCTGCAATCGCAGCTGCTGCAGTTCTTGGCAAAGAACTTCGGTTCGGTGTTTATTCTGGCGATGGCTCAGCGCGCCGAGTCCCGCTCCCCCTACGCTGAGGACCCGGACGCCACCGAGGAAATGGCGGCTGACGAGGCGATTCACGAGGAAATTATTCGTGCCCTGGCGACTAACGGTCGCGAGAAACTTTCGGGTAATTTCCGTGCGGCGGTCTTTGGCGCTAACGACGGTTTGGTTTCGAACCTGGCGCTGACTATGGGTATTACCGCCTCGGGCGCGTCCAGCTCGATGGTTCTGCTGTCGGGTGTTGCGGGTCTGCTGGCGGGCGCGCTGTCGATGGCGGCGGGCGAGTTCGTGTCGGTGCGTTCTCAGCGTGAGCTGCTGGATGCCTCCCAGCCGACCCAGGTGACCCTGCGTGTTGCGCACGATTTGGATTTGGATTCGAACGAGCTGGAGCTGATTTACCGTGCCCGCGGCATGGAGCCGGAGGCGGCGCACCACCGTGCGATGGAGCGTTTCGGCTACCTGGATTGCGATTGCGACCCCTCGCTGTCTCACCGCGAGGATAAGGACCGTGAGGAGAACGTGGCTTTGGGTACCGATATTGGTGCCGCCGCTGCGTCGTTCGCGTTCTTTGCCTCGGGCGCATTGGTTCCGATTCTGCCCTATATTTTCGGATTCTCGGGCGTGTTCGCGATGGTGCTGTCCCTGCTGTTTGTGGGTGCGGCTCTGGGCTTCACCGGCGGCGTGGTGGGTCTGCTGTCGGGTGCTTCTCCGCTCAAGCGCGGTATCCGTCAGATTCTGATTGGTTTCGGTGCGGCGTTTGTGACCTACCTGCTGGGTCTGGCGTTCGGCACGACGGTCGGCTAGCCGCAACGCCTCCAATAAGCTCTCCCAAGTGTATATAGCCGCTCATGCATGTGTTGCATTCCCTGTAAGCACCACAGCCTGAGCGCAAAGAAACCCCCGGCGGGTGAATCATCCGCCGGGGGTTTTCTATACGCTCTTACCCTACATGAGGGGTTGCCCTATTACGGGTTGAGCCCTATTACGGGTTAATCTGTGCGGTGGTGGCCTGACCGGAAACGCTCTCAGAGCCGGTCGCGCCGTTGCCGGAGTAGGTCAGGTTAGCGACCTGCACGCTGGACGTCTGCTTGTACGAAACCCAGCCGTCGTTTGCCGGGAAGCGCAGCTGCGCCGGCATGAAGTTGGTCTGGCTGTAGTACTTGGTGCCGGACTGCTTCATAGTGTACGCCTTGCTGGTGGTGTAGACGATACGACCCTTGAAGGTGTAGGTTCCGTCGGAGTTTTTGGTGACGGTCGGTACTTCTGCGGTCCAGGTGCCGGCGGTCTGTGCGACGGACAGGTACTTTGCCTGGCCTGCGGAGGCGACCAGCTCGGTGGTCTTACCGGTCAGCTTGCGGCCGGTGGGGCTCCAGGACTGGCCGTTGATCTTACCGAGCTTAAGGAGCGACTGTGCGCTGGCGGAGACGGTGTACTCGACCTCGGTCACGAAGGTTGCGCCAGCTGCGAGGGTGACGCTGCCGCCGGGGATGTAGCCGGTGCCGCTTGCGGTGTCCTTGGTCGGTACGGACCACCAGAAGCCGCTGGAGGACATGTATGCGCCGTTTGCGCCGGTCTGGGAGTTGGTGACGGGGGTGAACTTACCTTCGCCGTTGACGTAGGTTGCGCTCTTGGGCTTGGAGGTTGCGTCGTCCCAGTTGATGTCGGAGTCGGGGTTGGTGGAGGCGGTGAAGTGTACCTCGGGGCTTGCCGGGTTGATGGTGCCGGTGTTGTTGGAGGACGCGTAGCCGACGTAGCCGCCGTTGTTCTGCACGCTGACGTACACGCCGTACTGTACGCCGGGGGTTTCCTTGGATGCGGCGTAGGCTGGTACTGCTGCGGAGGCAGCGACGACGGGTGCGGACCAGACGCCTGCCTTGGCGATGGTGCGGCGAGAGATGGGCTGGGTCATGAGTGTGGTGATCTCCTGTGAGTGTTTGGTGTTTCTTGGAGCCGCTCAAAATAATTCTGACTAGGCTCAATGCACTCCAGTATACAAAGGTTAAGGTTATATCCGCACGTTTGTAGGGCGAATGTGCACAATCTTACTTTCCGTCGCAACCTCTATTGTCCGAGTTTAAATACCTCAAAAGCCCCCTCAAAATGCTCTGCTATTCAACGGTTGGAGCGGCTCTAACAGCGCTCTTTTCCCCGGTACATTCCCCGGAGCACTCCCCCGGCACCTCCAGTATTTTCCGGCGTGCTGTCCCTGGTGAGTTCATTGTTAAAGCACAGATGCCGGTAGCCTCATGGACTACCGGCATCTGCCGCATTATTTATGCTGTTTACTTCGCTGCGAAGATTTCGCGCATCAGGTTTGCAGCCTCGGAGGGGGTCTTACCGACCTTCACGCCTGCTGCTTCCAGAGCTTCCTTCTTCGCCTGAGCGGTACCGGAGGAACCGGAGACAATAGCGCCTGCGTGACCCACGTTCCTACCAATATCGATATAGAAGACGTTCCTTATAACAAGACTCAGGTTCCTTAGTCACAGGTACCTCAACAAGACCTTTCTTGGCTATCAATTCCTCAATTTCAGTATGAGGATGATGAAACGTATACCCTGGATCCGAATGCACTACACATTCCACCCTAGTTCGAGAAAAAATATTATAAAATTTGTCATTCGAGTTATTTTTTGAGCCATGATGAGGGACTGTTAAAACCCGTATACGATTTATTCTTTCCTGCCCCAGATTAACTCTAAGTTCATCAATGTTTAGAGGGTCCTTTAGCCGGGCATCACCTGTCCCTAACCAACCCCCAATATATTTTGAATTATCATTCTCAATGCGATAGTAAAAACTCTCTCGATAATGTTCATCTAAATTCTTGTAATCTACAATAATTTGCCGCCCTTTACTTACACGATGCACACGACAATGATTTTCACCGGAGCCTGTAAGATTATCAGCAGGACCACTATAGAGGATAACCGAGGAGGAATTGAATATATCTTTGCAATTAACTCCTTGTGCCTCCTCCATACGTTCACAAGTCTTTGCATATACTTTCTTAAGTTTAATCCAGTCATTACTTAAATCACTAGCGGTCATTTTATTCAGATCTTTACAATTCCTACCAAATTCTAACCTGTAGGAATTTTTAAATTCCTCAACGAATCCATCTTTAACAGATTCTTCTTCACCAGCATATAAAGAGAAATGAAGAAACTCCCACAATTTGTAGGGCCAATACTTCACTTTAGATGTATCTTCATTCATATCAAAATATTCAGTAGATATATCTCTCGAGGACTCGACAATCTCTGCATCCCTCAATTTTTCTTCCAGGTACTGTATATTCTCATCCCCAGCTCTATTAATTGCATTTATAAGAGAAGAACGAGGGGTCAGATGATCTCGTCTTTCCAACATCCTGCGGCCAGCAGGGGAATCCAATGCAAGCATTATCTTTTCAATTTTACTCATATATGGAATTACAATTTTCTTAATGTCAAATAATTTTATTAATTCTGATACACCATTTACATGATCTTTATCAAGGTGAGAAATGACCAGTAAATCAATTTTCGCCCTATCTTTTCCATTGGTATTCAATTTTTCATATAAATTATTTACACATATATGCATCTCATCCGCACCACTAACTGATCCACAATCATAAACACATACATATTTTGAATCCCCCAGCCCTTTAATAACCTGAGCACTAAAAATGCCCTGCCCAACAGGATAGTGATAGCGATCTACAGTAATCCGCATTTTGATCCTTCCTTCACTTGAGAACTATGCAAGTTAAAAAGACCCCGGCAAATAAACACTGGATGTTTATCTACCGGGGTTATTTATATAGCTAGGCTATAACTACTTCGCTGCGAAGATTTCGCGCATCAGGTTTGCAGCCTCGGAGGGGGTCTTACCGACCTTCACGCCTGCTGCTTCCAGAGCTTCCTTCTTCGCCTGAGCGGTACCGGAGGAACCGGAGACAATAGCGCCTGCGTGGCCCATGGTCTTACCCTCAGGAGCGGTGAAGCCTGCAATGTAACCAACGACGGGCTTGGTCACGTTTGCCTTGATGTACTCTGCAGCACGCTCCTCAGCGTCGCCACCGATCTCACCAATCATGACGATTGCTTCGGTCTCGGGGTCAGCTTCGAAAGCTTCCAGAGCGTCGATGTGGGTGGTGCCGATGATGGGGTCGCCACCAATACCGATAGCGGTGGTGAAACCAATGTCGGACAGTTCGTACATCAGCTGGTAGGTCAGGGTACCGGACTTGGAGACCAGACCGATCTTGCCCTTGCCGGTGATGTTCGCCGGGATAATACCGACCAGGCACTCCTCGGGGGAGATGATGCCGGGGCAGTTGGGGCCGATGATGCGGGTGATCTGCTTGCCGTTCTCGTCCACGGATGCCTTAGCAGCTGCCCAGAACTCTGCGGAGTCCTGAACCGGAACGCCCTCGGTGATGACGACGACGAGGCCGATCTTAGCCTCGATAGCCTCGAGAACTGCTGCCTTGGTGAAGGCCGGGGGAACGAAGACGATGGAGACGTTCGCGCCGGTCTTCTCCATAGCCTCAGCTACAGAACCGAAGACGTCCAGCTCGATGTCGGAGCCGTCCTTTGCCTTGTGGGTGACGGTGGTGCCAGCCTTGCGAGCGTTCACGCCGCCCACAATGTTGGTGCCTGCTGCGAGCATGCGTGCGGTGTGCTTGGTACCCTCGCCACCGGTGATGCCCTGAACGATGACCTTGGAGTCCTTGTTCACAAAGATAGACATATTACTTCCTTGAAATCCTTTGCTGGCGATTACGCCTTGTGAGCGAGCTCTGCTGCCTTGTCAGCGCCGGAGTCCATGGTCTCAGCCAGAACAACCAGCGGGTGGTTCGCCTCGGAGAGGATGCGACGACCCTCAGCAACATTGTTGCCGTCCAGGCGCACAACCAGGGGCTTGGTTGCTGCGTCGCCCAGAATCTCCAGAGCCTTCACAATGCCGTCTGCCACTGCGTCACATGCGGTGATGCCGCCAAAGACGTTCACGAAAACGCTCTTGACCTGCTCGTCACCCAGAATGATTTCCAGGCCAGCAGCCATAACCTCAGCGGATGCGCCGCCACCAATATCAAGGAAGTTTGCGGGCTTGACGTTGCCGTGGTTCTCACCAGCGTATGCAACGACGTCCAGGGTGGACATAACCAGACCTGCACCGTTACCAACGATGCCGACCTCGCCGTCCAGCTTCACGTAGTTCAGGTCGAACTGCTTTGCCTTAGCTTCCAGCGGGTTCTCAGCGGACTTGTCCACGAGAGCCTCGTGCTCGGGCTGGCGGAATTCTGCGTTGTCGTCCAGGGAGACCTTGCCGTCCAGGGCGAGGATGGTGCCCTCGGGGGTCAGAACGAGGGGGTTAACCTCAACCAGGGTTGCGTCTTCCTTAGTGTAGACTTCGCCCAGCTTGACGAGAACGGGAACAACCTTCTCCTGCAGTTCTGCGGAGAAACCTGCTGCCTTAGCAATTTCCTCAGCCTTAGCCTGGTCCAGGCCGACCAGCGGGTCAACCTCGATCTTTGCCAGTGCCTCGGGGCGCTCAGCAGCGAGCTGCTCAATTTCCATACCGCCTTCTACCGAGCACATTGCCAGGTAGGAGCGGTTTGCGCGGTCCAGCAGGAGGGAGAAGTAGTATTCTTCGGCGATGTCTGCGCCGTCAGCGACCAGCACGCGGTGAACGGTGTGGCCCTTGATGTCCATGCCGAGGATTGCCTGAGCGTGCTCGTAAGCTTCTTCGGGGGACTTTGCGAGCTTAACGCCGCCAGCCTTACCGCGGCCGCCGGTCTTAACCTGAGCCTTAATGACGGTCAGGCCGCCAATTTCCTCAGCTGCTGCCTTTGCTTCTTCAGGGGTGGTCGCAACAATGCCCTTGAGCACGGGTACACCGTGCTTTGCGAAGAGCTCGCGCGCCTGGTATTCGAAAAGGTCCACAGGTGTCCTTCTTCTTCGAAGTGGTGCCGAGTACTGGTGCACTCGGCCTGGTCATTAGAGGTGTCTTCCCCTGTGTGTCCGGTATGTGCGATAGGTATCTCTCGCACCCGGCGCACACGCATCATTGACGCGGGGAATTTCTCTCGTCTCTACTCTATCGGATTCGGCGTGAGCTCGCACTCACAGAGCCCCAAATCTGAGATTTTAGCGACTCAGCTCACAAATATTTTGGGTAGATTCCACCCAAAGGGTGTGCACCGGGTAACTAACCCGAGCTGCCACTCCCCCATCCGCCGCAAAATACCGGCGAAAAAGCGGCGTTTACCGCTATGCTCTGCAAAGCCCCGAAGCCTTTCTCAGCAGGCGGACAACACGCCCGGCACAGCCCACGAAAGCGGGGCGGGCACCCCAGGTACCCGCCCCTCCATCGGCGTTGTTAGGCTCTCGCCCCTGACGCGTTAGCTCACCTTCTCCAGCGGCGCGTAACGCAGCAGCAGGCGCTTCTCTTCCGAGCCGAAGCGAACCTTCGCCACGGTCTTATCGCCGCTACCCTCAACGGCGAGCACACGACCCTCACCGAACTTGGTGTGGCGCACGGTATCGCCGACCGCCAGGGTCGGGATTTCCTTGCTCTGGTGCACGCGGGAACGGTTCGTCACCTTCGAGGTGGCCGCCGCCAGCCCGTAGCTTGCCGAGCCGTTAATATCCGCGGTGGACGGCTCAGAACGGCGTGCGGGGCGCGACTCGTAGGGGTCATAGGAGCCGCGCGAGCCGCCGGAGCTGTAACCACCCGAGCCATAGCCGCCCGAGTAGCCACCGGAGCCGTAGCCGGAACGAGAACCGCCCGAATAGCCGCCACCGTAAGAACCGCCGCCGCGAGCGCCATACGCGCCCATGCCGGAGGCACCAAAGCCCGAGAAACCGGCGGTGCGCTTCCACTCGATGAGGTCCTCCGGAATCTCTTCCAGGAAGGGCGAGGGCGGGTTGAACTGGCTCTTACCCCACATGGTGCGAGTCTCGGAGCGGGTCAGGTACAGGCGCTCCATGGCGCGGGTCAGACCCACGTACGCCAGGCGGCGTTCCTCGCTCATTTCCTTCTCGTCGGTCAGGGCGCGCTGGTGCGGGAACAGGCCGTGCTCCATGCCGGTCAGGAACACCACGGGGAACTCCAGGCCCTTGGCGGTGTGCAGGGTCATGAGGGTGACCATGCCCTGCGCCTTCGCCTCAGCTGCCTCGGCGGCAATCTGTGCGGCGGAGGCGTTCTCACCCTCCGCGCTGGCGGGGCGGTTCGGGATTGAGTCGGCGTCGGCGACCAGGGCCACGTGTTCGAGGAACTGCTCCAGGTCGGCACCGGGGTTCTCGGTCTCGAACTCGACCATGGCGTCGAGCAGCTCGGAGAGGTTCTCTACGCGCGATTCGTCCTGAATGTCCTTGGAGGCGCGCAGAGCCGCCAGGTACCCGGTCTGCTCCAGGACCGCCTCCAGGCAGGTTGCGGCGGGTTCGGTGCGGGCAATCTGCGCCAGGTCGTCCATGAGGCGCACGAACTCGGCATACTTCTTCACGGCGGCGGCACCCAGGCCGGGGATGTCGGCAGCCTGGCGTGCGGCGGCGTAGAAGGAGATACGGTTCGCACTCGCGTACTCCGCCACCACAGACTCAGACTTAGCGCCGATACCGCGCTTAGGCTCGTTCAGAATGCGGCGCACGTTCACGTCGTCATCGGGGTTGCTCAGCGCGCGCAGGTACGCCAGGGCATCCTTGATTTCCTTACGCTCGTAGAAGCGGGTACCACCAACCACCCGGTAGGGCAGGCCGGCACGCATGAGCATGTCCTCGAGGGTTCGGGACTGCGCGTTGGTGCGGTAGAAGATGGCGACGTCACCGGGCTGTACGCCGTGCTCATCGGCAAGGCGATCAATTTCGCGGGTGATGTAGCGCGCCTCAGCGTGCTCGGATTCGGCGACGTAACCGATAATCTTCGCGCCCGCGCCGGAGGCGGTCCACAGCTTCTTGGGGCGACGGTCGGGGTTGCGTTCAATGACCGCGTTCGCCGCGGAGAGGATGTTCTGCGTGGAACGGTAGTTCTGTTCCAGCAGGATCGTGCGGGCGTTCGGGTAGTCCTTCTCGAAGTCCGTGATATTGCGGATATCCGCGCCGCGGAAGGCGTAGATGGACTGGTCGGAGTCACCCACCACGGTCAGCTCAGCGGGGGGCACGGCGTCCGGGTAGGGGCCACGGTCAGCCGGTGCCTTCGCGTGGGCGCCGACCAGTTCACGCACCAGCTGGTACTGGGCGTGGTTGGTGTCCTGGTACTCGTCCACGAGGATGTGGCGGAACTTGCGGCGGTAGTAGTTCGCGATTTCGGGGAACTTCTTGAGCAAAAAGACGGTGCGGCCAATCAGGTCGTCAAAGTCGAGGGAGTTGGCGGCGCGCAGACGCTGCGTGTAGACGGTGTAAATCTGCGCGATGGTCTTCTCGTACGGGTTATCGCTCGCCACGCGGGATGCGTACGCCTCGGCACTGACCAGCTCGTTTTTCAGCGCGGAGATGCGGTTGCCCACAGCCTTGGCGGTGAACTTCTTGGTGTCCAGGTTGAGCTCTTTAATGATTAGGCTCAGCAGGCGCTGCGAGTCAGTCGAATCGTAGATAGTGAAGGTGGACTTCAAACCCAGCGCGGCGGCCTCACGGCGCAGCACGCGCACGCAGAAGCTGTGGAAAGTAGAAATCCACATGTGCTTGGCGCGCGGGCCGACCAGCGCCTCAATACGTTCACGCATTTCGGCGGCAGCCTTGTTGGTGAAGGTGATGGCGAGAATCTGGCCGGGGGTCGCGCGGTGGGTTGCGAGCAGGTACGCGATGCGGTGGGTGAGCACGCGGGTCTTGCCGGAGCCGGCGCCCGCGACGATGAGTAGGGGCGAGCCGGAGTGCAGCACGGCCTCTTCCTGGCGTTCGTTGAGCCCGGCGGTGAGGGATGCGGGGTCCACAGCGTTGAGGCTGTGGGTGCGTTCGCCGTAGGGGTCGGCGGGGTCGAAGTCCTCGCCGTAGCCGCCGACGCGGTAGGCGGGCGGCATGAAGTCGCCGAGCGGGTCTGCGGCGGTGAAGGTTGCGGGCGCATCGGGTACAGGAACGGGCGCGCTGGTAGCAGGGGAACTGGTGGCAGGGGCACTGTAGGCGGGCATGCCGGTAGGCAGGGCGACGGGTATCTCCTGTGCGGGCGCCTCCGTCATCGGGGTATCCATGGGAGGGGCGTAGTAGTCATCCTCGGCAGGGGGTACGTCGTAGTAGGGGTCGAAGGGCGGCTCGTCATCCGCTACCGGTGCTGCGGGGGTGACGAGTTCGGCGGCGAACAGGCCGTCCTGTTCGGTGAAGGGCTGCTTCTGCTGTTCGGGCTTGTCGCTCATCATCTACCTCGCTGCCTAGAATACACGTTCGATATTCCATGCTACCGCATTTGCTGCGCGGCTCCCACCCGTTCGGTCATCCGCCGCACGTCCTAAATCGGCAACGGCACACCGGTGGTACAGAATAGTCATGTTAGGATGGCCGCATGACCCAGACCTTACCTCCGAGCCTCTCAATAGCCCTATGGTGCAATGGCTCAGCCGACGAAGCCGCGCAGTTCTATACCAGGGTTTTTCGCGATGCTTCCATCATGGAACAGGTGCCCGGACTCACGACGACTCTAAGCATCCACGGCTTCCAGCTCTCACTCATTAACGGTGATGACCGATACGTCCCGAACCAGTCCATCAGTTGCATCCTAAACTTTGACCCGCTCCTCTTCGGCGGTGAGGCGCAGGCGCGAGCATACCTCGATGAACTCTACGCAGAGCTAAGTACCGGCGGTGTGCTGATGGAACTGGGTGAGTATCCTTTCTCCCCGCGCTACGCCTGGGTGCGTGATCGTTTCGGTATGACCTGGCAGCTGATGCTTACCAACCCCGCAGGCGACCCGCGGCCCTTCGTCGTGCCCTCTTTCATGTTTGGCGGTACAAACCACGGCAATGCAGAGGAAGCCACCAACCGCTGGATTTCCCTTTTTGATGACGCTCGCCGCGGCACCCTGTACTACTATCCAGAAGATAGCCCCTTTGAGGCAGATGCAGTGATGTTCACCGACTTCAACCTGCACGGCACCTGGATGGCGGCTGCTGATTCTGGTGCTTTCCACGATTTCACGTTCACGCCGGGGGTTTCGGTAGTTCTTTCGTGCCGTACCCAGGAGGAGATTAATTACTATTGGGAGCAGCTCTCGGCTATACCTGAGGCGGAGCGTTGCGGCTGGTGTGTAGATCGCTGGGGTATTTCTTGGCAGGTTGTCCCGCACAATATTGCTGAGCTTATGGCTGATGAGGTAACTCGCCAAAAAATTCTGCAGCTGGGCAAGATAGACCTTGCCAAACTTTAATTGTGTTCCCCATACGATTGCTAGATAGCATATTCACGCTACGCTAAGACAGCGAAACCGCCCGCGCCTGCTAATGCAAGCGACGGGCGGTTTTCTCGTACCGGCGTGAATGCCGGTTCTGTGTGCCCCCGAGACGATTCGAACGTCCGACACCTTCTTTAGGAGAGAAGTGCTCT